>Ga0315543_1001241_pt1 | contig 28279 bp, 30 predicted proteins | sample SalMarSW160210MG_2_FD_203098 | JGI IMG/M metagenome (GOLD analysis project Ga0315543, IMG submission 203098) | Salt marsh sediment microbial communities from the Plum Island Ecosystem LTER, Massachusetts, United States - Salt Marsh Sediment SW1601-210 ... | reverse complement strand
GTTGATCCCTGTGCAGAACGTCGACAACCTGATGCTCTCCGAGGAGGTTGTTGAGGCCGTTGATAAGGGGGAGTTTCACATCTATCCCGTGTCCACCGTGGAAGAGGGGGCTGAGATCCTGACCGGCGTCCCTGCCGGAACTCTGAAAGAAGACGGCACCTTCCCGGAAGGGACAGTCTTTGCCCGCATCGCTACGCGCCTGGAGCAGATCCGCAAGGTGCTGAAGGAAGAGGCGGAAAAGGAAGAAGAAAAGGAAAAATCCGCCTAACGCCTTTCCACTTAGGTGCCCCTTTAAGCTGCTCCACGAGCCGCTCCGTCGTGGTCCGCTTTGTAGTGATTCATAAAGGGCTCTCCCGTGAGGCGACTCGCGCTCTGTCTTCTTCTTTATCTTTCGCCTTTTTCAGCCACCTCCTCACCAACCCCTCTACCTGCTAACGATGTCTTGGCGCACGGGCACATTGCCCTTGACATGAGTTGCTTTTTATGCTATATTGATTTCAATAAACGCTATAAGGAGTTGCGTTTTTGGCTACAGGAGACGCGAAAATCCTAGCGAAGGGGCTTAAGCTCCTCGAAGAGCTGGCTCAGAGTGCCGACGGAATGACCGCCGTCGAACTGGCAAACGGTATCGGCATTCACAAGACGAGCGTCTATCGTTACCTTAACACCCTTCTTCAAGCAGGCTACATCCAGACCAATGGCGATGGCCGATATCACTTGGGAAACAAGATTCTCGAATTAAGCAGCCAGCTGCTGCGCCGGATGCCTCTGCGGGAAACCGCGCACCCATTCCTTGTCAAACTGAGCGCTGAGACCCAGAAGACTGTTCACCTCTGTGTATTAGACGGACATGATGTTGTCTATATCGACAAGATCGAAAGCCATAGGACACTTCCCATAATGTCGAGGATCGGGAGCCGTGCGCCTGCTTATTGCACCGGGGTCGGTAAAGCCCTCCTGAGCGGTCTCCCAACGGATCAGGTGGTCTCACTGCTTCGTAAATCTCCCCTGACAAAGTGGACACCAACAACGATCACCGATCCGATCAAGCTGTTGGAGGAGATCAAGCTAACCGCTGAGCGCGGTTATGCGATTGACAACGGCGAGCATGAGGAAGGCATAAAGTGTTTCGCCACCCCAGTCAGGGGATTTGGCGGAGATGTCGTGGGGGCAATCAGTCTGACAGGGCTCAAGCGTGATTTTGACGAGGAGGTAGAGTCTGAACGGGTGATCGCCACGGTTACGAAAACGGCTACGGAGATATCGCGGGCGCTGGGGGCATAATGGATTCCGAAGCGCTCAAAGAGGAGATAAGAAGGGTTTATGGTGAAGGATTTGTAATAGATGATGAGGAATTTCATGAGGGTAACGTGTGCGTAATGGTTCCGGCTAGAAATTATCGGGAGTAGATTGTTACAACAGTGTGAGTATACTGCTTCCAAAGGTGTGGGTTCTCAAGTAGGCAATGCAGGGAATCTATTGAAAAAGTGAGAAAATATGGCTGTGAATATTTCAAGAAACTTAGGTTTTGCAAAAGCGATTTTTGGCGAAATTTTAGAGGGAAACTCAATGGAGTTACTATTTCTTGAACTCGGTCATTCCCTGGAGTCTTGCCGCAGGGTTCTTGATCGCGTGAAGAATCAAAATTTACACGCTTGCGGAGGTGATGGAGAATGATAGTCTAAAAATTATAGCGGTGGGTTGAGTAAAGAGAAGAAGCACCCATAACAAAAAAGGAGGCAAAAAATGCGTAGGAGTAGAGTAATTTTGGCTAGTTTGGTGGTTTTACTGGCGTTAGGCACGTGGGTTTTCGCTGGAACCGATGCAGCTAGAACTCTGACTGTTGCTACCAGCCATGATCCTCCACGTCTTGATCCAGCTATCGCAACTTCCTGGGAATCCGGCATAGTGACCTACAATATCTACGAAACCCTCTTGGACTATGACTTAGAGGATTTCAGCATTAAGCCCAAGTTAGCGGAAGAATGGGAAATTTCGGCGGATGGAGAATCAGCCGTTTTCTACCTTCAAAGGGGTGTAAAGTTTCATGATGGAACACCCTTTAACGCTGAAGCGGTTAGATTTTCGTTTGAGAGAATGTTAGCGATCGATGCGTTCCCGGCGACTTTCTGGAAAGATAGGATAGAGAATGTTGAGGCAGTTGATGACTATACGATAAAGTTCACTGTCAAAGAAAGATGGGCATTCTGGGAGGATGCTTTTGCTACCAGGAAAGGACTATCTATTGTAAGCCCATCCTATGTCAAAGCACATGCTACAGATGACGACCCGTGGGCAAAAGAATGGATGCATGAGTATACCTGTGGCACCGGCGCATACATGGTTGAAGAGTGGGTACATGGTCAGTACGTCAAGCTGGTTAAATTTGAGGACTACTGGGAGGGTTGGACCGGTAGAGAGTTTGAAACGGTCTTTGTCAAGATCGTGGCAGAGCCCGTAAACCGAAAACTTCAGCTCGAAAAAGGGGAAGTCGACATTGCTCTTGAGATCGTCGAGACTGATATACCCCTGCTAGAAGCAACTCCCGGCATCACTGTAGAAGTTACGGGTGGGTTTGCTACGCTGTTCATTCCCATGAAATGCCATAGGGAGCCTTTGAACAATAAGACGTTGAGGAAGGCGATCACCTACGCGATTAACTATGATGAGGTTCTTAAAGCCTTTCCCTACGCTGTCCAAGCTCAGGGCCCGACTCCAAGGGGGTTGCTTGGTCATGACTATGAACTCCCAATTTACCCCTATGACCCACAGATCGCAAGGCTTCTCCTTGAGGAGGCTGGATATTCTCCGGGCGAGCTCAAGCTGGAACTCACGTATGTGGCCGGCATAGAGTGGGAGAGAAAGGCGGCCGTAATCGTCCAACAAAATCTGGTTGATATCGGGATCGATGTTAAACTCATAAAGATGCCCTGGGCGACGTTGTTCCCATTAATGGCCGATCCTGATAAATCGCCACAAATGCAGCTCTACTACGCCAACGTGAACATTGCAGACCCAGGGAGTCTGATCTGGGAGGTTTTCTCTCCCGAGGCCCTTGGTCCTGGCGGTTTCAACAATGGGTACGACAATCCCAGGGTGGGGGAACTTCTGGATCAGTCAGAGGCCACGGTAGATAGAGAGGAAAGGGCTAAGATTTACAAAGAGCTCCAGCGGATCATCGTAGAGGATGTTCCGGCCGTCTTTGTTTGGGAGTTGCCCTATGTTTTCATCTATCGGTCTGACATAAAGGGAGTTACAACAGATCGCCTCTTCCAGAGTTACTATTACTATAACCTCTATCGGGAATAGGAGAAACAAATAGGGGCATGGGGCGTCCTTAATTAAAGGGGACGCCCCATGTGCGCTATCATTTGAGGGATATGGCTGAATGTTCGATTAATAGATCTAATCTAGCGAAAGTAGTATAATGAATGCAAGGGAACGTTTTTTAAAAATAGCGCGTTTTGAATTAAAAGATGAACTTTTCATTCCTTCTTTTTTCCAATGGTTTTGGGGAGAAGCGGTCCATAACTGGGTGGAGAAAGAAGGTGCTCCAAGACAAATTTTGGATTTAGAGCGCTGTCACGAGTATTTTGGGTTTGAAAGGGTAGAAATACTACCGGTAAATATGAGCATACAAGCTTTGGGGTGGGGCATAGATCCTCCTTATGTTCCTCCTTATAGCCCTCTTTTTGAGAGAAGGGTAATTCAAGAAGAAAAAACTTATAATCTGGTGATTGATGAAGCAGGACGGCGGTGCAAGGTCTCAAAAGAACACCCTGAGAGAATGCCTCAATGGTTAGAGTTTCCAGTTAAGAATAGAGATGACTGGGAAAGACTCAAAGAAGAGAGGCTGGACCCGCACGACCCGGCCCGCTTCCCTGCCTGGTGGGAAGACAGGGTTAAATGTTGGAAGAATAGGGATTATCCAATAGGCCTGGGAGTAGGTAGTTTCTTCGGTTTTATGCGGTCATTTCTCGGCCTCGAGAACTTGTGCAGGATGTATTATGAAGATCCCGATCTCGTTCATGATATGGGTAATTGGTTAGAGCGCTTTGAGGACGAGATGATAAAAAAAGTTCTAAAAGATGTGCGACCGGACTTCGTATCATATTGGGAGGATATGGCTTATAAATCGGGCTCTATGATATCGCCGAATACTTTCCGAGAGTTCATGATGCCTCACTATAAGAAGTTAAATAAGTTACTCAGGGACAACGGGATAGATATTATATTGGTAGACTCTGACGGGGACACGCGAGAGCTAATTCCTCTTTGGATAGAAAGTGGCCTCAGTGGGCATTATCCACTGGAAGTCACCGCTGGTATGGATGCCGTTGAGCTAAGGAAAGAGTATGGGGAAACTTTTGTACTCATAGGGAATATAGATAAAAGGACATTAAGTACAGACAAGAGAGCAATTAAAGAGGAACTAGAGAAGAAGATCCCGTTCTTACTTTCCAAAGGGGGATATTTCCCCGCATTGGACCATTTTGTTCCCCCTGAAGTCTCCTTTGAGAACTATGAATATTACCTGCAGTTGCTGAAGCAAATAGCTGGAAAAAATAAATAAGGGGGTAGCGACTCTAAATGGGTCTTTTGGAAGATCTTTACCGTAGTGTTATTGAGGCTCATAAGGATCAAGCAGCTGAGCTTACGAGAAAGGCTTTAGAGAAGTTTGATCCTCAGGAAATTCTTAACAAGGCTTTAAAGCCTGCGATGGATGTAGTAGGGGAGGAATATGAACGAGGGATTCGGTATATCCCGGAGATGCTACTATCCGCCGACGCAATGAAAAAGGCCATGGAAGAGTTGAGCCCTTTGCTAACGGAGTCAGGGGTTGAACCAGAAGGAGTAGTCATTATTGGTACCGTCGAAGGAGATTTCCACGATATCGGCGAAAACCTCGTCTCAATGATGCTTGAAGGAGGTGGCTTTAAGGTCCACAGCTTGGGTGTTGATGTTACAGCAGAGAGTTTTATAGAGGCGGTGGAAAGGGAAAAGCCCAACATATTAGCAATGTCAGCACTATTGACATCAACTATGACTTGTATGCCAAAGGTGATAGAAGGTTTAGAGAACAGTGGCCTTAGAGATCACGTTAAGGTGATGATTGGGGGCGCTCCTGTCACACAAGATTACGCCACTAAAATAGGCGCTGACGGATATGGTAAAGATGCCGCAGCTGCAGTCAGGGTGGCAAGGAAGCTTTTAAAGAAGTTATCAAAATAGAGAGGAGCAGCAGTAAAGAACCCCGCAGCTTGCTGCGGGGCATTGAAAGGCAAAACCTAAATATCTAAGAGGAGTTGGTCTTCATGCTGCAGTTCGATGTACCGACGTATCACGTCCGCCGTTACTTCATCCCCAACAGATCGCACAAAATACCCATCACTCCACAGTTCCCCGCCCCACAACTCCTCCCTCAGTGCCGGATGTTGGCAGAACAGTTCCCGGGCCGAAACACCCTTGAGAACCTGTACCACGTGGCTGGGACTGTACTTGGGTGGAACAAGCAAAAACAAGTGGACGTGATCAGACATTACCTCCAACGTGTCAATCTCCATCTCATAGCGTTCCGCGATACCTTGGAAGATCTCCTTCAAACTCTTAGCCACAGGACCTTCCAGAACCAGTTTCCGGTACTTCGGAATCCAAACAAAGTGGTACTTGAGATCGTAGACTGCATGCTTGGCTCGTTTGACAGAGCTCATTTAGCCTATACTAACAAGCAGATTCGCCTCCAGCGAATCTCCGCTTTCCTCCCCCCAGCAAGCTGGGGGGTATCCAGCGGAGGGTCTTTATGAATTCAAAGGACAGGGTGATAACGGCACTCAACCATAAGGAGCCAGACCGTATTCCGTATGATTTAGGAAGCACAGGGAATACAGGGATACATGAGATAGCATATCGACGTCTTCTGCAACATCTAGGCATAAAGGAAGAAAAGGTTCGTATTATTGTTCTTTTGGAGCAAATTGCCGACGTAAGTGAAGAATGCCTCCAGAAATTAGGGGTGGATTTCCAGGGTATCTATTCAAAGCTTCCTGCTGAATGGAATTTGGAAATCAAAGAGGATAAAAAGTATAAATACTATTTTGATGAATTTGCTATTAAATGGGCTATGCCGAAAAAAGAAGGACTTTATTATGACATGCAGTCTCATCCGCTTTCGGGATCAATAACCTTAGCAGATATCAAGAATTTTCCTTTCCCTGATTATGGAGATCAAACTAGGGCAAGAGGGTTGAGAGAAGAAGCTAAACACATGACGGAAAGAGATGTTGCAATCGTGATGAACATGCCTTATGGAGGAATTCTCGAAACAGCTGAATGGGTAAGAGGATTTAAAGACTTCTTTCTAGACCTTGCCGGCAATTCTTCATTGGCTTTAAGTTTATTAGATAAGCTAACTAGCATGAGAATACAATATTGGAATGTAATTTTGAATGCAGTGGGCAATTTAGTCCAAGTTGTTACTGAATCGGATGATCTTGGTACACAAAATGGGCCTTTAATTTCTCCCGCGATGTATAGGGAATATATAAAACCAAGACATAAAAAAATCTTCTCCTTTATCAAGGAAAAGGCGCCGCATATCTATATACACTTCCATAGCTGCGGCTCTGTTTATGACTTCATTCCTGATCTCATCGATGCAGGTATTGACATACTCAACCCAGTGCAGGTTAGCGCAGCTGGAATGGATAGTAAGAGGTTAAAGAAGGAATTTGGGAATGAGCTGACCTTCTGGGGAGGGGGGGTAGACACTCAAAGGATATTGCCGAGGGGGACGCCAAATGAAGTTAGAGATGAGGTAAAGAGACGAATTGATGACCTAGCCCCAGGAGGAGGATTTGTCTTTAACACAGTTCATAATATTCAAGCGGATGTTCCCCCAGAGAATATCATGGCAATGTGGGAAACTTTGCAAGAATACGGGGAATACGGCTGATTAACACTAACTAGCGCTAAGCAGGCATAGAAGATGGGAGTATTAGAACATTTGAAGGCTTGTGTGGTTGACATGGAGGTGGAGAAGACGGCAGAGTTGACCCAGAGGACTTTTGGGTAAGGGCTTAGGTGCTGCGCTGAAGAGATCTTGAACAAGGCTCTCATCCCGACAATGGATGTGGTGGAAGAGCAGTATGAACACGGGAAACGGTAGCCCCCCAGAGATGTTGCTTTCGGCCCAGGCGATGAAGGAGGCGGTGAGGCTTTTGCAACCTCTGTTAGCTGAATCAGGGGCGGAGATGAAGGGCAAGGTCGTCATCGGTGCCGTCGAGGGGGCTGCATGGCATTGGGCAGAACCTGGTTTTGATGGTGCTGGAGAGTGCCGGATTTGAGGTCTATAACTGGATGAGGCGAGAGGCTATTTTGAACTTCAAATTTTATAGAGATTATCATACTTAAAATGACGGCAAGAAGTTGCCTAGATGGGTACATACTTCAGGTGGATTTATCTACAAGGAAGATTCTTCGAAACCCAGCGCTGGAATATAACAGGAGATTCTTAGGAGGTAGAGGGGTAAACTATTGGTTGCTCTTGAAAGAATTGGATCCAAGGATATCCTCCTTTGACTCTAAAAATATGCTTCTATTCGGAACAGGAGCTCTTGTCGGGACTCTTGCACCCGGAGCTAATAGGCTCAATGTCGCCTCAAAGAATGCCCTGACCGGAGGGATTGGATCAGGGAGCGCTGGCGGCTATTTCGCCCCTGAACTCCGATTTGCAGGATATGATCATCTAGTATTCCAGGGGAAGGCTGAGAAACCAGTTTATTTATGGATAGATGACGGTCGAGTAGAAATCAGAGACGCCGCACATATCTGGGGGAGAACGACTTGGGAAACGGAGGACGTATTACAAGAGGAACTAGGTGATGGTATACAGATAGCGAGTATCGGACCAGCTAGTGAGAACTTGGTAAGGGCTGCTTGTATCATCGTGAATCGATCACGGGCTGTCGGAAGATGCGGGTTAGGCGCTGTGATGGGTTCGAAAAATTTAAAAGCGGTCGTTGTTAAAGGAACAGGAGCTATCCATATAGAGGACGAAAGAAGGTTTAATAGAGCTGTTAGTGAGGTATCTGAAAAGATTGAAAATTCAGGTTTGTTGAAGAGGCTTCGGGAATACGGCTCCATCGAAGGCTCTCCTTTCAATGCTGAACCAGTTAGGAACTTCCAGGATGGTCATCCAAGTTCTGAAATTGCAGAGAAAATTTGTGGGAAAGTCTTTCATGAAGTGTACGAAGTAAATGGATCTTCCTGTTGCTTCGGCTGTCCTGTTCAATGTTGCCACTCCTACAGGGTTAAAGAAGGTATATATGCCGGAGCTACCACTGATAAACTTGAAGCTAACACCCTAGCCGATTTTGGTTATCGACTGGATTTAGACTACGCACCGGCAATTATTAAGGCTCATGCTCTGTGCAGTCAATATGGCTTGGACATCGACAATTCATCTAGTGTGATAGCATGGGCATTCGAGTGCTACCAGAAGGGAATCATATCCCAAAAGGATACCGATGGACTTAAGCTTGAGTGGGGGAACCATCAGGCAGTCATGGAGCTGCTTAGGAAGATGACCTATCGGGATGGATTTGGGGATCTTCTTGCGGAAGGTTGTTATAGGGCCTCCGAGATAATCGGCCAGGGAAGCAGGAAGTATTGTATTCACATAAAAGGGCAGGAACTCATGGAGGGAATTCGTCCCGCTAAAGGTTGGGCATTAGGGGTGGTTGTCTCTGAAAGGGGCGGAACTCATACTAGAGGAGCTCCTTTAACTGATCTTTCGGGAGTCCCTTCCGAGGTGGGAGAAAAGATGTGGGGTGTTCCAACGGCTGATGACCCGACTACTTACCAAGGGAAAGCCAAGATAGTCGTATATTATGAGAGACTCCATGCAGTATTAGACAGTTTAGGTATCTGCTACCTTACGAGTAACTGGATAGACCCTAGACTACCAGGCCCTGATGACTACGCTGAACTTTTTTCAGCAGCTATTGGTCTAGACATGTTATCTAAGGATTTAATGAGGATCGGTGAGCAGATTCACAATCTTGGAAAAATTTTTAATACTCTTCACGTAGGTTTTACTAGAAAGGACGATTATCCTCCCCAAAGGTTGATGGAAGAGCCCATCGGATCAGGTCCTTTTAAAGGCGAACGGTTAGCAAAAGATAAATGGGACAAGATGCTTGATGAATACTATGGATTACATGGCTGGGACAGGGGGACAGGTTGGTGTACTAGAAGGACGTTAGAGTCGTTGGATCTTACAGACGTCGCAGATCTACTAGAGAGAGTCGGAAGGTTGCCGGAATAGAAGGAGTTGAGAGCTCATATGAGCGAGGTTTTAATTGAAGTAAGAAATTTGCGAAAATATTTCCCTATCAAGAAAAAGATATTCTCTCGGGAGATAGGTCAGATTAAGGCGGTTCAGGATGTTACCTTTGATATAAGGAAGGGAGAAACATTAGCTCTCATGGGAGAAAGCGGGTGTGGCAAGACTACCTGTGGCTTGACAATTCTCCGACTGCTGGAGCCCACAGCTGGGGAAGTGAGATTTGAAGGACAAAATATTTTCGATTACGATAAAGAGGAAATGAGAAGGATACGACGTAATGCGCAGATAGTCTTCCAAGATCCTCAGGAAGCCTTAGATCCCCTAATGGGTGTGCGAAGGACAATACTCGAGCCCTTCATCATCCATGGTCAGCGCTTATCTAGTGACGGAAGGGAAGACGTACTTGTTGACTTGTTACAAAAGGTGGGATTACAGAGGGAGCATCTTGATTATTATCCCCGGGAGTTAAGCGGGGGACAGCAACAGAGAGTATGTATCTGTCGAGCTTTGGCTCTTCACCCCAAGTTTCTTGTACTGGATGAGCCGACCTCATCCCTCGACGTCTCTGTCCAAGCTCAGGCCTTGAATTTATTACTCAAGCTAAGGGAGGAACTTAAACTAACTTATCTTTTTATCTCCCATGATGCAGCCGTAGTCCGCTACATCGCAGATCGCGTAGCAGTTATGTACTTGGGAACAAGTGTGGAGTTGGGACCGGTGGACGCAGTTTTCGAAAACCCATTACATCCTTATACCAAAGCCTTATCTCTCTCTGTCTTAACTCCCGATTCCAAGCTTGGCGAGAAGGAAGTATTATTGAAGGGTTCCCCTCCAAGTCCCCAAAACCTGCCGGAAGGGTGTGTCTTTCAGGAAAGATGCTCGGAAAAACGGGATGACTGTTACAAACAGCTTCCTGAACTTCGTGAGGTGGAAGAAGGCCATTTTGTCGCCTGCAACCGATTAGGAGATCATCAACAACGCAGAGGGTTAATGGGTAAAGCAGGGTTAAAGATTATAGGAATCGATGGTCAGGGGAAGTAAACTATGAGGATTTATATTATAAAGAGGCTAGCCTGGTTTCCAATTGTTCTTATGGGAGTTGTAACCATAGTTTTCTTTTTGACCCATCTCGTTCCTGGTAGTGCAATTCGTATACTCCTTGGGCCCCATGCAACCGAAGCTATGCTTCAGCATGCAACCAAGGAGTATGGTTTGGATAAACCGCTAGTTTATCAATATGGAATCTATCTTTGGAAGGTATTACATGGAGATTTAGGGAGGTCGATCATTACAGGGAGGACTGTAATCGCTGACTTGGCTATCTATCTTCCAGCCACCATAGAACTAGTTATTACCTCCTTAATCATCATTACTGTGGTAGGAATAACGCTTGGTGTTGTAGCAGCGGTTTACAAGAATGGGATGTTGGACTTTTTGGCCCGAGGAGTTGCAGTTGGGGGTGTCTCTATGCCCCAATTTTGGCTAGGATTGATGGTTGTACTTCTCTTCTTTTATTGGTTAGGTATCTTGCCGGCAGGGGGAAAGATTGATCCAAATATTGGGGCCCCTCACCACATAACCGGCTTATATACTTTGGATAGCCTTCTTACAGGGAATTGGGCTGCTTTTAAGAGTACATTACTGCACCTTATCCTTCCTGCGATTACCTTATCTCTTACTAACCTCTCAACTACTACTAGAATGACCAGGTCTTCTATGCTGAGGACATTAAGGGAGGACTACATTACTATGGCTCGGGCATATGGATTTGGAGGGTTCAGGGTAAATTTCATATATGCTCTTAAGAACGCGCTGATCCCTGTCGCCTCGGTTCTTGGTTTGACAACAGGCTACCTCTTTGGAGGAGCCTTTCTAATTGAAACGGTGTTCGATTGGCCGGGGATTGGTCTTTATGCCACCCGTTCCATTCTAAATGTGGACTATGCACCCGTGGTAGGAGTTGCTCTCCTTACCTCCTTTATTTATGTAGCTATTAATATTGTTACTGACATAATTTACCCTTTAATTGATCCCCGAATAAAATATTAATAGAATGGAGGATTGAATAAAGCTCAAGATGAAAAAAGTCAAGGAAAGATTGAAGTACGTTGGATACGTAATTAAACGATCGCCGCTTTCTATAATAGGGGTTTTTCTTATCATCTTGATAATTTGTATAGCGATTTTTGCCCCGCTTATTGCACCTTATAGCCCCTATAAAATCGATATGTCGAATACCTTACGTCCTCCCTCTGCAAAACACTGGCTAGGCACTGATTCTCTCGGTCGGGACGTCTTCAGCAGAGTTGTTTATGGATCAAGGATCTCGCTGAAAATAGCCTTTGTGGTAGTGAGCATCGCGGCCACTAGTGGAACGTTGCTCGGGGTAATCAGTGGCTACTACGGTGGGATGATAGATATGATAATTATGAGAATAGTAGATGTCTTTTTAGCTATTCCAACGTTCATCTTAGCTATGGTAGCCGCTGCTTCCCTTGGGCCTTCTATTACTAACGTTATGCTAGCCCTTTCCATTATTTGGTGGACTTGGTATGCTCGAATTGTTCGAGGCGAAGTGCTAAAGCTCAAGAGCATGTATTTCATCCTTGCGCAGAAGTCTTTAGGAGCTAGAAGTTCGCGAATTATTTTCCACCATTTAATTCCCAACTGTGTAGGTCCCATTATAGTCCAAACTACTCTTCAATTGGGTTTTGCGATCTTAACATCGGCAGGATTAAGTTTTTTAGGCCTGGGGGCTCAACCCCCGGCCCCTTCTTGGGGGTTAATGGTGAGTGACGGGCGCCAGTATCTTCCTGGTTATTGGTGGATGGCTACGTTTCCCGGAACGGCAATATTTCTCTTAGTGATGGGTTTCCTCTTGCTTGGGGATACTATCAGGGATGTGCTGGAAAGGGAGGTTACATGAGCTGCCTTGATTCAGGAAGCAAGACAGAGAAATTGCTAGAAGTTAGAGACCTTTCAACTTATTTTTTCACCTTTCAGGGTGTGGTCAAGGCTTTAGAAGGGGTAGACTTGGGTATTGACAGGAATGAAGTAGTTGGGTTGATAGGGGAAACTGGTTGCGGGAAAAGCGTGACAGGGCTCTCGATAATGGGACTCATACAACCCCCGGGCCGTATCATAGGAGGGAAGGTAATCTTCAAAGAGCAGAATCTTCTCGATTTAAAAGAGAAGGAACTTCAGCGGATCAGGGGAAAGGGGATCTCTATGATCTTCCAAAAACCTATGTCTTCTTTGAATCCGGTCTTTACCATTGGTAAGCAGTTTCTTGATGTGATTCGGTTGCATCGAAAGGTTAAAGTCAACGAGGCTAGGAAGATAGCTGTAACTAGTCTCCGCAAAGTGGTCTTGCCGGATCCTGAGGAAACTTTGGACCGATATCCTCACGAGCTGAGCGGAGGAATGCAACAAAGAGTAATGATTGCTATGGCCTTAGCCTGCGGTTCGGATCTTTTAATTGCTGATGAACCGACCACCGCTCTTGACGTTTCCGTGCAGCTCCAGGTCTTGAAATTGTTGAGAAGAGCCATGAAAGATGCTGGCATGTCCATCCTTTTGATCTCACATGATATGGGAGTCATAGGGAGCAGTTGCGAGCGAGTTAACGTGATGTACGCTGGAAGCGTTGTAGAGAGCGGATCTGTGAGAGCTATCATTGACAGGCCATTGCATCCTTACTCAGAAGGGCTTATGGAGGTCATTCCTAGCTTTAGTGAGAGTACAAAGCGACTTCAGCCCTTGAAGGGAGAAGTACCAAATCTTTTGCACCCTCCCCAAGGGTGCAGATTTCATCCCCGCTGTCCCTTTGCTATGAGCGTATGCAAGGAGAAGGTTCCGCCAAGGGTAGAAATAGAGGATCGTCATTATGTCTCCTGTTTCATATTTCATGAGAATCAATATCGAAGCTGAAATCTTAAACAGCGGAATTTGGGAACTCAAGAACGGGTCTGGCTTGAGGAGCTAAACCGAATGATGAGAAAATTCACAATTGAAAGTAGAGAATCGCTTAAGCAAAGAGTCGATTCTCGTGAAGAAAAGAAGATTCACAGGGGAGCAAGTGGTACAGATTCTTGCGGAGAAGATAGGGGTAAGCAATGGTATCTGTGAGCAAATAGAGGGGATGTACTATGAATAGGGATTCGATAAGAGAAAAAATAGTGGGCTTTATAGATGCTATACCGATAATTGATACTCACGAACACATATTCCCGCAGCGGGATGTAAGGGGAGAGAAGGTGCATCTCTTTGAGCTCATGAGTAATGGTGTGATGGAATATGGTGAATATATCGTGCTAGATTTAATATCCTCCGGCATGCCCATCCCCAGGTGGGAGGAGGATTTAACCGCCAAAGATAGTTGGAACAGGATAAAGGGCTACATCAAGAGAATTCGAGGGACCTCATACTATAGAGCTTTCTTAGCAGCTTTAACGGACCTTCTCAATCTCCCCTATGAAGAGATTACCGAAGCGAATTGGCGAAAATTCTCTGATTGCCTCAGGGAGGCAAATCAAAGGGAAGATTGGTATCATTATGTTTTAAAAAAGAAGGGCAAAATAGAAACAGCATTATTGGATAGCTGGTGGGATGTTGCCGCTTTTGAGGAGGTAGACAGGAGATTTTTTACCCCTGTCCTGAGGATTGATCCCTTTTTAAAATATGAATTTAGAAAAGGAGGGCTAATTGCGAGCGACAAGAATCGACCAGAGAATATCGCGATCCGGTGGGGTTATGAACTCACTGATTTTCGTTCTTATCTAGGTTTAATCGATCTTACTTTTCAAAAGGCATGTAATGCGGGCGTAGTTGGCATCAAATCCGCCGTTGCCTATGACAGAATTCTAGATTTTGAGGAGATTTCGGAAGATAGGGCAGCGAGGATTTATAACTCGGGTGATAAGGTGGGGAGTGTTGAGAAAAAAGCTTTCGGTGATTTCATTACTCATTACTGCATCCAAAAAGCAACAGAGGCTAGTTTACCTGTTCAAATACATACAGGTATGCAGGCAGGCAACGAGAGTTTTGTACCCGATTCCAACCCTTTATATCTGAATAAATTAATTCTACAATATCCAGAGACGAAATTCATCCTATTACACGGAGGATTTCCCTTTATAAATGAAGCAGGAGCATTAGCTAAGATTTTCTCCAATGTTTATCTGGATTTTAGCTGGCTGCCAATGATTTCGAAAGAAATTGCTCGAAATGCTCTCTCGCAGTGGATCGATTTGATCCCCGCAAATAAGCTGCTTTGGGGGGGAGATTGTGGCCGGGTGGAAACAGCTTATGGTGCCCTCTTGTTTGCGAAGGAAATCGTTGCAGAAGTTCTTGCAGAGAAGGTGTACAAAGGATATTTTGATATAAAACTAGGTTTCTATCTAGCTAATAGAATATTTAACGAGAATGCAGCATCTATATTTAATATACATTAGACAACATAAATGCAGTGAGTTTTACTACACTGACAGTTCAGCATATGAATTACGCACTGAAGGTAGAGGAAAGACGTGATAGGCGAACTTGAAGCGAGACTGTTGCCCAAGGGTGTCTACGTGATCACCTCCCAGTGGGAGCGCCGCCGAGCAGGGATGACCGCGGCATGGGTCACCAGGGTCGCTGGAGCTCCTCCAGCAATGTTGGTGGCCATACATTGTGGAAGCTTTACGGGGGAAGTGATCGCGCAGAGCGGGTGGTTTGTGATCAATGTTCTGGGGCGAGACCAGCTTGAATTGGCACGCCGGTTCGGCGAGGGGTCAAGTCGGGATCACGATAAGTTCGGTAGCCTTCCCTTGGTGCTATCAGCTCATGGCCAACCCGCCTTAGGCGTAGCGCTGGCCTACCTGGAATGTAAGGTGACATTAGCCCCCAGGGTAGGGGACCACATACTATTCATCGGTGAAATCATAGGGGAGCACCAGTTTCAAGAGGGGATTCCATTATTATACGATCCCAAGGAGTTCCCAAAATGAGGAAAGGAGAAAAGATGCTTAGAGTCTTGGGTATTGCAGCAAGTCCCCGGCACGGGAACACGGAGATCCTTGTTAAAGAGGCGCTGCAGGCGGCTCAACAACTTCCATTTGAAGTTGAGATTGAATTTCTCTCCTTTGCGGGAAAGAGAATCGAGCCATGCAGCGACTGCGGCTACTGTGTACAACAAAAGAGCTACTGTTGGAAAGAGGACGATTGGAGGGAACTGGTCAATGCTTTAATCGATCCTCCTCCGGATGGAGTGATCATCGGGTCGCCTGTCTATTTCTTTAGTGTGTCATCTACCCTACGAGCGTTTTTCGAGCGTTGTACTTGTTTGTTTAAACAATTATGGGACAAGGAGTTCCCTTTTCCCCCGCCAGATTGGACAAAGACAGCAGCGGGGGCAGTGGCAATTGGCTTTCATCGCCATGGGGGAGTGGAACACGCTCTATCGAATATTTTGAACTGGTTTCTTATCAATGGCTTTGTGTGTGTTGGAGGTGACTACATTGGAGGAGCAGCGTGGCAGATGGAGGAAGATACCCAGGAAGCCGTGTATAAAGATTCCATAGGTCTAGAAGCAGCAAGGAGAGTTGGGCAAAGAGTGGCATATACAGCAAAGCTTCTCCATGAAGGCAAGCAAAGTGTGGAGGATCTGAATTTGCTAAAGATCGGGCAAGGAGGCTTAAATGCGTACACTGGGCGACCGAAAAGAGATTGAGTGGATGTTAAAAGGGCTGGGTGTTTTGGGGACGGGGGGCGGAGGGGATCCTGATGCATGGGGTGCAAGCATCATCGATGCGGATTTGGCGAAAGGTCGAGTGTACCAGCTTGTGAATCCTGAAGAGGTAGGAAAGGAAGCTTTGGTGGTGAGTGGAGGATACCTGGGATCGGTCGCAGAGGACAGAGCACTTGATCGGGTCGTCGATGAGTGGGAGGAGTGCTTTGAGTTGGAAGGTGCCCTGCGTGAAATGGAGACGCTTCTCGGTCGGCGCATCGATTACATTGTGCCTTTTGAAATGGGAGGTGGAAATACACCAGTGATCCTCTCCGCCGGTGCACGGTTAGGGATCCCTGTGGTTGATGGCGATGCACTGGGGCGTGCCGCACCAGAGACACAGATGACTAGCTTCATTGGGCACGGAATTCAGTTAACTCCGATGCCGCTGGTAGATTCCAAAGGTACGGTCGTTATCGTAAAGGGAAGTGAGGATATCTTTTTCCCAGATGAGGTTGGCCGCTTTGTGGTATCAACAAAGCGAGGATTGATGGCCAATTCGCACTATCCTATGAGTGGTGCACAACTTAAGCGGTCTGTGATCCCGAACACAATCACAAAAGCAATTGATCTTGGGTGCTTTCTTGCTTCGTTGACTGGGCAACCCGAAGATAGGCTGGTAAGTCTCAGCGAATGCCTTGAAGGTTTCCAGTTGCTATGGGGAAAGGTAACTGCTATTAATGGAGAGAACCGAGGTGGTTTCTATTTTGCCCACGCGCATATTAAGGGGTTGAGCACTTTCAAAGGACACGCCGTTGACCTCACGATCAAAAATGAGGTGATGTGCGCTCGGCTTGATGGACATCCCGTCGTGATCTTCCCAGACCTTGTATTGGTCCTTGATCCTGACACGAACAAAGGTGTGATGACTCCCGACATTAAAGAGGGACGCGAACTTCTCTTAGTGGCTGTTCCGTGCCATCCTCGACTTCGGGAGGCGCTGGAGACAGAGACTGGAGCTCGAGCACTCGCTTCAGACCGATACGGGGAACGGATTGACTACCGTCCGGTAGAGGATCTTCTAGGAGGTACCTCATGAAAGGGGAATGTGGTGTAACCGGGTGTCCAAACCCTGTAATCGCACAGTGCCGTTTGTGCGGCCTGGCGCTGTGCAAGGAGCACGCCATCTCCTCACCAACAGGGGAGGAAGGGGTCTACTTCTGCCGCGGGTGTTGGAGTTACTTAATGGCGAAGAGAGGAGAAGCTGTATTCGCGGGGAAAGGAGGTCTGGAATATGGCGATCTCGACCGATAATGCCGAGCGCATGATGTTATTCGTCGATGCAGAGAAGTGCACAGGCTGCAACAGCTGTATGCTTATCTGTTCCTTTGTCCATGATAAGGTCTTCGGCTACGAGCGCTCACGCATACGGGTTTGGAGAGACGATAACCGGGGGAATTTCGTTCCAATTCTGTGCGAGCAGTGCGCAGATGCTCCCTGCGTTTCGGTTTGTCCTACCGAGGCGCTTTCTCAGGATGAGGGGGGAGTAGTCCAATATGATCCCACGCGATGCGTTGGGTGCAGTGAGTGCGTGAATGCTTGCCCAATAGGAGCTATCTCCCTTAACGCTCAGGGGAAATTGGTGAAGTGCGACTTGTGTTCCAGTCTGGAAACGACGCCTTACTGCGCCCAATACTGTACAGCCGGAGCATTACAGTGGATCCCAGAAAAACTGGCAGCTCGACGGAGGGTGAGGAAGGTTGCTCAGCGTCGGCTGGATTCCATGGAATTAGAGGAGGGTGCGTAAATATGTTTGGCATAGCAGGCCAGATGCTCTGGGTCGACCTTACCCACGGGAAAGTGGAGAAGCGCCCCGTGGAAAGGGAGTTGCTCAATGGATATCTGGGAGGGCGGGGTATTAACGCGAAGCTGCTTTGGGAATTGACGGATAAGGGGCTGGATCCACTCAGTCCTAAAAACCCCTTGATTTTCGGGACCGGTACCCTTGGAGGTACTTTTGCACCATGCTCAGGGCGAATGACGATTACATGTAAATCTCCTGCCACTGATGGATATTTGAAGTGCAATGTGGGCTCTCACTTCGCTCCTGAACTGAAATTTGCTGGGTACGATTTCATCGTAGTACTGGGGCGGGCAGATCATCCTGTATACCTGTGGATCGATGACGAAAAAGTGGAAATCCGGGACGCTCGACACCTGTGGGGGCTAGATACCCGTGCGACTGACCAACTAATCAAGCAAGAGCTAAGGGATGATCAGATCAAGGTCGCAATGATCGGTCCAGCTGGAGAGAACCTGGTCAACTTCGCCAGCGTTATGGTCTCTATTTACCGTGCCGCCGCACGGGGTGGTGTTGGGGCCGTGATGGGTTCAAAGAATCTAAAGGCTATTGCAGTGCGAGGTACAGGCGATATAAGCGTCGCAAATCCCGATCAGTTCATGGAGGCGGCGCTAGCTGCTCGAAGAGCTATTCGCGAAGACGAATACTGCTGGACGCGTTCCTTCCGTTTTGGCACAGCACAAGGGGTCATAGGAGCAAATGAGGGCGGCACACTTCCTCATAAGAATTTTCAGGATGGTTTTATGTCCGACGTGTACAAGCTTAGCGGGGAGTATGTCTCCGAGAAGTTTGCGCACCCCGAGGCTTGTTCCTCTTGTGTCTTCCACTGCGGCCGCTTCTCACACGTAAGGTCCGGCCCGTATGCAGGGAGTTACACCGCTGGACCCGAGTACGAGACCCTAGCTTCGCTAGGTTCCAAATGTGACATTACCGATACCACAGCGGTCATCAAGGGAAACGAGATCTGCAATTTGATGGGGATGGACACCATATCCGCGGGGAGTATGGTCTCTTTTATGATGGAATGTAACGAGCGGGGGTTGCTGAAGGACCACGATTTAGAAGGATTAGACCTATCCTGGGGGAACGCTGACGCCATGCTTTCCCTGCTAGAGATGATAGCACACCGAAAGGGTATCGGTGATCTCCTGGCAAACGGCAGCCGTATCGCTGCTGCCAAGATCGGGCGGGATGCAGAAAGCTTCGCCGTGCAAGCCAAAGGGTTAGAGCAGTCTATGGTTGACGTTCGGGGATCAATGAGCTACGCGTTGGCGTTTGCACTGAATCCCAGAGGGCCGGACCATCTAACAACGGAATGCTTGGCGGAGTTCGCGTACACTCCGGAAGTCCGTCAACTTGCGATCGAAGTAAGTGGGAGTGAGAAAGGTGTGGACTCCCTTTCCCCGGAAGGAAAACCTAAACTGGTGGCGTGGCATGAAGATATCTACTCTGTGTCTGATTGCTTAGGTATTTGCGCGTTTACGGATACCTGGTCATATACTAGGATTAATTTTGAGAACCTGGCGACGATGTTTGCCAGTGCCACGGGTATCTCTATGTCAGCTAATGAGATCAGGCGCAGAGGAGAAAAGGTCTTTACCCTAGAACGAGCCTTTAATATCCGCGAAGGTCGGAGTGGGCGAGATCTAGATGTCTTGCCCCCACGTATGTTTGAGCCTTCTCCAAGCTTGAAGGGTGGGGAAGCTACCCTGACGCGAGAGAAATTAGACCGAATGCTCCAGGAGTACTATAAGCTTCGAGGCTGGAGTACGAAAACTGGTGTGCCAACGGCTAAGAATCTGCAGGACTTGGGACTCAACTTCCTAAAGGAGAAGTTCGTCAGGGAGTAAAGAACCCCGCGGCAAGCTGCGGGGCATTGAAAAGCAAGACCTAGAGATCTAAGCGGAGTTGGTCCTCATGTTGCAACTTGACGTACCGCTTTATCGCATCGGAGGTAACGCCGCATACAGGGTGCGACGCTACGGCCATCTCCTCGTAACGTCGGAGTTTATCTCCAACGTTAAAGAGACTTCTCCCCGCAGGATCCTCGGCAGCGATTGTCTTAGCCCGAGCTTGCAACCGGACATTTCTAACGGAACTCATGTGGCCTATACTACCAAGCAGATTTGCCTGCGGCGAATCTCCGCTTTCCTCCCCCCAGCAAGCTGGGGGGTATCCAAGGGAGGTCTTTTATGAATCAGGAAGTGTTCAACATGAGTTGTGGTCAGACAGAGTTGACGGAAGCGTGCAAGAAGAGTTTGGGGAAAGACGTCATTACCATCTATTCTCCACCGTTCTGGGAAATGGAGGAGGAAGCGCTTGCGTTACTGCAAGAGTTTCTGGGTACAAAGAATGAGATCATCATTGTGTTTGGAACAGGGACTTCGGGAATAGAGGCTTCCTTGAACTCGATTCTCGAGCCCGGTGACCGCTTTCTCATTGCACACAATGGCATGTTTGGTGAAATCATGAGTTTGATGACGCAAGCTGCCGGTGCGGTCCCAGTCAAAGTGCCTTTTAAGTTGGGGCAGCCTGTGGATCCTGATGTAGTTGCAGTGGCTCTCGATACAGAGCCTAATGTCAAAGGGATCGGGATCATCCACGGAGAAACCAGTGTTGGGGTAGCAAATCCGTTGGAGGAGATTGGAAAACTGGCTCGCGAGAGAAACCTTCTTTACGTGGTGGATGCCATCTCTTCTTTTGCCAGCGAGGAACTGCGTGTGGATGACTGGAACATTGATTTGTGTGTGGTGAATGGCCAGAAGTGCCTCGGGGCACCGCAAGGGAACACGTTTGTCTCGGTCAGTCCGCGAGCGTGGGAACGGATCCGAGGGCGAAGGGAGCGGATTCGTGGGTTCTACATGAATCTGCTGGCCTGCAAGGATTATCTAAACATGGCGCGGACCGAGCAGAAGAACTGGGCGGCCGGTGGTAACAAATTTGAGTTTCATCTAGAAGAAGCGCCTCATCCGGCATCACCGTCATTTGTGATCATCCAAGGGGTGTGGGCTTCTCTGAAGCAGCTCAGGGAGGAAGGGCTGGAAAGGAGCATCGCGCGACACGAGATCGCGGGAAAGGCAGTGCGATCGGCGGTAAAGGCGATGGGGTTGGACTATATCTGTCAGGATGATCGGTATGCAGACAACGCGGTGACCGCGATTTTTTTGCCTAACGGTATCGAGGATTACCAGATCCGTAAGCAACTATTCGAACAGTATGGGGTGATCCTAGGCGATGCCAACATGATGTCGTGGGATGTCTACAAATCCCAGATAGGTAGGAACTACGTCCGATTTGGAACAATGGGAGAAGCTGCGAGATATCACAAAGTGCTTTACGCGATCTCCGCTTTTACCATGGCCCTCCGAGACCTTGAAGCTGATGTAGACATGGAACGAGCTATGTCTGCAGTCCAGCGCATTTATAAGGAGGAAGAGGCACTATGAGTAGCTTTATATCTCAGCGCGCAAAGAACCTGCCTTATTCAGGGATTCGTGAGATATTTGATTTAGCAGGGAAGATGGAAGACGTAATCCATTTTGAGATTGGCGAACCTGACTTTGACACCCCGTTACCCATTGTGGAAGCTGCTTTGCAAGCCGCAAAGGAAGGGATGACCCACTACACGCCAAGCGCGGGAATCAAAAGTCTTCGGGAAAAGCTCGCGGCTAAACTTACCGAAGAGCTTAAAGTGCAATTCGATCCGGACGAAATCGTCATTACAGCCGGAGGAATGGAGGCTCTTCTCCTAACCATGTTCGTTACCCTCGATGAAAATGACGAGGTCTTGTTTCCCTCGCCTCACTGGCCGAACTACCCGGCCCACGTCCTTTTAGCGGGCGGAAAATATAAAAAGCTTGTGCTTGAGCAGAAGCATGAATTCAAACTTGTGACAGAGACCTTAAAAAACGCGATCACAGAGAATACAAAAGTGCTTCTCATTAACTACCCCCACAATCCGACTGGTGCGGTGCTGGATCGGGAAGACTTAGAAGTAATCGCGGATGTAGCGAGGGCGAATGATCTCTTGGTTTTCTCCGATGAGGCCTATGAGAGCCTTGTGTTCGATGGGAAGAAGTTTTATAGCATCGCTTCCCTAAAAGGAATGCAAGAAAGGACCGTTATCTTACGGACCTTCTCCAAATCTTATGCGATGACCGGGTGGCGCGTGGGTTATCTGGCAGCACCAAAGCAACTTGCAGATAAGACTGCCAAACTCCATGAGCATACCTCTGCTTGTACAAGCTCGGTTTCCCAGATGGCCGCCGTAGCCGCCCTGAAACTGCCAAGAGAGATTCCTCTGAAGATGGTCAAGGAGTATGAACGTAGACGCGACATTCTTATAGCAGAACTCGCTCAGATTCCTGGACTGAAGGTCTTCAAACCCAGGGGAACGTTCTATGCTTTCGTAGACATTCGCGAGTTTGGAATTCCTTCGTTTGATCTTTCAAGGTTGCTTCTTGAAAAGGCTCGAGTGGCAGTAGCTCCAGGCAGTGCCTTTGGCACAGAAGGCGAGGGATATATCCGGGTTTGTTTTGCCAACTCAGCTGAGAACATTCGGGAAGGAGTAAAAAGGATGGGAGAAGTCTTTCAGGAATTAGGTGCAGGGAGACAAAGAAATGATGTTAAGAGAAGAAGCAATTAAACAAGTAAGAGAGAAGATCTTAGCAAGACTGATAAAGCCCAAGCTTACTTCAGAGAGAGCGAAACTTATTACGGAAATCTATAAGGCTACTGAGGGGGAGCCCCCAATACTAAGGCGAGCTAAGGCACTGAAGAAGATATTAAGTGAGATGACCATCTATATTCAACCTCATGAGCTTATTGTAGGAAATTTAGGACCTGAACCAATATCTGCCCCCGTTTACCCAGAAGGCGCCGTGGATTATATTTTAAATGAAATGGACACATATGAAATAAGGCCTGGAGATAAGTTTATCGTATCGGCAGAAGTCAAAGAAAAGTTGCGGGAGATACTTTCATGGTGGTCTGGGAAAACACTGAAAGATCTTGCTCTTTCAATAATGCCCGCGGATTCTAAAAAAGCTAATGATTCAGGGTTAATTTGTTTTGAAAACATGTTAATTAGTGGAGTTGGTCACTTTTTACCAAATTACGAAAGAGTGTTGAAGCAGGGTTTCAACGGACTTGAGGAATACATAAACGGTAGAATGAGTATTTTACACTTAGAAGACCCAGAAGATTTTCAGAAGAATATATTCTACAAATCGTGTTTGATCTGCTGTGAGGCAGTCAAGGTTTACGCTAAGCGGTATGCAGAACTTGCTAGGCAGCTCGCCGAGAATGAAAAAGACTTCCTGAGAAGGGAAGACTTGCTACAGATAGCAAGAGTGCTTGACCATGTACCAGCTAAACCAGCGCGAACGTTTCATGAAGCTCTACAGGCATTGTGGCTAATTCATGTTATTCTTCACATAGATTCAAATGGTTATGGTGTTACACTTGGGAGGATGGATCAATATCTGTATCCGTATTTCAGAAATGATATTGACGAGGGTGGATTAACGAGAGATGGGGCCAAAACCTTGCTAATCAGCTTTTGGTTGAAGTGTAGTGAAATTCTTAAATTGTATAGCAACAAAGGCGCAAGGTTGTATGCTGGTTTCCCTGTAACGGATCCTCCTGAGTTGGGAGGATTAACTCCGGAGGGGAAAGATGCCACAAATGAGCTTTCGGAGTTAATGCTCGAAGTAGAGGAGGAGGTTAGACTCCCTCAACCAGACGTTGCGGTACTCTGGACAGAAAAAATGAGCGATGAGTTTCTGCTTAAGGCAGCTAAGCTCGTGCCAAAGGCTAACAAGCCAAAATTCTTTAATGTGCATGTCGGTATCCAATCATTAATCAATGCGGGTATACCCCCAAAAGAGGCGGAGGGAAATTATGCATTTGTAGGCTGTGTTGAGAACTCCATCCCTGGGAAAACATGGGGATGGAGCAACGCCGGCTCTCTAAACCTCGCTAAATGTCTTGAATTAGCGCTAAACAACGGAATTGATCCGGAGACTAATAACAAAATAGGCCCAGCTACAGGGAAAGCCACGGATTTCAGGTCGTTTAGTGAATTGAGAGATGCATTTGAGAAACAGATCGAAAATGGAGTGCGCCTACTGGTACAAGCGTTACACGCTGTTGAGCTATCTCACAGAGAGAGGTGGCCGGAGCCATTGGAATCCATCTTAGTGGACGGATGCTTAGAGAGCGGACGGGAGGTAAATCACGGCGGTGCCCTCTATAACTTCACAGGTATCCAGGGAGTAGGGATGGCGACAGCCGCAGATTCTCTAATAGCCGTAAAGAGACTCGTATTCGATGAGAGAGCTATCAGCATGGAAACTTTGCTCGAATCTCTGAACAGCGATTTTAAGGAGCGGGAGATACTGAGGCAAAGGCTATTGAACGAGCCACCAAAGTTCGGAAATGATATAGACGAAGTGGATCATCTGGCCTGCGAGATCGTTGGACATTACTGCAATGAGGTGCACTGGTATAGGAACCTGAGAGGGGGGCCATTTCTACCGGGAACCTTTTCTGTGTCATCTCATGATGCCCTTGGAGAATACGTTGGTGCTACCCCCGACGGCCGTAAGGCGAAGGCACCCTTATCGGATGCGCATTCGCCAGTACAAGGGCAAGCGAAGAGTGGCCCCACCGCTGTCTTGAAATCGATGGTAAAACAGGATCATGCGCTAGTAGCGAATGGAACTTTGTTAAACATGAGATTTAATGTGCACACCCTGACGGGTAAAGAACGGCTCCGAAACTTCGCGAAGCTGATCAAGACATATCTGAGCCTTGGCGGATTCCATATACAATTCAATATTGTTGATATTAGAGTGTTAAAGGAAGCCCAAAAACACCCGGAGAGGTACCCCGAGCTTATGGTGAGAGTTGCAGCTTACGTTGCTCCATGGAACCAACTCAGCAAAGAACTTCAGGATGAGATTTTAAGCAGAACTGAATTTGAAGCATCTTGAGCTTCGATATACATCCGAAGGCGGCGAATGGAAGGATTGATATTCGACATACAAAGGTCTCGGCAAGATGACGGGCCGGGAATAAGGACTACCGTGTTTCTAAAAGGGTGTCCTCTTAGGTGTGTATGGTGCAGTAATCCCGAATCTCAGCGCTCATCGCCTGAGATAATGTACAATGCGAATCTTCATATCGATGGGTGCGAGGAATGTATAAAGGCATGCCCAGTAAGTGCAATAGAAAAAGATGAAGAGGAGGGAGTTAGGATCGGTAGGGAGTTGTGCAGGAAGGGATGTAGCGAGTGCGCAAAGGTATGCTACTCTAACGCCCTAGCAGTTATCGGACAAAGAGTCTCAGTCAAAGAAGTTCTAAAAGCGGTCGAGAAGGACATACCGTTCTATCGATCATCTAATGGTGGTGTCACAATTTCGGGAGGCGAGCCACTTGCTCAACCGGAGTTTACCAAAGCGATTCTGAAAGCATGCAAGGAGAGGGGAATTCACACGGTGCTAGATACTAGTGGATATGAGCAATGGGAGGTATTAGAAGAGATTTTAAAATATGTAGATTTGACGCTTTATGACATTAAGCATACAGACCCAGTCAAACACAAAGCGTACACAGGGGTAAGTAACGAGTTAATATTGGAAAATATTAGAAGAATGGGGCAGAAAAAGATGCCAATAGTAATACGGCTCGCTGTAATACCAAAAATAAATGACTCGGAGGAGAATATCAATGAGTTAATTGAACTAACTAAAGAGGTCTTGGCTTTGAGAGTAGATCTTTTACCGTATCATCGACTAGGGGTCTCAAAGTACAGGATGTTAGGAAGAGAATACAGGCTAGATGGTCTTGAACCGCCTACTAGAAAAAATCTAAAAAGGATCCAAGATTCACTAAGGCTACATAAAGTGGAGGCAGCGGTGGTGGCTTAGTGTATCTAGGCCACTTCTCCGAGAGATGAAATCCTTAATTGATAAGCATGAGAGGGATGGGTGTATATGTTCACATCTATAGGGGCAGCTGAAGAGAACCTTCAAATCATGTTGGATACTGGAGTGGTAGCGGTAATTAGAACCGAAAGCTCCGAACAGCTTCTTAGAGTATCTCAAGCTATCCGAGTGGGCGGCGTTCGCTGTGTCGAGACCGCCATGACAACACCCAACGCCCTAAGGGTGGACGAGGGTGACGTCTTCAACACGGAAGACTACGTAGGGGAGGGTTATGAAATTGTGACCCCTGAGGCAATCCAGATGATCAAGCTCATGGCACGGACAGAAGGGATCTTCCTTGCCCCGGTTGTACACCAGTAAGACAATGACAGGATTGCAGGATCATATCAAGCGGGGAGAACTGAAGCCGGACGATACAGTGCTCTTCCTCCATACCGGGGGAAACCCCGCTCTGTTCGCTTACGTAGATGAGCTCGATGTCCATGAGTTAAGGTCCCATCCCACATGACGCACGGCTGAGCAACATTTTTAAAATCTTAACCGGAAGATGGATTGGAGGTGACATGCCAAGCTGGCGTATGGATAAGGAGCTCTTCTCTCTAATGAAGAACGAACTCTTCGTAGCGGTCGTGGGAGATGTTTTGGATCAAATGGGCCACAAACACCAATTCCTGCCCGCGCAGATTCACCCATTAGCGGACGATATGGTTGTCGCCGGGCGTGCGATGCCAGTGCTTGAAACCGATAGCCCGAGTAACACACACCATTCGAATGAAGGCAAAGTTCCGTTTGGTCGGATGCTCGAAGCGCTGGATGATCTCAAGGAAAACGAGGTCTATCTATGTACCGGTTCCTCGCCCAGTTACGCGCTCTGGGGAGAAAACATGAGCACGCGCGCCATCCAGCTGGGCGCTGCGGGTGCCGTGGTGAATGGCTATTCCCGCGACACCCGAGGAATCTGCCGCTTGCAATTTCCCACCTTCTCTTGGGGCCGTTACGGTCAAGACCAGAAGTATCGGGGCGAAGTTGCCGATTTCCGCTGTCCAGTTGTCTTTCCAAACGGAGTCACCGTACAGCCAGGCGACATTGTCTTTGGCGATCTGGACGGAGTTGTCATCGTACCACAGAAGGTTGAAAGAGAAGCTGTTGAGACTGCACTTGAGCAAGTGAGGGGAGAGAACCTCGTACATGAGGCCCTCTTAGAAGGCAAGAGTGCCCAAGAGGCGTTTAAACAATATGGAATCATGTAAAGGTCCCACAACGAGGGGTTCCACCAGACGTACGGGCCACTTGAGCGGGAGAACTGTTCTAGCAAGGAGTGAACGCGTGGAAGAGAAGGCAACTCATTGAAAGGTCGAAGGGCTTCCAGAGAAATACCGTTGGGATGAATGCACCTGGGAGGAAATCAAAACTTCCGAGCACCGAGATACGATAGCTACCTTATCTACCGGCTCTACTGAACCACATGCCCTAGACTGAGCTGCCCGTACCGGTGTTATTTATGCTAACTATATTGCATTATAATTCATAGCGACGTAAGGAGGTTCAAGGTGTACCACGAACAAAAGATCGTTACGCAACTTTTCGAAACTGGAGCATTAGGCATCATCCGGGTAAACCAAGCGGAAGGCCTCGTTCGCATTGCGCATGCCCTGCAGGACGGTGGGCTCAACTGTGTTGAGATCACGATGACCACGCCGGGGGCACTGCGGGCAATCGAGGCGGCATCCGAGAAACTAACCGGTGTGCTCATGGGAGCCGGCACAGTGCTTGATGCAACTACGGCTCGCCAAGCAATCCTCGCCGGGGCGAAGTTCCTCGTCACTCCTACCGTGGAGTTAGACGTGATCGAGATGGCCCATCGCTACGGTGTAGTTGTCATTCCTGGGGCGATGAGTCCTACTGAGATCCTGACCGCGTGGGAGGCCGGAGCGGATATGGTGAAGGTGTTTCCGGCAAGTGTACTAAGGCCAAGTTATCTCAAGGCAGTGCGAGGACCGCTCCCACAAATTCCACTAGTTCCCACCGGTGGAATCACCGCTGACAACGCCGGTGAGTTCATCCATGCCGGTGCAGCGATGGTGTGTGCTGGCGGTTGGCTGGTGGACAAGAAGGCGGTGGCCGAGGGGCGCTATGAGTTTCTTACCGAACGGGCCCGTCAACTCCTAAACGCTGTCCGAAAAGCGAGATTGGAGGTTTCGTGATGCCCCATGACCTTGTGACCTTCGGTGAGACGATGATCCGGCTCTCACCACTGAATTTCAGGCGACTGGAACAGACGAGCCTTCTCGATGTGAATGTCGGAGGCTCGGAGTTAAACGTGGCCGTCGCTGCGCAACGACTAGGGCTTGGAGTGGCCTACGTCACTCGCCTCACCAACAATCCTCTGGGCCGGATGATCGCGAACAAGGCCC
>Ga0315543_1001237_pt1 | contig 28296 bp, 20 predicted proteins | sample SalMarSW160210MG_2_FD_203098 | JGI IMG/M metagenome (GOLD analysis project Ga0315543, IMG submission 203098) | Salt marsh sediment microbial communities from the Plum Island Ecosystem LTER, Massachusetts, United States - Salt Marsh Sediment SW1601-210 ... | reverse complement strand
GGCGTGTGAACCTTGTCGTCGTCGCAGTGGGCCTTCGAAGGGCCGTGGCAGCTCTCGCAACCGACGTTGACTCGTGTACCGCGGGTGGCCAACGAGGCAAACCCGTCGGGCAGCCCGTAGCCCGTCACGTGGCAACGCTGGCAATCCGGATTGACGTGGGCACCTTGTTTGGTCAGGGAGTCCCAGGCGTGCCGGTGTTTCGAGTCTTGCCAGGCGTCGTACTCTTCTTCGTGGCACTCGGCGCACCGCTTGCTCCCGGCCACGGCGAACCCCTTGGGCAAGCCCTCGGGAAGCGACGAGACGAACGACGTCTCGCCGGGCCGAAAATCGCGCCGGGCAAGCAACTCGTAAAACTGCTTCAGATTGTCCAATTGGGCCGGATCGTCCTCGAACGATTCGTCCAGCTCGACGATCCGCCCGGTGAACTTCCCGGCGTTCTTGGCGGCGGCTTCGGAAAAGACGGCCAGGAATTTGCCTTGGTTAGTCGCCGAGGCCAGCAGCGTCGGGCCGCTCCGCAGCGGCGGAATCGGCTGCCCGGTCGGACCGCCGACGACCAGGTCGACCTCGGGCAACGTTTCCGCAAAACGTCGCAAGGCGTCTTCCGGCAGATAAGCCAGCACAACGATCGCATCGCACGGGCCCGGGATCGTTTCGATCGTATCAAGCACGGCCTGGTGCGGCGGCGTGACTTCGATCTGATCGGTGGCATACCGAGGATCGAGCACGCCGATCACGGCAACGCGCCCGGCGGCCACGTCGACCATGCGCAGCGGCTCGGCCAGCCGCTTGCCCTGGCGGTCGCGAACGTTGGCCGAAATCAACGGCAGCTTGAGTCGCCGTGCCACTTCGCCGAGGCAATCGGCTCCCAGCGCGGCTTCGGCGGCCCCGACGTTGTGCGCGGCGATGCCCATGGCGACTTCGCCCTTGGCGATGGCCTCGAACTTGAGCCGATCGTAGGGCGAGATCCCGGCGGGCGCCCCGCCGACGTCGACCAGCAACACGTCGCCCGCCCGGGCCAGCCGCTTGACGCAAGTGCCGCGCCGCGGCAGTCCTCCGGACTGATTCGACGCGCACCCACACGGCACGATCCAGCCCGAGGTGTCGCCGCTGGCCACGACCACCAGCGGCGCGGCATCGGCGGCCGAGCAGTCCGAACGGCCGCGGCAGCCGATCGTCACGGTAAGCCCGATGAGGAAGATCATGGCCAGAGCGAAACCAAGAACGTATTGGGATATATCGAACAGAATTGTCATACTCGGCAGAGTTCGTGGGATAGTCGGTTTAGACGTTTAGCGGGCGGGCTTGCCCGCCGTGGCCGTGGTTGAGCCTGTCGGTATTCCTGACGCAACGGCGGGCAAGCCCGCCCGCTAAACACTCACAACAAACGACCCTGCACTATGGCATCAGTACGTCAGCGTATAGGCCAGGATGTTCACGTTGATCAGTTCCGCGTTCTTCAGTTCGTTTCCACCGCAGCAGCAACAACCCTGCGTGTGTCCGGTGTCGTTGAGTCCGTCGGGCGAATAGACCACACCCAAGCGGCCCCCGAGGCTCACCCCCAACAGCGGACGCGGTTTGCCGTGGGAAGCGGTCAGCTTCTTGATTTCATAGACGGTATGAAAGATGGGGTGGCTCATGTCGATCGGCTTCGGCCGATGTTTTGGGAAGATCGTTACCATCTCGCGCCGAAACGAGCGGCCCCACTCGGTCGAGGAACAACCGGCCGAGGCCAACAGCAAACCACCGTGCTCGACGTAGCGGCGAAGGTTCTGTCGCTCGCGATCGGAGAGCCTGAACGATCCTTCGCCGGTCGTAATCAGCAAGGGAAACTCGAAGATATCGTCGCTACCCAACTTGACCGCGTGGAAGCGGCGGCTGGTGGAGATGGCCGACTCCTTCTCGGCTCGAACCAGAAAATGGTCGGAGAAACAACGGCTGCTCTTCGTCCCGGCGTAGACCAGGTTGGCGACCTGGACGATTCCGTCGGGCTCTCCGCCGATCTGCTTCGCGTCGCGGACAATCCGCGTGTCGTCGGCCGCCGTTTTCTTCGACTTGGCCTGGTCGTTCTTTTTCTTGTCGGCGTTGGTCTTGGTATCCGCCGCGGCCAACGCAGCCGAGGCCGCCACGACCGTCACGACAAGAACACTCCAAATACGATAATGCATGATCATTTCTCTCCGTGGAAACTCATCAAGTAGGGTGCGTGCTCGCACGCACCATATTTGTCACATCAATCGGTGCGTGCCAGCACGCACCCTACCCCTCATCTGTGTCCATCTGTCCCGGCGCGCCGGGATCTGTGGTTCCCTCGTTTCAATGGCCCGACGGATCGGTCGCCTCTTCGGTGACGCGTTGAAAATACTGGCCGACGCGTCGGCGCGAACCGGCCGGAATCGCTCCCTGGCCGATGCCCGAGGCGTTGTCGTTTTCGAATTCATCGACGAGCACGTCCTCCTGCCAGCGGCTGCGTCCGCTGGAGAACCGCGAGCGGCCTCGGCGGCTCTTGGCGTCGGATCTTCCCTGGCCCATGTTGCCAAGGGCCTCCATCATACCGGGCAGACCGCCATAGACGCCCCAGCCGCCGCGCTGGGCGCTGAATCCACCCATGCCGGCTCCCATGCCATTCATGCCCGACCCGCCGCCCAGGCCCATCATGGCCATCAGTTGGGCGGGCGAATTGCCCATCCCTTTGCAGAGCATCGGCTGGAACCGGAGACAATCGCCGGCGCACTGACCCATGCCGCCTTCGCACTCTTTGAGGAACTGATGGAGGATCTCGGCCGCCTCTTTGGCCTTTTCGTATCCGACGACGCCGGAGAAGTCGGCCAGTCCGGCCTCGGCCTCGGTCATGGCCTCTTCGGCGCGGCTCGCCCTCAGGTCGTTGACAAAATCGGTCGCCGATTGGCGCAGCTCGTCGAATTGCTGCTCGTCGGGCAGCTTGGCGGCGTGTTCGTCGATGTCCGAGAGCAGGTCTTCCAGGTCGGTGCGGATCTGCCGCTGCTCTTCCTCCAGGTCACGAAAGCGCGCCTTCAGCGACGGATCATCCTCGCCGTCGCGGTCCTTGAGCGAAGCCAGCCGCTCGGCCAGGTCGTCCTGGCGGAGCACGAGCATCACGAATCGCTGCTGGTCGACCATGAGCGGGAACACGACGGCCAGGTGTTCGAGCGGTTCGGAGACCTGTTCTTCGTACTCCTGTTTCTCCTGATTCAGTCGCTTGGCCATCTTCTCCAGTTGCCGCTTGATCTGCTCGCGGTTGAGCGACGATTCTTTCAACAGCTTCTCAAGTTCCTTGGCCATTTCTTCGGTCATCTCGGCCATCTCGCCGATCTTGGGCGAGAGGTTCTCGTCGAGATCGACCGGCAGCCGATGTTCGCTCAGCTTCTTGAGGGCCTTCGATTCTTCTTTCAACTGATCGAGCAACTTCTCCATCTTCTTGCGGAGCTTTTCGGCTTGTTCGTCGCCGGGCGGCGAGGCGTCGAGTGCTTTCTGTGCCTTTTGGATCTTGTCGGCCAACGATTCCATCCGCCGCTGCGCCTCCTGGTATTTCGACAGCAGGACGTCGATTCCCTCGCGGGCCTGGATCATTCGCTCGAACTCCTCCTGCGAGATGATTCGCACGGTGACCACCGTGCTTTCGGCCCCTTTCGCGCCGGCCGGATCGTTGTCTTCGACGCGCGCGAACAACTTGATCACGTCGCCCGGCTCAAGACCGAACGCTTGAAGCGGCAAGGTCACCAGCTCGTCGACGTTGTCGGTCGGGCGCGAGCCGATCGGTATCTCGGCCGGCAACGGCCGCGAGTCGTTCAGGCTGCGATACAACTGCACGCGCGAGATCCCGTAGTCATCTTCGGCGGCGATTTCGACCGGCAACTCCACCGTCGACGTGGCCAACGACATCGGCTCCGGCTGCAACAACCGGACAAACGGCCGCTCGTCGGGCAAGCAGGTGATCGTCCCGGCAAACGACTCTTGCGAGTTCTGCCCGGCGACGTCGGTGACGCGCAGCTCGAACTTCCCGTCGCCGGTGACGGCGAACCGGCCGACGACGTTCTCCTTCTCGGAGCCGACGGGCGTCATGTCGAGCCGGACGGGTCCTTCGGCCGAAGTGGCGGCCGCGGAATCGTTCTGCCCGACGGCGCGCCCGCCGACCACGACGAGCTCCCCGCCGGAGAGCGGCCGATTGCTTCGGACACGGATCTCGACCCTGGTGCCCGGCAGCCCGGCGATACCCTCTCGCGGCAGGGGGCCTTCGTAAGGGGCCCCGCGCGTGTAGGCCGGCGGCGTGATCCGCACACGGACGTCCTCGATCCGCGGCACGGTGATCACCCGGATTGAATACCGCCGCGAGCGCGCGCTGTGCGCGCGAAGGAAGTAGTCCGCCTCCGCGGTGATCCGCGACAGGACGGTTCGCCAGCGTCCGTCCTGCTCGCGGAACATGGGCAGGACCTCTTCGGCGTCGTCGCGGACCAGGACCAATTCGACCTGCTCGACCGCCGTGCCGGTCACCGAGGCCGAGATGTCGAGGTCTCCGCCATAAAGCACCTCGGCGTCGCCCGGGGTGACCTCGAAGCGGACCAGCGAAAAAGGCGGCACGTCGTCGGTCGGGTTGCGAAACCGGTTCCACTCGGTCCGGGCCAGCTCAGGCAGGCCGACCACCAGGCCGCCGACCAACACTAGCAGCAGCGCAAGCCCGACGAGCGATCGCTTCAACGGACGGACCGGGGCTGCTCTGGCCGTCGGCACCTTCTCGGCCAGCCGCACGGCATGCGCAACGGCCATCCTGGAAAGCTCCTCGGTCACCTCGGGCTGGCGGGATTGAGCCGCGGTGAGGTTTTCACCCTTGACCGCCATGCTCTCCAACTCCCATCCGGTGAGGATGTCGCCGCCGTAGTGGGCCGCCCGATCGAGCTTTCGCGCAACGGCCACGGCCCCCGCCGCCAGAGCGGCGGCTGCGGCCAGGCCGATCGAGAGTCCGAGTCCGGCCACTCCGGCTACTCCCAACGCGCCAAAGCGCAGCGCCGCCGGCAGCTCCCAGAGCAGATCGAGCCAGACGCCGGCCAGAACGACCACCAACGCCAGCGCCAATCCCCAGCAACCGGCGGCCGCCGTGCCGATGATCAACAGTCGGGCACGTACCGCGCGAATGCGTGATTGCAAGGACGAGTTTTCCATCGGTTTGTTCCTTAAATCAATCCAGAGGTTCGTCGAAGTCCCCAGGCGACACCCCAGAGCCCAAACGCACCGAGCAACACCCACCAGCGGTCCCAGAGCCCGACGCGCGAGCTGCGTTGCGGTCGGCTCTGCTGCAGGTGTTCTTCGAAACACCGTGCGAGCCGATCGGGATCACCGTCTTCGAGCATCGCCCCGCCGCTGCGCCGGGCGATCCAGCCCAGCACATCCGGCTTGGCGGCAACGTCAAGCCGCTCGGTCAGATTCCCACGGACGTCGAAGGCCGTGGTGGCCGAGGCGTCGGTGCTCCCGACGACCTGCGCCTGATAGGTCCCCTCGGCCAGGCGTCCGAACACGACGCGGAATTGGCCGGGGTAGTTGCCCACGGGGGTGGCACTAAGCAGCCGTGGCTGCTTCAGCGTCTTGCCGGTCAGCTTGACCACCGGCGGCCCGCCCGATCGCTCGGCGCTGGCCAGCAGGTTGGCCGTCACGATCTCGGCCGTGCTGAAAGTCACTTTGTCGGTTCTCAGCGCGAACTGCTGCGACGGCAGCAGCCCGGCGCCCGAGACGAGCCACCGCACGAGGCTCCGCCAAAGGACGCCATAGGACTCGTCGTGCTGTTCGTACTGGGCGGGCAGGAAGGCCCAACGCCACATGCCGGCGCCTTCGATCACCACAACGCGGCCGTTGCCGACGGGCTGATAGCAGATCACGGGCACCGGCTCTTTGGCACCCCGGCCGACGGCGGTTGCCAGGACGACGGCCAGCGGCTTGGGTCGCTCCGCTCGGGCAACGGTAGCCAACGAGGGCAGGTTGGCCAGCTCGATGTCACCCTCGGTGCCGGAGAGCCATCGCAAGGCCTTGCCCGCCTCGGACATCTCGACCCGAAACCGCGATTCGCGCGACGGCGTCCAGCGGACCGGCATCAGCTCGCCCAGTCGCTGGTTGATCTGGGAAGACGGCGGACCGCGGAAACAGACCAGCGAGCCTTCGCCTTCGACGAGCCATTTCTTCAGCCGAATCAATACGTCGTCGGTCAGGAACACGTCGGCGTCGCGCCCGAGAACGACGATCTGGAACGTCCCGAGCGCTTCAGCGCTGCCGAGTTGCTGCTCGGCGTTGGGGCAGATGGCCCAACGATCAAGCCGCTTTGCCTCAGAGGCTTCTTCTTTGGCTGATTTCTTGGGCGGCTTCTCTTCGCGCGATGGGCTCGTATGGGAAATCGTCCGTCGCAGCAGCCGCCCTTCGGCCATGCGGACCAGGCTGGTCAGCTCGATCGACTTGTCCATCGACAGGGTGCGGATCAGAAACTTCGTGTCCCAGTAGGGTTTGCCCTCCAGCAGCAGTACGCGGATCGGCTCGTCGATGACGCGCAGAAGCAGCGTGGTCGTGTTGTTCACGGCGGTGGCTTCCTTCGGCAGCGCTTCGGCACGGACTTCATACCGGTAAAGCCCGGTTGCATCCTGGGCCACGTGGAACACGGCCTGGACGGCTGCGTCGGGTGCGAGTTGCACCTGGCGCTGCTGGAGCTGCTTGCCGTCGAGCCACAACGAGAGCCTGGTCGCGGTGGCCGCCACTCCCCGTTGTCTGAGCCGAACGACGACCGGGACGCGCTGTCCGATGAAGGCCAACTCCTGGGGCAGGTTGAGCGAGACGGACAGATCGTCGACGCCCGAGGCGCCGCCGGTCGTCTTGGCGAAGACCGCAACGGCCATCGCCTTGGCTCGGGCCACCGCCTGGCGAAGCCGCGTCGAGGCGCCGCCCGCGTTGTGCACACCGTCGGTGAGCAGCAACACGGCCTGGCCCTGGGGCCGGTCGACCAGGACCTCTTCCAAGGCCGCCGCAAGATCGGTCGCGGTGCCGCTGGGTGTCTCGCTTTTCAAGGCCTCGGGCGAGCTTGGCGCGGTCTGCTCGGCGAAGGAGACGACCTCGACCTCGTAGCGATCCTTCAAGGATCCGGCCACGAGCGAGGCGATCCGACACGCTTCGTTGTAACGAGGGGTACCGTCGGCCGGGGTGCCACGGGCATCTTGCCCGTGCTGCACTGGCGAGACGCCAGTGGCACCCGCGCCAGTGGCACCCGCGTCAGTGGTGGCCATGCTGGCCGAGCGGTCGACCAGGACCGTCAACAGCGGCTTGCCGGCCGGCGGAGGAACCGGCTCGACGCGAATGGGATTGAGCAAGACGACCAGGGGAATGGCCACGGCGACGGCCATCAGCGTGATGATTCCGCACCATCGTCCTCGGGGCAGACGCCGTCGCCCCGTGGCTGCGTAGGAGCCCAGCAAGACGATCGCGCCGAGCGTCAACGACACCCAAAGGGCCAACGGGATGTGAGGTTCCACGCTCATAGGGTTTTGTCAAGCATCGTAGGGTGGGCACTGCCCACCGCGATTCTGTTTAATGTTTCCAGCAAATCCTGGTGGGCGATGCCCACCCTACGGCTTTCCATTACGTCTTGAAGACCAACAGAGTAATCACCTCTCCAAAAAGACAAAGCACGCATGCCACGGCGAAGTAGACCCACGATTGATCGCGGCGTGGGCCGGGCGCGTCGGTGCCGCGATAGTAGACCTCACGTCCGCCGGCCAGACGTTGCGTCAACACGTTCTCGGAAAGACTCTCTAGCCGACTCTCCTCGGCCGGGATGACCACCGGCACGCAGCAGACGACCTGGTCGGCCCGTTGGATACGATAGGCGCCCGGCCGGTCGGGCGACTCCCAATGCCAGACGACCGCCGCGCACTGGTCGCGCAATTCACCCCGTGGCGCCTCCGCTGCGGCGTCGGCCGAGCTGTGCGTCGGGCCAACCACCTTTAACTCGGCCGCGGTGACTCCCTCGGGCGGCAGGCTGACCACCAGTGGCTCACCGCACTCGGCTGAGTTGTCCGGGTCGCCGGACTGGAGCATCCGGTCGATCAACGCATCCAGCAGCGGCACGAAGACGGGCGTGCGAGGCAAGGTCGAGGTTCCCAGGTCGGCGTTCAGCACGGCCAGCGTTCCCGCGTCCGAGCTGCTCAGCAGCAGCGCGGCCGAGTCGTCGTTGAACGTGGCCAGGACGTCGTCGACCAGAGCGCCTTCCGCCCGCCGGGAATTCAATCCGCCGGCAAAGCGCAAAGAGCCGGTAATCGCCGGAAGACTGTCGCCGAAGACGCCAAACGGCTGCTGATTGCCGCGAACGGATGTCAGGAACAGATTGCGCCGCAATTGGCCCGATCGCGCCGGGCTGAACTCGACCGGCATCCGCAGGCCCGTGCCCACCGCTTCGGCCAACCGCCGCAAGTTGGTCGCGTCGACCGCCTCGCTGGCCACGTAGAGGACCGGACGGCCGCGCCGCAACAGCCCGGCCAACAGGTTGACGGCCTCGTCGCTGAGTTTGCCCGGGTGATCGAGCACGATCAAGCGGGCAGGCGCCAACGAAAGGTGGTCCAGTGCGATGGAGGCAATCCGGATCACCTTGGCGGAAGCTTTTTCCTTCAGCCGCTTGTCCGGCACCAGGGCACATTCGAGAAAATGGCTCGACGAAGGTCGTCGCGTGGGCGATTGCCGTGTTATGAGGGCATAGACGGGCTTGGGAGGAATCTGTACGACCAGCGGCCGCGCGTCATCGGCCGCCAAGGCGTCGTCGATCCCGACCAGCCGGGCCTCGCCGTATTGCCATCCCAAACCCCGCAGGTCGAGCTGGGCGGTGAGCGTCGTCTTGCGCCGCGCCGGGCAGGTGCCCGAGAGCCGGTAGGTTGCCTCGGCCAGGGTCACCTCGGCGGTGACCTTCCTGGTCGACGGCGTGTCGTTGGTGACGTCGACCTCCAGTTGCACGCCTTTTTCGCCCGTGCCCAGCACCGCCGCGGCGACCCGGGCGATGGCCACGTTCGGCGGCGGCTCGCCGGGCGCGACCGATTCGAGTTGGATCTTCGTTTCCTTGGGAAGCAGTGAGAAGTCGGCGCTGGCCCAGTTCGACCGCTGGAAGTCGCTGACGATGACCAGTTCGCGGCGGCGCCGGTCTTCTTTCGAGCTTGGCGCGAGCATTTTCGCGGCCAGGTTCAGTGCGCGACGGACGTCGATTCGCTGGGGCAGAGCCCGGCAGGCCGAAAGTCCATCGCGCAGGGCGCCAAAATTGGTCGAGGGCTGCTCGAAGACGGCGCGCGGCTTGGCGCCGGCCAGGATCAAGTTGGCCTTCAAGCCCAAGCGGTATTTCAGGTAGTCGGCCGCCATGGGACGGGCACGCTCCATCACCTCGATGCTGCCCTCGGTCGCGGCCATGCTCTGACTCACGTCGAGCAGGACTACGCGGACGGCCTCCCCGGCGTACGCATCGGAGACCAGCGGTCGGCGACCCCATTGTGGTCGGGCGATTGCCGCAGCCAGCAGGAGAATCGCCGCGGTGCGCAAGATCAATATCAGCAGGTCGCGCAGCCGGCTGCGACTGCGGCGCTGGCGGACCACCTCGCGGACGAAACGCAACGTGGAGAGCGGCAGTCGCATCGGACGCGGCCTGGTCAGGAGGTGGACCACGATCGGCACCGAAGCGGCCGCCACGCCCATCCAGATTGCCCAGGGGTGTAGAAACGTCATCCCGAACGCTCCACCAGAAAACTGCCAAGGATTTGCAGATAGGGTACGGCGGTCGAAACGCGCCGGTAGTCACAACCGTCGGCCAACGCCAGTTGCCGGACGGTGGCCAGATGGGTCGAGAAACGCCGCTCGTAGGCCGCGGCGATCTCGGCGGGCGAACAATCGACCCGCCCCTCGTTCTCCAGGCCCTCGAAGCGATAGGCTGTTCCCGCGGGCAACCGTTCTTCGTCCGGATGAACGATGTGCAGGGCGACGACCTCCCAATTGCGATGCCGGAAGAGTCGCAGTGCGGCGAAGGTATCTTCCAGGTCGTCCATCAGAAAGTCGCTCATCAACAGCAAGACGCCGCGCCGGCTCGATTGCTCGAAGAGATTGCGCAGGCCCTCGGCCATCTCGGTGGCCGGCTCGGTCGTGAGATCCTCGACGAGTTGCTGCAGATGGCCCACGTGCGACATCGTTCCGCCGGGTGGGAGCGTTTCGCGCAGGGCCCGGCCCAGCACAGCCAACCCGACCTGGTCCTGTCCCCGGTTGATCACGTGGCTCAGCGCGGTGGCCAGATACTGAACGTACTCGAGCTTGGCGCCGACGGTGCTGCCGGAGTTCCGGCCACCGAAGCGCATCGAGCCGCTGGCGTCGATCGCCAAGGTGCACAGCAGATTGGTTTCGTCCTGGTAGAGCCGGACGAACGCCTTGTCGGTTCGGGCGAGCACCTTCCAATCGAGACGCCGCAGGTCCTCGCTGCCGGAATACTCGCGGAAGTCGACGAACTCACCCACGCCGCCTTGCTGGCGCGACTGGTGGCGACCGCTATAGGCTCCCTCGATGTGATGGCGCGTGGTGAACCGCATGTGCTCCAACGCCGCCAACGCCACCATGTCGAGGAACCGGCTGTTGCGTGGCCCGTTCATACGGCAACTTCTTGCAGCAAATGATCGATAATGTCTTCCGAGTTGACCGAGTCGCCCACCGCCCGATGGTTCACGATGATCCGGTGTCGCAAGATGGCTTTGGCGACGGTTTGAAGGTCTTCGAGAATCGGCGCCGTGCGGCCTTGCAGCAGGGCCCAGGCCTTGGACGCCAACACGAGGTTCTGCGATCCGCGAGGTCCCGCGCCCCAGGCGACGTAGTCCTTGACGTACTGGCTGGCCTGGCCGTTGTCGGGCCGGCCGGCCGTGCACATTTGGACCGCGCTGGTGGCCACGTTTTTCGGCACGGGCACGGCCAGCACCAGGTCGCGAAGCTGGAGGAACTGCCGGCGGTCGAGCGAGGCCTCCGGCAACGGCGGCGTCCCGGCAGTCGTGCGCATCACGATTTCCTCTTCCTGCTCCGTCGTGGGATAGCCGATGCGAATCTCCATCATAAAGCGGTCCAATTGAGCCTCGGGCAGCGGATACGTGCCTTCTTGCTCGATCGGGTTCTGCGTGGCAGCGACCAGAAACGGCTCTTCGAGCAGATAGGTCTGGCCGCCGACCGTGACGTGATGTTCGGCTATGGCTTCCAGCAAGGCCGACTGGGTCTTGGGCGCCGCGCGGTTGATCTCGTCGGCCAGGACCAGGTTGGCGAAGATGGGTCCCCGACGAAAGACCATCTCGGGCCCTTTCGAGTCGTGCCCGCGGCCGAGCAATTCATAGCCGGTCACGTCGGCCGGCATGAGATCGGGCGTGAACTGGATCCGCGAGAACTTCCAGTCGAACGCGGAGGCCAACGCCTTGATCATCAGTGTCTTGGCCAGCCCCGGCACGCCGACCAGAAGCGCGTGGGAACCGGTCAGGGCACAAATGAGCAGTTGGTCGATGACCGCGTTCTGCCCGACGACGACCTCGTGGAGACTTCTGCGAATGGTGCGGACCCGGTCGGCGAAAAGCTCGACCTGTTGCTGTGCCACTTCCGTAGCTTTGGAATCGACCGACATACGGCGCTCCTCCCTTGGTGGGTGTGTGTTTTGGAAGGGATCTCTTTGCTGATTATAGTTGGATTCGTCCGATGGGGACGATTCTTGGCGCATTGGGCTCATTGCGGATCACCCTCCGATGCTCTGTCTCCGGGGCACCTAACCCGCACATCCCAAACGAGGTATGTTGGGAAATCCTTGGACGATCGACGCGTGGCCGGAGCACTGTCGAGGCGACGTTCCGGGACCGCCTCTAAGATGCCCGATGGTTTCCAGCACTACCACCGGTCGCGACGCGACAATGCCAACCCATCAGCCACGCTTTTCCGATTAGGCGTCATCCTAGTTTGAATATATCAAAGATGCAAGTTTTTCCGCACATTCGGGGGGGAAACATGCTTCACGTCCACCAGCCAGGGGGGTAATCGAAAAGGCAACGCTCCGAGCAATCGCCGGAGACAGCTATACGGTCGATAGACGCCGCGCGGGTGCGGAAAGTTTCCCCGGCTTGGCGAGGGGCGATTGAGAAGTGTGGCCGGATTGACCCGGTTGTCAATACGCCCCCATCGTGTCATGTAACAACTGACCTCTCACGACCGCCGCTGTGCGCTACCACCCGCCGACGGCGGTCTCTCTTTGCGCCGTTGCCTAGCCCGCATGTCTCACGAGGTGACAACGGTTCATGACAGTGTGCCACTGCTTCGCGAGAAGCAGTGCTTCTGCAAGTCCGGGGCACTGCTTGCCTTCCGGCAAGCAGTGGCACACTCTGGTGAGAAATCCGGGCCAGCTCGTCGTTGCCCGCGATGAAGGTTGACGGATACGGCCGCGTCGTCATCGGGCGGGCCGCGATCGAAGAATGCCCCAGGTCACCAATACACTCAGCACGAGCACCATGGTGCTCGGCTCCGGCACGGCCGAGGCGCCGGACTCCTCGGCCGCGTCGTAACCCCAGTTGGCCGCCATGATCGCCGCGTCTTTCGGACCGACCAGACCGTCGCAATCGAAGTCGCCCATGGCCCACTTCGCATCGGCCTGGCCCCAGTTGTCGGCCAGGATGGCCGCATCGGCGGCGTCGACGGCGCCGTCACGGTTGGCGTCGCCGGGGATGTTACCCACGAACGTTTTCAGGAAGAAGATGCCGCCAGCCGATGCCATGTCATCCCAGTCGCTCCCGTCCCAACTGTAGTAGCTCACGCCGGCGGGACTGCCCGAGGAGCTGTCCACCGCCAGATAGTAACCCGACCCCACTCCTCCGGAAAAATGGAGAACCACGACGAATTCATCTTCGGCCCCCAGCAGGATGGGCGTATCGAGATCGACAAGATAGTAGCCCGGCCAGTCGTAGCTTCCCGTCTCGGTGCCCAACAATCCGCTCGGTCTGTTGCTTGACCAGGAGTCATAGACACTGACGTCGTACTGGATACCGTACTCGTCTGTCGCGAAGCCGACGGCCTTCAGGAAACAGACCCCGTCGCTCGTGAACCTCGCTGCTCCGTAGGAAGGCCCCCCCAACCAGCCGTTGGGCGAGTCGGTCTGGTTCTCGAAGACTTCGTTATACGTGCACGCGGCAGCCGTCTGGTACGAAGTGGCGTCCCACACCGCGACCGTGTCGTCATAGGAAAGCCAGAAGTAGCCGTCATCGCCCCACGACGTACCCCAAGAGTTCTTCACCAGCCAGGCGCCTGGACTGGTGCCTTCGATCTCCTTGTCGTCGTCCCAGCCCACCAGGCTGACGGCATGATTCGTGTACGTTCCACCTGAGTAATAATAGGTGTAGTTGTACGAGTCATAATAATAATCGTGCCAGTACATGCCCGTCACAACGGCACCCTGGGCCACGATCGTATTCTTGATGTCGTGAAATGTCGCAGGGTGATACGCGAAGTCTCGGTCTATCCACTGCTGGGCCGTCACCCAACATTGGGGCTGGTAGTCGTGACTGGCGTACAGATCTCCAGTGTTGCCTTCAGAATATTGAGATTCCAACACCGGGCCTCGGCCACGGGAGAAATAACTCAGTGCCGTGTGCCGACCACCGCCGGTAATTGGCTGAGCCACGTCATAACCATTGTAGAATCGTGACAGGTGAGCCTCCGAGTAGTCTGCTGAAGGTGAGTCGGGGTCCGACAGCAGTCCCCGTGTGAGCATGTTGCTTTCGATCGAGGACATCGTGGCATACGCCCAGCAGTTGCTGTAAGGATTTTGGTCTTTTACCGGCGTGACACGATCATAAGACCTGAGGTCGTAAGCATCGGCTTGTGCCCGAGCTGTCGCCAGCAGCGGGCTCACCGCCGCGGCAATGGCCACGAGGATCGGCCATGGTGGGCAACGCCTTTGACTACGGCGGTACATAGGCTGGGATCCGCGCGGGCCTCGGCCCGCGGGTCCACTGCAAATCCGGCACTGAATGGTTTCAATCATCATGGCTTACCTATCCTTTCAATGCTGGCGCAGCACAAACGAAAGATCGCCAATCTACTGGCGAATGATTGCCGGCGATGCGCAACGAAATCTCAGGCTTGCCCTATACAAGGAACCGATCAGGCTCCCTGACCGCCCGTATGGTAGCCTAGTATCACCTCGCCGTCTACTTCCCGGGGCGATTCTGCACGATGACGGCTCACTACCAACGATCGGCGGGCCGAGTGAGAATCTCGCTGAGAATGATCGCTTGCCGGACGTTCTTCACGTCGCGGAGCATCGCGGCGAAGCCGGCCGCGCCGGTGGCGGGAATGACGGGCACGGCGGCCGCAGGCTTCTTCTTCGGCTTGGCCTTCTGCGCGGTCTGGCCAGCCTGCCTGCCCAACCGATGGTCGAACTTCTCCTGCAGTCGCTGTTCGACCTTCTTGGTCGTCTGGCGTGTCCGCTTGCCCAACTGACTGGCGCGCTGGCGGAACTCGCTCGTGTCGAGGTCCTTGGCCACCTTGGCTTCGACCTGACCGCCGACCGGACGCGGTGCCGGCTCGACGAGTTCGGCTGCGACGGGTGGTTGGGCCGGGCGTGGTTGCACGCGCCTCGGTTGCACTGGCCGAGGCTGGGCAGGCCGGGGTGGCACTGGCGGACGGCCCGCCACCGGTTGGGGCTGCTGGGCCCCGCGGCCCTGGGCAGCGCGGCGGAGAAACTCGCCGATCTCGTCTTCCAGGTTGCCCACGCGCCGAGGCTGCACCGGCGGTGCGCCGCCGGCAGCGGGTCGACCCCCGGCTGCCGGTCGACCCCCGGCTGCCGGTCGACCACCCGCCGGTTGTTGTCCCCCAGCCGCCGCGCGGCGGGCCGCCCTCTCCGCCGCCGCCTTCTGCTCGCGCTGCTTGGACAAAATCTGACTGACCACCGAGATCACGCCGATGATGATGAAGATGGCAATGCCAATTAAGTCTCCCATGAGACCAGCCTATTGGATTGCGGGACCTTGGGCGATGGGAAGCGTCACGGGGTTCATGCGGCGGTTCCTCCGGGCGGTCTGGCGCCGGGCCGGGCGATCGCCGCGCGCATCTCCGTATCCGCCTGGATGTTGCGGAGCTTGTAGTAGTCCAAGATGCCGAGGCTGCCTTCGCGGAACGCCTGGGCGATGGCCTTGGGCACTTCGGCTTCGGCCTGGACCACCTTGGCCCGACTCTCCTCGATCTGAGCGATCATCTCTTGCTCTTCGGCCACGGCCATCGCGCGGCGACCTTCGGCCTTGGCCCGGGCGACGCGCAAGTCGGCCTCGGCCTGCTCGCCCTGTAGTACGGCGCCGATGTTGTCGCCGACGTCCACGTCGGCGATGTCGATCGAGACGATTTCAAAGGCCGTTTGCGAATCGAGACGCCGACCCAACACCATCTTGGAAATCTGGTCGGGATTCTCCAGCACGTCGCCGTGCGTGGCGGCCGAGCCGATCGCGCTGACGATCCCTTCGCCGACCCGCGCAATGATCGTCTCTTCCGTGGCACCACCGATCAACTGGGCCAGGTTGGCGCGGACCGTGACTCGGGCGCGAACCTTGAGCTGAATGCCGTTCTGGGCGATGCCGTCGAGCGAATCACGGCCGGATCCGCGCGCCGGGCAATCGATCACTTTGGGATAGACGCTCGTCTGAACGGCTTCCAAGCAGTTTCGGCCGGCCAGGTCGATGGCCGTGGCCAGCTTGAAATCGAGCTCGACGATTTTGGCCTTCGAGGCGGCCACCAGCGCGCGGATCACCAGCGGCACGTTGCCGCCGGCCAGGTAATGGGCCTCCAGCGCCTTGGACGTGATGCCCGTCTCTTCACCCAGCCCGGCCTGCACGGCCATGATCTTGCTGCGGACGATCACGCGAGCATCGACCTTGCGAAACGTCATTCCCAACAGATCCAGGATGCCGATCCCGGCGCCCGTGGTGACCGACTGGATCCAGAGGCGGAAGTACCGGGCGACAATGGCCAGAACGACCAGTGCCAGAAGAACGGCTATCAGGATACCGGCAATCCAGAGGATATTTCCGATATCACCCGCGTCTTGATCTTGAGCGAAGAGCAACATGGTACGATCCTTCGAGATACGTAAAGGTGATCCGTGATGTTGACGTGAAAAAAGTAGGGTGGGCACCGCCCACCACCGTTCTCTCAGACGATCTGGGCCACCGCTTCGCTATGGCCCAGGCACCCTGCTTCCATGGTTCTGGGTTTAGCGGCCCAGGGCCGAAATGTCAAGCCGAGGACTGGTTCTCCTCGCCAAACGGATCGAGGTCGATCGGCTGCGAGAGGGGATCGTCGGGCCTGGGCTGCTCGGGCATCTCGGCGTCGTCGAGCGGTCGGACAACGACTCGGTTTCCGTGGACTTCGATCACCCGAACCAACTGGCCCGGCTCGATCGCCATACCCTGGCTGACGCAGTCAATCGTCTGGCCGTCAATTTTGACAACGCCGGCAGGCAGCATCTTGCTTTTTGCCTTACCTACCTTACCTACCAGGTCTTTCAAGCTTCGCATCCTCTCGTCGTCGGGCAGCACGTCGTCGCTGCTGGGCGCGTGGAGGATGATTCTTCGGCCGACGGCCGTATCGGGCAACCATTGCAGCGCCACGACGATCACGATCGGTACACCAACGATGGCGGTCAGCAGGACACCGATGCCCATGCCTGTGCTGCTTTGAAACCCGAGGATCACCGCGCCGACGATGGAGCAGAAGGAAAGGAACCCGAGAATTCCTCCCGAGGGGAAAAACACCTCGAGAATCACCAGTCCCAGGCCGACTATCAGAAGCAGCAGCGCTAGTACCCACAAACCCATTTTGTTTCCTCGAATGGTTTTCGGCGTTGCAATAGGCGTTAGAGACTATCTCAAAATACCTTTTGGCCTTTGTCTGTCATCCTGAGCGAAGCGAAGGATCTCTTTGGCACTGGAAGATTTGAGATGCTTCGCTTCGCTCAGGATGACAACCATGAACTGGGTTTCGAGATAGTTTCTTAGTGGTTTGAAGGGGACAGTCCCATTTTCGCTCCGGCTGCGCCTGCGCGAAAATCGGGACAGTCCCCGGTGTCAACCAGTCCCCGGTGTCAATCCTCCTTATCGATGGGCTCCACCATGACACGGTTGCCGTGGATCTCCACTACCGTAATACGCGTGCCCGGCTCGATCAACTCTCCGTCGGCGATGACGTCGACCAGTTGGTCTCCGAAGCGGGCCTTGCCGCTGGGGGTCAACTGGGTGGTGGTAACGCCCTGTTGCCCGACCAATTCCTCGAAATGGACGAGTGATTCGCTGTGTTGAATGAATTCTTTTTCTTCTCCCGCAGGGGGTGCGAGCATGAGCCGGTTCAACAGCGGCGCGCGCGGGAGCCAACGGTTCAGCATGGCCCCGAGAACGACCACGCCCAATCCCGCACCGGCCACAATGGTCAACGAGATTTGGAACTGGTGGAGTTGGTACGTGTTGCGCGGCAGGATGAACGTCTGGGTGGCCAGCACCAGGGAAGCCAAAACCAACGCGCCTCCGCCGATGCCGAAGATGCCGAAGCCGGGCAGGACGAATACCTCCAAGACCAGGAAACCCACGCCGGCCAGAAAGAGGATCACTTCGAGCCAGGCCGCATTGTCTCCGATGAACTGTGCCCAGAAAAATATCAGGAAGCAGACGGCGGCCAGGAAGCCACCCAAGCCCACGCCCGGCGTGTGCAACTCGGCATACAAGGCCGCGCCGCCGACCATCAGAAGCAGCGTGGCCACGGCAGGTGAGGCGAGTACTCGGATCAACGAATCGGCCCAGTTCGGCGCGGCCAGCGACGGATCGTCCTCCAACCCGTAGATCTCCTTGAAGCCCGTAAAGTTCTCAACCGTGTGGTTGGCCAGGTGGTACTTGACCGCTTGGGGACCCTTGACCTCGAACAGTTGACCCGGACGGGTCACCGGCTGGCCCTTTTTCCATTCTTTCTTGTCGGGTTGCTCGTCGAGTTCTTCCTCGCAGAAATACTCCGTCAGGTCGGGCATGTCGAGGCGCGTACAGTCGTATACGTTCAAGTTCGGGTCGATCATGGCCGCCGGCAAGGACCAGGATCGGGATTTCTGCTTGGCGCGCTGGCGGATGCCCTGCGAGGCCTGTTCGACCTCGGACGCCGACATGACGTACTCGCCGGGACCGCCGAGCACGGCGTCGGGCAACATCACAATCTGGTCGCAGCCAAGCGCCACCATCGCGGCGTCGCCTCGGGCCGCCTCGTCGATGTAGGCCACGGTGCGGACTTCGTTGGCGGGGAGATCGGCCAGGAAGTTGGCCAGGGTCGCGCTGTCTTCCGGAGATCCGCCCGCACTGTCGATCCAAAGACAAATGAAATTCGCCGAATCCCGCTGGACGGCATTTCCGATCAGTCGCTTGATTTCGTCGACCTTCTCAAACGTGACCGGTCCCTCCAGATCGACGCGAACGGCCTTCCATTTGTCGGCCAACAAGACGGCTTCTTCGACGTCCTTGGCGGGCAACCCAAGCCCCTCTCCGCACGCCTCGCGAAGGTCTTTGGCCAGATAGCTGGCAACCCCGAGCCGTCGGGCCTCGGTGCCGGTGAACTGGCCCGGCTCGCCCGCCCGAATCACCACCTTCTGGCTGGCCACCGTGTGATCCTCCTTCAGCTTTTCGAGACCCTCGGGCGTGACGAACTCGCGGCCCACCTCGATTTCCGCTTCGAGGACCTCCCACGCCGGATCGAGCATGCCGAGGGCCAACTCGGCCGGCACGGTCCGGCGGCGCTGGGCAATATCGCGATAAGCGGTCCGCATCACCTCGTCGATGGGCTCACTGTCGATGCCCGCCGAACCGATCCGCGCATCCGGCGCCATGATGATCTGCTCGCAGGCCATCGCCACCAGTACGGCATGGCCCTGGATCGAGCCCGGGACGTAAGCCACCGTGGTCGCTCCGGAGAGCTTGTCGCTTGAAAGATATCGGGCCAGTGCCAAAGACGCTTCAAATTGGCTCCCTCGACCGAAGTCCTCCTGGCCCGGCGGAACTTCGAGCACGAAGATCAGCACGGGCTGGGCCTCTCGCTTCTGGGCTTCTGCCTTTGCCTGGATCACGAAGCGCTTGGCGAGCTGTTCGCTGCTGGCGACGATCGGCAGTTGCAGCTTGAGTACACGCCCAATGCGGTCGACTGCCCCTTCCCGTGCATCGCCTCGCCCGGCGGGCTCGCCGGCGGCCGGTGCCACAGGGCACAGTAGCAACAACAGAAGGCAAAACCTAGTCGACACTGGCCAGACCCTGCCACCACGGTGTGCCACTGCTTGCCCAGCGGGCAAGCAGTGCTTGGTCGAGAGGATACGGCACTGCTTCTCGCGAAGCAGTGGCACACAGCATCCCCGAATCACGGCAACTGGGGCACCGCGCAGCTCGCCGTGAGCGACCCTCGAATCGAGCTTTCCAACAAAGTCCAGCACAGTCTCACGTCCTGGTTTTCAGTGTCATGCCGCGGGATCGGTCGGCCACCACCCGAGGGCTATTCGCGGTCGGAAGACCTTTCTTATCGGGACGAGGTGCTTCCCACCCGATTGATCAGGTAGTGAATTATAGTAGCGCAAGCCGCAGGGCGTCAATTCCGGCCGGTCAGCAGCGAAAACGAAGGCACACCTAAGGTTAGCTCTTTTGGGCGTAGCATGCCGTCGCTACCCGTCGATTTCAAACGCGGCTTCGATTTCGACCGCCGCGCGAAGCGGCAGTGAGCCGACGCCCAGAGCGCTGCGGGCACCGATGCCTGCCTCCGGGCCGAAGACGTCGGCCAACAGCCCGCTGGCCCCGTTGACGACGGCCGGTTGCTCGGTGAAATCCGCCGTGCAGTTGACCATGCCAAGGACTTTGACCACGCGGCGGACCCTATTCAAGCTGCCCAGTTCGGCCTTCAACGTCGCGAGTATACCGAGGCCGGCCAACACGGCCGCCTGCTGGGCCTGTTCGACGTCGAGATCATCACCGACCCGACCGGTCACCAGCTCGCCGTCGGGCGTCATGGGCAAGTGGCCCGAGGTGTAGGCCAGGTTGTCCACGATGACCAGCGGCCGGTAGAGTCCCTTGGGCTTGGCCGCAGCCGGCATCGCCAGACCGAGCCCGGCAAGCTTCGCGGCGAGTCGTTCTTCGGCGCTCATGCGATGTTCTCCCACGGAGGTGGTTGGCGAGGCTGGCCATCGAGGCCATCCCGGCGCGCCGGAACCCGAATCGAACAAGCAGCCGGTGCCGCCCTGCTCGGCGATCATGGTTGCTTGACGGGTTTCTTAGCCGGCCTCCTGACCTTCTTGCCATAGAGTCTGACATCATCCCACTGGGCCGTGTCGTCGAACGAGCCGATTCCGATCTGACCCCAGGTGAACGTCTTGTCGTTGGCAATCATCTTCGGCTTCTTCATGTCGTCGAAGTAAAGTTCGATCGTGCCGTCTTTCACGCGGCGAACCACCCTCACGTTGTGCCATTGATCGTCCCAGGGGATGCCCGGCGGCTTGTTCTTCGTGATCATGCGTCGCGGTGCGTCACGGACGATCATGATCTGGCTCGAATGTGGGTCGGGCCGCAGGCCGAGGTGAACGTAGTAGAAGTTGGCCGGGTCCTGGTAATGGAAGAAGATGCACACGTCGCGATGGGCGCCCGCCTTGGTGGCCGTGTTCTTCACGCGAGCCGTGAGCACGAAGTCGCCGACCAGAACGTCTTTGAGCAGGGTGATGTTCAACGGACTGCGATGCGGCGGCTTATACTTGCTCTTTTTCTTCCATTGCTCGTAGACCCTGCCCGAGTCGGTCTTCACGATCCTCCACGCCTTCGCGTCGGTCGGTTGCCAGCGGCCGGCTCCTTTTTCGAAATTCTCGGCCAATAGCAACGGCAGGCCGTTGGTTTTGTCGGCGGCCGGCGTGCCGCAGAGCATTGCCATGCACACGGCGGTAAAGAAGGATTGCATCATGAGAGTGTCCTACGGTGGCAAGTCCTTCAGGTTGGCGACGGCAACGGCGGCCAAGGCCGCCCGCTAAACGACCGAGGCGTGCTCTTCCCCGCGGTTTGCGCAATCAGTCGATTACTTTGTTTAGCGGATACTCGACGATCCCACGTGCGCCGGCTGCCTTCAGCCGTGGGATAATCTGTCGCACGACCGATTCCTCGAGGATCGTATTCACGTCGCACCAATCCTGGTCGCTCAGGTTCGAGACGGTCGGCTTCTGCAGCGCCGGCAACAGGGAGATAACCTTCTGGAGACTCGCTCGCGGGACGTTCATCATCAGCCCCACCTTGCCCTCGGCGGCCATCGCACCGCGAAGCATCAGCGCCATGTCGTCGATGATTTGCCGCTTGGCCGGCTCGGCGTAGGACTGGTGGTTGGCGATCAGCCGGGGAGTGCTCCGCAGCACTTCGTCGACGATCCGCAGGTCGTTGGCCCGGAGCGAGCTGCCCGTCTCGGTCACCTCGACAATGGCGTCGACCAGCTTGGGCGGCTTCACTTCGGTGGCCCCCCAACTGAACTCGACCTGGGCCGTCACGCCGTGTTTTTCCAGGTATTGCCGGGTCAGCCCGACCGCTTCGGTGGCGATCCGCTTGCCCTCGAGATCCTTGACCGAGCGAACCGGCGAGTTTTCCGGGACACAGAGCACCCAGCGGGCCGGGCGACGGCTCACCTTGGAGAAGACCAACTCGGCCACCTCGTGCACGTCGGCGCCGGTTTCCATGATCCAGTCATGGCCGGTCAGGCCGCAATCGAGCACACCCTGGTCGACGTAGCGGGCCATTTCCTGGGCGCGGATCAACAGGCACTCGATCCGCTCGTCGTCGATCGTCGGATAGTAGCTGCGCGCGTGGAACGTGATTTGGTAGCCGGCGCGACGAAACAACTCGGCGGTTGCCTCCTGCAGACTGCCGGCCGGGATTCCCAATTTCAAGAGTGTGGACATGGCGAGAAAACAGTGATGGTTGAATGATCGGGGTTCTGTTATGTATGGGTGCCATGGGCGGCTTGCCCGCCCTTGTATTTGGGCGAATTTCGCGCACCGCACTGCTGGACAAGCGACTCGACTGAGCTCGTCGAAGTCCAGCAGTGGCACCCGTTTCAAACACGTTCTATGACTTCTTATAGACCTCGTCCGGATTGAATACCCGCCTGCCGACCACTTCAAGTCCCTCGGGCGTAACCTGGCGATAGAAGCAACTGCGATAGCCCTCGTGACACGCCGCCTGGCCGATCTGTTTGACCCGAAGCAGGATCGTGTCGCGGTCGCAATCCAGGTAGACGGCTTGGACCTCCTGGACGTTGCCGCTCTGCTCACCCTTGCGCCAAAGCGTGTTGCGACTGCGGCTGAAATAGACCGCCCGGCCCGTGGCGAGCGTCTCGGCATACGACTCGGCGTTCATGTAGGCCATCATCAGGACCGTCCCGTCGTCGGCGTCCTGGACGATCGTCGGGAGCAGTCCACCGCCCTTGGCAAAATCGGGACCGGAGTCAGACGGTTCGGACACGGGAGGTTCTCTCTTGCTTCCAGTAGGGTGGGCCTTGCCCACCAAAAAATACCTCACACGCACAATCACCGAGTTTCAGGCGTTTCCCGGCTTATTCTCCGACATCAGTGGTCGCGGTGGGCGTTGCCCACCCTACTCATCTCAAGGACCAGACGCCTTGCCACGCCGAGTGGTTCAGCGTCGGTCTCGAAGCCACCTAGAATACATGGCTCGACGGTCTGTTGCCAGGGTCATGACACTTCGGGGGGGCATGCAAGTCGGCGCGCGAAATCGTCATCCCGGAAGAGTCCTAAACGGAAAATGTCCTTCTAGAGATTATACCATACACTACCCGAAATAAGGGGTCGCCGGCAGACAGACGTGACGCTCGCCCTCGCCGCACCCGGCGAAAAGCGAGTTGTCCCTGCAAGCCGAACGATCGATTGTCCCGGCAAGAGCCGTGCAAAGGTCGCCGGCAGAAGACCACTGCAGTCGCCCGCCCTGCGTGGCCGAAGTACGCAACTGAAGCGGCGTCCCCTCTCCCTCTCAAAACGATAAGGTGTTGCCTTGGAACGGTCGTTGAGTGTCTTGCTTCCGGTGCGCGACGTCCAATCGACGCTCGCCACGACAGTCCTGGAGATTTTGGAGATTCTGCCGGAGCTGACGTCCCGATTCGAGTTGATCGTCATTGACGACGGGTCGACGGACGCCACCGTTGAAGTCGCGGACGATCTGGCCGCGCGCTATCCGCAGGTGCAAGCGATCCGCCATGCCCAGCCGCGGGGACGTGCGGCGGCCGTGCGAACCGGCCTACAGCGCAGCTCGGGCGATGTCGTCCTCTTGCGCGATCAAAGCGGCCAGTTGGCATTGGACGAAGTCTATAAGCTTTGGTGGGCGATCGACGAACATCCGTTGGTGTTGGGCCGGCCCAAGATGACGGATCGGCCCAGAGCGTGGATCGGATGGAAACGTCGTGGTGGCGAAGAGAGCTTCCGGATGATCGACCGTCGAGCCGCACGGTCCATTCAGCAATCGTTGGAAGAGCAAGCTCAACTCATCGCTTCACTGGCTCGACAGGGCGATCAGTGGTTCGAGGTTGAAGTGCGTCGGCGCCGTTCGCATCGGCCGGCCGGCCCGATCTCGTCCCGCAAGAAACGTCTCAAGAAAAGGGCCGGCGGGCATGATCGCCAACCGCCACGTTCGGAGAAATCCTCGACCGAAAAGGTCACCGGCCCGAAGTATTTGCGCAGCCTAAAGGATTTTGCCTTGGGTGAATAACTCACCCGGGCGGCCTGTTGAAAAAGTAGGGTGGGCACCGCCCACCAGAATCGTTGATGTTGGCGTAAGACGATTTCCGGTGGGCCGTGCCCACCCTACGACCTCCCCGCTCGACGGTGGCCTGGTGACGGGTCTCCCTCTGGATCGGGCGCATACTTCTGTCGAGGCGGCTACTTGTCTAGGGACGGCCGATCGTCTATAATCCAACCGAAGGCAATTCGGAACGGGAGTCGTCTTTTCAAGCCTTCTTTTGCGGCGCCTCGCCGACGGGTCGGTTGGTACCCAGCTTTTGACGCCCGGGCAAGAGGTGTCAAGCCGTATGCAACAGTGATCGCGTTCTTCTTCGCCCCTTTGCACGCGTCTTATGGACCGACGCCAATGCTGTTGCGCCGGCGTTTAGAGAGAGGGGGCTCGCCATGAGCATGGCCCATCATTCAGACATGTCGTCGCTCGGTTCTCCGTGTCCCGCTGCCGTGCGTGCGGCGCGTCGGTATCGAATCCTGCACCACATCGCAGCGGTGCGCCGACGAGAAGGGCTTTCACGCCGGGCGGTGGCGCGTCGCTTGGGCACCGACGTGAAGAGCGTCCGATCTGAAGAGGAACAGAACGCCGATATGTCGTTGAGTCGACTGTACCAGTGGCAGGCCGCCCTGGGAGTCCCCATCGCGGAATTGTTGGTCGACGGCGACGGCTCGCTTTCGCCGCCCGTGCTCAAAAGAGCACAGATACTCCGACTGATGAAGACGGCGGCCGCTATTCGGGAACGGGCCAGCGCCGCGCCCATCCAGCGAATGGCCCAAATGCTGATCGAACAGATTCTTGAAATCATGCCGGAACTTGAGGATGTTAGCCCGTGGAACGCCGTCGGACAACGCCGTACCCTCGACGAACTCGGGGAGGCGGCAAACCGGCGGCTATCGCTCGACGCGCTTTCCGATTTGATGGATTGACGAGAACCGGTTCTCACCTGCAGCTCAGATTGAAGTTTCGCAAAAGGCGACCGAAGGAGGCCTGGTTTTCCCAGGCAAGAACGTTTGTACGGAAGGACAGAGTCAATCTGAAATTCAGTCTAAGGCTGGGGCCCCATGCCCCTGCAGCGGCCTTTTCTAAACGGCCCCGGCCTTGCAGTCGCCCCAGACCGTCAACAGGGAAGAGGTTCGGTGGCCGGGGTTGCTCTTACTCCACAGATACGCATTCCGAGCCCCGGTCGCCTTATCGAGACCGGTGCACCGAGATAAAAACGTGATTGCATCGAGCCGATTGCGGCCGATCCCGGCTCGCCGGGATGGAACGTCGGCCACAGCAGGCTCGGTTCCTTGTAATGCTCCTGAAAAACGCCGATATCGAGACGGAGGTGGTGGCCGGGGTTGCTCTTACGCCGCAGACACTCGCTTCGCGCCCCGGCCACCTCATACATAACGAAACGGTATGGAGATCGGCGCGGTAGCCGGGGTTGCTTTCGCTTCACAGGTGTCTGTTCCGAGCCCCGGCTGCCGCCCTTTTGGTTTCGTCTTTTCTCGCGGATATCGCGCGGGTCGTGGTCCATCCTCCGACGCCGCCGTATCGCTTCTTTCTCCATTTTTTCACGCCGTGCCGGCTTGATTCTTGTCCCCGAAGAAGACAAGATAAAGGTGAGATGAAGAAAGGAGAACCATGATCCGCTCCAAAACCCATCGTCGAGATTTCCTGAAATCGACCGCGGCGGTGCTTGGCTCGCTGGCCGTCGCACCCTACTGGCACTGGTCGCGTGCGATGGGCGCCGAGCGGGGGTCCAGCAGCGACCGGCCCGGCGTGGGCTGCATCGGTGTGGGTAGTCGAGGGACGTCCGTCGCTCGCCGGGCGGCCCGCTTCGGCCGTATCGTGGCCGTCTGCGACGCCGATCTGGCGCACGCCGAGCAGGCCAAGCAGAAGCTCAACCCCAAGGCGGACGTCTACCAGGACTATCGCCGGCTGTTGGATCGCAAGGACGTCGAGGTGATCATCAACGGCACGCCCGACCATTGGCACACGCTCGTCAACGTCTCGGCCTGCCGCGCGGGCAAGGACGTCTACACCGAGAAGCCGCTGACGCTCACGATCGACGAGGGCAAGATCCTTCGCCGCGTGGTCGACCAAACCGGCCGCGTCGTCCAGGTCGGCACCCAGCAGCGAAGTGCGCCTCAGTTCCAGACGGCCGTCGAACTGGTCCGCAACGGCCGGATTGGACCCTTGAAACAGGTCCGGGTGGCGATTCCCTACTACAGCACCAAAGGCGGCCCTTTTCCCAAGGAGTCGGTGCCCGAAGGGCTCGATTGGGATCTCTACGAGGGCCAAGCGCCCGAGCACGACTACTGTCGCCAACGGACCCATCTCGCCTTTCGGTGGTGGTACGAATATGCGGGCGGCATCGTGACCGACTGGGGAAACCATCACGTGGACGTTGCCCATTGGGGCATGGACCGCGAGTTGACCGGCCCGACGTCGATCGAAGCACGAGGCGTGTTTCCCAACCGGGGCCGCGCGGACTGCTACAACACGGCCGACGTCTTCTTCTCGCGGATGGTTTATCCGGGCGGCTTGGAACTGTTCTACTTCGCCTCACTCGGCGATCGGCGAGTCTATGGTGCGGTCGAAAAGCATTCACCGGTTTCGCCCGAGCAGGTCGAGTGGCTTTTCGGCAAGGATGTGCCCGACGAGATCAAGACCTTCAAGCGCAACGGGGTCATGTTCATCGGCCAGAAGGGTCGGATCTTCGTCAACCGAGGCGGCCTCTACGGCAAGGCGGTCGACGAGCTCAAGGAGAACCCCTTGCCTGCCGACGCGTGGCGCGCCGAGCGGCACGGTGCTCTCGCGGACGCCGCTCCGCCGGCTGACTCAAGTCCCCGTCAGAAGACAGTGTACTCTCGGGATGACACCACGGATCACATGCGCAACTTCTTCGAGTGCGTCAAGTCGCGCCGGCAGCCCGTCTCCCCAGTCAGTATCCAACACCGCTCCGTCACGGCTTGCCACCTGACGAACATCTCGCTGCGACTGGGCCGCAAACTCCAGTGGGACCCGGTCAAGGAAGAAATCGTCGGCGACGACGAGGCAAGGCAATGGCAGGCACGCTCTCAGCGCAAACCCTACGTAATTACCGTCTGAAGACTCGCAAGCGAGTAAGTCGATCCCCTGCCCAAATCCCTAAATCCAGTAGTCCCAAATTCTATTGAGACCTGGCATTGTCACTGCTGAGCGTAGCGAAGAATCTCCTTGGCGATCGAGATCCTTCGCTACGCTCAGGATGACCTGCCGAGGTGTCAGCCAGTCAAACTTGGAACTACTGAAATCCCCAAATCTCGAGACTCCCAGCATGAACAGCTACGAGCGTTACATGGGCATGGTCCGAGGCCAGTCGGTCGACTTCGTGCCGCGGATTCCACTCATGATGCATTTCGTGGCCAAGTATGCCCAGGTCACCTACGCCGATTTTGCCAGGGACGCCGCCGTTTTCGCCGACGCCAAGATCCATCTGGCCCGACGATTCGGCTACGATCTGGTCGACCTGCTGTGCGATCCCTGGCGGGAGACGTCGGCCTTCGGTGGGCAGATCACGTACATGGAACACACGATCCCGCGGTGTACGCATCCGCTGGAGCACGATCGAGACTTCGACTCCCTGGCCACGCCCGATCCGGCCGTCTCCGAGCGGCTCCTCACCGCCATCGAGGCGCTGCGACGCTTCCACGAGTGGGGCCACGGGCGCTGGGCGATCACCGGCTGGGTGGAAGGCCCCGCCGCCGAGGCGGCCGACTTGCGCGGCGTGACCAATTTCATGCTCGATCTGCTCGACGATGAAATCTATGCCAATGAACTGATGAGCCTTTGTGTCGACACGGCCATCCGCTATGCCGACGCACAAATCGACGCGGGAGCCGACACCATCGGCGTCGGAGACGCCGTCGTCAGCCAGATTTCGCCCCGCACCTACGGGCAGTTGATCTTCGCCCAGGAAAAACGACTGGTCGACGCCCTCCACGAGGCCGGCGCACTGGTGCGGCTTCACATTTGCGGCGATATTACCCCGCATCTTCCCGTGATCGCCGAGCTGGGGGTCGATATCATCGACTGCGATTGGCAGGTCGATCTCCAGCACGCCCGGAAGGTTCTTGGCCGGCGCGTGACACTCACCGGCAACCTCGATCCGGTGCACGCCGTCATGCAGTCGACCCCCCAGCGAATCCGAGCGGGATTTCGGGAGCTCTACCAGAAGGTTGGACCTCCCTACTTTGTCAACGCCGGATGTGAAATCCCCCAGGACACGCCGATCGCCAACCTTGAGGCCCTTTGCGAGCCGATTCCGGCGGCGTGACCGTTCCCCGGCGGTGTTTGGTACCTTTTCTGTTCGTTTTCCACTCCGTGTTCGGCTTGACCCATGGGGGCGAAAAGGGCAGGATAGCGCTGAATGGTGTTCTTCCACAACGGACAGATTTATCGTGAAACCGGTTGCTTATCTCTTGGCGGC
>Ga0315543_1001236_pt1 | contig 28306 bp, 30 predicted proteins | sample SalMarSW160210MG_2_FD_203098 | JGI IMG/M metagenome (GOLD analysis project Ga0315543, IMG submission 203098) | Salt marsh sediment microbial communities from the Plum Island Ecosystem LTER, Massachusetts, United States - Salt Marsh Sediment SW1601-210 ... | reverse complement strand
AATTAATCTTAATATTTTTATAAACAGTTATGACATTATTCTTTGATTGATGATATTTCTTCTTTTAAAATTTGATTAAGCTTATCAAGGTCAATATTTCCCCCACTTAAAATAGCAACCACCTCTTTATCTTTCATATTCAATTGATTAGAAATGGCTGCAGCAACACTCACTGCTCCTGATGGTTCAACCAATAATTTTGCCCTCTCCAGGAGAAAAACAAGCGCCTTTTTTATCTCGTCCTCTGTAACCAAAACGACGTCATCTACATATTTACGCACTATATTAAATGGCTTGATACCAGGTTTTTTTAACGCCAGGCCGTCAGCGATGGTATTTACATTTTCTTTTTCCATTATACTATTTTGTTTAAGAGAAAGCCACATGGCATTGGCATTTTCCGGTTCTACCCCTATTATTTTCACCTTGGTATTTTTTGCCTTAATTGCCAGAGCAATACCTGAAATAAGTGCGCCTCCGCCAATGGGACAAAAAATAACTTCCGTATCCGGCTTCTCTTTCATCACCTCTAAACCTATCGTTCCATGTCCGGCAATTAAATAATCATCCTCAAAAGGACTGAGTAAAGTAAGGTTTTCAGCTTTGGCTATTTCCATCGACTTGTTGATGACATCATTGGAATTTCTTCCAAATATTACTACTTCCGCTCCATATCCCCTGGTAGCATTTATTTTTGTTTGGGAAACATTTTCCGCCATAACAATGACTGCTCTGACCTTTAAAATCCGGGAAGCATAAGCAACCGCCTGTGCCCAATTACCCGCAGAACAGGTCACTACTCCCTTTTTCTTCTGTTCATCCGTTAAATTAAAGATGACATTTATAGCTCCACCAAGCTTAAAAGAGCCGGTTATTTGAAGGTTTTCAGGTTTTAAATAGATCTGATTCCCGGTCATTCGACTTAATGTTGCGGAATATTGCAATAAAGTAGGATTTTTATATTTTGTCACCCTGGAATAAGCCGCTAAAACATCTAAATAATTTACCATTTTTGATTACCTCATTCTATTTTTTTTTATTATCTATATAGCGAATTTAAGAGCAAACTGAACCTACAAAGAAATTTCTACAGGTAAGCCGTCTTTATTAATATTGAATTTTCTATGATAAGAGAATTTGCAGGAGTCAAATTTTTATGTTAATCTATTGATTAAACTGCATCATTAAGTAACTCCTTTGGTGGCAAAATCATACCAAAAAAGTTACTTATTTGCTGAGCTAGTATAACTCTCTATAATAAAAAAATTCAGATAATTTTTTATTCTAATACTATCATTTGGTGTCCTTCAACTTTATTTATATTAATAAAAACATAACTTCCCTTTTGATTAAATTTAACTTCTTGTTCTTGAGGGGCAAGATATACTCTTTTTACTTTCTTATCAGAGTATACTTTTAATTCAATATTATAAAGAGGAATTACATCTTCTACTATATCGATTTCTGCTCTCCTTTGAGGAATATAGTGTAAGATATGAATAATCCGTCTCTCTTTTTGTTTAAGAATTGTAAGCTCTGCCGTAGAGGGAAGGTTAGAATAAATAAGGGCTTCAGGTAAGAGCTTTTTTAAACAAGAAGAAATAACTAATTTATAAGCTCGATAACCACCATGACGGTAAGATCGAAATAAAGGGGCGCTAATATAGATGACCCTATCTTTTTTTACGATTACTGGTTCTTTGGTCTGTTTCTCAGGAGGAGTTTGTTCATGAGAACAAAATTTTATTGAACTTCTGTTAAAATAAGGATGGGTAGCTATAGCATATATTTTTGTTCCTTTTTTAGCCTTAATTTTACTTCCTCCTTCATAGAGAACATAATCATAATCAGTAGCTAATTCTTTTTCATTTAATTCTGATTTAAAACGGACATAATCTACATTATATTCTGATTTTCCTAAGTATTTCACCCCTATTTCGCTTAATAGGAACCTTTTCGATTGTTTATCTAAAGCAGATTCATTAGTTAGTAATAGGGAACCACCTTGTTTAAGATAATTTTTAAGTTTAGATGTCAGTTGCTTATCTAAAGGGACATCATCGGGAGCAATAATCACTTTGTATAAAGATAAATCAGCAGACGAATCAATAAGATGAAATTGTTGATGTAATTCCATCAACATTCGTGTAGCTCCCTCGTCAGAGTCTAAACCTCTCTTAGGTCCACGGTCTGTTCCGTCAGACTGAGTACAAAGCAATACACCAATATCTGCGTCTAATTTTGAATTTTTGCACCAAGATTCTTTATTCTTTATCTGTCTGAAGGTATTACCAATTAGTTCATATGTAATTCGATCTAAATGACCTCGAGGATGCATTTGGTCCCCTATACAAACCTTAGCACCTAAAGAAAGAATACGGTTACATTCAAAATCTAAGGCTGATTGATTTTTAAGTCCTCCAAAATCACCCCAGTGTTTATGAAACCTTCCAGTCATGCCTACTATTTCCTTCCCTAAAGTTTGAAAATACCGAACATGCATAGGAAAATGTAAATAACCATAATAAGCAGAAGGTAAAGATTCTAAATCTATCCGAGAACAATGAGGTAACTCAGGGCGAACGCTTTTTTCTTTTCGATTGTCTAAACGGCTCCTATCATTATAGATTACCAATGCTCCTGGTTTTTTTTGGTGTATAAGCTCAGTTAAACGTTTCATGGTTTTTCTTTCTACCATCAAGTTATGTTTTAGACGGTCTTGATAGTTAGAAATATCAAATCCCATTTCTTTCATACTCTTTCTACAATAAGAACATAAACAACCGTCTGGATGTTGGGAAACACCATCAAACCAAAACCCATTAACTTCATACATCTCCATAATTTCTGTCATTTGGGCTTTTACATAATCAAAATAGGGACTATTAAGACAAAGAAACCGCCATCCTTTAGTCCCTAGAGGGGGGCGACCAATTATTTTTCCATTAATATCAATTTGAAGCCAATCAGCATGTTGTTCAGCGGCATATTCATCCCATGAAAGGCTATAATAAATAAGACACATAATATTTTCTCTACGTAAAACATCAATCATTTCTCCCAACAAATCTCTTTTTAAAGAAGGATGAACTATTCCTACTTTTGTAGGATAATAGGAATAACCATGGTGTCCTTTAGCAGTGATATTTATAGCATTAACTTGGGCATTTTTTAAAGTAGTTACGAATTCCTGGGGATTAAAATCTTCTCCCACTCCAGGAATGAAGGGAGACGTATGAAAATCTAAATGAATTTGACGAAATCTATTTTTAATCATTATTTTTCCTCCGTACAATTTTAATATTTATATCAACCCTTAACTGCGCCACCAGTCAAACCACTCACAAAGTATCGTTGTAAAACTACAAAGAGAATTAAAATTGGAGCACTTATTATAATAGCATAAGCCATTACTAATCCCCATTGAATTATAAAACGTCCTAACAAATGGACTATTCCGGTTGTTACCATATTTTTATCATTACCCACCATAAAAATAGTAGCATATAGATATTCACTCCATCCCATTAAAAAGGAATAGATTCCTATTGCCAATATTCCTGGTGTACTTACTGGTATTATTATTTTTAAATAAGCCTTCCAACAAGAACAACCATCAATCATCGCTGCCTCATCAATACTTTTAGGAATTCCATCAAAATAACCTTTCATCATCCAAATGGCAAAGGGTAAAGTTCCTGCTGTGTTTATTAGAATAAGGCTTAATAAGTTATTATATAAACCTAAACGAATAATTAATTTAAATAAACCGGTAGCAATAAAGACGGGAGGAGCCATTTGGGTAGAAAATAATAAGATTAATAAAGCCTTTTGTCCTTTAAACTTGTATCGAGAAAGACCATAACCTGTTGTTGTCCCTAGTGTAATAGAAAGTAATGTAACAAAAGTAGCAAGAGAGAAACTATTGAATAGATATTTCATTAACAATTTGTTTTTAAATATACTCATATAATTTTCTATAGTTGGGGAAACAGGGAAAAATATAGAAGAAAAAACTGTAGCACGAGAACGGAAAGAAAAAGAAACCATTACGGCAATCGGAAACATGGAAATAATTGTAATTAAAATAAGAAATATAAAATTAATTTTTGTTTTTTTCTTCTTTATCACCCTTCAAATTCTCCTTTAAGTAATATTTTAATATATAACGTTATAAAAGCAATAAGAATAACTATTAAAATAACGGACATTGCTGAACCATAACCAAAGTTTCCCAAAGTAAAAACTTTTCTGTAAATGTAGGTTGATAATACTTCAGTTCTATTCATTGGTCCTCCTTGAGTTAAAATCCAAATTAGATCAAAGTAATGAAATGTTCCAATAGTATCAATAGTTAGGACAATAGCAATAGTATGATATAAGGAAGGCAGAGTTATATAGAAAAATTTTTGATTTCCTGAAGCCCCATCTATGCTCGCTGCTTCGTAGAGTTCTTTAGGAATACTCTGTAAAACTGCAAAATACATTATCATATGAAAAGGAAAAAATTTCCAACCATTAACAATGCTAAGACTGGTTAAAGGCAATAAAGAATCTGCACTTATCCAATTTAATCCTTTTAAGCCAAATACATTAAATATTTCATTTAAAATACTAAATTGGGGATGTAAAATCAACTGCCAAGTCACACACCATACTGCGGAAGAAAAAAGCCAAGGGAGAAATAAGAGTCCTCTACAAATAGAACTCCCCTTATATTCTTTTACACTATTTAATAATAATGCAAGACCTAAACCAAAAAGAAAATGAAGAGAAACACTAAATATTGTAAAATAAAAAGAATGAGCCATCGAAAGCCACATAGTTTGATCTTGAAAAGCTTTTTGATAATTAAGAAAACCGACAAAAATATTATTCCCCGAACTCAAATTAAAAAAACTCATTTTTATAGCATTAACCAGTGGATAAATAGTTAAAAACAAAACAAAAGCTACACCAGGAACAATAAATAAATAACCAGAAGAAATTTTCTTTCTTCGTTTTTTCAATAATAAAGTAAACATGGACCCTTTCTAATAAAGGAGGGTATAAAATGATTATTTTATACCCTCCTTTATTTTTTAAATTAATTACTTAACATTTAGAGTATCTTGGTTAATTTTTTCTACTAATTCATTTAAGGCTTCTTCTACCGTTGCTTTACCATATAGTATTTTTTGGAGAGTTTCTTGTTCATGGTCTATGAAAGATGGAAAAGATTTGTTAGCCATAGGAACAAGGACATGCTCAGCCATTGCAAGCATATTAGCAAACGGCCTTATTAAAGGATCTTCTGTCACCTCAGAGATATTAGCGTTACTCTTGTGAGAAGGAACTCCTTTAGATTTTTTCACTACAATAGCATCTGCTTCCGGACCACAAATAAATTTTACAAACTCCCATGCCTCTTCGGGATGTTTAGTATTTTTACTAATAGCATAAACCTCTGCATCACCAACAGCTGTTCGCTTACGGAAATTATTAATGTCTAATGGACATGAAAATGGTTTCCATTTTAACCCAGGAACTATTCCGCTAGCAATTATGGGATTCATGAAACTTGCAGCAGCAATAGTAGCCGCTTTCCCGCTTAAAAATACATCACGAGCCTCTTTTGGACCAAAAACAGCTATGTTAGGGGGACCATAATTTTTCATAATTTTTATTACTTCCTTGGTAGCTCTTATCGCTTCTGGAGAATTTAGAGCTGAGGTTCCATCTTCATTCTCAAACTTAGCTCCGAAACTAGCTAAGGCCATAAAATAAAGCGAACCGTAGGTCATAGTATCTACAATACCATAACGGTCTACTTCCCCATCTCCATTAGTATCAACTGTAGTTTTTTTTGCCACCTCTTCAAATTCTTCCCAAGTCCAAGGCTCAACAGTGCACCCTGCTTCATCCCAATAATCTACAATACGATAAAATCCAGCTGGACAAACACGCCAAGGAAGATAATTATAATGTTTGGTCCAGGGATCCTTCCAGACAAAAGCAAAATCATCTATAAATTGTTTCCCTTCTTTTTCAATAAAGGAATCTAAATTCATTAAATTGCCCCTTTTGGCCATGGTTTGTATAATGCTTCCTGGGACTTCAAGGCAATCGGGTAAAGCATCTGCTTCGCCTGCTATTAATTGCTTATTTGCCATTGCATTAAAGTCAGTAGTTTCCATATTAATTGTAATATTGGGATATTTTTTTTCAAAAGCTGCAATGATTGCCTTTACTGCTTCTGGTCTTTCATTCATATCCCATTCCCATACTGTCAAAGTTACGTTCTTAGCTTGAGCAAAATTATTAAAGGTAAATAAACCACAAAAAACTAAAGACAGTGCAAGAATTAACATTAATAACATTATATTGCTTTTTATTAAAATATTTTCTTTTTTCATTAAAATTTATCTCCTTTAAAATTTTTAAAAATACTGTTTATAAAAGATCTCGTTTATAAAATTAACTATCCTTAATTGACCACCTCCTCGCATGTTAAAATAATTTAAATAAGTTAATGGTTCTTAGATATAATATTCATAATCTTACAAATTATAAATTTTTTCCTGATATATAACCACCTCCTTTATGTTTTTATGAAAACGATATCATTTTTAGTATAACTCATTCTACTTTACATTCGTTTAGGAAATAATGCTAAATAATATTTATTTACTTATTTAATTCTTACGAGGTGAGGTTTAATCTTTTGAGCTGAATTTCTAATTATTAATTTACTATGTAAGGTCATTATTAGAGGTTCATTACTTGTAGCTGTTTTTTTATCTTCTATTTTTTTAATTAAAAGTTCGGCAGCTGCCGTTGCAAGAGCCTTGGTCGGTTGACTAACTACTGTAAGCGGCGGATTAAATATAGAAGCCCAGTCAGAATCATCAAAGCCAACAATACCTATTTCATCTGGTATGCTAATGCCCATTTTCTTAATAGTAATAAGTGCACCTAAAGTCATATCTATATTGGTAGTAAAAATAGCTTGAGGTCTATTGGAATTTTCCAATAACTCTTTAGTTAGCTTCATGCCACTATCTTCTTTAAAATTACCAATCTTTATCAGATTATCATCCGGGGAAATACCTGCTTCTTTTAATGCTCTCAAGTATCCATTAAATCTTTCTCTGCCGGTGGTTCTATCTAAATAACCGTTGATTATTCCAATTTTTCGATAACCTTGTCCTATTAAATATTTAACCGCCTTATAGGAACCATTCTCATTATCTACTAAAACTGCATCACAGTCTGTTCCCTTTATTAACCTATCTAAAAGAACAATCTTAACTCCTGAATCTATCATCCAGTTAATATAATCAGAATTTTTACCGGTAGGTACAAGGATTATTCCATCAACTCGGTTAGATTTCAATATTTTAAGATATTTTAGCTCTTTTTCGGGGTTTTCATCACCATTACATAAAATTGTACTATAATCCCACTTATTAGCAATATCCTCTACTGTTTTAGCAATAATAGAATAAAATGGTGAAAGTACATTACCAACGATTACTCCGATAGAATTAGTTTTTCTTTGCCTTAAATTTCGAGCTACTGCATTTACTTCGTATTTTAATTCAGAGATGGCCTCAAGTACTTTTCTTCGAGTCTTTTTTCCCACCCCGGGATAATCTCTTAATACTCTGGATACAGTAGTGGCAGATACACCTGCTTTTTTCGCGACATCAGTAATATTTGCTTTCAATTTATTTATAACCCTTCTCAAAATTATGCATTTTTTTGCCAGTTTTTATATTATTTTAAATTAAATGGTAACGATTTCATTATATCTAAAATATATATTTCTGTCAATTAAATTGTAAAATATTTTCTTTTTTTTATTCTTACCATCCTTTTTTTCTAAATTCTCTTTTTGAGAATTAATCGTATAACTTGCTCTTAAAGCTTTTGCTTTTTCTAATTTAAGATCATCAATGTCAACAACAATTACCTTAGCTCCTTTATATCCTGAAGCAGCAATGGTCCCTAAACCGATCATTCCGCAACCAAATACTAATAATATATCTTCTGAAATAATCTGGGCTCGATTCGTTGCATGCCAACACACGCTTGAGGGTTCAATACGGGCAACTTGTTCCTCTGGTAAATCTCCTACCACTTGTGTTATCATAATAATTCTTATTTTATTTAGATTGCCATGATTTACGGTTATCTACTTTCTTAAATACTTTTTAATTAATTAATAGTATCTTACCTCAGTAAGTTTTCGTAAACCTCGCCCGGAATTTGTCTTAATTAACTCCTTTTAAGGCATATGCTTTGAGCTCTACCACAGGAGAAAATTCTATCTATTTCTTAAAATGGCAAACGGATAGAGATGGTTTATAGGTATTATGTTAAAAGTCAACCCTTAAACTCTCCTTTAGACACCGTATTTTATTGTAAATATTTTAAATAATCTAAGCGGGAACATGCTCTGTTTTATCTCTATACATCGCATAAACTATTAAAAGTATTTTTATCATAGAAGTAATTGGGGTTAATTTCTTAGTCTTATAATTAGTTAATAATCTTTAAAAATTAATAAATTAGTGGGATGGATCTCAAAATTAGACATTTTGAAAATATGTCCTAATAACCAATAAATTCATAGACAAAAATTTTTTATGTCTTACTATTTATATCTTCAATCCTTCCGGAATCAATCCACTCTTTTATTATCTCTCTTCTCTTTTCTTCCAGGACGCCCTCAAGCATTTTTGAAGGCGTTCCTTTAGCTCTTACCTTATTAAGCTTTTCTTTCCAAAATTCCGGTATCCTATTTTCTGTTTCTGTCCTTATCTCTTCCTGCTGTGAAGGGGTAAGGGAATTATAAATTTGTTCTGCCTTTTTAATCTCTTCCTGCCTTTTTTTATTTTCCTCTTCTTGCCGCTTTATTTTAATAACCTCTCTTTTCCCCTCTTCTTCTTTCCGTTGTTCCTCTCTTTTTCCCTTTAAATATTCCTCCGGGAATTTCCAATTTTCTCTTATTGCCTTCACTATATAAGCCGCTTTATCGCCAGCATTAGAATAACTAATTGCCTCAATCCACTTTTCTATTAATTCCTGATCATTATTTTTTATTAGATTTTCAGCGGTTACTTTAGAAACATTTAATTCTAATAACTTATTAACTAAATTAACCTGCTCTTCAGAAAATATTTTTACTTCCCTTTTTGGTTCCGGTAGATACTCTCCTGTCCGATTATTAATGCTCTTTATCTTTCCCTTTTTCATTTCTTCTTTAGCTCTTTCTCCTGGCCAATAATATATAAGCCAGTCCTTATTTCCGTTTTCGCTCCAGTCAAATTTTGAAATAAAACCAGTATCTCTAAGTTCATTATTGCCCGGGTCTAATTGTTGTTTAGCTAAAGAAATATACTCATGGGGGGTTACAGGAAGAAGCTGGCATAATTTAGAATACCGGTAGCAGATAAATTTTTCTCTCTTGTTTCTTAAACCGTAGAACTTCACCCCTAAAATTTCATAAAGTCTGGAAGCTATTTTACTTTTGAGGTTTTGTAGATAATTATAATCGATGGGTTTTATGTAAAAAGAATTTAGGTTTTGGAGATACCAGCTCCCTAAAAATAAATAATTATTATCAGATATTTCGTTATCAGATATCTTTTCTCCTTTAAAAATCACCCTATCATAAAGGCTAAAAATATCTTCAATCCATTGTTTTTTATCTTTACTGTAGAAGGTTCCTTTAGACTCAATAGAAGTAGTTTTAATTTTTTTAAAAGCCTCTTTAATTTTCCTATATTCTGCCCCGCTATAACTTATATTCATTCTCTTACATAAATTATATAAAGAACCCAAAGGAATAGGATTTTTTATCTCCCCTTCTCTTTTTAATATTTCTGATAAAATTTCCGAAATAGCCTGTTGTACTTTCCTATCAAATGGCCCTGGATAACCATATTCAGAAGTAGAAGAAACTTTCCATAAAAGATTAATTTCTTGGTTCCCTTTTTTAATTATTTCCTGGTAAATGGTTGTAGTTTTATTTTTAAGGCCTTTTGTAGAAAGAGAAAAAAATGGAAATACTAATAAATTTACTTCGGAATTTATTATTTTTGTTAGATCAATTTCGTTATTACTTTTTATAGTGATCTCTTTGAATTCTTTCATATCTTTCCTTCTTTAATTATTTTAAATAACAACAACATTTCTCTGTTGTTGTTATTGTATATATTGTTAATATTGTAAGTTCCAGCAAATCCTTATAAATAAAGGATAACAAGCATTTTATTTAATTCCAAACACGATGTTTCTTAATTCCAAACACGATGTTTCTTAATTCCAAACACGATGTTTCTTAATTCCAAACACGATGTTTCTTAATTCCAAACACGATGTTTTATTACATTAATCTTTTATAGTTACGTAATTCAATTTAAAGAAATTAATTATATTATCTTAAATAAAAACCCACTATTATTTATTTTAAATATTTTTCTATAAAAAAAAGTCTTTTTTAAAAAATCACCTAGATTAATCACCAAAAAATATTAACTAAGTAACCTACTTATTACAAAAAGAATTCCGAATATCACTAAAACAAACAACAAATTCTTTAATTTTACCTCGGAAGTTAAAATATTAATAATTATATTCTTTCCAAATAAATCATATTCGTAAATAGTAATTATTATTAGAGTAATAACTATGACAATTAAAGCTGGAACACCCTTATCCCCTATATAAGATAAGTATTGAATAATTATTATTGAAAAAAATATTAATATTAATGGAATTAATATGGCTAATATTATTTTTTGTATTTTATTCATATTGATAACTCCACTTTTTTAATTACATTTTAATTAATAAATTATTATTAAGGGTTATTAAATATTCCATAAAACCAAATAAACTATTTAACCGGCACAGGGTATTCTCCACTCAGATAATTTTTAAGATTATCTTCGGTAATATGCCATTTACCGGAGATTTTACGGCCTATTAATTTACCTTCTCTAAAATAAGCTCTTATAGTTGGCTTGGTACTTTTCAACATCTCTGCAACTTCATCCACACTAAATAATTTTATTCCGCTAACTTCTAAAGGCATTTTCTCTCCTCCTATCTATTAAAATATAAGAAAACACTTAAGTTATTCTTGACGTCAAAACGCTTTAACGCTAAAGCACCATGACGTTTAAACGTTTTACGTCAAAACGCTAAAACGTCATATTTTTTCATTGATTAGTTTTTCAATAACTTCACTCAGTTTCATATCGTTTCCGGCAGCGTAAACTTTTAATTTTTTTGATTGTTTGGATGACAAATAAATAGTATGTCTTTTTTTAGGATCTGGTTTTTTAATTTTATCCTGTTTTAACGTTTTAACGCTTAAACTCTTTGACGTTTTGACGTCATAACGTTTTAACGTTTTAACGCTTTGATGTTTTAACGCTTTAGGTTTTTGTTTCTTTAACTCTTTAGAATCTTTTTTTTCTTCCCTGGTGTCCTGAATCCAATTCAAAGAAGATTCTTTAAAAGGATCACTACCTAACCGTTCTTTTTTTGCCATTTATTTAACCTCTTTTTATAATTTCTTTACAAAGGTCTAAATAATCTTTAGCTCCATAACTATTAAATTTATATTCAAAAATAGTTTTGCCAAAACTTGGGGCTTCGGCCAAAGATATGTTATCTCTAATTAAAGTATTAAATAGTTTATCGCCAAAATATTCTTTTATTTTTTCTACAACTTCTCTATTAAGATTTTTTCTATTATCAAACCTCATAGCTATAATTCCGGCAATTTCTAACTCTTTATTTAATCTTTTTTTAACTATGTTGATAGTTTCTAAAAGTTTCGTCATGCCCTGCAAGGCTAAAAATTCTGTTTGTAAGGGGATATAAACTTTTTGAGCAGTAGTTAATGCATTTAAAGTTAAGATGCCCAAGCTAGGAGGGCAGTCAATAAAAACATAATCATATTTTTTTAATCCTTCTATTGTTTCTTTAAGTAAAAATTCCCTGCCGGCCAATCCTGAAAATTCTATCTCGGCTCCGGATAAATTAAGAGAGGAGGGGACCAGGCTAAGGCCGTTTCTTTCGATAATTGTTTCCTTTAAAGTCACGGTTCCTTTTAAAAGCTCATAAACTGAATTATTAAGCTCGTGGGCAGGGATACCCAGGCTGTAGGTTAAATGTGCTTGCGGATCTAAATCTATCAGCAATACGCGCTTCCTAAGCTTATTTAAGCCCGCTCCTATGTTAATTGCGCAAGTTGTCTTGCCAACTCCGCCTTTTTGGTTGATTAAAGCGATTATTTTCATATATCTTCCTACATTTCAAAACATTATTTACTTTTATAATATATTAGCATATAATAATAAATATTAAAAGCTTTTTTTAGATATTTATTAATAAAAAGATTCATGACACTTTTTAATATTAATTTATATGGAGAAAAAATAAATGTTAATAGATGGAGATATGTTATTTGCATACGCAGAATTTTATTTACAAGCTACAAATCAACTAGTCTCTCTCGAAAATAGAGAATACCGTAAAAGAGGTTGGAATATATTTTGCATGCCATTGCTCTTTAATTTCCGGCATTACTTAGAATTAGGATTAAAATCATGTATTTTTATGAAAAAAGAAGAAATGATACTAGAAACCTTGTCACGGGCAAACGCATCAAAAGAAGATATATATAAAACGGAAAAAATAATGGACGAAAAAATAAAGTGCACACACGATATATCTAAATTATTAAAAAGTTTAAAAAAATATTTTCCTAACGAGGATAATATTTTTTCAGAAAATGTAAAATATTTTATTAATTTAATATCTAATTATGATAAAAAATCTGACGTGTTTAGATATCCCTTTGATACAAAAGGAAAATCTATAATACCAGAACAGCCAATATTACAAGTAAGTGAAATAAAAGCGATGATTAAGAAAGTCAGTAAGGAACTTAACGCAATAGCCTTTCAACTCATTGAGGACCTCAACGTCGCTCGTAATAATTTTTATAAAAAGAGCAAAAAATGACGATTTCTAAGTACTCTTTATTTTAAGAAGTAAAATAATATTATATAGAAAGAAATATTTGGCGAAGAAGAAATATACGGAAAATATTTAATTTATATTACTTTTGTGAAGATTTTATTTTCAAAGATTATCTTTGGAAAACGGGAACAATCAGAAGCTCATTTACTATTTAATAACTAATATCACGTTACAAATATATGGAAAACTTAAAGATATAACCATTGATGTATATTTAATTTAAGGAAGGAGAAGGGAAAATGAGTAAAGGCAGAGATCGTACTGTTTATCAGAGAAAAGATGGTAAATGGGCAAACAAAAGGAACGATGCAGGAAAAGCTTCGAGTCTTCATAATACTCAAAAAGAGGCTGAAAAAGCTGCAAAAAAAATGCTTAAGAATCAGGGCGGTGGAGAGCTTACTACTGCTGGTAGAGATAGAAAATTTAGAAGCAAAGATACAATTAAACCGGGCAATGATCCATACCCACCAAAAGATACAGAACATTAAATAATAATTTAATAAATTAAAATTGCCTTTAATGGAAGGGCAGGGGAGGGCAGAGAAAAAATATAAATTGGAAAATACTTTATAATATTAAAATCCTTTAATTCTTTTTGTTCTTCTAGGTACAAAATCAATTTTTAAAACTGCCCCGCAGGCTTCCGCTATTCTATTCAAAAGAGGCATACTATAACTTTTATAATCAGAATTCTCATAGCGTGAGATAGCTGATTTAGTAGTGCATGTTCGTTTAGCTAGAGCATCTTGTGTTAATTTCGCTTGATGGCGAATTTGAGCAATCTTTTCCCCAATACAAAGATTCTGGTATTCCTTATTAAATTTCTCGCGGAATTCTTTGTTTTCCATTAATTTATCCATGTAAGTTTTAGTTTTTTTCATAATAAACACCTTTAATAGTCTATTTCTAAGGGAAAAACCCGTCAGGGTGCGCATCATAGAAAGGCGTAGCGGGTGTGTTAGCTGTATTGTAAATCAAAATATAATACATATCAATATTATAAATTGCCTCTTACCATTCAATTCCCCCGCATAATTTTTCTATGACTTCTTTTTCATCTTTGGCTCTTCTTTCAATGAATTTAGCGTAATCGCCATCTTTAAGCGCATTATAATCTATTAGATGAGTAGATAGTCTATATCTAATTTCATCTTCTCCCAAATTACTGGCGTTTGCTCTCTCTAAAAGATATTCTAACGGTTCTTTGTCAGAAATTACTCTATTAGTCTTCCACGTTATTAGTGCGCAATTAAGAGCTTTATATGTGTCTTTTTCATTTAAGCCCATCTTCTTTAGAAAACTATCCGGATATAAATGATGGTATTCCCTAATTTTTATGTTTTTTCTATTGATTTCAGAAACATCAGCAAAGTCTTTAGCTCCATTTCTAAGAGACAATAGCAGAATGCCTCTTGCCAATCTATCTTTCTTTTTGGGCCAACCTGATTCCTCTAATAACTCCTCATTGGGTAGTGGAAATTGTTTTTTATCAAAGATTGGTATTTGCTCCTCTTTGCCTTCATTATCAATGAATCCTTTAATTTCTCTAAAGTCTTTAAGTATACGAGTAGGAATAGATCGATCATATCTATCTGTGAAAAATGCCCTCCATAGATATTTCTTAAGTAGCGCTCTAATCTTGCCTTTTCTATCAGGATTATCTGGCATATCTGCAAATATAGCCGTTATTGGGGCGAGAATTGTTTCAGTAGGCAATCTTTCATAGTCGTAAATTTTTTCTTCTTCTAGAAATGCAACTAATTCTTTTGTCCCTTCTATTAATTTTCCCCAGTCGAATATCATTTGTTGTAGGTCTAAATTGAAGAACCCTCTTTGATTAGGAAGTTTGTTTTGCAACAACGCAGAAACTGATAATACAAAATTGGAAGTATCAATATAATTTACAATCTCCGGGACTTCACTTTTCAATTCCCTTACTTTTTGATGTAATGATTGATCAGTAGCTTCTTCAACTTGCGCAACAATAATATCAAAAGCTGTTAGTCTTACATAACTTGTATTCAATTTTATGAATACGTCAATTGCAACATCTGGTGTCGTTTCTGAAAGCAAATACAAATAAGGTATGTTGAAAATAGATATTGTTTCTCTTAGTTTAATTATTAGCTTTAATAATTCGTCTTTCTTGCCCAAATCTCCGTCAGAAGCCTTTTCAGCCCATTCAAAATATCCTGTTTCATTATCTGGATTCAATATCCTAAATGGAATTTTCTTTCTACTCCAACATTCTCTAGGATAGTCTACCCATAATGGATATTTTTGTTCATTCTTTTTGTTAATCCACCTACTTATACCTATAGCAGAAATGTTTTTATCTTCCCGAGTATCTAAATCAAGCAAATAAGTTTTGTCTTCATAATTATCGTTTAAACTTCTCCATAGCGCGGTTAGTCGTTGTTGGCCATCTAATAGTAGTTCTTTTACGTTTTCCCCCCCTTCAGGCACACCATAGAAATATCTATAGTGGAATTGAGGTTTGTTACCTACTTCTAACATTAAGCAAACACCTACTGGTAGTCCTCTAACAATACTTGTTAAAAAATCGGTAATAATTGTCGGTCCCCAAGATTCAAATCTTTGAAATCGTGGCAATGCTAATTTCTTGGATCTAATTTGGGTAATCCAATCCTTTACAGTTCTATCTTGTGCTTTCATATTTCTATCCTCATAGTATACCGCAGTATTCCGTTTATACATGGGCCACCGTGTAAAAAATAAGTATTTATTACACAGATGTTTAGCCAAAAGCGCTTATATTTTACTTGACAACATGACAACAATGACAATTTGACAATTTGTGACATTTGTATTATTATAAAATTAGCTTTAAAGGTCCCACCCTGCTAATAAGAGACCAGGGGTCTCTTCGAAAGATAGGCAGGGTGGTCATTTTTTTATGTAGGGAAACTTTAGTTCCGAAGAAAGATCCGTATTCATATTCGTTTCCTCCATTTTTTGTAAATTTAATTATTGAATTTACGGGAACCCACAAGCTAATTATAATAAATAGTTTTCCCGGTTTTGAAAATATCAAATTCACTTTTTATTTTATTTCCTTTATTAACTGCATTGTACGGTCTTATCTCCCCATTCGTCCATTTTTTATAGATAGCCCAACAACAATAATCTGCAATTTGTGTATTTTTGTCTGATCTGTTTTGGTGAAAGTAAAGATAAAAGGGATTAGAGAATATTCGTTTTAAATATATTTTTATTATTTTTTTTATTAATTCTCGCTTGCTTACATCAAAAATAGAACTTAAAACTATAACTACTTGATCAACTTTTGCAGAATTATCGTATCTACAAAAAATATATTGAAGTAGAGTGCGTAATGCTATAGTATAAAGCGTTGCGCCTTTTTTCGATTTTTTCTTTTTATCTGAAATATATAAAGAGGGATTTGTTTTATTTTTTTGGACTATTACTGAATCTATTTCAATATTTTCTAAATTTTCTATAAAGTTGTAAACCTGATTTCTTACAACTTGTTTATCTTCCGTGGCATGAAAATATTCGAGGTTGGTTCCATTTTTCATTAAATCATATTTTATTTCTTCTAACCTTTCTTTTCCCAGAGGATTTAAAGTACTAACTGCGGAAAGTATAAAATATTTTGTTCCCTTTGGAGAAAAATCAAAATTACCTGATTCATCGATGAATATAAAAAGTGTCCTCATAAATAACCTGCCAATATGGATAAATTAAGAGAAGAGGGGACAGAATAAGTAAAAATAAAATTGCTTCCAGCTGTTAATCTTTTAATAATTTTGGAATTAGTTTTTGCAAACATTTCCTCTCTGGTCTCCTGTTTTTTATATTGAACGTGAATAGGGTAATGACTTTATATAATTTTCCATAAATTCAAAATTGGGAACACCATTTTTAGCGGGTAACTTTATATGTGATTTTCTCATTCTTGATTGACTGCATTTTCTACCGTAATTATATTTATATTGCTCAGCATTGATTATTGTAGAAATAAACAAAGCAACATATTTATTCATATTAAATCTAGGTATAAGTTTTTCAACATGGTCACTTGCTGAAAATGGTAATGGTTGATAAGCACAATATCCTAATACAGCACTATCTACTGTTAAAATTCTTCCTTCTTCTGTGTAAAAATCATAAAATCCCTCAATACCGTTATTTTCTGCTCGTGTGGTAACGTAGGGATATTTACCTTTTCTGTATTCTTCTAAGTTCAAAACAGATGTGGTTTTACTCCCTTTTACATCAAATAAACTTGTAATATCGAACTCAAGCCAATCTTCAATATTTAATCTTAAGTCATTTTTGATAACACTATTTTTATCCAACTTACTTAATTTATTGATATTTATATCTTCAAATTCTTTAGAGTTATATTCAGGTATTACTAAACTAGGCAAACTTTTATTAGCTTGTCTTCCATAATTATATCTATACTTGTTTAAAGAGATTACATAAGCATAAAAAAGCAATTCTTTTTCGGACATTTCTCTTTTGGGGGTCAATATCATTATATGGTATGCAGTATAAAACTGTTGTTTTTGTAAAAATGTTTCCAATACAGAACCACTAACAGCAACCGTAAGTACGTTTCCTTTATGGGGTTCCAAATCATCAATTCTTTTTACTTTTTCAACGACACTGTTATTTTTTGATGTTCTTGAAACAAAGTTAACAGCTTCACTACCATCGTCGTTTGCAAGTTCTAATTTATAGAGTTCTAAGCCATTGCCATAGCTTACATAAAATAAACTTGATATTTTTTTTAAATTATTCATTTTTCAAAAAAGAGTTCCTTTGTATATAAATACTTTTTAATTGTGAAAATAAAATCTTTCTTAGATAGTTTTGAATAGTCTGTTTCCATATATGCTTCTGCGCACCATTCGTCATCAGCACTAACAAATTTATTTACGCTGAGTCCCACTTTTGCTTTTCTGTTAATATAAGACGACATCCATTCTGCTTTGATCCCTTCCCATTTACCAAAAGCATTTATCCTACCTTTTGTTTTTCTTTTTACAAACCCATCCTCTTTATAATACCCAAAATATGTTTCTTTATTTGCTGGATGTGGTTTATGTGCAGTAAACATCATCACACAAGTAACCACTCCTATATCAGAATCAAAAAACAATTCACCAGGCATTGATAATACTGCTTCTAATGTGTGTTTCTGTAAAAGTCGTTTTTTTAATTAATATTTTTGTCCTTTTTGAGCCAAAGCACATTGCATAGGTAATATTGCTATACAAGTTCCACCTGGCTGTAATGTCTCTAAATTGTTAAGCACAAATTCTAATTCTTCAGTATCTTTTTTCTTGTCTACTTGGTATGGCGGATTTAAAAAACCAATTGTTGGCTTATATTTTTTTGCCTGCTCCATTACTTCAATATCAAAACAATCTCCATTAAGAATATTGCTCTTACCATCTTGATGAATATACATATTGGAACAAGCTAAAGCAAAAATATTTGCTTGATATTCAACACCAATAATTTGTTTTGCTTTTATCTTTTTTTCTTTTTCAGAATCACCTTTTGCGTCTTTTATCATTTCTCTTAATGCACTAATTAAAAAGCCACCCGTACCGCAACAATTATCATATACTACGCTATTTTTATTTACACCTGCTAACTCACAAAATAATTCTGTAATATGAGGTGGGGTAAGAACAATACCTAATCCTTTATCGCTATTGGCATATCGTAAAAATTCAATGTACAACTTTCCCAATATATCATAATATTTGTGGGTTCTTATGAATGCGTTTATATGTTTATCAATACTATCTATTAAATTTCGTAATACATATTGCCTGGCTGATAGCGATGTATTGGTACGAATAAAGCTAAATTGAATATTCAAATTATCCAACTTTTTCCCAAGTAAATTTGCCTTGCGTAATACATTTGAAACAGTATTAACTAAAAAGCCAGCAAGTTCTTCTGGTTTTTCATATTCCTTGTATGCCTTACGAAACGCTTTATCGTCTAATGCTATAAGTATGCTGCTGATTAACAAGGCACGATCCTTCTCTGGTATTTTATAATGGTGTAATTCTTCATTTAACTCCCTTGAAAAATCAAGAATTGTGCTATAGTCTTGTCTAAATTTTTCGGGACTTTTCAAATAACCTTTAATATAGCTTTCTATGTTTAACAAATTGTTAGCAAAAATCGGAGCAGATTTCTTTTCTCCTTTTAAGTATAGATAGTGCGATACTTTAAGCTCTTTTAAGTTTTGTCCACTTATCCCAATTGCCAATACATCATATTCTTTAGAAAGAAAAGAGGCGTATAATAATACTCCGTCCACGGCATACTCATCGTATTTGTCTAATGTAGGACTTTGATGTTTGGTAATATCTGCCTTACATTCAACTACTATAATGAAATCAGAATTATTTTTTATAGAAATAATAAACTCAGGAAATCCTTTTCCGCCTCCTTTCTTAGAAGCATTTTTCAGTAACTTATCGATTTTGGGATCTTGGGATTTTTGTTCTTCAATTATGCATTCACTAGAGTAGGAATTAAAATGTTTTCTTACTATGTCTTCAGTTATTCTCTCATTAGCCATATTGCAGTCCTTTCGCCCAATCTTAAAAGTTTGGTCCACAAACATTATTATAATTTGCGATCTTTTTTTCGAGAAAAGCAGGTCTTAAATTATACATAACTTAAATAACCGGGCTACCTTGTTTATGGTTCTAAATCGGCATGTTTTGTAAAGTATTCTGTTTATGTCTGACCTAATGTATAAAAAATACTTATTTTCTATACATCTAAAACTTATATGTTTTATCTTTCTTTAGTAGATTTATTAAAATGATCAACTATTTCTTTTATGGTTAATCTTTTTTCCTTCAATTTTATAATCTTTTCAAGGCGGCCTAATGCCTCTTCTTTTTTATATTTCCGGGTTAATCTCTCCCCGTCCTGGCTAAAAGGCAATATGCCGAGCTCAGTATAATATTTAAGTGTAGTTAGTCTTGTTCCGGAAGCCTCTGATAATTCTCCTATGGTTAAAACTTCATTTTTTTCAATGATTTTTTTGTTCATTTTTTTCACCTGCTTTATTAATTTATCGCTTTTTTTAATCACTTTTAGATATTATATAAAAATTTGCAAATTCTACTTCCTGTAATTAGAGTTATGGGAAGTAGAAAGAATTTCTGAAATAAAAAATATTTTATTTAATGACAGCAAACCAGGCCGCCAATGCGCTTAATATTGAAGCAATTGCAGATAGTAAAGCTATTATCCATAATTTTTCTTCTCTATGTACCCTCATAAGATTTGTTATCCTATCCACTAAACCATGTTCTAAATATCGTCCTGTTTTTGCATTTAAAAGCCCAGTAAGGCTGCCTCCCAAACTTATCAAAAATTCTTTAAGTTTTATATCTCTTTCTTCTTTTGGTAATTTCATAATGTCTTTAAGTTTTTTTGAATAACATAATGCACTAAAATCAAATAATTCCTTTATTAAGCCCATTTAAAATTTTATTCCCTTAAAAGTTTTATAATATTTCGGTAAATCATTTTCCATCTCAATATTGTCGTTATAGACTTGCAGCATCTCCAAACTTTTATGCCTGGTATACTGGGCAACCCTCAAAAGATTACCCTGGTAATTTTTAAGCAAGGCGGTAGTAAAATAGTGTCTGAATCCGTGAACGCTCTTTTCAATATTGAGGTCCTTCAAAACTTTCTTTATGATCAACCTTAATCCCCTGGTAGTTATCCTGGTATTTCTGCTGTTGTTGCTATTACTGACAAATAGGGCGCCGTCTTTGAGATTATTTGCTTTTAGATAACGTTTGATATGTCTTGCGGTTTCCGGATGAAGATAAATGATTTCCTTATCATCTCTGCCTTTACCTTCGATTAAGGCTGTCTTTCTTATAAGGTCAATATCTTTTACATCTAACCGGGTTATTTCTACCTGTCTTAATCCCTGCAATATCAGTAGGCCAATAATTGCCTTTATCCGGGTATTGTGAGGGTTGTTGGGAAGTTCCTTTAAGGCAAAGGTTAATTTTTCGATTTCCTGATCAGTTAGGCCTTCTTTTTTATGTTTTTTAGAATGGCTAAATGATTTTATATTTTGGGTAATGTCAACCGGTAATAATCTTCTCCGGTTCAATTCTCTTAAAAAGATTTTAGCGGTAATCAAATACTTGTTTTTTGTTGCAACTGTGTAATCGGTCCGGAGTTTTAAATACTTCTTATATTCCAGGAAACTATCCTGATTCAAACCCTTATCACTAATAAAATTAAGGAAATGGCCTATCCGGTATTGATAATCTTTTCTGGTTTCCTCATTAACATCTAAAAATTTAAAAATGCTCCAGGCTTTTTCCCGGTCCCAATGGTTTATTATTTCAGTAGGAAGAACTTCTTCAGAGGCAATCAACTGGCTACTCATAGTTATACCTCCATTAATAATTAATAATTATTACTTACTACTGCTCATAATATAACTATAATATGTCAATGTCAAATTATTCTGTCTTTTAAAAATTTACTCCCGATAAAAATACTTTTTTCTTTTTAGAATAAATATCCTCTACCTTTTCTCTATTGTAAATTTCTAATAAAAAAGACGCCAAAATGGCGTCAGCACATATTTTACAATGCTTAAAAATAGGAATTTTATTATTAGCAAAATAGTGTTAATGAAGTGTTTTTATACAGAAGGCGGCAGCTCCCTGTTTCGAATATAGCTATTAATTCAAATAAGATAAACATCTTCCACTGTTACCTCTACAATAGCAACCGATATATTTAAAGATCGTATTATATATCAGGTGCTGGTAAGAGCGTAGTATCGGTTACTGACTATGATTTAATTGTTGGTATCTTAACCTCTCTCTTTAATTTCCTGCAATTACAGTAAATTGTTCTTTGATCTTATACGGTTACTATAAGGGGTTAAGTAAAATCAGTAGTTGGCCTTAACAGCGAGATTAGTACAGAGCTTGTAGCACTTAGGGCAAGAAGGACCAAGAGCAATGTGTAATAGTTACCGCTCAAATCAAATATATAACCGCCCACAAGAGGTCCAATACCACCTCCTATGACAACTATAAAAGCGAGGGTACCAAGAATCAAACCATGATTACGCAAACCGAATAAATCAGCTACCAATAGCGATTGCATAGTTACCAATCCTCCATAGCCAAAACCAAAGATAAGAGCGAACAAATGGAACATCCATAACTCTTTAGATAATATCAATATATATGCAGCGAAAGTTAGCAAAATAAAGCTAATAATAGTGGCCAGCTTATTGCCAATTCTGCCAGCGGTAGCTCCCATTATCACTCTACCAGCAGTGCTCCCCCCACCAATAAAGGTTATAATAATGACAGCTTTAATTGGTGAAATTCCCATATTAATAGCGTGTGGTACGATATGAACCATAACAGATTGTAGATAAAAGAGGAAGCTGAAGTACGCTGCAGAGAGTATCCAGAATTGATTGGTCCAAACCGCCTGGCGAAGAGAAAAATCTTTTACTTGCCTTTGTGCTACCATTTTGTCTGCTTGATTGGTATCATATGTTGATTGTGCTATGTCAGTCGGGCCACGTTTCAAGAATTGGGCAAGCACTATGATCAGTACCAGAGATACCGCGCCTATAATGATGAAAGACTGGCGCCAGCCAGAGGTGGATATCAACCAGCTGGCAACTGGGGGTATAATCATTGTTCCCGTACCTATCCCTGCAACGCAGATGCCTGTCATTAGACTTCTTTTCTTAACAAACCATCTGGTTACCGTGGATATGAGCGGAACAAATGCTCCGCTCATACCAATGGGTAATATCAGCCCGTAGAGTATGTATAACTGCCAAAGTGCATTAATACGCGACATCAATAGATATCCTACGCCGAGAAAAAAGCCACAAATCGTCATCACTATCCTAGGACCAAAACTATCATTTATTTTGCCAGTAACGATGTAGAACAGGCCATGGACCACCATGTACAGTGAGAAAGCCAGCGAAGTCTGTGTACTGGTCCAGCCGAACTCACTTCGTAAGGGTTTAAAGAAGACACCGAAGCAATACATCGTCCCCCCTATTATGGTGATGATAAAAAAAATGGCTACAACCATAATATAGCCATAGTAAATTCTACCTTTATTCTCTGTTAACTCTTCGAATTGCCTCATATAAAAAAGTACTCCAAATTATTTTAATTATAACTTAATCCCCTCTATATTTAAAGAGAAGAAGTTATCTCTTTAGAGATAGAGGAGGTAAGAGAGGATGTTGATTATGAGGCAGAAGGCGACAAGAAGGATTATTGCCACTTTATTAATAAGTGCCTCCCCTCTCCTCTTACTTTGCTGTTATCTTGAAAATTTGTTAGTTTTTCACAGGTTATACCCAGAATACCGTATAAATGTGAATACATATGAAGCAAACAGGCTAAATAAAGGGAAAAATGGTGCAAAATGGCCTAAAAGCGGGGAATTTAAGGAACCACGAAAAATAATATCTAATTTAAGCGTGTTTTAAGCGCTTATTTTAAGGTGACTGGTATGAATCATCATATTTTTTAAATACGCCTCGTATACGCCAAATTTGAAGGTCTAAGAAAAAAGGCCGAAACCCTTATATATCAACAGTTCCCCGTTTTCACGAGGACAGGCTCATTGATTTTTAGCAAAATCAACTCGTAATTCATTGATTGTCTGTTTGATTTCCTTGATTTCAGCAGTAATACTGTGGGAAAATTCCTTTTGATTCTTGATGATTTCATTAATAAAAAACTCTAATTTCCATACTAAATACACAGAAAGTACCAGGGGGAAACCGTTATTTGCTATTAATTTTAGTATATATTCAATATCCAATTAATTTCCTCCCTTTCCAAACCCGCTTTTGTCCGGGCCTGATATCCAGGTGCAGAAAATTGTCTTTTTCATAAAATCCAATACCCTTAAAGCCTATTTCCTGGGCAAAAAGGAGAAGATCGAAAAGTAAAAAATCCTTTACATGAATATCTACCGCCATACCCAGGAGATGATAAGAACCGGGAACTCCCCCGACCCTATGATTTTCTTCTTTACACCGGTAACCGGAATTGATATATATTGGCCTATTTATCACCATCCTTAGATGATTCAGTCTGGCTAAAAGGTCCGGAGACAACATAACCCGCTTACAGCAGGGGCACTCAAACTCATATAAAGAAAAATATTCAGTTAATTCTATATCATTAATTATATCCATAGCTTATTTATATTTTAGGGTCCTGCCGTTTCTTACTACATCCGGCATAGCCTTATATATAATTTCGTTCACCTCCGGGACAGTAGCTTTCATAAGATCCTTTACATAGGAAATTTCACCCTCTTTTAATGTAACTTTTTGCTTTCTTAATATTTCAATTAATTTTACCCAGGCTATTTTCCATTTTTCCTCACCATTCCCTATCCCCAGCTCTTCTTCTGCCCAGAGCATAGCGGAAAGTATGGCCTCTTTTATTTTACCTGCCCTGTCCTGGCCAAACTTGCTTATCATAAATTTAGAGAGCAAGCCAACCAGAAAAACAAGAGCGAAATCTAATAGATATTTAGTGATAAATGTCTCTATCATTTGTTACTCCTTTCTTAGCTAATTGGCTAGGTAGCCAATTAGCGTGATAAGTAATTAGTAATAAGTAATGAGCGGTATAATATTTATATATTCCTGTTCTTTAGGTTTTTTACCCTTCACTCATTACTCGTCACTGGTTACTGTTCTTTCTCCCCGGGAAGGTCCGCGGAGCCCTCCGAGGAAGAATCTTATTAATTAACCAATTCTCCGATTGACCAATTTACCGATTCATATATGCGGGTGATAAATGTTCTGGATTCCCGTTTCCACGGGAATGACAGAGAAGACCGCAGGAATGATATCTGACAATCGGGGAAAGTTAATCGATTATTTTATAGCTATTAGCCCACTTCTTCTGCCTGTGCGTGTCCGCACGCAGACAGGTTGCTTTCTCGTTTTTCTGGCTAACGACTATTCACTATTCACTAACGACTATCCTACATCCATAACATCAGTAGACTTGTAATCAAGTATCCGAGCATTGACTTTAGCTACTAAGTCATTACCGTTATTATGGAAGATATTCTTAGTGATTATAGTATCCATGACTCCTTCAATAGCTGCATCTTGAGCAGCTAAATCGGCATAATCTCCGTCATCTAAATTTTTGGGATTATTTAAAGTTAGATTGGTAGTCTTTCCGACAGTATCTCTAAACTGCATATACAGTCTTTTATAAGTGGTTACTTCTCCTAATTCGGTTGCCATTATATTTTTCACCTCCTTCTTTGTTTATGGTTTACAATTATTAGCGATTATTCGGTAAGTTGAGATTCTTTTTCCAGTCTGATTTCATCTACGGTATACTTCTGCAAGCCCACTAAAGCATTAGCTACATCATAGGCATCTTGCTCAATAGCAGTGGATTTAATTTTGTTAAAAGTTTTGCTATTAACGATAGGTGCTCCGGTATCCGGATTAGTACCTACAACCAGTCTTAACTGCAAGGCTGAATCACGAGGAACTGTTACTACTGTTGCCATTATTTTTCACCTCCTTTCTTGAACCCCGTTAGATGCCTACCCCTTAAAAAATAAAACCCGTTAGACAAATAGACATCTAACGGGGTGTTTTTTGAATTCAGTAAAACTAAGCGGTCATATGAATATATTACCATATAATAATGTATTAGTCAACTATAAAGCGTTATTTCTATATTATATGTATAAAGCTTTCTATTTCCTTGATTTCCTTATAAATGCAACTTGTTTTATAAAACTATAAAAGGATCCTTCCCGATATAAGAAGGACCTCTTTTTGCCAAAAATAGTTTTAATTAATAGAGGGTTTTCACCGCCCCTCCTTTTTTATGATAATAAATCCTACCCTCTCCCCTCTTTTATTTGCTTAATATGCAATCTTTAAAAATCTAATATTTCAAGGCAAAATAAAAAACCCCTGCCTGGCACATCTCCTCTACCATGAGAAAAATATACTGACAAAATAAGTATTTAGAAGGAAAAAATTATTTTCACCGCATCGAAAATAAATTTAGCACTGAAAAACAGGAGAAAAACTCCGCATATTGCAAATAAGACCTGCTGCAACCTTTTACCAAAAAACTGCCCGCCTTTAAAAGATAAGGCAGAGAGAAAATAGCACCAGAAAAAATCACAGGACCAATGGGCAATTATAAAGATAACAAAACCGAGCAGTCCAAAAGCATAAGAGTGGAAAATGAGAATAGAACCGATAGTTGCCCACCAAATCAGAAAATAAGGATTAGCCAGAGTGAGTATAATTCCAGCCATGAGAGGAGAACGAGGGTCATTAGATGAATCTATTTTGGCTCGTTTAATCCCCTGAAGTAAGTCAATGCCCATTTTTAGGAGAAACAAGCCGCCAAGTAAACCTATTATCACTTTAACATAAGCTATTTTTAATATTTCACCAAAACCATATAATATTAAGATCATCAAAGGAATTTCTACTATGCCATGTCCCAGGGCAATAATTGCCCCGGCATGAGGTGTTTTAGTCCCTTTGCTTACCGTCACTGCAGTAATAGGTCCGGGAGCCATGACTCCGGATAGAGATATTAAGACTGCTTCTATTAGAAAAGCTGATAGTAACAATTTTTACTCCTTGTCCTGAAAAAATTTATTTAAGAGAATTATGATTTTTTTATTATACTCGATTTATGTATTTATCGCATTAAATTATTTTATACTACCACCTTCATTTAAAAAATCCTTCTTTTTTTTAAAAATAATTTAAATTATATCGTTATTTTGATTAATTTTAATTTCCCCTAATAATCTTCCTTCGGAGACGTTCCCGTCGATTTAAACATACTACAGCTACTTTGATTAACTTATCTAAACCACTCCCAATCAGACTAATAATCTATTTCTACCACAACCGCCCGCCGGGAGCATTTTTTGCTAGGGGCTTAATTGAAAGCTGCTTCATACATAACAAGACTCTATCGGACACTCTTCACGAATAAATAAAAGAATATCGTGTCAGCGATAAAGCTTTGTTATGTATAGCAAAAAAAGCATTATATTTTTAACCAGCAAAAAGCTTTTTTAGCCTGGTTAAAAATATAAAGGCGGGCTAAATTAGATACTTCTTATCGTAGGGCTAAATCTCTATTTCTAATAATCGAATGCCTCCCCACCCTTTCCCTCCCCGTTCCTGATCACTGCTCTTCTACGTTTTAATATTTTTTAGCAGTAGCATAAAAAAAACTAAAACTATCCTAAGAGATTATATATGCGACATCGATGGCGTTTATAGAAGACCTTACACCACAAAAATTATAGCAAAAATTTTAAGCGTAGGATTTTTTGTGGTACCGGCTTCTGCAAACGCCAGGAGAAGAAAATACAAAGATAAGAAAAAAGATGTTTCCTTCAATATCCGCTACATATTCAATATCAGAATAAAGATATATAAGAGGGGGTGATTTTCTCCTGTTTATAAAAAGCAATACTCTCACCAGGTAAATTACTATTTGTCCTAGGGGGTGAATCGACCGCAATTTTTCCTTCCCCCTTAATGCTTCCCCCCTATTAAAATAACCTAACCTTATTTTTTTGCGGTGGCGAATAAAGCGAAGCAACAGCGGGGCATAAGAGCGTTATCTTTTCTTGCATTTTATGCTTAGAAGCGTCCCCGCGAGCGTAGCTTTTGAGCCAAAGAGCAAAAATAAAAAGAAGGGGGTTAAGAGAGGTCGCAGCCAATAAAATATTTGACCTAACGGGTGAAAGTCCCGTCTTGGCAATTTATCCGTTTCGGCCAAGTAGATATACCCGACATGCTGAACGGTAACGGGCAGTATGAAAGCTCGGAAGTAAACGGCCAGACTGCTCTTTGAAGTGGGAACGACTCAGGGGTCTAGCAATCTGGGAAGCCTTAGCATAAAGCGAAGACTGCAAACCGAAATCAACCCCTTGCCTGAAGTCGTTGGCAAGAGTGCTTAGGAGGCCGACCTTTTCCTCACTAAGGGAAGGCTGACACATCTGATTTGTATAAACGGATATAGAATCAGGTGCTCCTGCGGATATAACGGGTCAAGGCGTCTCAGAAAAGGTCAGATATCAAAGTTGGGAAAGTCCTATTCAATAAGGGCTGCTGATATAAGTTAAAAACGAAGTTCAGCAGGCGGATAGGATTCTCGGATGA
>Ga0315543_1001235_pt1 | contig 28328 bp, 26 predicted proteins | sample SalMarSW160210MG_2_FD_203098 | JGI IMG/M metagenome (GOLD analysis project Ga0315543, IMG submission 203098) | Salt marsh sediment microbial communities from the Plum Island Ecosystem LTER, Massachusetts, United States - Salt Marsh Sediment SW1601-210 ... | reverse complement strand
TTGATTTCCCCACGGCGTTAAAATCGGCACAGGACTTGGGCTATGCCGAAGCCGACCCCAAAAACGATATAGAAGGAATAGACTCTACCTATAAGCTGGCTATTCTGGCTTCACTGGCTTTTCATATCCAGGTGCGCCCCCAGGATATCCACTGCGAGGGCATTTCCCGCTTAAGCAGCCGCGACTTTAAATATGCCCGCGAGCTGGGCTACTCCATCAAGCTGCTGGCCATCGCCAAGGAGAAGGATAACCTGATTGAGGTGCGCGTCCACCCCGTCTTTATCCCCGAAGATTCTCTGCTGGCCGAGGTTGACGGCGTCTACAACGCCATTTTGGTTGAAGGGGATTTGGTGGGCAAGGTGCTCTTTTACGGCGAGGGGGCCGGTGCGTCGGCTACCAGCAGCGCCGTGGTCGCCGATGTCGTCTCGGCTGCCCGCGATATCGTTATCGGCAGCGGCACCCGGGCTAACTGGAGGCTGGAGCCGGGCAAGGGCATCCGGCCGATGGCGGAGCTGGAGACGGGCTATTATTTAAGGCTCAATGCCGCTGACCAGCCCGGCGTGCTGGCTAAGGTCTCCAAGGTTCTGGGCGACCACCGCATCAGTATTGCCTCGGTCATCCAGAAGGCGGTTGACCCGGTGGCGCAGACGGCGGAGATTGTCATTATGACCCACCCCGCCAAAGAGGCCGAAATGCAGCGAGCATTAAAGGAACTGGATAAGATGGACGTGGTTAAGGAGATAGAGAACTTTATAAGGGTAGAGGCTTGAGAATTGATATGAAACCCGGCGTATTATTTAAATACAAAGACTACCTCCCCGTCACCCCAAAGACCCCCCTTTTCACCCTGGGAGAAGGGGAAACCCCCCTGGTCAGGGCACCGGCTCTGGAAAAAGAGCTTAATGTCGGCCAGCTTTACTTCAAGCTGGAAGGCTGCAATCCCACCGGCTCGTTTAAAGACCGGGGGATGGTGGTGGCGGTAGCCAAGGCTCTGGAGGAGGGCAGTAAGGCGCTGATGTGCGCCTCGACGGGCAATACCAGCGCTTCCGCCGCCGCCTATGCCGCCGCCAGAGGCGTTGACTGCATTATCGTTGTCCCCAGGGGCAAGATTGCCCTGGGCAAGATGGCTCAGGCGATTATCTACCGGGCTAAAATCGTGACCATAGACGGCAACTTCGACCAGGCGCTGACCATAGTGCGCGCCCTGACTGGTAAGCACCCCATCGCCCTGGTCAACTCGCTCAACCCCAACCGCATCGAGGGGCAAAAAACAGCCGCCTTCGAGATTATCGATGTCCTCGGTGAAGCCCCGGACTATCTCTTTATACCGGTGGGCAATGCCGGCAATATCACCGCCTACTGGAAGGGCTTTAAAGAGTACCAGAAGGCGGGCAAATCTAAGATTAAGCCCAGGATGATGGGCTTTCAGGCGGAGGGTGCCGCCCCCATCGTGCGGGGGCATATCGTCAAGAAGCCGGAAACGGTGGCTTCGGCGATAAGAATCGGCAACCCGGCCAGCTGGAAGAAGGCGGAGGCGGCGAGGGACGAGTCCGGCGGCATCATCAGCATGGTCAGCGACAAAGAGATTCTGTCGGCGCAAAAGCTGATGGCAACTAAAGCCGGCGTCTTCGGCGAGCCGGCGTCGGCGGCGTCACTGGCCGGCCTGCTCAAGCGCCGCCAGCAGGGGATGAATTTCTCCCGGAGCCGGGTGGTCTGCATCGTAACCGGCACCGGTCTCAAGGATACCGAGACGGCACTAAAGGGCGCCGAGCCGTTTTTAGAGCTGTCGGCAGACCTGGATGCGGTGGAGAAGGCTCTGGGTCTGGCTTAGTACTTGACATAACAAAGGAGGGCAAGCGTGATTAACCAGGCAGAGATTAAATCGGCAGTAACCTCAATCATCAAGGCTGTCGGCGAAGACCCGGAAAGGGAAGGCTTAAAGGATACTCCCCGGCGGGTAGCCGAGATGTACTCCGAGCTTTTCATGGGGCAGGACATGAACCCCAGAGAAGCGCTGACCGTCGGCTTTGAAGAAGGCCACCGCGAGATGGTAATCTTAAGGGATATTCCCTTCCACTCCATGTGCGAGCATCATATTTTGCCCTTCTATGGGGTGGTGCATGTCGGCTATCTGCCTAATGCCAGCGGGCGGGTGGTCGGCGCCAGCAAGCTGGCGCGGGTGGTGGAAATCTTTGCCAAGCGACTCCAGATTCAGGAGAGGATGACCACCCAGATTGCCGACGCCATCGTTGACGGCCTCCAGCCCGACGGGGTGGGGGTGATTGTCCAGGCCGAACACCTGTGCATGATTATGCGGGGCATCAAAAAACCGGGAAGCACCATTGTTACCTCAGCCCTCAGGGGCGTGCTCCGCCACCGCAAAGAACCGAGGGCGGAATTTTTTGCCCTGTTGCAGGGCAAGTAGCTTAGTCCGAAGAGGGGATGGGGCGGGGCTCCTGGACTTGCATTTCCTGGCCGCAGCAGGTCATCGTGCCTTCACCGGCTTTGGTACAGAGAATTTCGGTGCCGCACTTTAGGCAGCGATACCTTTTACCCAGCTGGCTGGCCATCTATTTCTTCAGCTCCATGGGTTTGCCGCAGCAGTGGACGGTGCCGTCGCCCCCTCTGGTCACAATGAACTCGGCGCCGCACTTGGTGCAGACATATTTCTTGCCTATCTGATTCGCCATCTGACAAGTTGCCTTTCTCTCGTATCTTATTATAATCTCTGGCTCAAACCCCTGTCAAAGTCGTCTATTCCCCAATAACCTGCACCACGATTTGCCTTGTTCGGGCTCTGTTGTCGAAATCGACCACCACTATCTGCTGCCAGGTGCCCAGGGCAAGCTTTCTGGCGCTGAACGGGACTACCAGCGATGCCCCCAGCACCGAGGCGCGGACATGGGCGTGCCCGTTGCCGTCGCCCCAGGCGCGGTTGTGCTCGTAGGTGATGTCCTGGGGGGCGTTCCGCTCCCACATCTCTTTGAAATCGGCAATCAGCCCCGGCTCAAACTCGATGGTGGTTAGCCCGGCGGTGGAGCCGGAGATAAACAGGGTAACCGTGCCGTTTTTTAGATTCGTCTCGGATAGTTGCTGTTGCACTTCGGGCGTAATATCAATGATATCGCAGTTCCCCTGGCTCTGCAGGCTTATTTTCTTGGTAACTACCATTCTTCAACCCCCCATTTTTAACAGTTCTCTTTCTTCCCATACCCACCCGCCCAAAAGGCTCCGCCTCTTTAGACTCTCTTCTCCCACCCCGCTTCGTGCGGGAAACCTCCCCTTCTCCCCCCACCCCAAAGTAGAGAGATTGTCTCCCTTATATCCTACCCCCATATTTGGTCGTCTTTCCTCCCCTTATCCCCCCAGGAAGAAATTGATAGAAGTATCACTTCTGTAGGGCGGGTCAGGGTGGGAAGCAAAACACCCGCTAAAAACTGGGCTATACCTCTTTATTTTTCCCTGTTTTGTTTCCCCCTTTCGTAAAGGGGGATTAAGGGGGATTTTCTCTACCTTAAATATCCGCCAGCTCCTCCCAGAGCACCTCGTCCAGACTAAATATAGGCCCGTCTTTACAGGTCTGTCTCAGACCGTTTATGGTCTTTACCGTGCAGCCGTAGCAGATGCCCAGCCCGCAGCCCATCCTCACCTCCAGGGAAACCTGTACCGGCTTATCTTTCAACTCCGCCATCGGCGCCATTGTCTTATACATCGGCAGCGGCCCGCAGGCAAAGAGCTGTTCGGCGCCGTCGGTAAAATCGGGCAGCATATCGGTTATCATGCCCTCTTTGCCCCCGCTGCCGTCCTCGGTGGCGGTAACCAGCCTGGCTCCGGCGGGCAGAAGCCTTTTCGGGTAAAGCTGCCGGGCGGTAGCCGCCCCCAGCAGCAGCGTTACCTCTTTGCCCCGCCTGATGGCATCCTCGGCAAGGAAAACCAGCGGGGCAATGCCGATGCCCCCCGCCGCCAGCAGCAGCTTTTTAGAGTCGGGGTAGATTTCATAGCCGTTGCCCAGCGGCCCCACCAGGTCTATTTTTTCACTGGTCGGGCATTCGGACAGCCACTTCGTGCCCTTTCCCACCACATTAAACAAGAGGGACAGTTTATCCTCGTCGGTTCGGTGGATGCTTAGAGGTCGGCGCAGCTGGTATTCCGGCCCCTCCCCGCAGCGCACCATAACGAACTGCCCCGGGCGGGCCCGGGAAGTTATATCAGGGCAGTCCAGCCGGATAAGGTAAACTCCGGGCATTAGTTCCTCGTTGGCGATAATTTTGGCTTCGGTCGGCTTCAAGCGGCTCCCTTTCTCCGGTAGTCCGGCAGCGGCTGGGCGCTGTAGCTCTGGCTCCCCATCAGCCGCACTTTTAAGGCAGCCTGGGCGGTATCCAGGGAGGTGAAGCAGGGTATGCGCCTCTCGGTGGCGGCACGGCGTATCTGGAAGCCGTCCCTTAAGGGGATGCGCCCGCCGGTGATGGTGTTGACGATGCCGCTTACCGTCCGGTCGTTAATGATATCAAGGACATTGGGGTGCCCCTCCCCCAGCTTTTTGGTTATCATGGTTACCGGCAGCCCGATTTCCTCAATCATGGCGGCGGTGCCCTCGGTAGCGTAGAGTTTATAGCCTGTTTCGGAGAATTTCTTTATCATGGGTAGCGCCTCCGTCTTATCCCGGTTGGCGATGCTGAATAATATTCCTCCTTCGGGCAGCAGCAGCAGTCCGGCGGCCTGGAGCGCCTTGGCCAGGGCGGCGTCAAAGCTGTAGTCGATGCCCATCACCTCGCCGGTAGACTTCATCTCCGGCCCCAGGTAGGTATCGACGCCGACCAACTTGGACATGGAAAAGACGGGGGCTTTAACGGCGACCAGCTTCTGCCTTGTCCACAGCCCGGTTTTATACCCCTGCGCTTTCAGGCTCTGGCCCAGCATAACTTTGGTGGCTACCTTGACCATGGGCACGCCGGTTACCTTGGAAAGGAAGGGGACGGTGCGGCTGGCTCTCGGGTTCAGCTCCAGTATATAGACGGAAGACCCCTGGTTATCACTGTCGGGCATAATGACGAACTGGATGTTCATCAGCCCCTTGATGCTTAAGCCCCGCCCTATCTTGACGGTATAGTTAACGATGGTGGCTACCTCGGCTTCGGTCAGGTTCACCCCGGGGTAGACGGCCATGGAATCGCCGCTGTGGACGCCGGCTCTCTCGATATGCTCCATGATGCCCGGAATGAGCACATCCTCCCCGTCGCCGATGGCGTCAGCCTCGACCTCTTTGCCCTCCAGGTATTTATCGATGAGGACGGGGTGCTTGGTGTCCAGCTCCAGGGCCAGCCTGATGTAGCGGTTGAGTTCGTTGGCGTCGTGGACTATCTCCATAGCCCGCCCGCCGAGCACGTAGCTGGGGCGAACCAGCACCGGGTAGCCGATGTGCTCGGCAACGCTGAGGGCTTCCTCCAGAGAGGTCACCCCGGCCCCCGGCGGCTGGGGGATATCCATCTCGTTGAGGAACTCCTCAAAGCGGCGCCGGTCCTCGGCAAGGTCGATGGCTTCGGCGCTGGAGCCGAGCAGGGGCATGCCGCTGTGGGATATCGGCTCGGCTAAATTTATGGCGGTCTGGCCGCCGAACTGGACTATTGACGGCGGCGCCCCGCCGTTGCTGCTTTCGTTTTCCAGTATGTCGCGCAGGCTCTCCTCGTCCAGGGCTTCAAAGTAGAGGCGGTCGCTGGTGTCGAAGTCGGTGGAAACCGTCTCCGGGTTGGAGTTGACCATGATGGCTTTGTAGCCCGATTCCTGTAGCGCCCAGGCGGAGTGGACGCTGCAGTAGTCAAATTCAATCCCCTGGCCGATGCGGATAGGCCCGCTGCCGATGACTATCGCCTTGTTTTGTTCGAGCGATTGAGCCTCGTTCTCCAGCTCATAGGTGCTGTAGAAATAGGGGGTGCTGGCGTCGAACTCGGCGGCGCAGGTATCGACTATCTTGTAGGCCGGCCGTATGTTCCACTGGTGGCGCTGTTCCCTTACCTGCTCGGGCAGGCGGTCGGCGAGGGTGCCTATCTGCCCGTCGGCAAAGCCCAGCCGCTTGGCCTGCAGCATAAGCTCCGGGGTCAGGGGCTGGGACAGCAGCGTCTTCTCCATGTCGACGATGTTCCGGAGCTTGGCGGTAAACCAGAGGTCAATTTTGGTGCGCCCGGACAGCGCTTCCGGCGTTATCCCCCGTCTCAGGGCGGCCATCAGCGCCCAAAGCCTCAGGTCGTTGGGCTTTAGTGGGTAGGCGTCGATGTCTTTGTCCAGCTCCCAGCTTGGGTCCTCCCAGAGCAGCGACCTGTTACCGAACTCCAGGGAACGGACCGCCTTCTGCAGGGCGGCTTCAAAGCAGCGGTCGATGGCCATTACCTCGCCGGTGGCTTTCATCTGGGTGCCGATGATGCGGTCGCCGAAGGCGAACTTGTCAAAGGGCCAGCGGGGAATCTTGACCACCAGGTAGTCCAGCGCCGGCTCAAAGGCGGCCATGGTCTTACCGGTCACCTGATTGCGGATTTCGTCCAGCCGCTTGCCCACGGCTATCTTGGCGGCCACCCGGGCGATTGGGTATCCGGTGGCTTTGCTGGCCAGGGCGGAGCTGCGGCTGACCCGGGGGTTGACCTCGATGACATAGTAGTTCTGGCTGCTGGGGTCGAGGGCGAACTGTATGTTGCAGCCCCCCTCAATCCCCAGTGCCCGGATAATCTTCAGGCTGGCCGTTCTCAGCATCTGGTACTCTTTGTTGGTCAGGGTCTGGCTGGGGGCGACGACGATGCTGTCGCCGGTATGCACCCCCATGGGGTCGAAGTTCTCCATGTTGCAGACGGTGATGCAGTTGTCGGCGGCGTCTCGCATCACCTCGTACTCTATCTCCTTCCACCCCACCACCGATTTCTCCACCAGCACCTGGTGAATGGGGCTGGCGGCCAGTCCGCCGGCGGCGATGGTGTCCAGCTCCTCTCTGGTAAAGGCCATGCCGCCCCCCGTCCCCCCCAGGGTGTAGGCGGGGCGGATGACCACCGGCAGCCTGATTTCTTTAGCCGCCTTGCGGGCATCCTCCAGGCTGTTGACGGTGGCACTTTGGGGCACCGGCTCCCCGATTTTAGCCAGCAGCCGCTTGAACAGCTCGCGGTCCTCGGCGTCCCGTATCGTCTGTATGGGCGTGCCCAGGCTCCTGACATTATATTTGTCCAGTATGCCGGCGTCGGCCAGGTCTACGGCCAGATTAAGCCCGGTCTGCCCGCCCAGTGTCGGTAGAAGCCCGTCAGGGCGCTCACGTTCGATAATGCGCCCCACCATCTCCACGGTGAGGGGTTCTATATAGACAATGTCGGCGATGCCCTCATCGGTCATTATAGTGGCCGGGTTGGAGTTGACCAGCACCGAGGTTACGCCCTCCTCGCGCATGGCTTTGCAGGCTTGGGTGCCGGCGTAGTCGAACTCGGCGGCTTGGCCGATAACTATGGGCCCCGAGCCGATGATTAAGACTTTAGATGGCTTAGCCATTCTTACTCCTGAAGTCTTTTGCCAAATGTTCTCCAATAATGATTTCCCCAGAATCAGTTAGTAAATAGTTGAACACCCATTTGTGACCATGGGGATCAAAGAGGGATTGGACTGATTTTAATCTAACATCTGGATTAAGCTCGATGAATTTCTTGGTAATTGACAATAGCTCGCTGAATCCGTCGAGAGCATTTTCCAATGCATCGCTATCTTGGGTTTGAATTGCGCCTTCTATTTCAGTTTCTTGGTATCGAAATCTTATGATTAAAATCGGAAGCTTATTTTTTCGTTTTGATCTAATCAAACTAATAATGCGCGATTTGAAGTCTCTATAGTAACCTATAAATTCATCAGCACCTCGTTCTCCCAGCCTCGTAAAGAATCCCTTAGAGAAAAAGTAGACTGCAGGGGCTAGTAATGTTAGCCAGATAGCTGGAGTTGGCTCTACGGATTTGCGGGCTATCTGCTTTTGCCTTATAGTTATTCCAGAAATACTCGAGCAGAATGTTTTGATAGTTTCTTCTGGATAATTCCTCGGGTCGTACTGTAGCTCAATAGCAAGATTACCTAGAGTCGGATAGCTGTCGCTTTCCTTCTCTGAAATTGTAGCAGGTAATTTTAGCCCGTTTTCTAAAATCGTAGGGAAGCTTGATAGATCAAAAACTTCTATAGTGCCCACTAGCGCATATTCCCCATCTTTGGTGGGCTCTACCGATGCAGATACTATTCTACCAATTGGAGGCACAATGGGGTTGTGTTCCCAATTAACCGGAATACTCTTATTAGAGATTTGTTTTACCATTCCTTCCAAGGCTTCTTTAGTTAGGCATTCGTTATGCAGGTCAATATGAGTTGTAGAAATAACCACCTTTTCACGCCGTAAAACTTTCATTTCTACCCCACCCCCCTTTATATCTATTCCCGCCCGCCGCCCTTTTATGGTAGCGGGCTTTCAGCCCTTTTCCCCCCTCACTACTCCCTTATAAACTCCACGTTGGCTTTTCGCTTATACTGGCTCTCGATGAGCCGCTCGTAGTAGCACAGAAAGGACATGCCGGCGGTGTACAGCTTGTAGACGGCTGGTATTGACCAGGCGTCCATCCAGTCGATAAGCTCGTCGAACTTGACGATGGCGTTGAGGCGGGGCAGCTGCCCCTCCTCGATGACCATGATGACCTTGCGGTAGTTGAACTTCCGCGCCTGGGCGAGCTTATCCTTGGCCTCGATGATGCTGCCCCCTATCTGAATCTCTACGGCCACCTCCGGGTTTTTACCCCGCAGCCAGGCGACGTCCAGCTCGACGGCGTGCTCCGGCGTCACCCTGTGGCCCGTGTAGGCGTTATAGCCCATCCGGCTGCCGATAGTCTCCAGCATCTCCCCGATGCGGTCGTGCAGGCTGTTCTTCTCCAGGGGCAGTTTCATGATGACGTGCTTGGCTTCCTCCTCGGTGAGGTAAATATTGGGCGGCTGGGGCGCTTTCAACAGCTTCCTCATCTCCGACTCAACCAGCCCGAAGTCCTCCTCGGGTATCTCGATAAGCCCCTGCTGGAAAGCCAGCCCCCACTTGGTCGCTTTCTGCCGGGGGGTGATAAAGGTCAACTGCGGCACCAGCTTTTTGACGTCCAGCATCTCGCTGTCGGCCAGGACGAGCAGGGGGCGCGTTTTAAAGCGGCAGGGCCAGGTGTCGCTGTCTTCCGGCCATACTTTGTTCTTGTCGTCGTAGTAGTATTTGGAGGTGGCTTCGCAGATGGCGGCAAAGCGGTAAAGCCCCTCGACATAAGCCAGCACCTTATCCCCGGGCTGTACCTGCCTCACCCGTTTGCGCAGGTGGTTGCTGAACCCGGCAACGGGGAAGTTTATTTTGCGGTTGGCCTCGAGGTTTTTCTGGCTGGTTATGCCTATCCAGTATTTACCCATTTATCTCTTTATCTCCCCACCCCTCTTTATATCTTTTCCCCACAACTCTTCCTCCCCCTGTGTTTTTATTTCCCATACCCACCCGCCCAAAACGGGCTTCGCCCTTCTTATACTTCCTTCCTTACCCCTCCCCCCCTTATGAAGTGTTAAAGAGGCATAACCTCTGTAGGGTGGGTCAGGGTGGGAAGTAAAACTCACTCTAAAAACCCTTCCCCCACCCCCGTATGTTTAACTCTCCCGTCAAGTCTCCCCCTTTCGTAAAGGGGGACTGAGGGGGATTTTCCCCTTCTATTTCTCCCCCTTCACCACCCCGACGAACTGCTCGAGCAAATAAGTGCTGTCCCAGGGACCGGGGGAGGCTTCGGAATGATATTGTATGGAAAAGATGGGCAGCTCGCGGTGGCGCAGCCCCTCCACGGTGCCGTCGTTGAGGTTGATATGGGTGACCTCCAGCCCATCCTTGAGTGTGTCCGGGTCGACGGCGTAGCCGTGGTTCTGGGCGGTGATGTAGACCTTGCCGGTGGCTAAATCGCGCACCGGGTGGTTGCCGCCGCGGTGGCCGAACTTGAGCTTGAAGTTGCTGCCGCCGAAGGCGCGGGCGATTAGCTGATTGCCCAGGCAGATGCCCATCATCGGCTTTTTGCCCACCAGCTCTTTAACGGTAGCCACGATGTAGTCGAGCAGGTCGGGGTCGCCCGGTCCCGGCGACAGCAGTATGCCGTCGGGCTTCAGGTCTAATATATCTTCAGCTGAGGTAGTGCAGGGGACGGCGGTGACGGCGCAGCCGTGCTGGCGTAAAATTCGCAAAATATTGTATTTCAGGCCGCAGTCCAGGACGACGATATGGTGCGTGGCTTCCGGTCCTTCCGGCTGCCACTGGTAGGGGGCGTCGGTGGTTACCTGCCGGACGAAGTCGGTGGCTCCGTAGTCGGGCAGGCTCTGTAGCTTTTCCAGCACCTGCTGCGGGGTCTTGTCGGTGGTTATCATGCCCATCATAACGCCGAATGAGCGCAGCTTGCGGGTGATGGCGCGGGTATCGACGCCGCAGATGCCGGTTATATTGCTTTCGGCGAGGTACTGGTGGAGGGTCTTGTTGCTCAAATAGTGGCTGGGCTGGTGGCACTCTTCCCGCACCACGAAGCCCCTCACCTGTATTTTCTTCGACTCGAAATCGATGTCGTTGATGCCGTAGTTGCCGATTAAGGGATAGGTGGGCACGACAATCTGCCCGGCATAAGAGGGGTCGGTGAGCATTTCCTGGTAGCCGGCCATGCTGGTGTTGAAGACTACCTCGCCGTAGGTGTCAACCTCGGCGCCGAAGCAGTTGCCTTCGTAGGTCGAGCCGTCGGCTAATACTAAGATTGCCCGTTTAGTCATTTTAGTATCCCTATCCCTCTGTATCCCCCTTCCCCTTATCAAGGGGAAGGGGGAAGAACTTTCTAGAAGAGGGGGCTTTGCCCCCTCTTAAACACCCCTTTTAGCCGCCTTTTCCCACCCCCTTTACCTTAATCCCCTCGTCTTTATAAACAATCTTGCCTCCGTATATAGTTACCATCACTTTGCCCTTGAGCTTCTCTCCGGCGAGGGGGGTGTTCTTGCCCTTGGAGGCAAATTTACTGGTATCCACCGTCCACTCCCGGTCGGGGTCGAAGATAGTAACATCGGCGGTAGAACCAGTAGCCAGGGTGCCCAGGCCGCCGTAGCTTCTGCCGATAATCTTGGCTGGCTCGGCAGTGAGCTTGGCAATCAGATTGAACAGGTTTACATCTCCCCGGTGCACCAGCCCCATCAGGCTGGCAAAAGCGGTCTCGAAGCCGCTGATGCCGAAGGGGGCAAGTTCAAACGGCTGGTGCTTCTCGGCTTCGGTATGGGGGGCGTGGTCGGTGGCGATTATATCTATGGTGTTATCGTTAAGCCCCTTAATCAGGGCTTTGATATCCCGTTCCGTTCTAAGCGGCGGATTGACCTTGGCGCCGGTGCCGTGGCTCTTGACCATCTTTTCGGTGAGGGTCAGGTGGTGAGGGGTGGCCTCGGCGGTGACCCGCACGCCCTTCTCTTTAGCCCGGCGGATAAGCTCTACCGCCCCCCCGGTGGTGGTGTGGGCGATGTGTATCCAGCCCCCGGTCAGCTTGGACAGGAGCAGGTCGCGGGCGACGATAATATCCTCGGCGGCGTTGGGTATTCCCCGCAGCCCCAGCCCGGCCGATGTTTCGCCTTCGTTCATCTGCCCGCCCCGGCTTAAATCGGTATCCTCGCAGTGGTCGATGACGGGCAGTTTGCAGGAGCGGCTGTATTCCAGCGCCTGGCGCATCAGCGGGGAGTTCTTCACCGGCTCGCCGTCGTCACTGAAGGCGATAACCCCGGCGGCGGCCAGCTCGCCCATATCGGCAAGCTCTTGCCCTTTTCTCCTCCGGGAGATACAGCCGATAGGCAGCACCCTGACTGTACCCTCTGCTGCCGCCGTGGCTTTCACAAGTTCAACGGTCTTTTTATTGTCCAGGGGTGGCTCGGTGTTGGGCATACAGCCGACGGTGGTAAAGCCGCCTCTGGCGGCGGCTCTGGTGCCGGTGGCGATAGTCTCTTTTTCCTCAAAACCGGGCTGCCTCAGATGGCAGTGTAGGTCGATAAATCCGGGGCAGACAATCAGCCCCTTGGCGTCAATAACGTCATAATCAGTTTGGGGCGGACTTTCTTTACCCCACCCCACCCAGACGATTTTGCCCCCGTCAATGAGCAAGCTGCCGGGCTCGTCCAGCTTCTGGCCCGGGTCGATTATTCGTCCGTTTTTAATAAGCAAAGGCTTCATTATTTTCTCTCGCCGCCTGCCCCGGCGTAGTGGCTGGGCTTAAAACCCTGGGCTTTGGCGTCGCTGGCCGAATCAAAGATAATCAGGTTCTCCGTCTTTATTTTAGTCGACCAGTGGCTGTCGGCGCTATGGTACTTTTTACTATCCAATTTACCCTCATGCCAGTCGGAGCTGGCGATATACTGGGGGTAGACCTCGTGCTCGCAGTAGGCGCACCTCAGGACCAGCGGACGGCGGCCTACTATCTTAAATTCAGGCTTGATGTAGTTGGCTTCGGTTTTCTGCACCGAAACGCACCTCGGGTTGGCGCACTTTACCCCGAACCGCCGCCGGTAGAGCGGATACTCCTTGTGTTGCAGGAAGGACTCTTTCTCCTCGGCGATGGTAGCCTCCTGGCTCCCCAGCAGCAGCGCCAGCAGCGCCATCCTCACCGGTACCCCCCACCCCGCCTGCTTGAAATAGGTGCTCCGGGGGTCGCTGTCTATCTCGTGGGCTAATTCGTTGACCCGGGGCAGGGGATGAAGCACCATCGTCTTCTTAAACTCCCTTTCCTTGAGCAGCTGCTTGTCCACCACAGGGTATTCCTTCTTTAATTCCTCGCCTTCCTCGTCGGCGGCCAGTCTCTCCAGCTGCAGCCGGGTAACATAGAGGGCATCAACCCCCTCCTCCAGCTCAACCTGGGCGCTGACGCTGGGGATATTGGCCAGCTGGTGGGGCTTGCTCGGCGTTATGTATATGGCGTCCAGCGGGAAAAGCCGCTGTTTCACTTTGTTATTCAGGCTGGCGTACCTTTCCAGCCGTCCGGTATACTCGCTGCCCAGCTTGTTCATGACATGCTCGGGTAGCTCCAGCCCCGGCCCGGGGCGGAAGAGAATGGTGGCACCGAATCGGGCCAAAGCGTAGACCAGCGAGGGCACGGTGCGCCCGTACTTCAGGTCCCCCCACAGGGCTATTCTCAGTCCCCGGATGGTCTGCCTTTCCTTCTTGATGGTGTAGAGGTCGCAGAGGGTCTGGGTGGGGTGTTCATGCCCCCCGTCCCCGGCATTGATTACCGGCACCCCGGCGTAGTCGGCGACCACCCTGGCGGCGCCCTCCCAGGGGTGCCTGATGACGATGATATCGGCGTAGTCCCCGATAACCCGGGCCATGTCGGCGATGCTCTCCCCCTTGGAAAGGGAGGTGGCTCCCACATCGGCGGCGGTAATGACGCTGCCCCCCAACCGGTGCATGGCTGATTCAAACGACAGCCGCGTCCGGGTGCTGGGCTCAAAAAATAGGCTGGCCATAATCTTGCCCTGGCACAGCCCGTGCTGCTTGTCCCTGGAGCCGGCCATCTTGTCGGCCAGGGAGAATACGGCCTCTATCTCGCCCTTGGATAAATCGTCTATGGTTACCAGATTTCTATTTGCTAGAGTCATGGCGCACCCTCTTTTGTGATATTGTTATCGGCGGTTTCGGTGATGGCTACCTTGTCCACGCCGTCGGTCTCTTTCAGCCTGACCTGTATATCCTCGTGCCGGGAGCTGGGTATGTTTTTGCCCACATAGTCGGCACGTATCGGCATCTCGCGGTGACCCCGGTCTATAAGCACCGCCAGCTGGATTAGTATGGGACGGCCCCGGTCGATGAGGGCGTCCATGGCCGCCCTGGCGCTGCGCCCGGTAAAAAGGACATCGTCCACCAGTACCACGGCTTTGCCGTCAATATCTTTGGGGATATCGGTCTTCTTGACTACCGGCTGCGGGTCGAGTGAAGACAGGTCGTCGCGGTAGGGGCTGATGTCCAGGGCGCCTACTGGCACCTTTACCCCGGCAAAGCTCTCGATGCTGGCGGACAACCTTTTGGCTAAGGGCACCCCCCGGGTGTGCATCCCGATGAGCATTACCTGCTCGATGACCTTGTTGCGCTCGATAATCTCGTGGGCGATGCGGGCAAGGGTACGGCGGATATCCTCCTGGGTCATTATGGTCTTGGCTGGCATAAAATTAACCCCTTGCTTTGGCTGGCAAGGGGTCTTGCTACTCTGGTTCTGTTGTTTCCTTACCAGCCTCTCCGGACCGGCTTAAAGGTTATTATTTTTTAAGCTCTTAACTAAACATTATAGCAGGTTTTTTGGGTGGGTGCAAGTTTTCGAATTTAGGGGCTGTTCCAACCCTGTTTATAGATCCCCCCCATATAATATATTAGCCCCTCCTTATCCCACGAAGTCTAGCCTCTCTACGGGCTTGCGCATCCTCGTTTCGGCGTTTCTCATCATCGGTCTCGATGATAAGGGGAGGCACCTCCGTCGGTTTTCCGCTCTTGTCCAGGGCAACATAGGTGAGATAGGCAGAAGCCGTAAGCCGAATCTCCCCGGTTAGTGGATTCTCTGCCTCTACCCGCACGCCGACCTCCATTGAAGTCCTGCCGACCAGGTTCAGGCTCGCTTTAAGGGAGAGAACGTCTCCAACATAAACGGGATGAAGAAAGTCTATATGGTCAACGGAAGCCGTCACTATATTCGTTCGAGTGTGACGTTCGGCAACTATAGCACCGGCCAGGTCTATCAGCTTCATTATGACGCCACCTTGTACATTTCCAGCCTGATTTGCGTCTTGGGGGGACATTGGCTGTACCATAATAACACTGCTGTCTTTAATTTTCTTTCCCTGCATTTCTCTCCTCCTCTTGAGTAACTCCCCGCCCCCCAATTTTATCTATTCCCGCCCCCCAATTATATCTTTACCCGCCCGCCGCTCTTTAAGGTGGGGCTAAAGCCTTTTTTGCCCTACCCCATTTTAGCACTTTTATCTTTCTTCCCATACCCGCCTGCCCTCAGTGGAGATTGACAACAACGTACCACGTATATACTATTACTGGTAGGAGCTTAGAAGGAGGTGAGGGAGTTGAGCAACGAGACTGAAGAGTCCAAGAAGCGCTGGGCAGTCGGTGGGTTGTTTATTCCGGCATGTTTGTTTATTGGTATGGGGGTTGGTTGGGCGCTGGGGTACCTTGTGCAGGGTCTTTTCATTGGTTTGGGTGTCGGTTTTCTGGCTATGGCAATAACGCGGCTTACAGCTGGCAAATAGCGGAATTTCTTTATAGGAGGTGTATGCCATGGAAAGCAGTTTCGTGCAGCGTATCGAGCGTATTGATTACTATTATACCGTGGTTCCCAATAAGGTTGGAGCGGGTGCCAAGGTTTTCAAGGCGCTCAAGGCAAAAGGCGTTAATCTGCTTGCTTTCAATGGTTTCCCATTGAGCGCGAAGCGCAGTCAGCTCGACCTCGTGCCGTCCAGCGGAGATGCCCTCGTTGCGGCGGCACAAAAAGCAGGCATCAAGCTGGTGGGACCGAAGGTTGCTTTCCTTGTCTCGGAGTGGGAGCACCTGGGTGGTGTCGCCGACATACTCAGCAAGCTGGAACAGGCTGGGGTCAATGTCACCGCCATGCAGGCTATAGACACCGGCGACTGGCGTTACGGAGCTATTCTCTGGGTTAAGCAAGGCAATATCGGCAAGGCTGCCAAGGCGTTGGGGATTTCTTAGAGTAGGTTTATTTTCCCATACCCTCCCGCCCTCATAAGCTGCGCTTCTAGCACTTGCTGGGAATAGGGGGGGGGTTGGAGATAGTGGAAGGTCACTTGAAAAGTGACAAGTTTTCTAATTCTAATCTTTTATTGTAGTAATCTATAATTTCTTCGTAGCTTTGATATTTGTAACGGCCTGTAACTCTAATGAATGGCTCCTTTGTAATTCTATCCTTGAATTTCTTTTCGTTTTCTTTACTTCCTATAATGTGGAAATCCAAACCAAACTCTATTAATTGATAGGTTCTGTTGAGTGCGTCTCCCAATGTCCCAATACTGTCAACAACTTCAAAAGCTCTTTTAGGAAATTTAAAACCCTCTTTGTTGAACCATAACACATCAATTCTTTTCACCACCTCTACTAGTTCCTGATAAGTAAACAGGGGTAAAGAATTCATTGTTCTTAAATTACTCAATAAGATATTATCTTTAAAGGTTGCTGTAGGGTCAGGGGTATAGGTATCAAATTGCTCAAAATTCCCAAGTTCTAAACAAATACCTTCTATAAAAGAATGCATCCTAACTGGGCTCTTCTCTGTAACCGCCTTTATCTCTTCCTCTTCATACTCTTTTAATGCGAAAATTCCAAAACCGATTTTCTTAAAATTACGGTTATTTTTTATTTCACGGTATAGGACTCCTCTAATACCAGCCTGCCATTCTCTCGCTTCTTTTACAGCAGGGTAATACTTTTCGATATTGCTATATATGATATTCCAGGTGGCAGTACCTTCGTTGTCCTCCATTACCTTTTTTATTGCTTCAACTTTGGTCATCTTTATTTTGGCAGACTTTCCAAGAATTCGTATTGCTCATCCGTAAGCTCTTGTAATCCTTCGTCATCTATATTCAATGCTTGACGAATGGAGTCAAATAATAAACCCTGTTCTCTAAGCTCATTAAGAAATCGATATTTAGGGTCGCATTTAATTTCAATTATTATGCTGTCCATAATCCACCTCCTCAGTTTGTTAAGCCTATTGTACACCCACCTGTCAATATCCCCCCCTCTTTACCCCCACCACCCAAAAAGCTATAATAGGGCGGTACCCCTTTAAGCCCCTGTATATAATAAGGTAGCCGGAGGTGCAACTTGGCGGCTTTATATGTGACCTCGTTAAAGGCGGGTGTGGGCAAGACGGCGGTGTGCGCCGGGCTGGCAAAGCACCTGGATGGAGACGGCAGGAAGGTGGGCTATTTCAAGCCGATGGTGGCTGATATCAGGGAGAAGGCGGCGGTGGATAGCGACGCCGCGTTTATACGGAAGGTGCTGAGGCTGAAGGAGACGGCGGCTGACCTCTGCCCGGTTATCGCCGGGGGCGGCAACCTGTCCCGCAAAATCAAGCAGGCGTATGATAAGGTCGCTAAAGACAAGGACGTGGTCGTTGTCGAGGGTGTCTGGCGGCTGAGGCCCGGGGCAAAGCCGGTAGAGGCGGCTCAGGAGGTGGCAAAGGCGCTAAACGCTAAAGTTATCGTCGTCGAACCGTATACCGAAGAGATGGCGGAAACCGATTTGTCGGCAAAGTACCGGGGCTTCGGTGAAAGCCTGCTGGGCGTTGTGGTCAACAAGGTGCCGGCAAGAAGGCTGGAGGCTCTCTCGGAACGGCTTTCCTCACGGGCGGGCGAGGCGGCGGTGCTGGGGGTGCTTCCCGAAGACAGGTTGCTGTTCGGGCTGACGGTAGGGGAGATTGCCGAGCGGATTGAGGGCGAAATCCTTAACGATGCCGCTAAATCGGCGGAGGTGGTGGAGAGCTTCATGCTGGGGGCGATGGTTGTCGACGAAGGCCCCCTGTATTATGGCCGCAAGGCTAACAAGGCGGCGGTCTTGAGGAGCGATCGCCCCGATATGCAGCTGGCGGCGCTGGAGACCTCGACACGCTGTCTGGTCTTGAGCGGCGGCGTGGCGCCGACCTACCCCGTGCGCACCAGCGCCAAAAACAAAGGCATTCCCATTATCTTAACCAAAGGCGATACCGGTTCCATAGTCAACACTCTGGAGATAGCTCTGGGCAAGCCCCGCTTCAACCAGCCCAAGAAGCTGCCCCGCCTCCTCCAGGTAATGGAAAAGCACTTCGACTATAAAGCGGTAGAGCAGGGGATGGGTCTCAAATAGCTTGACATAACACCAAAAACAATCTTTGAAGCTGCCCAGCTACGATTTGTTCCCCGTGAAAATATGCTCGTTCTTGGTGTGGGTCTCAGGGGTCGCATTTGGGGAAACTGCCTGGGCCTCCCAGAAATATCTCATTATTAGCTTCCCGTGAGGTAACATTGCCCGTATCAGCATCTATGTAAATGGTCACGTTACGGTAGGTATCCTTCGGCAAGTTCTCCCCTCCGAAGATGGGGTCATCCGGTTTAAAATGCGTGTTCTCGTTTTCCTCCCAGCCCAGTTCGCTTTGGGTCGTATTAACGTTGGCGAAAGTCACAAACCAGCTACCATGTGGTCCCAACTCCTGGAGGAAACCAGCAGCAATTGCGCCGCGAGCTACAACCTCAGCCGGGACTTGCTGTTTGGCTATCTTAACAGCCTCGCATTCAGCAGATATTTTAGGACAACCTGACAGAAACAGTAAGAGCCCCAATGCCAGTATGATTATGGTCTTCATTTTAGACCTATCCATATAATTATATCACTTTTCACTGACAACAAGTTCAATTAATACTTTCCCAAAGCTGACCGTCTTGGTCTCTGTGGTACCATAAATGTTATAATTTAGTGATGGATATTCTGGCTGAGCTTAACCCGGCGCAGAGGGAAGCGGTAGAAGCAATCGAAGGGCCGGTGCTGATTCTGGCCGGGCCGGGCAGCGGCAAGACCAGGGTTATCGCCCACCGGGTGGCTTACCTTATCAAGGTCTGCGGAGTCAGTCCCCACCGCATTATGGCGGTTACCTTCACCAATAAGGCCGCCCGGGAGATGGTGGAAAGGCTTCAACGCCTTATCGGGGAGAGGATGGTGGGCGACCTTACCATCGGTACCTTTCACGCCATCTGCGCCCGCATCCTGCGCCAGTCAGGCAAGGCTATAGACGTTGACCCCAGGTTCGTCATATACGACGATGAAGACCAGCTCAGCCTGCTTAAAAGGGCTATTCAGGAGATAGGCCTCGACCCCAAGCAGTATGCCCCCAGAGCCATATCTTCGGCTATCTCCGCAGCCAAAAGCGGCACCATAACCCCCCAGGAATACGCCAGGAGCACCAGGAGCTACTTTGAGGAGGTGGTGGGGCGGGTCTATGAGCGCTATCAGGCAACGCTGACCGAGAGTAACGCCCTGGACTTTGACGACCTGCTGATGAAAACGGTGCAGCTATTCAGAAGCAGCCCGGAGACACTGGCAAAATACCAGTCCCGCTATTTGCATATCCTGGTGGACGAGTTTCAGGATACCAACCTGGTGCAGTATGAGCTGATAAAGCAGCTGGGCGGGAAGAGGCACAATATCTGTGTCGTTGGTGACCCCGACCAGTCGATTTACTCCTGGAGGTTCGCCGACCTGCGCAATATCCTCAGCTTTGAAAAGGACTACCCCGAGGCGAAAGTGGTTCTGTTAGAGCAGAACTACCGCTCCACCCAGCTTATACTGGAAACGGCCTCTCACGTAATCTCAGCCAATCAGCAGCGCAAGCCCAAGAAGCTGTGGACGGATAACGAGCCGGGCGAGATGACCAATATCATCGAGACTTACACCGAGCAGGAAGAGGCTCAGTTTGTGGTCAGTGAGATAGAGCGTCTGGTGGAGGGGGGCAAGGCTAACTTAAGCGACTGCGCTGTAATGTACCGCACCAACGCCCAGTCAAGGGCTTTAGAGGAGGCTTTTATCCGCTACGGGACCCCCTATAAGCTGGTGGCTGGCACCCGCTTCTACGAGCGTCGGGAGGTCAAGGATATCATCGCCTATTTGAGGTTTATCCAGAACCCCAAGGACAGTGTCAGCCTGCTCAGAATAGTCAATGTGCCGGGGCGTGGTATCGGCCAGCAGAGCCAGAGCCAGCTTTCCAGCTGGGCAAAGTCACTGGGCATCTCCCAGTATGAGGCGCTGAAGCTTATCGCCAAGCCGGATAAAGACGGGCAGCCGCAGCCTCCGTTTAGCTCTCGCATAGTTAAGGCGCTGACCGGCTTTCTGGAGCTGATGCAGGAGCTTATCGAGCGCAGCCGGGAACTCAGCCTGGTTGATTTATTCGACCTGGTTATAAAGCGAACTGGCTACGAGGAATACCTGCTGGGCGAAAAGGACGGCGAAGAGCGCTGGGAAAATATACTGGAGCTTCGCACCGTCGCCCAGGAGTACCGTCACCTTAAAGCCGGTGAGGGCTTGACCGTCTTTCTTGAGGGCGTGACCCTGGTATCCGATGTCGATGGTCTTGACGAGACGGTTGATGCCGTCACCCTGGTCACCCTGCATCAGGCCAAGGGGCTGGAGTTCCCGGTGGTGTTTATTGTCGGTGTGGAGGAGGGCATCCTGCCCCACTACAAGTCGCTAACCGACCCGGAGCAGATGGAGGAGGAGAGGCGGCTCTGCTATGTGGGCATAACCCGGGCCAAGCAGCGGGTATATCTGGTCTATGCCTTCCGCCGCAGCCTGATGGGTGCCAGTATGGTGAGTACGCCGTCGCGTTTCTTAAAAGACATCCCACAGCACCTGATAAACAAGGGTGACTTATGGCAAAGAGAGGAAAGCCAGGTGATGCCGTCTTCGTCTTCCTGGAAGAAGGCTCCAGCTCCTCCTGCTAATACTCCCGAGCTTAAGCCCGGCGACCATGTCCGCCATGCCCAGTTTGGTGACGGGGTGGTGGTCAGCTGCAAGCCGGTGAGGGACGATAAAGAGGTGCTGGTGGCTTTCACCAGCGGGGTGGGGGTCAAAAAGCTGCTCTTGAGCTTTGCCAATCTGGAGAAGACGGAGAAGACAAGGTAACTATGCCAATCAGAGCCTTGGACCCCAGGGTAGTAGCCCAGATTGCCGCCGGGGAGGTGGTGGAGAGACCGGCCTCGGTGGTCAAGGAACTGTTGGAAAACTCGCTGGATGCCGGCTCGTCCCGGATTTCGGTTGAGGTCAGGGGTGGTGGGGTGAGCCTTATCCGGGTGACCGATAACGGTAGCGGGATTCCCTCCGGTGAGGTAGGGCTTGCCTTTGACCGCTACGCCACCAGCAAGGTAGCCAATCTGGAAGACCTGGAATCTATCCAGAGCCTCGGTTTCCGCGGAGAGGCGCTGCCCAGCATCGCTGCAGTGGCTGAAGTTGATGTGATTACCTGCGCTGCCGGTGAAAAAGCGGGTGCTTATCTCAGCCTGCAGGACGGTGTAATCTCAAGTCAGGGCAGCCGGGGACGGTCGCAGGGAACCACGGTCACCATGAGCAACCTGTTCCGCAAAATACCGGCCAGGTTGAAGTTTCTCAAGTCGGTGGCTACGGAAAACAGCCATATCGCCAACGTAGTCAGCCAGTATGCCCTCGCTTTCCCCGAGGTTAAATTCTCTCTTTTAATCGATAGCAGGGTGGCGCTGAGGACACCGGGTAGTGGACGGCTCATAGACAGCGTAGCTGAAATCTACGGGACCGAGGTAGCCGAGAATATGATTGAGCTTAATGATAAAGCGGCGGCTTTATCTCCCCGGATATCGGGCATGGTCGGCTCACCTAGGGTGAGCCGTTCAGGGCGGGGCTATTTAAGCTTCTTCGTCAACCGCCGTTGGGTAAACAGCCGGATGCTGGCCCGGGCGGTGGAGGAGGCCTATCACGGGCTTTTAATGGTAGGGAAGCACCCGGTGGCCGTCATTAGTATCTCGCTGCCGGCTCAGGAGGTGGATGTCAATATTCACCCCACCAAGAGCGAGGTAAAATTCCGTAACGATTCGGCAATTTTCAGCGCTGTTCACCGGGCGGTTCGCCAGGCTTTAACGGAGCAAATCACGGTGCCCCGGGTTGAGGTAGCGACTACCCAACCAATATTCCCCTCAGCGGTAAGGGAGACGGCATCGATGCCATATGCCGGGGCTTCTTCTGATTCAATTACCCCTGCCCCGACCCCGGCAATGTCTCTACCGGTGCTGTGGGTACTGGGGCAGCTTGATAACAGCTATATCATCGCCGAGGGTCCCGATGGGCTGTACCTTATTGACCAGCACGCCGCCCATGAGCGCATCCTCTTCGAAAAGATTAATCGGCAGAGGTCGCAAAGGGATATAGAGGTTCAGGGACTGCTTGAGCCGATGACATTTGAGGTCAGTCCCCGGCAGGAAGCGATACTGAAAACGCGCTGTCAGGACCTGGCTGAATTCGGTTTCGCCATTGAGCCTTTTGGTGATAGAACCTTCCTCATCCGGGCTCTGCCGGCTCTGATTCATGACAAGGATTGGGCTGGTATGTTGCGGGAACTCCTGGACTCGTTGTCCCAGGGGGATAAAGGTGACTGGGCGGAAGATGTAACTATTACCATGGCCTGCCACGGCGCGGTCCGGGCCAGACAGTCACTCTCTGAACCCGAGATGCGGGAACTGGTACGGCAGCTGGAGCAGTGCGATACCCCTCATACCTGCCCTCACGGCCGACCGACCATGATTTATCTCAGCTCCAGTCAGTTGAAAAGGGAGTTTGGCCGAACCTGAAGCGGGGGCATGAATTTATACCATCTGTTTAAACTCATTAAAGAGTTCAGAGCAGAGGCTATCGGGCAGGGTAGACAGGGGCTTATTGGCGTGGCTGGTAAGCAGGGGGGAAATTGATATATTGCCCCGCTCCATTGCCCAGGTGTCGGTGTTATCGTCTACCGCCTTGTTTACCCTCTTGCGAACAAACCAGTAGTACTGGCGTCCGTTATTATACCTCTCTTCAATGATATCGGTATGGCTGTAGCGAGCGGGGCAGGTGAGCTTTACCCTGGTGATTTCCTCCCGGGGCAGGTTGGGCAGGTTTACATTGAGGCAGATGTCAGCCGGTATAACACCAGACTCAACCCTTTTGGCTAACAGGGCAGCAAACCTGGCGGCATCATCAAAGTAGAAGTTATCCCCCCAGCTTGCCGAGATGGCCAGGGCAGGAAGCCCGTGCAGGCTGCCCTCCAGGGCCGCCCCCACCGTCCCCGATATTAGGACATCATCTCCCAGGTTGGCTCCCCGGTTTATCCCGGAAATAATCAGGTCTATCTCGTCCTTAGCCAGCTTGCCCAGAGCCAGGATAACGCAATCAGCCGGGGTGCCTTCTACAGCGTAGCTTTCTACACCAGCCGCTACCGGTGTTGCTTTCCTGGCCCTTACCGGCTGGTGCAGACTGACGGTGGTGCCCATAGCGCTCAGCTCCCGGTCAGGCGCTACCACCACCACCTCAGCTATCTTTTTCAGCTCTTTGACCAGGGCTATCAATCCATCGGCAAATATGCCGTCGTCGTTGGTTACCAGTATTTTCATACAGGGCTTCCTTCCTAGTCCTGAATTCTATCACGATGGAGGTGATAACGACAAATGCCAGTGCTTAACTTGTTGGGGCAAGCCGGTTTATGCTAGTATTGAATTGGCAAAACGGAGGTAAAAATGGAACCCAGGATTGGTGTCTACATTTGCCACTGCGGCAGTAATATCGCGGGTACGGTTAACACTGAGGAAGTCGCCCAATTTGCCCGGGGTCTGGAAGGGGTAGCAGTCGCCCGTGACTATAAGTTCATGTGCTCCGAACCGGGGCAGGAACTCATTAAGAAGGATATAAGGGAGTTGGGGCTTAACCGTGTCGTGGTTGCCTCCTGCTCCCCGACCATGCATGAGCCAACCTTCCGCCGGGCCACTCAGGAAGCAGGGTTAAACCCCTATCTCTTTGAGATGGCAAATATCCGTGAGCAGTGCTCCTGGGTAACCGAGGATAAAAAAGAAGCTACTGAAAAAGCCAAGGCGCTGGTCAGTGCCGCGGTGAGGCGAGTTTGCTATCACCAACCGCTGGAAACCAGAGAGGTGCCGGTCAGTCCTAATACCCTGGTGGTGGGCGGCGGCATTGCCGGCATCCAGGCGGCGCTTAAAATTGCCGACTCCGAACACAAGGTCTACCTGGTAGAGAAAGAGCCCAGCATCGGGGGGCATATGGCGCAACTGGACAAGACCTTCCCCACCCTGGACTGCTCGGCATGTATCCTCACCCCCAAGATGACGCAGGTGGGCTCTCATCCCTATATCGAGCTGCTGACCTACAGCCAAGTTGAGGAGGTCTCCGGCTATATAGGCAATTTCAAGATCAAAATAAGGAAGAAAGCGCGCTACGTAGACGAGGATAAATGCACCGGCTGTGGCTTATGCCAGACCAAGTGCCCCTGGAAGGTTGACAGCGAGTTTGAAGTTGGCCTTGGAAAGAGAAAGGCTATCTATACCCCCTTCCCCCAGGCGGTGCCCAACATACCGGTCATTGATACGGAGCACTGCGCCTACTTCTTAAACGGCAAGTGCCGTGCCTGCGAGAAGTTCTGTGAAGCCGAGGCTATCGATTTTGAGCAGAAAGACAAGGTAATCGAGGTAGAAGTCGGCTCTATAATCATGGCTACCGGGTTCAATCTGTTTGACCCCACCCCAATTTATTCCTACGGCTATAAAAGACTGGACAATGTCCTTACCAGTCTTGAGTTTGAGCGGATGGTCAATTCATCTGGCCCCACCGAGGGCAATATTGTGCTTAAAAGTGGCTCGGAGCCGGATAGTATTGCCATTATCCACTGCGTGGGCAGCCGGGACGAGAAATACCACGAGTATTGCTCCCGGGTCTGCTGCATGTATTCCATGAAGTTTGCCCATCTTATCAAGGAGCATACCAGCGCCAGGGTCTACGAGTTTTATATTGATATCAGGAGCTTCGGCAAGGGCTACGAAGAATTCTATAACCGCGTTCTCAGCGAGGGAACGGTCTTTATCCGCGGTCGCCCCGCCGAGATAACCAACGTCGCCGAGACGCCTGAAGAGGAAGGGAAACTTATCGTCCAGTTTGAGGATACGCTGGTGGGGCGGCAAAGCCGGCTACCGGTGGACATGGTAATTCTCAGTTGTGCTCTGGAGCCGCAGCCAGACGTTGAGGCTGTCGCCCGCTTATTTAATATCAGCCGCAGCGGCGATGGCTTTTTCATGGAGAAACACCCCAAGCTGGAGCCGGTATCCACTATGACCGATGGTATCTTCCTGGCGGGTTGCTGTCAGGGCCCCAAGGATATACCCGATACTGTAGCCCAGGCTTCAGCGGCGGCGGCGGAAGCCCTGGCCATGATTAGCCGGGGTAAAGTGGAGATTGAAGCCGCCACGGCGGTGATTGACGAGAGAATCTGCTCGGGCTGCCAGGCTTGCCTGGAAGTCTGCCCCTATAGCGCCATTGACTTTGATAAAGAAAAGAAGGTGTGCCGGGTTAATCAGGCCCTGTGCAAAGCCTGCGGCGCCTGTACCACTGCCTGCTTCAGTGATGCCATAAGCCTGGAGCACTTCACCAACGAGCAAATCGTGGCTGAGATGGAAGGGGCGCTGGTCTAGTCTTTCCTCTCTAATGCTCTTCACAGAAAATCACCGTCTAGACTTCTCATAGTTGTTGTGCTATACTTGCCCCCACGAACAGACGCGCGAATATCAGCATTCGCTTACCGGTGGCGAAGGAAGTAGGGGGGATGAATGAGGCAAAGGGGTAGCTTTGTTTTACAGAACCTGCTGATCTTCGTTAGCGGATTAGCTCTTATTTTCCTCGCTTACACTGGAATAGAAACGGCTTCCCCGACGACCTCCAGGGTTTTGGAGGTGATGGGTTTTGCCTTGGCCGGATATGCCCCGATTCGGTTGATAATGTCCTTAAAGACATTCTTTAGCGAGGGGTGGAGGAAAAGGTTGGTGGACCGTGCCTTCCGCAAAGGAGTAAGGGTCATTTCTTCTCCAGAAATCCTCCCCTTGCTCATCGTATCGGATGCTGAAGGTTGTATTACCCCACCGCACCGAACCGAAGTAGATCTGCGGAGGTTTCAGCGACTTCGAGCTTATTGCGAATTCGTGAAATCGGATGAGGGGCAGGAGTTTCCTCCACTTCTGATCTACACTGGTCGCCCTCAAGCCTATGTGGAGATGCTAGCGCAGACGCTCGGCATGATAGACAACAGCCCTCTCGACCTGCCCTTTGTTATTGAAAACGGAGCTGCACTTTATTTTCCAGTTAGTAAAAGGATCGCTCCGCTCATAACTGATCAACAACGGAGGCTAGTGGAAAAAACACGCAGTCTGCTAATGGAGCAAATGCCTCAAAACGAGTTTGAGCCTAAGACCTATATGGTTACCATCAATGCCATACCGGGGAAGCAAACCATCGACGAGCTTCAGCAAGAGACCAACCGAATACTCAAGAATACTGATTTCCTTGATTCCCTGACCATCACCTCCTGCGCCTCGGCCGTTGACATCTCCCCGAAAGAGATTAATAAACTATCAGGTCTTAAGGCGGCAGTGAAGGTATATCACGATCTCCGACCAGATAAACGGTCGCGAGGGATGGACGCTATCGTTGGGATTGCCGACAGCACGTCTGACCTCTGTGTGCTTAAAGAGACGGGCAAGGCCTACTGCTCAACATACGATGTTGACCCTGGGGTTAGCAAGTACGTCAAATTGCGTTTCGGCTCTGAACATATAATCAATCTAAAGGACATCGACTTTGTCGTCACTGTCATTGAGAGAGAATGCGGATTACGCATCATTTGATGTTTAGCTCTTGCTAGGCCTAATACTCGCTGGAGACGAAGTCTTTAATCTGGGCGTAGCTGAAAACCGGCCCGTCGCGGCAGACATAGAGATTGCCGATATTACACCTGCCGCACTTGCCAATGCCGCACTTCATTCTCTTTTCCAGCGTGGTGAGCATCTGCTCCGGCTTAAAGCCCAGTTTTTCCAGCACGGGGAAGGTAAACCGTATCATAATCGGCGGCCCACAGACGATAGCCACTGCCTCCTTGGCCGGGGGGGCTACCTCCTCTAATATCTTGGGGACTACGCCCACTTTGCCTTTCCAGCTGTCATCGCCCCGGTCCACGGTAGTTACCATGTTTACCGTCCTGTCCTTGTCCCACGCCTCCAGGTCATACTTAAAGCACAGGTCGGCAGGGGTGCGGGCGCCATAGACTATGTCTACCTTATTATATATATCCCGGTTGTCGATGATATTCCAGATGAGAGACCTCAACGGGGCTAAACCGATGCCCCCGCCAATAAAGACCAGGTTCTTATCCTTCAGGAAATCAAGTGGAAAGCTATTGCCATAGGCCCCCCGGAAGCCTATCTCAGAGCCAACCCCAAGCCGGTTCAAAGCGTTGGTGACCTTACCCACCTGCTGTACGGCAAATTCCAGGTGGCCGCGCCGGGTAGGGCTGGAGGAGATACAGAAGGGGGCTTCGCCGGTACCAAGGACGGAGTACTGGGCGAATTGCCCCGACTCAAAAGTGAACTCCTTCTGCAGCTTCTCGTCCTTGAAGTTGAAGTGGTAAGTTCTGACGCCCGGCGTTTCCTCAATTATCTTCTCGATTACGGCGATATGGGGCAGGTAGACATTACCCTGAGCAAAGAAGTTCTGTTTAGTATCAGCAACGGTCATTTTCTGGCCTCTGTCTTAGTTGGAACACTCTCTATAACCTGGGTAATATCCCAGTTCACCGGGCACAGGCGGATGCACCGGCCGCAACCAGTACAGGCGATAACATTAAAAGTCATTGGATAAAACTCATATTTGTGGCATACCTTCTGCCTGACCCGCCGCCACTTCTCCTGCCTGGGGTTTTCCATGGGCATCTTGGTATAGAGAGGGAAGCTGCAGCTATCCCAGCTCCGGAATCTTTTCCCCTCCTGTTTGACCATCTCATCACTGATATCAAAGCAGTAACAGGTGGGGCAGAGTAGAGTGCAGATGCCGCAACCTATGCACTTGGCCGACACCTTCTCCCAGTATTCCTCGTCTTCAAAGCTGGCTAACAGCTTGTCCTTAATGCCTTCGGTATTAAGTTTTCGGGTAACCCTGTCATAGGCTGTCTTTTTAGATTGTGTGGCTTTAGCCTCATCGTCTTTAGTTACCTCTTTTAAGCCTTTAGTCTTGGCGATTAGCTCTTTACCCTTCTCGGTGACCTCTTCAATCAGGAACTCCTCGCCGATATCGATGAGCATCAGGTCAACATTGGTCGAATCAGTGGGGCTGGTACCCATGGAGGTGCAGAAGCAGCTTTCGTAGGGGTTGGTGCACCCCAGCCCGACTAATACCGCGCTATTTCTCTTGGAGAGATAGTAGGGGTCTTCAAGGGTTTGCTTAAAGGTCATATCCAGTATGGCCATGGCTCTGGCATCGCAGGGACGGATGCCAAAAATCAACTGGTTGCGTTCGGCCTTGGGCGGAGGCTCTATATTGTAGCCCTCCTCACCCTTCTGGAAGCGGAACATTTCCTCCATGGGGGGAAGGAAGCTGGCCTTGGGGGGGACAACCGTGTTCCGGTACCAGTCCAGAAAGCTGGTATCTTTACCGTCCCACTCAGCCATAGCCGCCACGC
>Ga0315543_1001230_pt1 | contig 28392 bp, 24 predicted proteins | sample SalMarSW160210MG_2_FD_203098 | JGI IMG/M metagenome (GOLD analysis project Ga0315543, IMG submission 203098) | Salt marsh sediment microbial communities from the Plum Island Ecosystem LTER, Massachusetts, United States - Salt Marsh Sediment SW1601-210 ... | reverse complement strand
CGTATCTTTTTATAGCTTGTTCTCGTAATTCTTTGATATTCATACTGACCTCCTTTTTTAAGGCCAGTATAGAATATTTATACCAGTATAGTTCACGATGTGTGTAAACTTTTTTTCATTAAGGTTCGCGATGTCTGTGTATTTGTCAACTATTCACTAACGACTAGTTTACCATATCTTTCCCTAATATTATAACTAAATCTAAATTAGCATTGGTTTGATATTCTTTAACAATTTCAAAATCTTTAAATAATTTTTTAAATTCATTATCTAAATTTACTTCTTTTGAATAAACTATAATTTTAGTTTTTTCATAATTAAAATTGTCTGCATTGCCAAGATTTACAATTTCAAATCCCTGCAATTCTAAATCTTTGGCTATTTTATGAGCAATACCGGAAATAGCATTTCCATTCAAAACTTCCACTTTCATGCCGCTATTTTTACTATAGATCAGTGATTTCACCCTTTGCCGTACTTCTTCCACATCTGGTTCTAAATAACTAATTCCCTCAATATAAACTGGTTTACCCTGAACGGTTTCAACCTTAAACTTTTCTTGATTTATACCTTTGAATAAACTAGCTAAAGCAATAGCGTCTTGTACTTTTATATTAGTCTCAATATATCCTTTCATCCCTTCAGATATCTGCGGAATTTTAGTTATAGAATCAAAATTCATCATTTTTTTTATTACTGCTAAGGCTAATTTTTGTTGCCTCTTTATTCGACCTAAATCGCCTAATTTATCGTGCCTGAATCTTATGTATTGCAAGGCCTTTCCCCCATCTAATATTTGCTTCCCCGGGTAAAGATTTATTTCCACCCCTCCTGCTTTATCCACATAATGCATCTCTTTTTCTATATCAATCTCTACCCCGCCTAACTCATCAATAATATTAACAAATCCATTAAAATCTGCCACTGTATAAAAATGAATCGGTAAATCTAAAAAGGAACTGACAGTTTTAGATATCAATTTTTCTCCTCCAAAGGCATAGGCATGATTTATTTTGTCCATTCCCCTTCCTGGAATTTCCACCCTGGTATCTCTGGGAATGGACAGTATAAGGACATTTTTGGTCTTTGGAGAAATGCTTAAAAAAACAATAGTATCCGCACGTCCGTGGCTTTCAATCTCGTCACAGCCCACAATTAAGATATTTACTCGATTGTAAGACATTATATCAGAGCTGAAGGGAAATATCCCAAAATATTTTAATAAAAAAATTAGGGCAACTAATAATAGGACAGAAAACATAATTAAGATTACTTTTTTTTCTTTTTTCTTTTTCATCCCTCTTCCTTTGTTTCTTCTTATCCTATTCCCTAAACTATTTTCATACATTAAACAAAAACCACCTTGCTTAGAATATTGTTCCTGGCTTCAATAGAAATTGGATGAATTAATAAATCTTTGCTGATCAGATAGAGTAATCCCATGTCCAGAGCCATTAAGACTGCCCTATCTAAATCCATTTCTGCCATTTTTCTTAGTTCTTCCACTCCGTTCATATTCCTTAAAGGTTCAATCTTATCACTCAGATAAATTATCTTATCTAAAAGGGACATTTGAGCTGCACCGGTACTGTGTGCTTTTATTGCTTTTAAAATAATAGCATCTTGAATGTTGAATTCCTTTTTTGCAATAACTGCCCCTGCCAAAGGGTGTAACAATTTAGGAATTTTTCGAACAATTTCATCAAGTTCGATATTATATTCTAAAACTATCTTTTCCAAAGTTTTGTAATCTAAATCTTTGGCGCAATCATGTAATAATCCGGCAATTTCGGCTTTATCTGCATCATAATCATATTTCATAGCTAATTTGCGGGCAACCTTAGAAGTATTAACCGAGTGTTCTAATCTCTCTTCGCTCAACATCTCTTTTAATTTTAATTTTATTAAATCGATATCCAATTTTATCTCCTATTTCTTGTCTTAAGAGGCTCTGGAATAAAATGTAACATTTTGCGCCAGGCACTAAATATTACATTTTACGATATAATTCTTTTTTGTTGATATATTCTTCCACTTCTTGGGGAAGTAAATATTTTATGCTTTTCCCCTCTTTCACTCTTCTTCTGATATCAGTAGAAGATATAGATAAAGCGGGAATTTCCATAATTTTAATAATTTTTTTAAATTTTTTGTCTAATTTATTCAAATCATATCCCGGCCGGGTTGCAGCCACAAACTGACAAAGCTTAATTAATTCTTCACTTTTATACCAAGAATCTACTTCTAAAAAAGCATCAGCTCCGGTAATAAAAAATATTTTAACTCCGTGATTATATTTATTTAAAAATTCTTTAACAGTATCTATAGAATAAGAGGGCCCCGGCCTATTGAGTTCAGCTTTGGATACTTCAAAAAATTGATTATTACTAGTAGCCAGAACGGTCATTAAATACCTATGTTTAGAATCAGAGATATTATTTTCTCTTTTGTGGACAGGCTGACGGCAGGGTACAAATATTACTTTATCTAATTTAAATTCAACCCTTGCTTCTTCAGCTGCAAATAAATGTCCGCAATGTATAGGGTCAAATACTCCACCCATTATTCCTAACCGTTTGATGCTCACTTTTTCCTTAAAAATTATTCTTCCTCCCTCTATTAGTTGTTAGTCGTTAGTGAATAGTTCACGAATATACAGACATCGTGAACTCCTAATAATAAAGTATCTAGACATAGCGAACTCTAGAGATTGAACCTTGATAAATCAATAGAGCCTTTTGGTAAAATGTTAGGAGTGTTCTATTGTTTAGAATTTTTAATTTTCAGTAAGTTTTTCTATCACATATAGAATGCTTAAACTATTTAAAAATAAGGTTCTAACTTTACCAAGGCTCTAATAGATCTCCTTAGGAGATTCACCATTTTCGTATCTTTTTATAGCTTGTTCTCGTAATTCTTTGATATTCATACTGACCTCCTTTTTTAAGGCCAGTATAGAATATTTATACCAGTATAGTTCGCGATGTGTGTAAACTTTTTTTCATTAGGGTTCGCGATGTGTGTAAACTTTTGAGTTCACGATGTCTGTGTATTTGTCAAATAGTCGTTAGCTTTAAATACAAGTTTTCAGTTATTGGTTATCAGTTTTATAATTATGAGTTTATTAAGTTTTCTGTTTTTTCATTCTGAATTCTGTCTTCTGACTTCTATTCTCTTTACGAGATACGAGATACGAATATAGTTTTGCGCTTTTCGTTTTTTGATATATACTATACGCTAGTTATCTTTCTCCTCTGGCACACTTTCCTCAGTCTTCGTTTCTATTTCACTCTGTTCGGGCTCTTTCTCTTTCTCGCCCTCTACTTCTCCATTGATTACTGTAAAAGTAATATCCTTCTCCGAATAGATCCAGTTCTCTATTTTGTCTCCATCTTTAAAGCTGACTTCTATTCGTGAAGGATAGCCAAAACCAAAATATCCTTTTCTTTCTAAAACCTGTTTGTAAGGGAGTAATTTTGTTTCCTCTAATTGAAGCCACAGTTTTTCCTCTTTATCTTTCAATCCCAAAGAACTATAAATTTTGGCTAATTGCACGTAAGAACGCCAATATGGTGAGGGATGCTCAAAGGAGATTGAATTAGCTGTTTCTTCTATATTGATAACTTTTTTATAATTTTCTATAGCTAAATTGGTAAACTGCCAGGTGCTTTTTTCTCCTAAAACTCGATAAGTTTCACTTATCCAGTAAAAAGCTTCCAATAAATTAGGTTCTATACTGGTTGCTCTTTTAAAATAAGGAATGGCACTTAATAAACTATTTACAGAAGGAGCACTTGCTTTAAAAAGATATTCTTTCGGATTTCCGATTATCTTAATTCCCTCATCCCAATAATCATTTGCCTCATCTGATTGAACCCGGGAGGTGCTCTTAAAACTGCCTATTAAATTCTGAAAGGCATATTGATTTCCGGGGTTAATTCTTAAAACTTCTTTCCATTGTAGTATTGCCTGATTGTAATCACCAGTCTGTTTATATACTTTTCCTAACCAGTAATGGGCATTCTCGAAATCAGGGTTCAGTTCTATAGCCTTTTTATAATACTGTGCGGCCATCTCATAATTTTCCTGAAGGAAGTATTCATAACCGTTTTTATAGTATGTCTGATAATCTTGGGCATAAATTATTGCACTGCCCAAAATTAAGATTAAAAATAGTACCAATAAACTTAGACCGGTTTTGTGAAAATATTTTTCCATTATTATTGCACCCTCCCCGCTTTCTTATTGTTAATATTTCTTTTATAGAAAAGCAATACGTCTGTCCTACGAATTGGAATTATCTGATTGAAAAACAAAACAATTAGAATCATTTTATGATTCTTTCAACTTCTCCACATAATTCATTCTTAAATTTGCCAGTAAATTTTCGATCCGCTTAAAATCTTCCGGGTTTAAATCATTTTTAATCTGATCATATAAAAAAGCTACCGTATCTATAGCAATTTTAGCTTTTTTTATATCTTTATTTATTTCTTTAGTTTCGGGATTCATAATGAGACCCAAATACTCCCAGGCTTTTCCGCTCAACATACTTATAAACCAAACAAAAAGAACAGGTAAATCAGGTTCTTTAAAATGTTCTTCTTGTTTCTTTTCTTCTTCTTTAACTTTATCCTTTGTCTCTTCTTTCTCCTCTTTCTGTACCTTTTTTTCTTTTATCTCTTCGTCTTTTTCTGTTTTCTCTTCTCTTACTTCTTCTTTCTTTTTCATAATTACTATTATTCTCCCCCCTGTAAAAAATATTTACTCATTCAAACTAACCACACAATAAGAAACTGCGCCCTCTCTTCTCCCAATAAAACCCATCTTCTCATTAGTTGTAGCTTTAATATTTATCTTTTCGGAAGATATTTTTAAAACTTGGGCTATATTATTTTTCATCTTCATAATAAAGGGTGCAATCCGTGGTTCTTCTAATACTAGCGAAACATCTATATTGTTTATGGTAAGTTTCTTACTCTTTAATATTTCATAAGTATTTTCCAGTAACTTTAGACTAGAAATACTTTTATATTGTTCATCATTATCCGGGAAATGCTGGCCGATATCTCCTTCTCCTGCTGCTCCTAATAAAGCATCTATTAAAGAATGAATTAAGACATCGGCATCTGAATGTCCATGCAGACCCTTTTGGTACGGAATAACCTCTCCTCCTAAAATTAATTTTCTCCCCAAAATTAAAGGATGGACATCGTATCCAAAACCTACCCGCATAATCTCTCCTCTTTAATAGTCGTTAGTGAATAGTGAGTAGTCGTTAGTATTAAATACAGGTTTTCAGTTGTCAGCTTATTGCAACTTATAACTTATTATATATTACTTATTACTTATTACTTATTACTGTTTTTTATCCGCTCCACGCTATTTATTATTCTGACTTCTTTTCTTTCTTCTTCACTATTCACTAACGACTAACGACTAAATAGTATGCACTACCCAGATTGATTTATATTCTGATTTTAATCTTTCGTAAATTTTTAAAGCCTGTTCTTTGTTTTGAGCTATTCCAAAAACCGTAGGACCGCTGCCGGACATAAGAGCCCCCATAGCACCCTCTTCTATTAATCTATCTTTAATTTTTCTAATTTCCGGGTATCTTTTAATTATTAACCCTTCGAAAGAATTAAATAGATTTTTTGCAATCCCCTGAAGTTCCCTCTCTTTTAGGGCTTTAAGCATGGCTATAGTATTATTCTTCTCCCTCTTAATCAGGCCTAAATCAAGATTATTATAGGCCCACTTGGTAGGTATTTCAAACCCAGGATTTATTATTATAGTCCACAGTGGTGGATTGATCGGAGGTAGAGGAGTTACTTTTTCCCCTTTATGGTAAGCAAGGGCAGTACCATTCTGGATACAAAAAGGGACATCCATCCCTAATTCTTCTCCTATTTCCCTTAAATCCTTATTGCTTAAATTTAAAACAAAAAGTTTGTTTATTCCTACTAAAATAGAGGCAGAATTAGCAGACCCCCCCGCCATCCCGCTGGCTAGAGGAATTTTTTTATTAATTTCTATTTTGACTCCCTTTGTTACTCTATATCGTTTAAGAATCTTCTCTGCTGTCCGATAGGTTAAACTTTGGGTATCGACAGGAATCAGAGGATGACTGCATTTTATCTTTATCCGTTCTTTTTCTTCCTTAATAAATATTTTGTCAGCAAGGTTAATAGATTGCATTATGGTCTCGATATCATGATATCCATCCTGACGTTTTCCCAGTATATGTAGAGTCAAATTTATCTTGGAATAGCTATCTATTTCAATTTTATTCATAATTTAAACTTAAATCCAAATCCTTTCTTTAGAAAAATATCCGCTACAATTATATCAAAGGGAGTAGTTATTTTAATATTTTCCTCTGAACCTATTATCAATTTTACTTTATGCCCATATCTTTCCACAATCGCAGCATCGTCTGTGGCTAAATATTTATCTTTAAAAGCCTGATGATAGGCAGGTAAAATTATATCATATTTAAAAGTTTGGGGAGTTTGAGCTCTCCATATCTCTTCTCGATTAAGAGTTTTATTTATAAAAAAATTATTTTCACTTTTTTTTACAGTGTCTTTAATAGGAATAACTGCAATCGCTGCTCCATATTTCTGTGCATTTTCGATTGAATCCCGGATGATAGTTTCTTCAACTAAAGGACGGGCACCATCGTGAATCACTACTATATCTGTATTTTTTTCCAGCGCCTTAAGACCATTATATATTGAATCCTGCCTGGTTTCTCCTCCATCAACTAATTCTTGAACTTTAGAAAAATTGTATTTTAATATTATATTTTTGTGACATATCTCCTTTTCCTCTGGGCTAACTATGAGATATATTTTATCAATTAACTTACATTTTTCAAATTTTTCAATGGTATAGGCTAAAATTGGTTTGCCAGAAATAAGAATAAATGGTTTGCTTGTTTTAGCATTCATTCTTTTACCCTTGCCGGCTGCCGCAACTAAAGCTACTATTTTCATCTTTTCCCATCCGAATTTTTAATTGTAAAAGGAATTTCTAGGTACCCTTCAATAACCATATCTGTTTCGATCTTGGAAATTATTAAATCCTCTTCTTCTTTTTTCCTTAGGTCGCCATTACTAATATTTTCTTCATAAGGCAATTCATTAGAATATATAATTACTTCTCCGATAATTTGATTACCTCTTGGCCAATCAGAAATATCCTGAAAAATCTCTTCCAAACTTTTACAATCCTGTTTACTACTATTAACAAACTCTTCTTGGTGATTGTCTAACTCTCCTCCTCCGTTTACCATTAATAAAGCTTCCCCTGGAGGTGTATCGGAAGGAATCTGAATAGTCAGCATCTTTTCGATTAACTCTCCCCGAAAAGGTCTAATCTTAATTTTTGCTTTAAGATGATCTCCTGGCTTAATTGAGGAATCTTCTAATACAACTTCCTCTACCCTGCCAATTTCCTTTTCATTATCTATTTTAATATCGATATTTATCGCCGTCAAATCAACTATTTCAAAATAATTATTTACGATTAAATCTATAATTTCTGGTATTTCGGAAATCGCCTGTATAGCTATGTCATTTGAACTGTAATACATATTCTTCCGGAAAAGTTCTTGCCCCTCTTTCTTCCCTTTTATCTCTATATCTATCTGAGCAGTTCCTGCTCCAATCCTGTCCAGAGCATTATCTATAGCCTGCACGGTTATATTTGAAACCAGGGATTCTAACAAATCGTAATCATTTATCATCTGGACTCCCATCTGGTAAGATAATCCTGAATTAACGTCTGTTGTCTGTATTTTAAGCGGAATCACCAGCGGATAAGAATTCAGTATGGCTAATATACCTGCTTCTCTATCCTGAACGATTTTCCCCACTAAATTTAAAGGAGAACCTAATTTAAAAGGCATAACTATATTAGGAAAACTATGATAAACATATATTTCAGAAAGAAGGAACGAAACTTTACCCTTCTTTAAAAAAGGGTGCCCTAAAGCCAAAATCTTATTTCCTTCTCGATAAGTTACTGTTCCGATAGAAGTAATATTGACATCTCCCCGAGTCAATTGTATTCCTATAGCAGAACCAGCTTCTATTTTATTGGAAGGTCTTTCTCCCACCTCTTGAAAGTTTATATCACTATTTTCGTTAAACCCGATTCCTTGAATAGATATGAGATTAAATTTTTTTAGAGAACTGCTTAATCTCTCTAAAGTTCTACCTTTAATACCATTTATAATAATCGGTGAAAGTACGGGGTAAAAGATAATTTCCTCGCGGCCTGCTAATTCTGGAAAATTATTATTTTTCACAAAATTTTTCACTTTTATCTTGTTTGCTTTTTCCCCTGTAAAACATAAAGAATTATTGATCTTATATTCTTGCGATGTAGTGTAACTTTTATTATAGGGGAGATTGAATATTTCTAACATCTCCTGAATGGGGGTTACAAGGCAGAGATTATGTTCGCTCATTTCCCAGGCATAAGATACAGCTCCAATAAGTTTGTCATCTATATAGACCGGGCTGCCACTCGTTCCTGCTGAGATACCGCCGCTCTCTTCAATCTTATCTCCGCTTAAATTGGCTAAAATAAAATGATTTATACTGCCTTCACCTTTAACTATGTCTATGATATCTACTTGAAAAGTTTCTATCTGTGTTCCGTGAAAAACGGTTTTTCCTATCCCTTTCATCCCCGGCTTTATCTCTGAAACTGGCATAAAAACAGTCTGGCTAAAGGCTAAATTTATCCCCGTACTAAATAAAATTAAAAAAATAAATATAATTGTTATACAAATATTTTTATTTAATTTTATCTTCATCTTTACCTCACTCTTAACCATTGATCAATTGTGCAGACTAATAGACAGGCGAGACGCCTGTCCTACGGTTTTTACATCTATTATAAATGGTGTATGCAATACGCCCCTACTTTTTTTCAAACTTAAAACTTGTAACCTGTTAAATATCACTTATTGCTTATTATTATTTTCACGCGATACGAGATACGATTTCATTCTGACTTTTTTTTTCTTCTTTACTATTCACTATTCACTAACGACTAGTTACTTGTACGAACTAACTAATCCACTCCTAAGCACATGGATATTGTCTAAAACTGTCCCCGCACCTAAAGCTACACATGAAATTGGATTTTCAGCTAAATAAACTGGTATTCCGGTCACTTCAGTTAACAAATTATCGAAATTTCTCAACAATGCACCTCCACCGGTGATAATAATTCCTTTATCAGCAATATCAGCAGCTAATTCAGGAGGAATTTTCTCCATAACTGTTTTAACTCCCTCTATTATCGTCTTCAATGAAGAAGAAATGGCTTTTAACACTTCATTAGAACCAATTGAAATACTCTTAGGCAATCCGGATACTAAATCTCTCCCTCTTATGTCGGTAAACAATTCTTCTTCTAATTCCATTGCGGTACCGATTTCAATCTTTAAAGTTTCAGAAGTTTTTTCGCCAATCATTAACCTGTATTTTTCTTTAACATATTTGATAATATCTTCATCAAAATCATTACCGGCTACTCTCAGCGATTCACTTACCACGATTCCGCCTAAAGAGATAACGGCGATATCTGCAGTTCCTCCCCCCACGTCGATAAGCATATTGCCATAAGGTTCACTAATATCTAAGCCGGCCCCAATAGCTGCCGCCATTGGTTCTTCAATTAAATAAGCTTTCCTTGCTCCAGCCTGCATAGCTGCTTCTATCGCTGCTCTTTTTTCTACTTCTGTTCCTCCCGACGGGACACAAATTACTACCTGAGGACGGAACACCTTACTATTACCACAAACTTTTCTGATAAAATAACTCAACATCTTCTCTGTTATCTCATAATCGGCGATAACTCCGCTCTTCATAGGCTGAATAGCAATTATGTTCCCTGGTGTCTTCCCTAACATTTGTTTGGCTTCTTCTCCCACAGCTAAAACTTTTCCGCTATCTCTTAAAATTGAGACTACCGAAGGTTCCTGAAGGACAATTCCTTTCCCCTTCTGATAGATTAAGACACTTACGGTACCCAAATCTATACCCAGACTTCTGTCCATTCCTAGCATGTTTATTTTCTCCTCCTCTATTTAGTCATTAGTGAATAGTCGTTAGTCGTTAGTTAAAATCCTTTATAGAACTTATTAGTTATCTAATTTATAGTTGCATAGTTTTTTGCTTTTATTTAATATTAACTAAATACTATTCACTAATGACTAGTTTAATTGTTCAATTGGTGAATCGGTGAATTGAATAATCTTGTATCTTGTATTAATACTAACGACTAAATCACTCTTTCACTCTCTTAATATCTGCTCCTAAGGAAGTTAGTTTTTCCTCTAACTTCACATATCCTCTATCTAAATGATATATTCTGCTTAGCTCAGTGGTTCCTTCTGCTACCAAACCTGCTAATACCAAAGCTGCTCCGCCTCTTAAATCTGAAGCCATTACTGGGGCAGCACTTAACTTCTTTACTCCTTTAATAATAGCACTGTGCCCTTCTACTTTAATATCCGCTCCCATCCTTATCAAATCACCGATGTGAGCGAATCTTTTCTCAAACACAGTCTCGGTAATAACACTGGTACCTCTTGCTACACAGGATAAAGCCATAAATTGGGGTTGCATATCGGTGGGAAATCCAGGAAAAGGTAAAGTTTTAATATCCACTGCTTTAACTCTGTCTGGCCCTATTACTTTAATCAAATTCTTTTCTAGCTCAATTCGCACTCCTGCCTCTTCTAACTTCACTATCAATGGTTTTAATAATAATGGATCAGACTTTTCTATTAAAACATCCCCACCCGTGATAGCAGCTGCTATCATATAGGTACCTGCCTCAATGCGGTCAGGAATTATAGTATAATCAATTCCATGTAATTCTTTTACTCCTTTTATTTTGATTAAATCAGTCCCTAATCCTTTAACTTTAGCCCCCATCTTATTTAAGAAATGCCCTAATTCCACTACTTCAGGGTCTTTGGCTGCATTTTCAATTGTAGTTAAACCTTCCGCCAAACAGGCAGCCATCATTATATTTTCGGTCGCACCCAAACTGGGGAAATCTAAGTATATTTCATCCCCTTTTAATGTATTAACTTTCGCTTCAATATAACCTTTTTCCACTTCAACTTGAGCGCCTAAAGCCTCAAATCCTTTTAAATGATAATCAACCGGACGAGCACCAATAGCACAACCCCCAGGTAAAGATATCTTTGCTCTTTTTAAACGAGCCAAAAGCGGCCCCATTACTAAAATAGAACCTCTCATCATTTTAACCAATTCATAAGGTGCCTCAAAATTATTAAAATTATCAGAATCGATATAGAGGTTATTATCTTCTTTCCACTCCACTTTTACCCCTAATTTCCTTATAACATCCGACATAGTTTCAACATCGGTAAGACGAGGGACATTCCTTAAAATACAAACATCTTTAGTTAATAAGGTTGCTGCCATAATAGATAAAGATGAATTTTTTGCCCCATCAATTTTTACCGTACCTTGTAATCTATTTCCTCCGGAAATAATAAGCTTTTCTGGATCCAATTTTCTCCTCCTCTATTTAGTCGTTAGTGAATAGTGAATAGTCGTTAGTTAAAATCCTTTACAAAAACTTTTTAGTTATCATTATATGGTTAAAAGCTTAAAGCGAAAAAACATTTTCTTTGTTCTTTACTATTCACTATTCACTAACGACTAGTGACTATTTTAATATTTTCTTCGAAAGGTTTTCTAATAATCCCCTTTTCAGTAATAATAGCCTCTACATAGCCATGGGGCGTAAGATCAAAAGCTGGATTAAATACTTTTACTCCTGCAGGGGCTATCTGCTTACCCAATATATGAGTAATTTCTTTAGGGTCCCTCTCTTCAATGGGAATTTCCTCCCCTGATTTTAGCGACATATCAATAGTAGATATCGGAGCAGCAACATAAAAAGGAACTTTATTTTCTCGGGCTAAAACAGACAAAGAATAAGTTCCGATTTTATTTACCACATCACCGTTTCGGGCAATACGATCTGCCCCAACTATGATTAAATCTACCTTTTTTCGACACATCAAAAACCCGGCCATATTATCGGTAATCAAAGTAAAAGAAATTTTTTCCTGAGTTAATTCCCAGGCAGTTAATCTTGCTCCCTGTAATACTGGTCTGGTTTCATCAACATATACCTGTAACTTCTTCCCCTCTTTAAAGGCAGTCCGAATCACCCCTAAAGCGGTGCCATAATCTACGGTAGCCAGAGCTCCGGCATTGCAATGAGTAAGAATGCTATCACCATCTTTGATTAGCGAAGACCCATATTTACCCATTGCCTTATTAATTTCTATATCTTCCCGAGCAATATTCTTGGCTTCCTGTAAGATTATATCTTTTAATGTAAATAAATCAACATCTTTTTTTATATTAATTAAATTCATCATTCTCTCTAATGCCCAAAACAGGTTGACTGCAGTAGGCCGAGTAAGGAAGAGGCAGTTTTTAGCCTTTTCCATATCTTGGATAAATTCTCCGTAGGTACCTGCTTTTGAAGAATAAGCAGCAAGGGCTATGCCGAAGGCAGCCGCCACTCCAATGGCCGGTGCGCCCCTTATTTTCATCTTCTTAATAGCTTCTGCTACTTCTTGGTAAGTAGAACAATTAATTATTTCATATTTTAAAGGAAGTTTTCTCTGGTCAATTAGAAATACTTTCCCGTCTTTCCATTCGATTGTTTTCATCTTTCATCCTCTTCTATATAGTCGTTAGTGAATAGTGAATAGTCGTTAGTATATGGTTTTTAGTTCTTAGTTTATAGTTTTTAGACAAGAAAAATCAGTTTCAAGTTGTCAGTATGCAACTAAAAACCATAATTCAAACTTTCCGTAAAATATATATTATTTGGAGTAAGGGTCGGATTTATCCGACCCGAGTTTTGCGGGCTTAATGAATCAAGCCCCCACACTAAATCTTTACACACCCTACGTTTTTGTTGATTTTTTTATGGGAGTATGCAATACGCCCCTATTTTTTTCAAACCTGAAACTTGTAACCCGTAACTTGTCAATAATTACTCATTACTTATCACTATATTTTTCTGTCTTCTCTTTTCTTTACTATTCACTAACGACTAACGACTATTCACTATACACTGTTTTAAATAAAATTAATAATTCCCAAACTAGCTAAAGTAACGATCACTCCGGCTATCATAACCCCTCCCACTATTGTAGGGAAGGCATACCAAAACCTTATACCAAAGATAAATGCAGCAGCTGAACCTGTCCAGGCTCCTGTTACGGGCAGAGGAATAGCTACGAAAAATAATAAAAATAATGCTCCGTATTTTTCAAATTTTTCCTCGGTATTCCGGCGTGTTCGTTTAAAAAGCCATTCAAAAAATACATCAAAATAATGCCATTGGCGTAAATATTCAGAAAAAGGTTTTAAAAATAGCAATAAGAAAATTGCCGGAACTATATTCCCTAATACCGCAAATATATAAGCCGAAAAAGCTGGCATTTTATAAATTGTTAGAGCTATCGGAATGGCTCCCCTTAATTCGGTAATGGGCAAGGCAGAAAGAAGAGCTATTCTCAAACCATCATTAATCAATTTTCTTTATTACCTTCTCTATTAATTTGGTCATAATCGGTTCAGCATCCGAGGCAGCTTTTAAAATTTCCTCTACACTGATTTTTACTATCACTCCATCTATGGCTAAATCAGTGATACAGGAAATTCCCAATACTTTCATTCCCATATGATTAGCTACTATAACCTCTGGTACTGTGGACATACCTACTGCATCTGCTCCTACCTTTATTAAAAATCTGTATTCAGCAGGAGTTTCTAAAGTAGGGCCGGTTAAACCTGCGTATATTCCTTCTTGTAATCTTATTTTTTCCTTTAAAGCTATTTTTTTAGCTAACTCGATAAGTTTTTGGCTATAAGCTTCGGACATATCTGGAAATCTTGGTCCTAATTCTTCATCATTAGAACCGATTAAAGGATTATCTCCAAATAGATTTATGTGATCAGTAATAAGCATTAAATCCCCTCTCTTAAAGAAACGGTTCATTCCACCTGCTGCATTGGAAATAATAATTATATCTGCACCTAATTTTTTCATCACCCTTACCGGAAAGGTGACCTCTTTTAGGCTGTAACCTTCATAATAATGAAATCTACCCTGCATGGCTATTACTTCTTTATTACCCAACTTTCCCAAAACCAGGTTACCACTATGGCTTTGAACTGTAGATACAGGGAAATTAGGAATTTCACTATAAGGGATAATCTCTTTTTCTTCAATATTTTCTGCCAGCCTTCCTAATCCTGTTCCTAATATAATAGCAATTTTTGGTTTTATCTTACTTTTTTGATTAATAAATTCTACACTTTCTGCAACTTTTGCTTTTAAATCTTCCACTTCTATTGTGCCTCCCTTAATATAGTTAACCAGTTGGCCAGTTAAATTAGTCGTTAGTGAATAGTGAATAGTCGTTAGTATTAATACAAGTTATTAGTTTATAGTTTTTAGTTTTTATGATAAGAAAAATCAGTTTTCAGTTATCAGTATACAACTAAAAATTTTAAGCAATGGTTTTGTGTTTTTCGTTTTTTGCTATTCACTATTCACTAACGACTAACGACTAATTCACGTTCTCGGAAATGCCCTATAATATTCCTCGCTAACCCATTTTCTACTTACATGGGTATAGATTTGGGTGGTAGAAATATCTGAATGCCCCAGCATCTCTTGAACTGACCTTAGGTCTGCTCCATTTTCTATTAAATGAGTAGCTAAAGTATGCCTTAAAGTATGTGGAGTGACCTTCTTTTCTATACCTGCTTTGTGAGCATATAGTTTTACCAGATAAAATACCCCCTGCCGAGAAATCTTTTTTCCCCGGCAATTTAAAAATAAAATATTCTCATCCGGGTTTTTAACTAATTTTGGCCTTAATCCATCCAAATATAAATTTAAAGACTGATATGCCTTATCTCCAAAAGGAATTATCCGCTCTTTAGAGCCTTTCCCTAGACATTTTAGCATACGATTTTCCATATTTATATCATTAATTTTTAAATGTATCAGTTCTGACACCCTCATACCGGTAGCGTAAAATAATTCTAATACGGCCCGGTCTCTTAACCCTAATTTACCTTTAAAATTGGTCTCATCTAATAAAAGATTTATCTCTCTCGAACTCAGAACATGGGGAAGCTTTTTGCTCACCCGGGGAAATTCAATAAAATTGGTGATGTCTTCCTTGATAAGGCCTTCCATTAATAAAAAGCGATAAAGCATCTTCACTGCTACTAAATTTCGAGAAATTGAATTAATCTCTAAATCTTTTCCCCTTAAATAAACAAAATAATTTTTTACCAAAACCTTATTAGTTTGAGCAAAAGAACTAATCCTTTTCTTTTTTAAAAAACTAATATATTTTATCAGATCATATCTATAAGAGATTATAGTGTTTTGAGCTAAACCTCTTTCAATGGATAGATAATCTAAAAAACATTCTAAAGTTTCTTCTAATTTTTTCATTTCATGACAACTTTTGTGCCTGGCACCAAAGTTTACATTTATGACAAGTTTTGTGCCAGGCACTAAACTTGTTATTCTTTAGTACTGTATTTTTATATCCGAAGGAACAATTTGAATCCAAACATTTCCGGGAGTTAAAGCTATTCTATTCCCTTCTTTGTCCAAAAATTGGGTTCTTGCTCTCAAATCTGGTTTTTCCCAGGTAATTTCTGCTGAGTTACCTTTAAAAAATAGTAACCCTGTTCCCTTGCCAACAAAATCTACCGCCAGTCTCCCCTCTTCGTCAATAATTTTTGTTCCGGCAAATTGAATTATAATATTATCTACTGCTAATTGTTCTTTAGTTTCAGAGTCTATGTGAGGTTCGCCGTTCATAAATCTTAAATATTTCATCGATTCAGGTTGGTATTTATAACTAACCGTATAAATACTGTTATAAGGAATTACTATAGAATTAGTTTCTCTGCCGGTTAGTCTTTCATTTATATCAATTTCAAATTGATATTCCTGCTTTTTTATCATCTCAATGTAACCCAATTTATTGGCTTCTTTTCTTAACTTTGTGGTAGAAGTGTATAAATTATGAGGTGGTTTTCGGTCTTTAGACCTCCAGAAGGGCTGAAAATCCACAAACTCATTTATATCATCTATCTTCTCTTCTTTTATAAAATTATATGCTTCTTCACTCCCGCCTACATGGACATAAATTGCCTGATGTTCTAATGATTTACCAACAAAGTAGGGTCTTGCACTTCTTATCGGTCCAACTTCTTCTGCGTTCTGGTCATAATAAATAGCTAAAAACCTGGTAATTCCACCTTCTGCTAAAGCTTCATAGACAATATTAGCTTTATCCAAGCCACTTTGCGGTCTGGCTCCTTCTGAATTTTCTACCATAATTGAAAGGGGTCTGCTGCCAAAAGGAGATTCTTTCTCCTTTACTTCCGGTAAAGTAGTAATTTCCCCGGGGTTTACTATGGTACCATAAGTTGCTTCGACATTTTCTTCTTCTTTTTCCCCTAAATTAACTTTAAGTTGTGATTCGCCCGGTTCGAATATCTCTCCCTTCACTTCTTTCCTGCTGGTTATAGCCTGCTTAAAATATTCAGTAGAAACACTTATGTCCTCTCCTAAAGATTCTTTGGTTTGGGCTGGAGGAACTACTGACACAGGCTCAGTTTCAATTTCAGGAGTTTTAACTTCTACCCTTGGTGCTCCTTCCGTTAATTCTTCCTTACTTACTACTTTTGTTTCAGTTACCTCTTCTTTTATCTTAGGTGGTTCAGGCGAAATCGGTTTAGCTTTTGGTTTAACTTCCAATTGAGCAATGGCTTTCTCCTCGGTAATCTCCGGCTTCTTAGATTCCGGTTGTTTTGGGGCAGGAATTTCTACCAAACTAACCAAAGTAAGTTCTTTTTCTGGTAAGGGCATTGTAAAATCAAAAGCGATCATATTTCCGAAAGCAAATAATAATATAATATTAAGTATGATAGAAATTAAAAACGATCTCCCTAAAAAACTTTTTTTGCTCTGTATTAAGCGTTTTGTTCTATATCTGTTTATGGGCACGAATTATTTACACCTCAATTAAATTAGTCGTTAGTGAATAGTATCAGAGCGTAAAGTGCAAAGCTAAAAACGCAAAACTAAAACTTAAAACTTAAAATTGGAGAAAAAGTTTTGAATTTTGAATTATGGTTTTTCGCTTTTCGCTTTAAGTTTTTAGTTTAATGCTGACGCAATACTCGATACTCGATACTCGATACTATCTTATTCCTTCTCCGTAGGTTGGGTGGCGATGGCAATTCTTTCCGCCCCTCCCTTTTTAAGCAAATCCATTACTCTGATTACCTTACCATGGAGTACATTTTTATCTGCCTCTAAAATTACTGTTCTTTCTGGTTCCTCTTTTATTTTCGCAGCCACACTTTCGGTAAGTTTTAAAGGATCTATTAGTTTTCCATTAAGGTAAATAGTATTATTTTCGGTAATGGTCACAATAATATTTTCTGATGGTTCGGCCGCAGCAAAGTCTCCACTTGGTAAATTAACTTTCACTCTATTTTCTAAATTTACAAAAGTAGTAGTCAGCATAAAAAATATCAATAAAAGAAAAACTACATCAATTAAGGGTGTCAAATCAAAACTGGCGCTCCTTTTATTTAGATGAGGAAACTTCATATGCTGCTTCACCACCCTGACTAAGACTATCCCGAATAATCCCACCATTATTAGTTTCCTGATAAGTTAGAAGATCTATAAGTTCTACACAATTTACTTCCATCTCTCTTATCAATTTATCTACCCGGTGAGATAAATAATTATAAACCACGATAGTTGGTATAGCTATCGACAATCCAAAGGCAGTAGTAAGCAGTGCCTCCGAAATTCCTCCTGCCAGTGCTTCTGGTTTACCTACTCCCATAACCGCTATTACATTAAAGGCCTTAACCATACCAAATACTGTTCCTAAAAGCCCTAACAATGGAGTAATATTGCCGATGGTGGAAAGCGTAGATAAATTTCTCTCTAATACAGGAATTTCCTGGTTGGCACTATCTTCAATCGCCTCTTTCATCTCATCCCGTCCCCGGCCAAATTTCATTAGACCAGCCAACATAATCTTTGAAATGGGAGTGGGACTTTTACGACAGGCAGAAATAGCCAGTTCAATGCTCCCTTTTTTAACTAAATTTTTAACTCGTAAAACAAATCTTTTAGTTTTAGTTTTAATACTTTTTAGATAAAACATCCTCTCAAAGAAAATAGTAATTGCAATCAACGAACACAGAAAGATGGGATACATTAAGAACCCACCTTTTTCAAAAACTTCTAACATTAAATATCTGCCCCCTCTTTTTTAGTTTTTAAGATATAAAAATAATTTATTAATTTATAAATTCACTAATTAATTTAGTCTACCGGTCCGCCGGTCACCCGGTCAATTTACTTAACCAGTTTACCAGTTACCGGTTACCCTCTTAATTTAGTCGTTAGTATATCGTATCTCGTGAAGAAAATCGATTTTTAGATTTCAGTTATTATGTTTTATGTCATTGCGAGCTCTGATTTATCAGAGCGTGGCAATCCCGGTTTGAGATTGCTTCCCCTGCTTTCGCATGGGGCAGGCTTGTTTTACTCCTCTCAATGACAGAAATTATAATTCCATGTTATTTTCTTATAGTATTCTGAATTCTGACTTCTGGATTCTGGCTCCTATTTCTTTCCTTCTTTACTAAATACTATATAACTAATTAAGTTACTGATTTTTTCCTTTATTCTTTGCTATTCACTATTCACTAACGACTATTCACTTTCCTTTTTTAATGCTTCCAATCTTTCCTGGGCTTTCTCCACATATGGGCTCTGGGGAAATTTTGAAATCAAGTCCTGATAATCAGAAATGGCTTTCTCCTCATTATCTAACATTTCCCAGCAGATTGCCTTGGTATATAAAATATCATCACCGTATTCCAGACTGGAATAATCTTCTAAATACCTTTCTCCAACCTTAATGGCCTTTTCATATTCATCTTTTTTAAAATAGGAAAGGCACAGGCCGTATAAAGCCTCTGACAAATATGGGCTATCAGGATATTCTCTTACCAATCTTTCTAAATTGATAATATTATCCATCCAGTCATCTTCCTGTAAATAGACCTGGCTTAATAGATACATAGCTTCTGCCCTAAAACTACTCTTACTGTAAGAATTTATAAACTTTCCCAGTTCTGTCTTAGCCATATCCTTATTTCCTGAAAGAAAATAGTTCTTGCCAACTCTAAACTGAGCTTCTTCAGTGAATTTACTATCGGGATAAATACTTATAAGTGTTTTAAATTCCTCAATGGACGATTTGTAATCTTTATTCTCCAGACAAGTCCAGGCGATAGCATATTGGGCATTAGCTGAGAAATCCCCCTCAGGATACATTTCGATAAATTTTTTGTATGCCTCTCTAGCCTTCTGATAATCCTTAAGATTATACCATGATTCTGCTGCCATAAACTTTGCTCTTTGCCCCAAATCTAAATTTTCTTCATCTTTTTCTACTTTGTTAAAATATTCGCTTGCTTTCTTATAATCAGTTAATCTAAAATAACTCCACCCCATCCAGTAACAGCTTTCCGAGAGCAAGGGGGATTGAGGGAAAAATTGAATAATTTTGTCAAATTCCTCAATTGCCTCTTTGTATCTCTTCTGATTATAATAATAATTGCCTAACTTAAAATATGCCTCCTGAGAAAAATCACTCTGGGGGTATTTTTCTCTTAATTCTTCAAATGCTGCAATTTCTCCTTCTTGATCTCCTAATTCTTTAGAGGCCTTCCCTCTTAAATAAAGTGCTTCATCAGTGGATGTTTTCTCTAATTCTGTTAAAGCTAATTTATATTTTTTTAAATCATATAAATCCTTGCCCAGCTCAAAATGGGCTGAATTAATAAGTTCACTTTGCGGATATTTCTCTACAAATTCTTGAAATTCTAAAATTGCTTTTTCCTTATCGCCTTGCCGGGAATAAGCCAAACCTAAATCAAAAACGACTTTTTCTAACATAGAATCTTCCACTTCGAACTGCTTTAAGCTCTCCAGGTTTTCAATAGCTTTACTATATTCTTGTAAATTAAGCCAGCAACGAGCCAGTAAATATTGGGCTTCTTCTTTCCTCTTATCTTCTATTTCTGCTTCTGAGATTAAGTCCTTTAATTGTACTATTGCTTCTTCATATTTATTTTCTTTAAATAAACTTAAACCATTATAATATTTCGCTTCGGAAGCCAATTCAAATCCCGGAAAGAGAAACAATAAACTATTAAGTACTTCTTCTGCTTCTACATATTCCCCAGATCTTAAGTAAGCTTGGCCCAACAGGTAATATACTTCTTCTATCTCTTCCCCTTGATATTCGGAATATTTCTCCAAAAATTCCTGGTATACTTTGATTGTCTCCGGATAATTATTCCCCATAAAATAGGATTTGCCTAATCTATGTCTGGCTTGCAAGGCTAAATCACTATCGGGAAAATCATTTAATAACTTCGAAAGCCTCTTGGCCGCTTCCTCATATTCTTCTAACAAATAATAACACCACCCGCTGCCCCAAAGGGCATCATCGGTATACTCGTTTATCTCCGAATCGGTTACTACTCTCTCATACTCTACCTGAGCCAACTTATATTCCTTCTGCTGGAAATAACACTCAGCCAATAGATAACGGGCTTGGGGATAATCACTCTTTATATCCAGGGCTTTTTTTAGTTCTTCAACGGCCACAGTATAATCCTTTAAAGAATAAAATTCATAGCCTAATTTATAATGTTCTTCAGCATTTTCTTCCTCACCGTTGGACTTTAATTCGATCGCCTTTTTTCTTTCTTCGCGGTATTCGTCCATCTGATTAAGCTGATAATATGAGCGGGAAAGAAATTGACGGGCTTTTTCAAATTCAGGATTGTAATCTAATGACTTATTAAATTCTTCGATGGCTTTATCATATTCGCCTTTCAAATAATAATCATATCCAGCGTTAAAATGCTTTAAAGTCTCTCTCCCGTATTCTTTCTCTTCCAGGCAATTATTTAAAAAATGTTTGGCTGTATTATCAAAAGAATCTATCTTGATAACTTCTTCCCATTGAGAAATAGAATTATCCAAATCCCCTATCTGGTAATAGCTTAAGGCCAAATAGTAATGAGGTTCCTTAAAATTTGGATTTGCTAAAATAGATGATTTAAAATAACTTACTGCTTCTTCAAAATTGCCACTTTTATAAGATAGGTAGCCTCTTTCGTAATTTTCATAAGCTTCCCGGCCATATTTTTGGGACTGTTCGTTCTTTTTAATAAACCAGGAAATTTCTTTATTCTGTGGGTCTATTCTTAAAACTTCTTCGCATTCATCAAGAGAAAGACCTATCTCTCCCATATCATAATAAATCTGAACCAAATAGAGGTGAGTCTCCAATAAATCAGGATCATATTCTGTAGAAGAAATAAAATAGTCGATCGCCTGCTCATGCTCGCCTTTAGAATAAAAGGCATATCCTAATCTAAAATAAGCCTGAGAAGCTTTTTTATAAATATTTTTACTTTTTAATTGATTATCTTCCACCAGTTGGATAAAACTATTTAAACTGTTTACTTCCCTAATAGTCCAATGGGTTCTGTTATAAATCTCCGCTAAAAGATAATAAGCTTCCGCATACTTAGGGTCTGCTGCTACTGCCCTTTCTCCGTATTCTATGGCCTCAGCCCATAACTTTTTACTGGGATAATCAACACCTTCATATTCAACAATGGCTTTATCCACCAAATCAAGACATTTGTAATAATTACTCAGAGCTTCAAGGGAAATGGTAGGAGTTTTTTTCAATCTATCTTTATCTTGAATTGATAATTCAACATTTAACTCTTTTAAGATAAATAAAACTACCTTATCTTTTAAGTTAAAAATATCTGTATTTCCCACTACGAAGTCTCGAAAAGCGGTAATTTCTCCGGTGGAGTTATCGTACTTTTTAAGGCTTAAAATTAAATTGGAGGGAGAAGACAGATAGAAATCGCCAAAAAATATAACCTCAGCGTTTAGATTCTCACTAAACTGGATTAATAGAGATTCATCTATCTCGGCTGAAATAGGTATCAAGCCATATTTATGGTATAAGTCTTCTATGTCTTGATGAGAAGAACAGACAAGGGCATCAATTTGAGAAAAATCATCTATTAGCATGTCAGTCAAACCTTTACTTAACCAATCCCAGCTTGACTGCCCGGTACGATTATTAAAATATAAAACGCTTATCTTTCTATCGGAGGCCTGAACAATCTGTACATTATAAAAAAAACTAATCATTATTATAAAAACAATAATGATACAAAAAAGTTTCAATGAAAACTTTTCTTTTAAAAGATAATTTGTTGTATCAATCATTAATCTACCTTATCAAATTAAAAACTTAAAGCTAAAAACGAAAAATCATAATTTAAAACTCAAAACTATATACTTATATATCGTATTATGTACCGCGTTAAGAAAATTAGAATTCAAAAAACACAAAATCATATTATGATAAAAATTCTGTATATATTTTTATATTTTTTGTAGGGGTCGAATTTATTCGACCCGAAACGGGTTTTCGATGAATCGAACCCCTACATTTACATAGACAGGCGAGACGCCTATCCTACGAGAAGATTGGTATATTGATTTTGTATCTTTTGCATTTATATTTTTCCTTCCCGCATATTCTGCCCGCACCTAAACGCTATCCGCTCTACGCTATTCTTCACTATATACTGATTCTCCTATACGCTATACGCTAATTTTACGCTATACGCTAATTATTAAAATTATACCTTATTTGTTTGAAAAAGTAAAAACGATTTCCTTGATTTTTACCTGGTCTCCCTCTTTAATTCCTTTTTTAATTAAAGCCTTCTCTAAACCAATTTTTTTTATAATTTTCTGGAAATAACCTATTGCTTCCTCATTATCAAAATTGGTCATCGCTACTATCCGTTCAATCTCTGCACCGGCAACCTCATAAATGTCTTCCTTTTTATTAATTACAAATCGAGGGGTAAATTTATACACTGTTTCTTTTTTGGGTAAAACCTCGGTAATTGTTTCTTTTTCTTTTAATTTTAATTCATCCAATAAAGAAGAAAGACCATAGATTAGTTTATTTAATCCTTCGCCGGTTAAAGCAGAAATGGGAAATATTTTATAACCTTCCTTGTGGAAAGCATCTTTAAGGTAAATCATATTTTCTTTAACAGAAATAAGGTCACATTTGTTTATGGCAATAATCTGCGGTTTCTTAGTCAGTTTTTCACTAAAATTATTTAATTCTTTGTTTATAGCCCTAAAACTACATAATGGGTCCTCTTTTTTTATTATAGAACCGTCGATAACATGTAAGATTATTTTAGTTCTTTCAATATGTTTTAAAAACTTATCTCCCAAACCAGTACCCTGATGGGCACCTTCGATCAGACCGGGAATATCTGCTGCCATAAAACTTTTTGTTTCATCTACGATAACTACTCCTAAATTAGGGCTGAGGGTAGTGAAGGGATAATCGGCAATCTTGGGTTTAGCTGCTGAAATCCGAGAAAGCAGAGTAGATTTTCCGGCATTAGGGTAGCCAACCAATCCTACATCAGCAATTGTTTTTAGGCTTAAATATAACTTCTTTTCTTCTCCCGGTTCTCCTTTTTGAGCAAATCTGGGGCTCCTTCTAACAGAACTTTTAAAGCGAAAATTTCCCTGTCCACCCTGTCCTCCCCGGGCCACAATAATTCTTTTCCCGTTTACTATTAGATCACCTAAAATTGTGGAGCTGTCCATATCCTCTACCACAGTTCCCAAAGGAACTTTTATAATTAAATCATCTCCGTTTTTCCCTTTCTTGTTGCTTCCCTGTCCACTTTCTCCGTTTTTTGCTCTTTGATGAGGATGATTATAAAGGTCTATTAAGGTGCCAATCTTATCATCTGCTTCAATAATTATATCTCCACCTTTTCCTCCGTCTCCCCCGTTAGGACCACCTTTGGGGATAAATTTCTCCCTTCTGAAACTTACCGCTCCATTTCCCCCTCTTCCTGCTCTCACTTCTATTTCCACTCTATCCACAAACATACTTTTCTCCCGCTAAAATGAAAATTTTGTGCCGGGCACTTTTTTTTCATTTTTTATTGTTTTACCTAATGATACTAAAAAACCCTGAGTTTTACAAAAAAACTCAGGGTTGATTTAATAAAATTATTTTCTTATTTTAAGATCTTTCAGCATAAACGCAAACTTGCTTTCTATCTTTTCCTTTTCTTTTAAAAGTTACAAATCCTTCAGTCAAAGCAAACAGGGTATCATCATTTCCTCTCCCCACATTTTCTCCGGGAAGAATTTTAGTTCCCCTCTGTCTTATTAATATACTACCTGCTGTTACAAATTGACCGGCAAATCGTTTTACTCCCAAGCGTTTGGCGTTACTATCTCTACCGTTTTTAATTGATCCCTGACCTTTTTTATGTGCCATAACTTCTCACCTCACCCTCTTAAACCTGCTTCTGATTATATTATGTTATAAATATTTAACTATCCTGATAATTTATATTATACTTTTAAATCTTTATCTTTTCAATTAAAATTTCGGTATAAGGCTGTCTGTGTCCAGTCTTTTTACGATATTTTTTTTTGGATTTATATTTAAAAACTATAATCTTTTTAGCTTTATCTTGGTTTAGAACTTTCCCAACAATCTTAGCTTTTTCTATTAGAGGTCGGCCAATAATATGTTCTCCGTCTTTGTCCACCATTAGTATTTGGTCAAATTCTACTTTCTTTCCCTTTTCCTGGTCTAACTTTTCAATCCTGATAATATCTCCTTCTTTTACCAGATACTGTTTCCCTCCAGTTGCGATAACAGCTTGCATTTTTTGCAATCCTCCTTGCCTTATAAACTCGCCATGATTAGGCAGTAATCAGATAAACCGACTACTTTTAGACCCAACCTGTGCGGATATGAAACCGACGCTTATAAAATTTAGCATATATTGATATGGTTGTCAAATTTATTCGTATATCGTAGGATAGCGTAGAACGTTTAGCGTAGAGCGGATAGAAAAATCAGTATATAGTATATCATATCGCGTATTGCGTCAGTATTAAACTAAAAACTTAAAGCGAAAAGCGAAAAACCATAATTCAAAATTCAAAACTTTTTCTTCAATTTTAAGTTTTAAGTTTTAGTTTTGCGTTTTTAGCTTTACACTTTACGCTCTAATACTACTCATTAATGACTAATTTAACAGCTAACCGGTAACTGGGTAACCAAGTAACTACTTAAACATCTGCTTAATTTTCTTTATCTCTTTTAGTCTGCCGACAGCTACTACATCTATCCTCTCTATGTGAATATTTTTTGAAGATTTGATATAGATAGTTTTTCTTCTTTTTTTCTCTAATTGTTTAATCAACAGCATCTTTGCCCCGGATAAATTTTCTTCTACTTTAGGATGTACTCCTAATAGAACAGCTTCTGCTCTTGAAGTATTACACAACTCTTCTAACTTGCGTAGAACCATATTACTTACGGTTTCGGCAGACAAAACTCGGCCCGTTCCGGAACAATAAGGGCAAGTGGTTCTTAACATGTTTTCCAAATCTCTCCTGGATCTCTTTCGAGTAAGTTCAACTAGACCTAATTCAGTATTTTGGACAATATTAGATTTGGTTTTATCTTTTTTAAAACTTTCCTCCAATTTCTTTACTACTTTTTCTATATCTTCCTGATTATCCATGTCGATAAAATCGATTATGATAATCCCTCCGATATCCCGTAACCTTAACTGAAGTCCTATCTCCTCAGCCGCCTGTAAATTGGTTTTCAAAATGGTTTTTCTCATATCTTTTTTACCAACAAATTTACCGGTGTTTACATCGATTACCGTTAAGGCCTCCGCCTGGTCAAAAACTAAATATCCTCCGCATTTAAGCCATATCTTTTTTTGTAAACCTTTATTGATTTCTTTTTCAATATTATATTCCTCAAATATGGGCTTTTCTCCTGCGTAAAGAGATACCCTGGGCTCTAATTCCGATAAAGATAGGGTCTTTAAAAACTTTAGCATATTTTTGTATTCATTTTTAGAATTTATTACAATTTCTTTTACTTCTTCGGTAAGCAGATCTCGGATAATCCGATAAGTTAGAGTCAGGTCTTCATGTAATAACATGGGAGCCTTGGCTTTCCTTTCTCTTTTTTTAATCTTATTCCATAGTCTGGTTAAAAAATCCAGATCGGGCAAAAAATCCTCCAAATCTTTCCCCCAGGCAACAGTTCGAATAATCAATCCTGCATTCTTGGGTTTTGTCTTTTGAACGATTTTTTTTAACCTTTCTCTTTCTTTTTCTTCTTCGATCCTATGTGAAATGCCAACATTTGTGCTATTGGGCATTAAAACTAAATACCTACCCGGAAGACTAATGTTAATGGTTACCCGTGCTCCTTTAGGAGGTATAGCTTCTTTTACTGCTTGCACCATTATCTCCTGGTTAACTTTGATTTTATCCAAAGCGGCTTTGGAAGCAAAATTAGAATCGGTTTCTGTAGCTGACTCTTTATCTTTATCCTGATCATCTGTAGCTTTATCGATATGCAAGAAAGCGTTTTTCTCAATTCCAATATCTACAAATGCTGCCTCTATCCCAGGCAAAACATTGGTTACTTTACCTTTATATATATTGCCTACAATCTTATCATCTTCAATTCTCTCAATGTGGATTTCTACCAATCGGTCAGCCTCGATTACGGCTACCCTCTCTTCGGTTAAACCCACATCAATAATTACTCTTTTATTCATTAAAAAACTCCTGTTTTTTAGTTTAAATGGTTAACCATTTAAACTAGTCGTTAGTGAATAGTGAATAGTCGTTAGTATTAAAACAAGTTATTAGTTTATAGTTTATAGTTTTTAGATAAGAAAAATCAGTTTTTAGTTTTTGATTTATTATGTTTTATGTCATTGCGAGCTCCGATTTATCGGGGGGGGGCAAGCTTGCAATCGCAATATGAAAATAACTTAAAACCCGTAACTTGTAACTAATTACTCATCACTTATCATTGTATTTTTATACGCTCTACGCTAATTTACTCGATTTTATCTTATCTTCTGAATTCTGATTCTTAGTTTCTTCTTTCTTAACTCGATACTATATACTCGATACTAAATTTGTCTCAATATATTTTACCCTAAATAATCTCATTAGTAAAGATAACAAAATTCAAGCTTAATATTTAAAGTAGCATTTTAAAAATTTATGAAAATATTTTTTATTTATGTTTTTATCTGATGCTTAAATAATCTCTTCGCCTTTTATATATAAACCATCACGGCATATCTGTATAATATCAAAGTTATTTGCAAAATTGGAAATCCAGGCCTTTGCCACATATCGGGGATTTAAATTCCCCTCCTGTCCTATCCTTATTCCCAAGCTAAGTTTTAAAATCGGGCTTTTAAATTTCTGCACCTTTATATCTAAAATTGAAGGCTTTATATCAACCCTTTTTATTCCATTTTTAGTCTGCTTCTCTACAATAATTTCCTCCAAATTTAAAAATCTTTTACTATTTTTTTCTATCTCTTGCTTCAGCTTTTTTAATTCATCTTCTTGATTTTTAACTGCCGAAATTAACAATACTTCCTTTATTTTCAGGGTGATAATATAGGAAGCTTTATCAATTATTTTGACTAAAGAACCAACAGAAGAAGGGATTATTTTAGCTCGTAATATCTTCAACCCCTGAGGCAAGACCCGGTTTAACTTCTCTACTAACTCCTCGGTTTTTATTTCTTCTTTTAACCGAATATCTAAATATTCAGATGTGCTGCTTATTCCTAAGGGTAAAGGGGGACCGAAAGATATTCTAAACCGAGGATTAAAACCTTCGGATTTAACCACAGGGATATCGGCTCTTCTTAGAGCACGGGTAAAAACCTGGGCCAGATTTAAATGGGAAATATATTTAATAGGTCCTTCTTTACAATATTTTACTCTGACTAATTGTTCCAAATAAAAAAACTCTCCTTTTATATTTCATGTATCTCTTTGTATTTTCAACCGTTAACTAGCTAAATTTTCTTGCATCTTATACTAACGACTATTCACTATTCACTAACGACTAATCAATTGGCTAATGGTTATGTGACTAATAAAACCCTACCATTTATTAATACCAGAATTCATGCTAAAATACAAAAAAAGATTAATACCATCTTAAAGAAAAGAGGTACTTATGTTAAAAGAAAATCTAATTAAAGT
>Ga0315543_1001228_pt1 | contig 28433 bp, 38 predicted proteins | sample SalMarSW160210MG_2_FD_203098 | JGI IMG/M metagenome (GOLD analysis project Ga0315543, IMG submission 203098) | Salt marsh sediment microbial communities from the Plum Island Ecosystem LTER, Massachusetts, United States - Salt Marsh Sediment SW1601-210 ... | reverse complement strand
TTGAGAGACCTCTTTGAGCTGCTTGCTGTTAAAATCATCGTCTGATACCATAAATTTCAACACTAAGGCCGTCGCCATCTCAGCGGCCGCCTTCTGGGTCTTGGGGGCATTCTCTGCGGTCAGCCCGGCCATTGTCTGGCGGGCAATCAGGCCGGCAGATTTCATAAGCGAAAAGACCTTCCACTCTTCGGCCTTCCGGCCTACGGCCGACTTGGAAACCGCAAAACCCTTCTGGCTGCAGTAAGCAACGAGGTCCTCATAGCGAGGCTTGCCCTTGCGATTACCGGAGAAATCGGCGGGCCATTCGTTGTCGACAATCATAGCCGTCAGGGTCTGCCGCAGATCGGCAGGTAGATTATCGAGCGAACTGTGAGTCCTGCGTTTAGCCATAAGCTGGATTTATTCAATATCTGTCTTCGCGGTAATATAAAATAACAGTCAAAGATGTGAGGTTGTTCGGGTCAACATCGTTGGTATCGACCGTAATAGTTCCGGCGACGGGAACGTCCCCGTGCGGATTGCCTTCGGTATCGTCCATATAAAGCATATAAGAGAGCGGCAGTAAGGCGGTATTACAGTCGGTCTTTTCAAAAAGCGTGATGGCGTCGCTGTCTTTGACAGTTAAGGTGAAATCGAGGTCGCAGCCGTCCGCTACGAGCGTAATCCGCTGCAGCTCGCCGTTAATAGTATTGGCATCGGCCGAGGTTGCGGTCGATGAAGTCGAGTTGACATCGTTCGGAGTCGGCGTGACGACGACCGTTAATTTGCCGGCCGGCGCCGTCCTGCCGTAATAACTATCAGCCTCCTTGTCAAAGGTGGTTGTTGAATCGGCGTAAATAACAATAGCAGCACCTAAAGCAACTAACAAAACCCCAATGAGAATGTTTAATTTTTTCATAGTTTAAACTCCTTAAAATAGTTCATTGTTCGTTGTTCGTCGATGAACTACGAACTACCAACTAAAAACTCCTTTCATATCTCCAGTGCCGGGTCGGTCTGGGTCCGCTCGGCGATTTCCTTGCCTTCGGCGGTGAGCTTGATGACCTTTTTCGCAAACGTATCAGCGCCGCCGAGCAAATCGTCAATGAATTCGATATAGCCCTTATCGCTTAGATAATTGATGTCTTTGCGAAACAGGGCAAATTCGTAATTGGGGTCGATAAAGCAAACCGTTCGATAAAGTGAATCCAGCCTGACCGGGGTCGGGTAGAACAGGTCCAGATTGGTCAGGAGCTGCCTGCGCTGCTGCTTGATTTTTATGGCTGCAATTTTATCGTGCATATTAACCTCCGGGCTTTATCTGGCTTATGATCTCGCGGGTAATGGTGGCTGCGATTTCGCGGCTAATAGCGCCTGCTATCTGGGGTATTTTATCAACAATCCCCAACTGGCCTTCTATACGATTCAGGGTGGCGGATACTTTATCGAGCTTGTCACGGGTAAAGGCCTCGCTGCGAACCCAGTCTTCCTTGCTTACGTTGTTGCGTTCGCAATCAACTTTGCAGAGAGAAAAATCTTTTTTGATTTGGGCGATATCAATTTCATGGGTATCGAGCCGCTTTACGAGCTGTTTGAGGTTCCACAGGACAAGAGTGCCGATTAACGTGGCTGCCGCACTGAGCAGGATGCCGAAGATTTGTAGTATCGGATTCATATTTGTCATCCCTGATTATTTTAGTTTTTAATTTTACAACTCAGTGCTCAGGCTGCTTTTATGACCGCAACTATCTGCTTTGTCGCTGCCGACTGTTCGGAATCCTGGGCATGCTTGAATTTTTCAATCGTTGCATCATCCATTTCCACCGATTTTTTGAACGACTGTCCGCCCTTGACCACTTCTTTGAGGGCCGTGTCGGATGTCTTTTTCCGCCAACCTAAAATAATATTCGTAATGACGGATATAAGACCCAGCACGCCGAGGACCGCCTTGGCCCCGGGGAAAGGAATGGTCTGGACGACAACCGTTGCAGGCGGAACCATTTTGTTTACGTTCTCCGCCGCCTGCTGCAGCCCGGAGTTCGGGTCGGTCAACTGCTGCTCAGCCTGGCCGGCGGCATTCTGGACGGCCTGACCGGCCTGCTCCAGGTCGCAGCCGGAGATGCCGACAAGCATTACAGCGCAGACCGCCGCTGCAATTAACAACAGAAGGAAAAGTTTTTTGGGGTGCATAAGAGACTCCTTTCAATTTGTAGAAGCCATCCGGTGGCTTCGGGTTACGTTCAGGCCCCCGACTACAACATTCGAGGGCAAGCGGGCGGATTTAAATAAAAAACGCCCACCGTTGCATTACCAGCAACCGGCGAGCGTGATTGTTGCTCGTTTGGCGGACGCTGATGACATCCGCCTATTAAGTTTTCTGCAAACTACATTATCGGCTTTAGGCCGTCAAGGGCTAAAATTTATTTTGTTACGGACGAAGTTCTTTTTTTGGGCTTATTATTCGACGAAGCCGATTTTTTGAGCTCCCTGATTTGCTGAGTAAGACGCAATTTTTTGGAATCCACGTATTTTTTTTGCTGCTGACATTCGGCAAGGTCCTGCCGGGCGGCAATTACATCGACCCCGAGGTCAGGGTATTTACCTGCCAACCGGGCAATTGTTGATAAACGACGCTCCTTATTCGCGAGCAATCGCCCTTTGTCCCTGGCAATATCAAGCTGTACTTCCAGCGGTTTTTTAGCCGGCGAGGGCAGGGTATCGAGCTTACTTTGCAGTATGGCAATGGCATCGCGGGCATCCTGAAGCTGCTTCTCGCAGCGTTCGGTCCTAAGCTCATCCTTGCCGGATTCATCGTCCGAATCGGAAACAGACTTTTTACGGTATCTCTCGAGACGGTCGAGCCGCTTTTCCGTATCGTCCAGGCGGTCTTCAATAGACGATAGACGCTGCTCGAGCAGAGAATAGGAATCCTCTATAGAGTTCGGCTCAGTAACATTCGGTTCATCCTGCCCGGTCGCGACAGGAAGAACAAAGATTGCAACCAAAAGACCTGCGAATAGTATTATACGCTCCATTTTGAACCCTTTCGCTTTTTTGAGGAATGATGATTATCGTCCCCCAATATACAGAATCTCCGCAAAATATCAAGGGCTAAGATTTATTTTTTTGGTTCCCATTCATAGCCACAGTTAAGACAACTAACTATGATTTTTTTGCTTTTATGCAGCCCGGCCAATACGCCGAATGGGCCTAACAGCAGGGCACCCCCGACTGCTTTGCCCCCACTGAATCCCTTCTTTCCGCCCATTATCTGGGTAGAGCCACATTTGGGGCATTTGATTGGAGGCGGCTCTGATTGTGGTTTGGGTGGAGGAAGCTTTATAGGCGGAGGAGGGACGTATTCTTTAGCTAAAAACGGAGTTTTACAAGAGAGGCATTTTAAATTTCGGCCTTCATATTCTTCAGGAATATCCTGCTCAGCTTTGCAGTTTGGGCACTGGGTCTTCATGCCTTTTTCCGCCTCTTTCGCCTTGGTAATTCAGGCTCAAGGGCCTTTCGTAAATCATTTAACAATCGCTTCTCGGCAGGTGAAGGCAATTTGAATTTCACAAAATATCGAATATTTTGAATGGACTCTTCTACATTTACAACAGGGCTTTCATCTCCAAGTTTCCCGGGCTTTTGATGTTTATCTTTGAGGGGTTGATTGATTAGTTTTCGTAGTTCTGCAATCTCGTTTGGAGTTTTCCCTTCCAGGAATAGAAGACCGATTGAAAGCAGGTCTGTCATTGAAAAACCGCAATCGACAAACTCCTTGGCTATCAGCCTTACTCTTTCCCTTAAATCTGTGATTCTAACGCCCATAACTGTAAAAATAGTAAAAAAAGTTGTGTTCGCAAGTCTTTACAAATAATACCTTTGTGTAAATATCGTAAAAAAAGTAAACTTTTACTTGACTTACTCCGATATATCAGTGTATTTTGCAGCACAATGAAAAAGCCAAAAAACAGGACGAGTGGACACATAAAGATTGACCCACGCAGAGACCCTGGGCTTATCAACAAACTGCGAGCCGTCAATGCCGTTTCTCCTTACACTTTAATAAAACTCAATACGTTAGCCAGAACACTTCTTAATCAAAAACTCGATGAGATTATCTCTCGGCGAAAGATAGTTATCGATTACCAGCAGCCGGCCGGCGTGGCCGGCTGATATTTATTGACCCCGGCGGGCTGATGATCCGCCGGATTGAAAATAAACGGCGAAAGCCGGTAACGAATAAAGGTAAATTTTCCTCCATGAAGAGACGTAATTATAACAGGAATCTCGGCAAAGTCAAGCAGATTTTTCTGCTTGCAGTACTTGTGCTTTTCATCACCCTCCTCCGAGGCCGGCCTGCGGGGAGCGGGCCGGTTTTTGACTATAACAGGCCAAAAGGGCCTGCTCAAAATTTCTTATCTTTTTTTCTTACGACAGGCCGGCACACCTCCGCCGGCCTGCATGGTTTCATTTTTCCTCCTGACCGAGCTGATGGGTCGAAACTTAAAATTGCCGAGACCCATCAGCCGGAAAACAATCCGCCGCAAAAAGCGGCGGATAAGAAAATAGATGGTTCGACTCCGCTCACCACAAGCTGGCTCGACGAGCTGCTCGATAAAATCTGGGCTGTCGAATCGAGCAGACAATTGAATCCGCCTGACGGCGACGGCGGGGCGGCAATCGGGCCGTTACAGATACACGCAGACGTCCTGATAGACGTTAACGGCAAATACGGAACGAATTATACTTGCGCAGATCTGCGCAACATCGAGACGGCAAAGACCATTGCACGATTGTATATTTCGATGTGGATGGAGAGACACAAAGCCGAAATCGCCTGCCGGATTTTCAGCGGCGGGCCGAGAGGCTGGAATACAGCCAGTACTGATAGATACTGGCAAAAAATCAAAAATCAAAATGCAAAAAGCAAAAATGAGGAATAGAGAAATGGCAAAAGCGTTACCTAAAAAGGTGTTTGTTCGTTTTCGTAAATACGAAGGCGATAATACGGTCAGATTGCAGGTAGATACCGACGTTTCACAGATAGTTGACCAAGACGAGACCTGTGAAATTGGAGTTTATGAGTTTAAAAAAACCATCAAGGCGAAAAACTCGACAAGCATTGTTACTAAATAATTTTTCGCAAAGCGAGGCAGGTAAATATGGTAGCGTTCGCACGAGAAGAAAAACAAACCGAGACAGGGGTCATCTGTCCGAAATGCTTCAGGGAACTGGCGGGCAAGCTCGTCCTGCCGACATATACGGACAGATACAAACGAATCATCAGGGAGTATTACGGCTGGTGCGATAAGTGCGACGTCGGGTTCGAAGTCGTTCAGTTTAAAATGCAGGTAAAAGGCGGTTGGCGGATCCATAAATACCGGCTATACAGGGCCTGCGATCAGGACGACAAGCCGATACCTACAACCGGCTGGCTGATAGTAAACCACCTGCCGGAACCGGCGCCGGTAGTTACAGGGCCGGGGGGCGAATACGACAAATCCTTCACGCCGGAGACAATCGAGCTGGTAGAGACGGTGCTAACCGCATTAAAAGCAACAGTAAAAACAGTGGAATCACTTTTGAAACTGGCAAAGCAAGAAAAATGACAGACCCGAATATCATAACATCAATTAGGACAATTGCTGAGGATGTTTCGCAAATAAGAATCATATTGTTAGTAATTGTATTTTTATTTTGTCTCAGAGAATTTTTACGTAAAGATAGCTAAACTGTCTAACAAAACCGAAACGGCTGATGACCTTATGGGTAAAACGAAAACAAAATGAATCACTATCTCGGCGTCAAAAAAGTTGCTAAATTACTCGATAAGCCCATAAGCGAAGTTCGTCGGCTTTGTAAACGGGGTGAGTTGCCGGGCGCCGTTAAATGCGGCCGATATTGGCGAATTCAAATTGCTGTAGATATTGATTTTATTAAAAAAGAAGCGGAAAGTTTGGCAGATATTCCTCAAAAAGCACGCGATGAAACAATCAGGCGAGTTGGATTGATTGTAAAATTCAGAGTTTTTTCGGGCGCTTTTCAAGGAGGACGCAGCGAGGCCATCGCTGTATTCTGTTCGCAAAAGGGCTTGGCCGTTCGTTCTTTCCAGCGATGGCTGGCAAGCTATAAGTCATCGGGCCTGACCGGCCTTGTCGATATGCGGGGTGGAGGGGAATTCCTGACACAAACTATCAGCCCGGACGCATTCGAGCTGTTCAAGTCGATGTACCTGACTGAGCAGCAACTCAGCGTCAAGACGTGCTGGCAGAACATCAGCTTTGTCAATAAAAATGAGAACAAGGGCTGGAAGATTCCGCCGCTTCGGTATATGTACCAAATCGTCAAGCAGCGAATACCGCTACCAGTCGCAATCCTGCATCGTGGGGGATTAGGAGCATACGAGGCTAAGTGCGCTCCATTCGTGCAGACAGACCCCGATAGTATCGAGCCGGGTCAGGTATGGGTTGGTGACCATCACCAGTTCAATTGCAAGGTCTTTCACAGGGGCAAGTGGCAGCGGCCCTGGCTGACGGCGTGGGAAGACAAGCGAAGCCGGGCAATCGTCGGCTGGTATATTTCCTTCAGCCCGAACCAAACGACAGTGCTGCTTGCTATGAAACGTGCGGTCGAAAAATACGGACCGCCGGATATGGTTAAAATCGATAACGGCAGGGACTATGACAGCGAGCTATTCACAGGCACAACTAAAGCAAAACGGCGGGCGATACGGGCAGGGTATCTCGACGAGCAGATGCTCGCAGGCATATACGCGATGATGGGTATTACAATATCGTTTGCGAAACCATATCACCCCCAATCAAAACCCATCGAACGGTTCTTCGATACGCTCGATATGCAGTTCACAAAAACCTTTAAGACCTATTGCGGCAAGGACACTAACCGCAAACCGGAGGACCATAATGAAATTTTAAAGAACAAAACGCTTGCGGCTGAATCGACGCTCGAAAAATTCACAAGCCAGCTCAGCCGATACGTCGAGGCGTATAACTCAACCGCACATACCGGCGCCGGTATGGACGGCCGAACGCCGCTCGAAGTACTGCAAACCCGACAATCGCAGCGGGTGCTGCCGGAGGGTGTGGCAGAGCTGCTGCTGCGGGTGTGGAGCCGCGAGCTGCTCGTCGGCAAAAACGGCGTGCGCTTCAGGGGGATTTATTACGGACAATATAACGAGAACCTTTTTGCGCATCAGGGCAAACGGGTCCGCGTCAATTACGACCCGGACGATTTGCGAACGATACAAGTCTATGATGCCGCCACAATGAGCCTGCTCGCAATCGCGGACCAGAACCAGCTCGTCCGGTACGGCAGGGCGGTCGATGAGCAGGCGCTCCGGGAAGCGATGAGAAATAAATCGAGGGCGGTCCGGATTGTCAGGCAATTCAAGGATACGCGGCGGACGGCAAATATGGAGCTGACGGACCTGACAATAGCGGCAATGAGAGAAGCGGCCGAGTCGAGCCGGCAGGAACAGGCCGAACAAACGAAACCGAATCTGCGGCCGGTTATCACGCCGCTTAACAAGCAGGTAAAAGAAATCCGGAAACTTGAAATCCTTAAAGAGGTCAAGAAAGCCGCAGGCGGAGAGACAATCGCCCGCGTGCTCAATATAGACTTGTCCGTTTTAAAAGAAGAAACAAAATCAAAAATAAAATTATTCGATGACTAAAACAAGCATCCAGCAAACAATGGAGCAGGATGCTCGGATAGTAAAAGAAAGGATTCTGATGGCGGCTCAGCATGAAAAAGCGAGTATAGCTGCACATGATTTAAAAGAATTCATCGAAAAACACGGCTGGACACAAGCGGCGGTAGCGATGAAGCTGGGTGTATCGAATGCTGTTATCAGCCAGTTCCTAAAAGGCAAATACAAAGGAAATATTAATGAATTGGTTAATAAAATCGGCCATCTTCTTGATTCGCTTGAGCGCCGCGAGCGGCGGGTCAAGAATACGGTCTTTGTTAAAACGGCAGTTGCAAAAAAAATACACGCACTTATTACTCAGGTCGATACTTTTGCCGGAGAGGAAGGCAAAATAGGGTTAATAATCGGTGACAGCGGGCACGGTAAAACCCGCTGCCTTAGGGAATATGCCGCCGCCAATCATAATACAGTTTATATTCAGCTCGACAGCACAATGAACTCAACAACGATGTTCAACGAAATAGCTGAAAAGCTTGGCGTCGCGGAAAACGGCTCTCTTGCTGTTATTACCCGCCGGCTTATCGAATATTTGCAAAACAAGCATATTATCGTAATCCTCGATGAGGCCTCCAGATTAAAAATAAATCAACTGGACCAATTACGCCAGATTATAGTTATCAAATGCCATTGTCCGTTGATTCTGGCCGGCAACGCCGACCTGTTAAAGACCATTATGCAGCCGACAATGAGGCGGGGACATGAATCTTTAGACCAGTTCATATCAAGAATGATGTATCCGCTTATTCTCGATAACCTGGCATCGGATAAAAACGGCGGCTTATACACCTCGGAAGAGATTCGAAAGCTATACGAATACGGCGGAATACGGCTGACAACAGATGCGGTCAGAACATTGCAAAAAATCTGCAAAACACCTCGTTCCTGCAGAATGCACCTTTGCGACCTTGTAATTATGGCGCTGCATACGGACAAAATGGTAAACAATCTGGGACAGGTTGATTCTGAATATATTATTGCAGCCATTAATGAGCTTAACTTGCCCGGCAAAAATCGGTTACCGGTAATACTAAAAGAAATTGAGGCCGAGGAACCAAAGACAGCGGTACGGGCGGGATAATGATTCACAAACTAAAAAGACCATCGAGCTTTGTCGTTGTTGTTTTGAGATCATTGAGACATCGAAGATGTGTTCGATGTAATAAACCGATCCATTCGCTTGAGGAATCAGCCGAACATTGGCGATCGGAATTAGAAAAGACGGCGAAGGCGGGATAAATGATGCCGAATTTTACACAGCGAGCCAGAAATTATGTTCAACGAAGTCCGCAATGTAAAGCGTTTCTGTCAAACTATTCGAAGGAGCGGCTGATTCGAGGCATCGCAAAGCTGATGAGTGAGGCGTACAGAGAAGGAAAACAGGTAAAATTAAGCTATGGCAGCATCCCTGGCACCTGTTGTGTATGTGGAAAAGATATTTTAGAGCAAAACAGAAAACGACTTTAAATGCTCAATAACAGCCAGATAATACTTGTTCAAATTGCGTGTAAACAGGCCGGAATCCGCTCCGCGATATTCGAAGGCAGGTACCGGATGCTGCTCGGCCAGTACAGGCAATCGAATGGCAGCCCGGTTACGAGCTGCAAACAGCTCAATAATATGCAGCTCGATGACCTGCTGGCAATATGCGAATCGCACGGCTGGAGGCAACCGGGAAAACCGGAGGATTTCTACCGGAAAAAAGCAGCAAAACAATCCGGCTTTGCCGGCTACGCACTACAGGGGGCAATCAGGCACCTTGCAGGAGATCTCGGCTGGAGCGACCTGCAATTAGCCGGAATGCTCAAACGAATGACCGGCGGGGAAGTTACGAATATAGCAATGCTCAAGCCCGGCCAGGCGTTCAAAATCATTGAGGCATTGAAAGCGATGTTCGGCCGCGAGAAGGGTAAGCAATATTCGAATTTGAAACAAATTCAGGAAGATACGGAGGCAGTCACGGATGGCCAAGCGATTAAAGTCAGATAAGCCGGCACTGATAGAAGTCAAGGGCTGGAGTTACGCAAACGAGTACGTCCGCAGGGTGGGCGATTTGCAAATGAAAATCACCGCAGCTGAGCATAAAGCGGCGGACGATATCAATGAAGTCAAAGCGGAGCTTGCCAAGAAGGTCAAGCCCCTGCAGCAGGAGATAGATACCTACGTCCGCAGCTTAGAGGCGTTTGCCGCAGCACACAAGGCCGACTTCGAAAAGAACCGCAGCAAAAAACTCAACTTCGGCAAAATCGGCTGGCGGAAGAGCACTTCAATTATCACAAAAAAGAACACACTGGAATTAGTTAAAAAAGTTTTTGCAAAAGCGAAATGTGTAGCATGCATCATAATCAAAGAGACGGTCTCTAAGGAGGCCCTAGCTAAACTCACGGACGAGGACCTAGCCAGTGTCGGGGCTCGGCGAAAAATAAAGGATGATTTCTTCGTCGAGCCGGATTTACCGGAAGCGGTCGATTACTGCGAATAGGAAATATGGAAATAAATCTCGGTTCAATTCAGATACCTATAAACGCTGTTACCAAGACTTTTGCGGTCCTCGGCAAACGCGGCGGAGGCAAAACATATACAGGCGGCGTAATGGCAGAGGAATTTTTCAGGAACAATATTCCTTTTATTGTCTTTGACCCGATTGATGTCTGGTGGGGACTTCGTGTCGACAAAAACGGCAAAGACAGAGGGCTTCCGGTAGTAGTTTTCGGAGTTGAACATGCAGATATTCCATTGACCAGAGATATGGGAAGGCAAATTGCCCAGGCAGTCGTAAGAGACAATGTATCGTGCGTGATTTCAACCTTCGGCCTGCCGAAGGTTGCTCAGCGGCATCTGGTCGCAGAGTTTGCAGATGAGATTTTGAATATCAATAATACTCCCCGACATATATTTATCGAGGAAGCACACGAATATGTGCCGCAGCGGGTATTCGGGGCAATGAGCAAAACCTTTAATGCGGTTAGTAACTTGATTGTAATGGGTCGCAATAGGGGGCTCGGGGTCACTTTACTTAACCAGAGGGCGGCTACCGTCAATAAAGATGTCTTAACGCAAATAGATACGCTTATTGCAGTAAGAAGCGTAGGGCCGCAGGACAGAAAGGCACTTAAGGAATGGGTTGAAGCTCATGCCGCCGAAGGGAATTTTGAAAAATTTATAAAATCCCTGCCATCACTGCCTACCGGAGAAAGCTGGATATGGTCCCCGGAGTTTCTTGGTATTTTTGAGCGAATTAAAATCCGGCGTCGCAATACTTTTCATCCAGACCGCGAAAAGCTCGGGGCCAAATTCGAAATACCCCGGCTCGACCAGGTAGATATCCAGGGCTTTATTGAGCGATTTAATGAATCAGCCAAGTCGCCGAGACAGAAACAAATAAAAGAAAAAACTGAGACTGTCCAGCCTAAGAATGTCGAAAGTCATGAGCTGATAGCTTTGCGTAACGAATACGAAAGCAGATTGCTGGCCAAAGATGTTGAAATTCGCAATCTCCAGGCTGTAATTGAAAATGTGCGGAGGGCAATTGGTGCAACCAGTAGCGAAATTTCTATGGCATCATCCACAACTGCAAGTTTACTCAGGGACAGTGTGTCGTTGTGGCTCGGCAAGCTCAAAAATAGCGGGGCGGCACGAATGTTTAAATTGTTAGCTGAAAATCCTCATAAACAATTTACACGAAATCAAATAGCACTTGCTGCCGGATTAAGTCATAAAAGCGGAACCTTCGGAACATATTTATCTAAATTAAGAAGTAATCATCTGATTGTAGAGCAGGGCGGATTGTTCCAAATAAATCCTGATTTGTAAGATGCCAACGCCAAACGTAACAACGCTCGAAGTGGCAAGGTGTTTGTCGATTCTCGAATCGGCGGATGAGCCGATTGTGGCGGCGGAGCTGGCGGCCAGATTGCATTTGTCCGGCAATCGAGAATCGCAGCGTCGGCATATTCGAGCCATTATAAAACAACTGCGGGATGACGGCTCGATGATAATAGCAACCCTGCAGGATGGCTACTTTTTGACGGAAGACCCGCAGTTTTACCAGGACTATCTCGATGGCAAGCAGATTGACGCCAAGCGAATCCTCGGCGAGACGCACAGGCGAAAAAAGATGCTGACTGAGGTCGGCAGCGGGCAGGGCGTTTTGTTCGGGCCGGTGGTAACTACCGGTATAGGGTGAAGGAGAAATTTATGGCAGACCGCGAACTGGTAAAAATCGACATACCACCGAACATCAAGGCGGAAATCTACGGCCAGATAACCAGCCGGATGGCGAAACTCGGATACAATCCCGCAACATGGGACTCTCTTAATCTCGGCTTCGACTTGCCGCCGGATTGGCCGATTGACAGGGACGACCATCCGACGATGGCCCAGCTCGTAGTTATTGCCAGAAAGCTAAAAATGGAAATCGTTATCAGTAATATTTGTTTGTCTCCACTAAAAGATGGAAACCCAGGATGATGATTATGAGCTCGAAGAGCGGGCGGCAATCAGGGAGCTCGAAGGCGGCTTTCCGCGAGACGTGGCGAAATCCCTTGCCCGCGATGATATCGAGGCGCGGACGGCGCAGCAGAATTGTCTGAATCGTCACCGGCAATATGAAAAACAGCAACAGAATGAACCGAGAAAAATACAACAGCCGGAATGGAAGCAGCCGCCGGAAAAGCCGGAGCTGCAGGCCCTTCGTGACCGGCGGGATGAAGTCAGTAAAAAAATGACAGCCGAAAATGACCCGAAACGAAAAAATGAATTATTTGCCGAATGGAAAGCGATTATACAAAAGATTGGTGTGGTAAAAAAAGGAGCTTAAAATGGCAATAAGAGAAGGTTATGCTGCGGGGACTGAATATGGAGGCGGTTACCCCACAGAAGCGGACATACTCACTTTTTTGGCGGAGCGCGGGATTGAAGTTATTACGGAAAACAATCCCACTTTCATAGTGGAATTTGTGAAGTCTCTGTGGGCACAGATAAACGCCTTCGACTGGGCCGGAGCGTTAGGCGTCTATTGCCCGTCAACTACGACGTTCAATATTCGCGGCGGCAAATACCTGTTTGCCGGCGAGGTCAAGACCTACACGCCTGGAGCCGCCGTAAACCCAACGGACAACGACACAACCTATATCTGGATGGGCCACGATAATACCATCGGCAGCGGCATCGACGGCGACGGCTGGCCGAGCACCGACCATATCAAATTAGCGGAAATCGACGTCGATGCCGACGGCGTTGTTACCGATATCCACGACTTACGGGGCCAGACCTTTATGAAAGATACAAACCTCGCTTCGCTGAATCTTGAGCAATTTTTCTGTTATGAAGGTAACGTTTTAACATACGAAAACGAAGTGCTGATTTACTAAAGGAGCTTTATAGATGGACGCGAAAGAAAAAGGAATAATGATGTTAGCTGCCGTGGATTCGGTGGATTTGAACGCCGTGGCCTCAACAACTTTGTTCACGGTGCCGGTCGGCAAAAAAATGGTTGTGGACCATATAAAACTACGGAATTTGTCCGATGATGCCGGCACTGCCGTAGTAACCTTCGGGCAGAGCGGTGCCAAAACAGATTTTGTGGCGGCACAGACACTATCAAGCCTGTCTGCCGCAGGCAAGGCCGGCAAAATCCAACCGGTGCCTAATGCAACGACGCCGGCAATAGTGGAATATGCCGCCGGCACGGTCTTTGTTATCGACGTCACGACGGCTGCCGGTGCGGCCTGCACTGCCACCGCAGAAGTCTTTGGCAAGCTGTCAGACGCATAAAAATCGCCGTTCGAAAAATTTACGGAGTTACCTGATGATTGACCTGCGGGCCGATTATGTTATATATTGTAAATTCAACGCCAATAAAACAATTAATCGGGCAGGAACAATCGATGAGGTATATTACGAAATTGCTGCGGCCGGCAGTTTATTTAGCGCTGGCGGCAACAGCAATATTAATTGTTAGATCAGTATTTTTTTTACATTCATCTGATATGATAGACCTAAGAGCCAACTGTGTTGCCCATTACAAAATGAACGACAAAGCACCCTCTCCGGTTGTCGTTGACAGTTCCGGCAATGGTTGCCACGGCGAATCCTATCGGAATACTGAAGATATGCACACAGATGGCAAGATTGACGGGGCTTTGAGCTTCAACGGCTCAAGTGATTACGTAGACACAAACTCGGCGTTTCAATCAGTTTTTCGGAATGATTTTTCGATAAATTTATGGGTCAAATTGATGGATGGAAATCCACAAAGTCCGCAATCAATAATAGGTTATTGCGGGGATAATGACATGATTGTTGTTCGTCTGTCTGTTACAGGAAAAATACAATTCACTTACTTGGTTGATGGTGCACAAGGTTGTTTTCTTGAAACGGAAGCCCTTTTTGGTGATGGTGAACAATCTTGGGCAATGCTTACAGTTGAAATCATGCAAGTGGATAAAACGCATATTAACGGAAGGGTATACGTGAACAGTATCCTAAGATGTTCTGTTCCTGATGATGCAGCAAATATGCAAGATTACGGCGGTGATATTCTTTATGTTGGATGTGCCAATGCTTATGGAGTAGAACCCTACCAATTTTGCAATTGTATTATTGATGACGCAATGATTTTCAACAAGGCGTTGTCGCAGGAGGAGAAAGAATTTCTCTACAACAACGGTGATGGCACAGAATACCTGACAGACCACTACAGGGTCTTTCGGGGGCAGGATGGCAACTTCGATTATGATGAGCCTGTTGCCGAAATGGCGTATGACGATTTGCAAATTTCCATCCCAGAACAAGACTTGCCGGCCAATACTATCTGGCATTATGTTCGCCGGCGGGTTGCAGGCTGCTGCAATAAAGAATCGCCCGACAGCCCTGTCTGTATTGTCAGAATCGATTCTAACGGCGATATGATAGGTAATATCCCTAATTCGCCCACAAATTTAATTACAGAGCGACTTTCCGAAGGCAAGGTCAAGCTGCGATGGCGGTATATCAAACTCGAAGAGGAAATCGCTCCAACAGGATTTCATATCTATATCGATTCCGGGGCCGGCTTTGACTTCAAAACTCCTGATGGAACCGTCCTTTATCATCACGGAGGGCCTAAGGCCGGCGAATTTGACTGGACGTCGGATTCGCTAAGTCATGGCGAGCTTTACAGGTTCTGCGTGAGGAGCCACCGGACAGGCTCCGGGGAATCGCAGAATACCAACTTTGTCTCTGCTGTTGCCGATGCGGTTGGCCCTGAGGCGATTACAGACTTGCTCACCAGCGTAGAGGAAATATGAGTATAAAAGATAGTATTTCGGTGTCCGGCCAGTTCGACCAGGCGGCAAAGCGGGAGAAGTTGCAATCGCCCCAGATAATTCAAAAAACCAAGGCTGTGCGGCATCAGCGAAGCGTGCTCCCTGATTTATCTATTTTCGAAGTCCAGTCCGCCTCTGCGGTTGAGGGTGTGTATAATTGTTACCGGCAAACAACATACGGCTCTTTCGGTCCTCCATCAATTGAAGTTCTTAATATCGTGGAAAACAAGCCGTTTTTCAGTGGCAACGCCCTTGCCGTCGGCGACAGGATATCTGCATGGCAGATGCCGAATGACGAGGGCACTATGCACTGGGTCGGGCACCCCGCGACCCCTTCTGTCAGGATGGCCAGAACAACGGCGGCTGCCGGTGGCTCATCACCAAATAGAATTCGCTGCAATTTGGTGGCTAATGATGGCGAAACGGAAATCACATCAGGATTGGGGTCGAACATCTGGGTGTACTTCAAAATAACAAACGAGACCGATGCGCCTAATACTTATCTTAACGCAGCACTGCCTCGGTTTGCGAACAATGACTATTTATTCGTCCAGAATATAGGGGGCAAATGGTGGCATGTTGCTATATTGCAGGGCAGTGAAAACTGCGTATGCAGCGAGGAATAAATGGGTATAGAAGTTTATGAAGTCCAATCCGCCGCTTTAGGTCATGGGGTATATAACTGTAAGAAACAGCAATTGCTCGCTTCGGGATGGCAGGCCGGTGCCGGCGATAAATTTGAGGATTATGACGAAACAATTATACAAGTTCTCAATGTTATAGAAAACGACACTCTTGCAGATTATACACCTGCACTTGCCAAAGGCGACAGGATATCTGCGGGGGAATTTAGAGATTGCGATGGTTTAGTTTTTCGTATCGGGTTTCCGGCGACCCCTTCAGTCCGAATGGCGAGGACGACAAAGGCGGCGGGAGAGGCCCAGCAAATTACCTGTAATCTGATGGGGAATAATGGCAACGAAATAACGACGGGATTAGGTTCCGGTATAGAGGTTTATTTTAAGCCGACTAATGATGCGGATATCAACGCAGCTCTGCCTCGCCTGGCGGATGATGATTACCTGTTTGTTCAGAACATAGCGGGGAAATGGTGGTGCGTTACCGTATTGCAGGCGAGTAAAGATTGTGTATGTAGCAGTTAGGGGTGAAAATAATGGCAGAAGCACAATTTAATCCAAGCACATTAAAGGCGAGCTTTGATTCTGCTACGAAGAAACAGCAAGTTATAAATATGGGCTGCGAACACTGCCCGGGCGGGACATCGCCGGAAACAATCAAGGTTACCGCTTCCGGTATATTATGTTGTCCGGGAGTTGGGAATTGCTGCTCTTCTGTTGGTGATAATAAAATAAAAATTACGAGTATGGGAATTGGATGGAATGGTGTATCTGTTTTGCAACGTGGCTGGTATCCTTGGATGAATTGGAATTCTGATACTGGCAAGTGGTCCGGAGCTGAAGAGGGAAGCTTGTGTGTTTGGAGCGAGCTTATTTATGATGATTTCGGGTATGCAGAGCATTATAATTTAGCAAATTGTCAGGGTGGGGTTGATTCTTACATTCAATATGTTGCAAAATTAGTTCAATTCATACGAACTAACACACAATGGCAATTAGGTATAATGTTGGGGGGCGTAGGAACTGCACCAAGCTGGCCAGATCATCCTTTTCAAAGGAGTGAATCTGGAGGGCCTTTTGAATATTGTATTCCGTATGATTTAGAACTTGAAAATGATTACGAATGCCCGAGCGATTGCATTGGCAACGGCACAGCGATAATAACCGAGGTTTAATGGCTGTTTAAATAGGCTTCAAACAAACCGTAATTAACTGAAAAATCTGAAAAAATAAAAAATTTTTCAACTTTTTAAAAATCCTCGTTTTTTTTGAAGATTTCTTGGTTACTTGACTCATTTTCCTGATTTCCCGCCCTACCAAGTGTCCAAACCTTGTGCCACTTTAGCGTACTTTGTGCCATTTAGAAAGGTAAACTACAACTACAAAGGTAAACTACAGACGTCCTATAATAAAATTTTCCAAAAATTTCAAAAAAAATGATTTTGCGGGTTGACATAGTGGTAAGAAGTGGTAGGATTTCCCTAAACTGTTATCACGAGTGGGACAAATGCCATGCTTTTACTAACAGGCGAATATCAGCACGTAATCGACGACAAGAGCAGGGTTCTCATATCAAACAAGCTGAGAAGTCAAATTGATGCCGATGAGCACGGCAGCAATTTCTATCTTGTCCTCGGTGCCAATGGCATACTTTGTTTGTATCCTGAAAAATATTTCGAGCGGATTGTCCTTGCGATTGCACCCGGCACTACTGCACCGGATGAAACTGTGGCGTTCGAGCGAATAAGCTTTGCTCTGGCCGGAAAGGTAGAGCTGGATAGGCAGGGGCGTCTGCTTTTGAATGAAAGATTGAGAAAAAGGGCTGGATTGAAAGATAAGGTTACGCTCGTTGGTGTCAGAGACCACATCGAGCTGTGGAACAGGGAAAACTGGGAACAATACCTTGCAGACCATATGACCCAATATCAGAAACAGATGTCGCAGGCACGGCAGGTTGTCCTGCAGGAAGAAAGCCGGAAACTTTGACTTCTAAGGTGGAGGCAAAAATGATTGGAATGGATTTGAATCATTGTCAGATTGTGGAAAAGAGCCTTGCTGGTAAAAGAGCGGTTGATGAAAAAACCTTAGCCTCGCTGGAAATTCTTACCGAACGGCTGGAACGACTGAGAAAACTCGATAAGTCTTTTGCCAACATTGAATTTTCGTCCGCTGTTGAAAGGCTTAAAGGCCGGAAAAACAAGGTAGCCGTAGGCTAAAATCAACGTATGTCGCTTAGGACGAGAAAACTAAACGCTATGTACTAAATACCGGACCCTGATATTGGGTTTGCTGGTTTAGAAGTGAATAGTTCGGCGGTAGAGCATATTCCGGTTCTTGCAGAAACGTTAGCTGAACAGATAAACTTACCTACGGATGGGGTGATGGTCGATGCGACCATAGGACAAGGAGGTCATAGTTTCCTGTTCGGCCGGATTTTGGGCCCTGAGGGAGTTATCATTGGCCTGGATGTCGATAAAGATTCTATCCGAAGGGCCCATTTCAAATTAAAGGACCTTCCTTGCGAGGTTATTTTGATTCGTGCCAATTTTTCCCAAATCGGCGAGCAAGTCCATAAGCAGGGTATAGAAAAGGTAGATTTTATATTGGCAGATTTGGGTCTCTGCTCGGCACAGTTGGCTGACGCCAAAATGGGGCTGAGTTTTCTTCACGATATGCCGCTTGATATGAGAATTGACGAAAGATTAAAGACCACCGCTGCCGATATAATCAATAAAACGGATGAAAAAGCCTTAGCTGATTTGATTTACAAATTCGGCGAGGACAGGGCCTCACGGCGGATCGCACGGTTTATCGTCAGCCATCGTAAAGGTGAGCCGATAACCACGACCGGCCAGCTGGCGGCGATAATCTGCAAAGCGCTCCACAGGCCAGGCAAAAAAAGAAGGACTAGAATACATCCGGCAACCAGGACATTTCAGGCCCTGAGAATCGCCGTCAACAATGAGTTGGAGAACTTGGGAAAGCTGCTTGGTTCAGCACCGCAGCTTCTAAAAGAAAAGGGACAAATAGCAGTCATTAGCTTTCACAGTCTCGAAGATAGATTAGTTAAGAATAGTTTTAAGCAAAATAAAAAGGAGAGCATTTACTCCGATTTCACAAAAAAGCCGATTGTGCCGTCCCGGCAGGAAATCGCGAGAAACCCGAGAGCAAGAAGTGCAAAGTTAAGAATTGCCCAAAAGGCGTGAAGGGACTCCCCTTAGGGGGAACCCAATAGTGAATCGAAAATCGAATCACGAATCACGAATCACGAATCACGAACCGCCAAATATTGAAGAAAAAGGAGTTTCGTTTATGACTTCCGACGCCAAGATTGGATTGCTGTTAGGCCTGGCCTTTATATTCCTAATTGCGTTTGTAATTAATGGGCTGCCAGGCTTTCGCGAAGACGGGAGCAATAATGAGCTGACTACCAATATGGTCAGTTTACAGAACAATCCGCCGGCTATTGCAGCTAAGGAGCGGGAGGTTATCAATATGAGGAAGTCGGTTGGGGAAAAGCCCCTAAAGGCCGGGCCGCCTTCCATAGGCAATCAGGATATTCGCTTTACAACGGCATTGCCGAAAAGTTCCTCGGCTGTAAAGGAGACCGCTGGTGTAGAAAGTGATAGAAGTTACAAAACTGAATCGAACAAGGTGGTTCCTCCAAAAATCTATGTTGTTAATGAAGGCGATAGTCTTGCTGTTATAGCCCGAAAATTTTATGGCTCCCGGGAAGGTAGCAAGAGAATAAATATCGCCAGGATATTTAACGCCAATCGCAGGTCGTTGAAATCGCCTGATGAAATTTATGTTGGGCAAAGGCTTATCATACCACCGTTGTTAGCTTCGGTGCCGGATAAAGGCAAAATTGCGAACCTCTTTTCCGCAACGGAGTTTGCTAAAGTTGAATCTGTCGGCGAGAAACGCTTTTCGACTGATGGCCGCAAAGCAGAACAAAGCAATTCGTACGTTGTGCGGGAGGGTGATAGTCTGTGGCAAATTGCTGCCGAGCAGCTTGGGGACGGCAGTCGCTACGGCGAAATAGCTGAACTAAATGCCGCTGTCTTAGACAGCGAGGATAATCTTTTTGTTGGGATGCGTTTAAAAATGCCGGCTCGATAAAATACATCGATTGATTACTGTTCGCTGGTTGTTGAATTATCAATTGTTAATTATCAATATCGCCATATGAGACCCCGCTTTTGTTTTGTTTTTGTCGTTTTTTGTTTTACGGCTGTCTTAATCCTTACTATTCATCTCCGTGGCGCCGAAAATCGCATTTTCTATAAGCTTTGTACGCACAGGGCCGAGCAAAGTCGGCTAAAACAGGAGCTTGGCAACAAACAGCTGCGGCTGGAAAGTTTAATAAATCCTGCCGCCGTCTCACAGCGTCTTGGTTGTGACAAAGCAGGCCATTGAAAAACCGATATAAGAGCAAGAAAATCAGCTTCACTATTAACATTTGCCACAGGTAAATGAAAAATTGAAAAGCGTTCGAATTATCATTTTCTTCCTTGTTCTTTTGATTGTGGCATTTTTGTCACTGGCGGGGCGGTGCTTTTATCTACAGTTTCTCAAAAGCGACCATTATATTGCTGCCTGTGCCAAGCAGCAGCAGGGGCGAGCGACCCAAAAGCCTCAACGCGGAGTAATTCTTGATTGTCGTGGAAGGGTGCTTGCCGCAAGCAACAACATCCAGACCATTTTTGCCGAGCCGCGGATTATAAAGGACCCTAAAACTACATCCACCAGACTTGCCCCAATATTGGATGTGGGCGCACACGAAATCTGTAAGCTTATCACTGAGAGCAAAAATCCGGGCTTTGCGAAAATCAGAGCAGGCGCCGACGCAAACCAGTGTAGTGCAGCCGGCAAAATTTATGGTATCGGCGTTCAGTCTGATTGGCGAAGACGTTATCCAATGGGCTCTCTGGCCGTACATATCGTTGGTTTTACGAGTGTTGACAATCGAGGTTTAGGTGGTATTGAGTTACAGTACGACAAAGAGCTTAGCGGCTCGTCCGGGCAGAACATTTTCTTTGCCGATGCCTCTCGTCGGCCGGTTCGGCTGAAACAACAAAATAGCATTGTCAGCGATGGCGTCGGGATTATTTTGACTCTTGATGCCACCATTCAGCAGTTTGCACGAGCCGAGCTTGTAAAGCAATACGAGAGCTACGAAGCCGAATCGGCTGTAGCGATTGTGGCTGAAGCCGAAACCGGGGCGATTTTAGCTCTTGTTTCGCTGCCCGATTTTGACCCTAATGACATTCAGTCAGCCGAGCCGAATAATCTTCGTAATCGGGCGATAACTGACCAGTTTGAACCAGGTAGTATCATAAAGCCGATTGTTGCTGCAATTGCAATCGATGCCGGTGCTGTTCGCCCTGATGAAAAAATATTCTGCGAGCAGGGAATCTATCACAGCAGGGGCTTCGGACGTATCGGCGAGTACGGCAATCACAGATTTGCAGACTTGACAGTAGGCGAGATTCTAACTTTTTCCAGCAACATAGGAATGGCCAAAATCGGACAAAAACTTGGCAAAGATGAACTCTACAATGGACTGAAGCTTTTCGGCTTCGGCAAAAAAACAGGTCTCGATTTGCCGGGTGAGGCGGAGGGATTGTTGCGGCCGGCGCAGAACTGGACGGGATATAGCGTAACTCGAATACCTTTCGGCCAGGAAATTTCTGTAACTGCGATTCAGCTCGTTCGAGCCTTCTGCATACTTTCCAGCGGTGGACGTTCAGTTCAGCCGTTCCTTGTCAGGGCAATGGTTGGAAACAGCGGGCGAATTATTAAACTGAGACAACCACTGCCATCCGTTGGGTTTGTTGTCAAACCCGAAGTTGCCAAATGGATTGTTACCGATGCTATGGTCGGTGTGGTTAATGAAGGAACAGGCAGCAAAGCTAAGCTTCAGAAATGGCAGGTGTTCGGCAAGACCGGAACTGCGAATATTGCGAAAAGCAACGAAAAAGGTTATTCGGACAGCGATTACATTGCTTCTTTTATAGCAGGTGCACCGGCCGAGGAGCCGAAAGTAATCGTTTTGGTTTCGGTTCGCAAGCCGAATATTGCCCTCGGTAAGGGTTATACCGGCGGAGCCATAGCCGCACCGGTGGCCGCCAAAATACTCGAAAAAACCCTCAATTATCTCGAAAAACATCAGCGGTAATGCGAAGTCCGGCCTATATATCCGGCTTCGATGCAGAACTGGATGATGTCGCGGGCCAAAGGTGCAGCATCGCTTGAGCCGTGTTGGCCGCCTTCAACCACGACGGCAATTGCAACACTTCGGCCTGTGCTGTCTTCAGCAAAACCTGAAAACCACGCATTGTCCGGCTCTTCTGTTGAGCCGGTCTTGCCGTAAACCTTCACGTCCTGCTCCGCAAAGCTGACAGGGCCAAATTCTTTATAAGCTGTGCCGCCAGGTTCGTTGACGACGGCGCTCATACCATCTCGAACGATATCCAGGCTCTCCGGCGAGATGTCGAGTGAGGTTGAAGAAAATTTTGAATCGTCGGTGTTGTCCGTAAAGAGCCGGGGGGTTTTGTACAATCCGCCTCGGGCGATAGCTGCCATTGCATTTGCTGCCTGCAGCGGGGTAGCTCGCAGATTTCCCTGCCCTATGCCGAAATACCTTCTTTCATTCTTTTTGAGGGGAGGTAATTGCTCAAAAAATGATATTGTGCTTTTTGCAGGAGTTGTCGATATTTGGCCCGCTGCTTGTCTCAAATCTCGTGCCCCGTCTCCGGCTCGTGCAAGCGACGAAACGCGTCCGTAGCCGAACTTGAACAACCATTGCTGCAAAACTAAAGGGTCAATTCTATCTGCAAGGCGGGAGAAATAAATGTTGCAACTTCCCTTAATGGCGTTGCGTGCCTTATTCGGCCACTCGTCGTTATGGCACCTCCAGGAGTATCTATTGTACAACCAGCAGCTCGGCCAGCCTCTCGGTGCTTTCTGTGCAGGGCAGGATATAATCTCATCTGCGGTGATTTTGCCGGATTCGAGACCGGCAATGAGAATCAGCGGTTTTACAACCGAGCCGGGGGGGTACTGCTTATTTATTGCTCGGTTTCGCAGCGGCTCGTTAGGGTCATTGGCAACATTTGTATAGTCATACCTGATACGGTTTAAATCGAAAACAGGCATTGAAACAAGTGCAAGAATATCCCCGCTGGCAACATCAATCACAACTGCTGCCATCCCGGGTCCGCAATTTGGGTCATGCTTGTAGTTGGTTAGATAGTTTCCTATCCTCTGCTGAAGCTCTATATCCAGTGTTAGTGAAACGTCCTCGCCGAACCGGGCCTTGGTTTCACCTATCAGTTCTCGGTCTATGTCGTAAACGACTTTACCACGCCTGCCGCGAAGAATAGTTTCGCAAACATATTCGACGCCGTCTTCTCGTCCGCAAACTTCATCATCCAGATACCTTGATAGTTTATCATCTGCAAAGAGCTGTCTGTCTGCTTGCTGTGTTGCTGGGCCGACCCAGCCTATTGTTTGGGCGGCAGCCGAGCCGAATGGGTAGAACCGCTGAGCTTTTGCCAGAATTTGAACACCATCAATATCTGAAAATTCCAGTTGTGCAGTAAGGATATCGTCGTCAGTTTCCAACTCCAGCAGCGGCCAGCTCTTGTGCATTTCAGCAATATCAACTTTATTTATAAGTCGAAGCCGCTCGACTGGATTTGGCTGCCTTTTCTCAAAATCAGCTATCGCAACATAATCCGGAATGCTGATGATGTTTTTGTAGTTTTCAAAAACTTCCGAGTCCGGAAATTTGTGCCGCCAGGCCTGAAACGCACGCCGGTTCCAGATAAAATCATTTATTTTTTGTATTTCAGTTTTTATCTTTGAAGGTTCGACTCCTCTGAATTGAGCACATTTGCTGATTAGCTGGTTCAAATCTGCCAGACCGGCGTCCAGTTCTTTCTGTGCTTTGGCCGCTAAGGCCCCTGTATTATCTTTGTCGGCGGCTATTAATAGTTTGCCTCTCCTGACACGGTCGTCCATAAAAGAGGTAAGACCGTAATTTATACGCAGTTGAAATTGCGGCTCATCGACGGCTAATACCTTGCCGTTTCTATCGACTATCTTGCCTCTGACTGTCTTGAGTTGCCGGGTAAGGCTTTCTTGAAGCTTTAATTCTGTGATTCTGCCCCGATAGAACGAATCGGACAATAGCTGCATTTGTATCAGGCGGAGCAGGCAGGTAAGCAAAAAAAATGCGATTAAGATTACAAAGATTTTAACTCGCTTATTGTACATCGTTTTTCGTATATCGTGTTTCGTATCTTATGGCCTATTCGAGATATGCTTCACGATTCGCCGGATACGAATTTAATATTGGCCGAAGCGATGTGTTTTTATACGCATCCACCAGGCAGATGGCAAGAACAAAAACGGCCCCACAAAGCTCGAGTACAGGGATGTCCAAAAAAGAGCTGCATATACATTATGCCCGGCCGGCTGGCCCCTGAGAAGCGTTAAAAAATGGACCAGCAACCCCGTCAAAAAACCGGTGATAAATATCGCAAGCGATTGATAAGGCATTTTTTTAATAGTGATAACGTTGTGTAAGTATGCCAGAAGGGTGCCGAAAAGGCCGAAGCTGATTATTCGCGCCCCCATTGTGGAACCAATGATATCAGCGGCAAAACCTATTGTGAAGGATGTTATGATTGCATCCGTCCTGTTACAGTAAATAGAGAAGAAAACCAGAAGGATTAACAGCAAATCTGGTTTGATATTCAGACGTGTAACAGCAATTATATCGACCAGACCGGCTTGCACCACGGTAGCTAAACAGATAAAAACTGCAAACCGAAACCAACGCATCTTATCCCCTCAGCAAATCCAATTTTGCAGGGACCCCGCCTTGCGGGAACCCTGCGTTTTGCAAAATGAAAACCCTCGGTTACTCTTGCGGATTCATTATAATTACTGCTACGTCGTTTAGTTTTTCTATATCACAGGCGGGTTTGACCGTTATATCCCACAGCAGTGGATTTTCATTGTCCCTCTTACATTGGGCCACTGCCCCTATAATCATCGGAGCATCCAGCAACCCCGGCTTTTTGCAGGCATAAACATTGTCTCCGATTTTGATTTTGTGCTTTATCGAGAGCAGTTGGACCCTTGCTGAGTCCTTGCCGTTGCCCTGGATTACTGTTTTTAATCCTGCTATTTCTACTGCTACATTGGATGTGGTCTCTGTAATCAACTCGACCCTGGCAGTGCGTGGCGAAACATCGGATATGGTGCCGATGATACTGTTGTCGCCCAGGGCAAACTGACCTTTTTGCAGACCATCGTTTTGGCCGCGGTTGATGATAAGCCCGTCGGTGGAGGATGTAATTATGTCGGCAAACACCAACCCGGCGCCTTCCAGGGGTCGTCTGTTGCGCATCCTCGACAGTTCTTTGACTTTTTGTCGTTCCTGGTTCAGCTCCTCTGTAAGATTTGCGAGATGATTTTGGAGCTGGTTGTATTTTCTGCGGCTGACAACGTCTGTAAGCTGCGGCTGTGTGCGGGCCGAAAGGGAAATGTTTCTGCCGATACTTAAAGGCCAGCGGAAAATATGAGCAAAAGCGAACTGAAATTTATTTGTCAGGTTCCGGGGGGCGAAGAGAAAGATAAACCCCCCCAACATAAACCAGGTGAATAACATTCGTCTGGAGATTCTGATTTGCTGCCTTGCCATATTTGTTAGTCGTGTAATATCTTCGATGAGATGCGGCGATACCCAGTTGTCAATCTTGCTTTTGGGTTTCCCGTCTTGCGATTATTCCGCAAAACGGAGTTCTTTTATTCCCATCCGTACTCGTTATGGTCCATCGTATCCTTCCACAATTCCAGATTTTCCAGGTATACGCTGGTACCACGCGCTACGCAGCTTAGTGGGTCTTCGACTCTTTCGACCTTCAAGCCGGTTGCGTTTGCCAGTACGGTATCCATCCCCCGCAGCAGTGCCCCGCCGCCGCAGATATGCACCCCGTTGTCAATCAAATCGGCAGCCAGTTCCGGCTCAGCCTTCTCCAGTGTCGCCGTAACTGCATCTATGATTGCAGCGATGGGTTCCCGCAGGGCCTCGCGGATTTCCTCACTTGTTATGACAATTTTTCTCGGCAGCCCCGAAATCGTGTCTCTGCCGGCTACCTCCATTGTCAATTCCTCTTCCAGCGAAGTAGCAGAGCCGATTTGTATCTTGACTTTTTCAGCTCTTGGCTCGCCGATGAGCAAATTGTAAGTCTTTTTGAGATGATTAATCACCGCTTCGTCCATATCGTCACCGCCGACGCGGATTGATTCACAGGTCGTGATGTCCGCCAGACTTATTATGGCTACTTCTGTCGTTCCACCACCGATATCGACAATCATTGAAGCGGTTGGGTCGGTGATGGGTAGATTTGCTCCGATGCCTGCTGCCATCGGCTCATTAACCAGATACACTTTTCGGGCACCTGCACGTTCGGCGCTGTCTATGACTGCTCGGCGTTCGACGGCTGTTATTCCGCTTGGTACGGCAATCACCACTCGAGGCCTGACCAGGCCGCCTCTGCCGTGAACTTTCTTGATAAAATAACCCAGCATCGCCTCGGTGATTTCAAAGTCGCTGATTACACCGTCTTTCAGGGGTCTTATCGCACTGATTGAGCCTGGCGTTTTACCGAGCATTTCACGCGCAACCAGACCCACCGCTTCACCATTGTTTAGAACGGTATTGGTTCCTTTGCGAACGGCAACTACGGAAGGTTCATTGAGGACAATGCCTTTATCGCGGACACAAACCAGGGTAGTGCACGTACCGAGGTCAATGCCCATATCCATGCTGAACCAGCCTAAGATTGTATCCAGTAGCACTTTCGAATCCCTTCTTAATTTCAATTGACTATTTCTATATAGTAAAACCGGAATTGTCAATAGTCAATTTTGGCTACGGAATTTTTAATATTGTGCCGTACTGAGAGTAGCATTTGTAGGCAACCAGTAGTGCAGTGGCCAGACCTGCAAAAAACGCTAAGGCGAGAATAATCGTATAGAGATTATTGGACGTTGTTGCCTTTTCACCTCGGCTCTGTCCGTCAGGGCTCATATATCAACCTCATATAGTATGAAGGCTTCCCAGTTTTGTGATACCCGACAAAAACCACAAACGCTCTATTTAGCGTTGGGGAACCAGTTTGCATCTTCCACAGTTACAGATTACAAAAAAAGCCTATAAATTAGTAGATACGTTATCACCGACTTTTGGCTGTTGCTGTATAAGCTCCATGACTCCAATGGCCTCTTCGGCGTCTACATCTATGATGAGGATATCGCAGAGAAACTCATCGCCGCGGGTCACATGGAATTTCATACCTTCTTTGACCCCGTCCGCTGTTCCTATAGATATGCTCGCCATAGAATTTTTCAAATCCACCGCTGTTACCAGTCCCTGCAGGGCGATATCTCTGGCTCCGGGTGTAGCAGGTCGAACTGCGGCTCTTCTCGGCGTAACCGGCACGGGAGCTGCAGCGACTTTGCCGACAGGCTGTAAGAACTGGTCTAACCTGTTTTGTAATTCCGTTTTTTCTTCCAGTATACGTTTACGTTCTGCTACCAGCGTTTCTACTATCGCCATCTTCTCGACGAGGGCGGCTGTGGTTTCATTCAGCTCTTTGCGCTGCCTGATTTGTTCTGCTTGAACTTTATTTAGCTCATCGAGGGTGTTTTTTAATAACTGCCCTTGCTTATCAGTGGTTTGGTAGAAATCCTTTGTTATACTTGTCCAGTTATTTACTTTTTGAAGCATGACCGCTTTTTCTCTTTCAGCATTGTCGAGGTTGATTTGTAATTCACCAACCTTTTCCTTGAGTGAGACGATTTCGCTGTTTAGTTTGTCTTCCAGCTTCTTTTTTTGCTCAATTTTCTCATTTACTTGTTTGGTGAGGTCCTCAACCTTTTTGCTTAAGCTGTCTTTATCGGCCCTTAGGTCGTTATATTTTTGCCTGTAATTATCAGCGTTGGCGACGTATGTTACCACAATACCGCAGAGGAATATTGAGGATAAAGTCAACAAAACTATTAAAATCTTAGTAAGCGTACTCAAAATTAGACCCTTTCACTATTCTTTTCTTCGTATTGCGTGTTGTTGGCACAAGATATACATCGTGTTATTATGCCGTATAGTTAATACAATTTTACGTTTTAGGTCCGAAAAGGTCAAGTTAATTTTGTGTTCTTGTTTTGTAATTTTTGCAGGGACTCTGGAAGCGTTTTTTGGCGTTTGGAAGCCCGGAAAGGAGGCCCCCTTTGGCGGATAGCACGAATACACAGGGTAATCAAGGTTGACAGCGAAAATTAAATCGAGAATTTTTCAGCAGCTCACTGCTTCATTGTGCACTGAAAAACGGCTTTGGCGGCTGCAATACGGACAAATTTTGACTCATTTTTCAAAAACTGCGGCAGAAAGTTTATCAGAGGTGCTGTGCCGATTTGCCCTATCGCCATCGCCGTCAGCACATTAACGCGCTCGAGCTCCTTTTCATCCAGCCCCGCAGTGAGATTTTTCGTAAAAACTTCGAGAACCTCAGGCTCCCCCACCGTCTCTCCAAGCATACCGAGTTGCTCGGCTGCGGCCAGCCGGACCTCCAGTACGTCATCGTCGAGCTTGGTTATCAGGAAATCTTTGGCTTTTTTCGTTCCCAGTGCCCCCATTGCCTTTACACCAACGACTCTGTCGTCGGCATAAGCGCTTATAAGCATAGCCAATAGCTTCTCGTCTAT
>Ga0315543_1001224_pt1 | contig 28461 bp, 17 predicted proteins | sample SalMarSW160210MG_2_FD_203098 | JGI IMG/M metagenome (GOLD analysis project Ga0315543, IMG submission 203098) | Salt marsh sediment microbial communities from the Plum Island Ecosystem LTER, Massachusetts, United States - Salt Marsh Sediment SW1601-210 ... | reverse complement strand
ACGGTTTATCTATTCATATCAGGAAGAAGATTTGACATCTTTTGTCCGACAAGAAAAGGACTCTATCTATTGGATTAATACCGATTCGAGTTCCTATTCGTATAACCAGACTGGAAATATGATTGAAGAAACTCAATACCAATGGATAGTAGTTGATTCCATCTGGAAAGAAAGAACAATCATTAGTTATTCCTATAATCAGGAAGAAATGGTTAATGAAAAGCTGTATAGATCCTGGGATGGTGATAGCTGGAAAAACTTTGCACTTTACACCTACCACTATATTGAATTTGGCGGTGTATCTGAAATTGTGGGTTTTCTTTGGCATACAACTACCTGGGATTTTTATGTGAGATATTTGTTCGATTACGACGAACATGGTGCACTGATCAGAGAGACAGATCAGGTTTGGTCAGAAGGAGAAGCAGACTGGATCAATGAGCACAAATGGGAATACTATTACACTCATTTCATTGAGCCGTTTCATGCATACATCAGTGACAGCACAAACGTTTCCTGTTACGGATATTCCGATGGAACAGCCACCGTTACAATAACGGGAGGGATGCCGCCCTACACCATTCTCTGGAATGACCCGCAAAGCAACACCAACCCTACAGTATATGATCTTTCAGCCGACCAATATTATACGGTAACGGTTACGGATGCTAATCTGAATACCGTTTCCGATAGTGTCATGCTTTCACAACCGCCGGAGATCATTACCGGTCCGATCTATGGTGAGGTTAATGTGAACCAGAATGATACCGTTACCTACTGGGTTGAATCGGATACTTCTTCATTCTATTCCTGGTCTGTTATGCACGGGGAGATCCTCTCAACACAGGGAGGTGACACGATCGTTGTGGTATGGACACAACCTGGTCAGGGTAAGGTCTCAGTATTTGAAACCACAATGAACGGCTGCGAGGGAGATACCGTTCACGTTTCCGTCTCCATCTCACCCACTTCAATTGAAAAACCCCGATTCGGGCATTTAAAAATCTACCCAAATCCGGCAAACCAATGGATAACGGTTCAACTTGCAGCACAAGAATTTAACCCATGGGATCTTGAAATTCTTGATATGACAGGGAAAACGATACGATCATTTCGCTCAATAACCAAAAACAAATTCCAGGTATCCCTGGATAATCTGTCACAGGGGATCTATTTCTTCCGGATCACAAATTCTTCCGGTGTTGAAATTCGGAAGGTTGTAGTGGAGAGATAGTGTACCCCCATTTTTTTCTGCACCTCGACTGTTGAAATGATAATCCATCTCAGGACCGTAGGGCTGACTGGTGAATATGATTTGAAATGACTTTATTCAATCCGTCGATGTACTCCTTTGTCTTTGTTTTCCCAAAGATCTTCTCATACTTCCGGGTCAGAGAAGAGCGGATATCACTTTCCCACTCAAACCAGGAGAGGGTTGATATTTTACCGGGTATTTTCTTTTCAAAGGTTCTTCTGATGATGTTCACCTGTGTCTGAAAAGCCATGTAAGCTTTGATCAGGCATTTGAATTCGGGGGATAAATAATTTTCCAGCAGCCGGATCTCGCTGGGCAGCACTTCATAGGTCATTTCATAAAAGCTGCTGAACCGCTTTTCCCAGTTAATGAAATGGATGAAATAATTGGATATCTGAAACACTTCTTGGCTCTTCTTTGGATCGATGCTTTTCACAAATAGTCCCTTGATCTCGTTCAGGTATAATTCTTTGATGTTGTCGTCCAGGATATGAGCAATATCGGTTGTGTGTTTTACATATTCTGTTCCAACGTTATGTGCAGTAAAATTCTTTTCATCAAACGGCTGGTTGAATGAGATGATCTTTTCAATCAGCTGTATTTCATCCATCAGCAGGTCATAGATCGGAAATAACTTTTCTTTAAAGATGAGGGTATAAAATTTTTCAGTGTAGTATCCCTGCAGAGCATGCTTGAGCAACTCCTGTTGGTTGTCAATAAGGTTTTTTATGTCACTGCGATATAGCTGGCAGTAATCGGCAATTTTGCTGCGAATGTGTATGGTTTTGTCATTATAGGATATTTTCAATTCAACCGGATAGAAGTCCTCCGCTGAATAGGGACTGCCGGATTCGGATGTATTGAGATAATGCTCGATTTTCAAGGTAAACTCTGCCATTATTTGGGAATTGAGGGTTAAAAAAACGAAATCAACCGACAATTTACAAAATGTTTGAATGTTTTTGAATTTTTTTTGATTTTGTCGCAAACGTTTGAAACAACCGCTTCCTTTAATCTTTTGAGTTTTTTACACCCATCTGCCTGATAATAAACGGGATAAAAAGGATATAATTCAATTTTTATCGCTATTTTTGAATAGGGAGTGTATAAACTTTACAACCTCTCTTTCCAAGATATTTTTAGCATGAAAGCAAAACCTAAACTTCGTTTTTGGCAAATATGGAACATGAGTTTCGGATTCTTCGGGATCCAGTTTGGATTCGCACTTCAGAATGCAAATGTAAGCCGGATTTTTGAAACCCTTGGAGCGAGTGTCGATAGTATCCCAATATTGTGGATTGCTGCGCCCGTTACCGGTTTGATCATTCAACCCATTATCGGCCACATGAGTGATAATACATGGAACCGGCTTGGTAGAAGAAGGCCTTATTTTCTCACGGGGGCTATTCTTGCTTCCATTGCCTTGCTCATTATGCCGAACTCACCGGTTCTCTGGGTTGCTGCCGGCATGTTATGGATCATGGATGCATCCATCAACATCTCCATGGAGCCCTTTCGTGCCTTTGTAGGAGATATGCTTCCATCAAACCAGCGAACCATGGGTTTTTCAATGCAAAGTTTCTTTATTGGAACAGGTGCAATCATCGCTTCAGCACTTCCATGGATAATGACAAATTGGTTTCACATATCAAATACAGCGGGTGAAGGAGAAATTCCTCCATCGGTAAAATTCTCATTTTATATCGGGGGATTGGTTTTCTTTTTAGCTGTTCTCTGGACAGTTACACGGACAAAAGAGTATTCGCCGGATGAGTTAAAAGAATTCTCTGAGGAAGCGAAAGAAAAAGCTTCATCAGATTATTCGACACACGACGAGCGTCCAATTGCTTATAATCGGTTAACCCGAAGTGGTCTGATCTGGCTAATCATCAGTGCCTCCCTCTTTTTGCTATTCTACTATTTTATCTTCATGGATTATGGTTTAGGCGTGTTGTTTGTCGGAGGTGCTCTCTTTGGTATCCTGCAATTGATTGTTGGCTGGCTCACCCATCAGAAGAAAACAGAGAGCGGAATGGTTGTGGTAATTAATGATCTTTTTAAAATGCCAAAAACGATGAAACAACTGGCCCTGGTCCAGTTCTTTTCATGGTTTGCCCTGTTTTCTATGTGGATATACACGACAGCCGGTGTTACCAGTACAAAATATGACATGGGACTTGACCGCGAAACACATGCTGATCTGGTTCGTACTGTTGAGCAACTTAAACTGTTGGATGAAGCTGTGCAGTGGGAAAACATTGGCCTGGTTGAAGAGGATTTAGACAGGTTATCACAGCGCTTTGAAGAAGGAGAAGAAGTAGTGGCATCCATGAGAATTGTAAAATTCTTTGTAGATGAGCATAAGAAGGAGTTTATCGATTTGAAGCCTCAATCAGTTGCCGTGCTGGAGCGAATACAAAAAGAGTATAATACCGGGGCAGATTGGGTTGGCATGTTAATGGCTGTCTACAACGGTTTCGCTGCGATAATGGCATTTTTGATCATGTGGATGGCAAAGCTGACCAACCGGAAAACAGTACATGCCATCAGTCTGGTTGTGGGGGGTGTGAGTATGGCGTCTTTTTTCTTCATTAAGAATCCAACCATGTTAATGATACCTGAGCTGGGCATAGGACTTGCATGGGCAGCTATTCTTGCCATGCCGTATGCAATACTCACAGGTTCCCTCCCTTCCCATAAGATGGGAACCTATATGGGCATTTTCAATTTTTTTATTGTGATTCCGCAAATTACTGCAGCAGCTATCCTGGGTTTTTTTATTAGAATCCTGTTTGAAAATCAAGCGATTTACGCCTTGTTACTTGGGGGATGCTCCCTGCTTATAGCAGCATTTCTGGTTTTGTTTGTTGAAGATAAAGACTAAAAGATTTACAATGAGTTCCTACCTGAAACATGATGAATGGTTGATTATTGAGGATGGTTTTAATCCTGAAAACAACCGGGCTTCGGAAAGTATTTTTTCACTAGGTAATGGTAAGATGGGGCAGCGGGCAAATTTTGAAGAAGCATATAGCGGGGATACACTCCAGGGAAATTATATTGCAGGTGTTTATTATCCGGATAAAACCCGCGTGGGATGGTGGAAGATCGGCTATCCGGAATATTTTGCCAAAGTGCTTAATGCTGCCAACTGGATTGGTATTGATGTTGAGATCAATGATAAAACCCTTGACCTGGCAAAATGCAGGATTCTGTCGTTCCGCAGGACCCTGAATATGAAGAAAGGTTACCTGGAACGTTCGTTTACAGCAGAACTACCCGGAGGGGAGAAGGTAACGGTTGAATCCATCCGGTTCCTTAGCATTGTCATGCCGGAGATCGGTGCCATACAATATTCGGTTAAACCGGTCAATTTCACCGGTAAGATAACAATCACACCCTATATCGATCTGGATGTACGGAATGAAGATGCAAACTATGGTGAACAATTCTGGGAGGAGGTCAACAGGGAAACAGGAAATGGCGAAGGATACATCCTTGGCAAGACTAAAAAACTCGATTTCAACGTGTGCACAGGGATGAAATTCAACCTTCTGAAAAACGGTAAACCCATCCGTTATGACATAACCAGAAATGAACGCGAAAAATACCTGGAAAACTCCTGCTCTATTCAGTTACAACAGGAAGAAATACTGACAATCTTTAAGTATGCAGTTAATCTCACTTCCCTTGATTATAGACCGGGTGAGTTGATGCATGAAGCCGAACAGGTACTGAAAATTGCGTTCACGATCGGTTTTGAAAACCTGCTCGCCGAACATACAAAGGCATGGATCATGAAGTGGGACGATAGCGATATCCGGATTGGAGGTGATGTGGCTGCTCAACAGGGAATACGTTTTAATATTTTCCATCTGAATCAAACCTATACCGGGGAAGACGAAAGATTGAATATCGGGCCGAAAGGATTTACCGGTGAAAAATACGGTGGCAGTACCTACTGGGATACCGAAGCATTTGTTTTTCCATTCTACCTCTGCACGACAAATCCCGACGTGAGTAAAAAACTATTGTTATACCGCTATAAGCACCTTGGAAAAGCGATTGAGAATGCTCAAAAACTGGGGTTTATAAATGGAGCAGCCTTATACCCAATGGTAACCATGAATGGAGAGGAGTGTCATAATGAGTGGGAAATCACCTTTGAAGAGATCCACCGCAATGGTGCCATTGCTTATGCCATCTATAATTATGTGAGACATACCGGCGATCACAAATACATTGAGGATTATGGTTTGGAAGTGTTGATGGCTATTTCCCGGTTCTGGAGCCAGAGAGTCAACTTCTCGGAACCCAAACAGAAATATGTTATCCTTGGAGTCACCGGCCCAAACGAATATGAGAACAACGTGAACAATAACTGGTATACCAATACCATTGCTGCATGGACCCTTGATTATACCATTGGACATATCCATTCACTCAGGAACAGCAACCCGCGAAGATTCCGGGAAATTGTTGCAAAGTTGAGTTTTGATTTTGAAAAAGAGACCAGCCTGTGGAGAGATATCGTTGATAACTTATACTTCCCATACGATGAGGAAGGCCAGATCTTTCTGCAGCAGGATGGATATCTGGATAAGGAGCAATCTCTTGCTGAAGAGATTGACCCGAGCCAGCGTCCAATTAATCAACATTGGTCATGGGACAGGATTTTGCGATCACCTTTTATTAAACAGGCCGATGTTTTGCAGGGTATCTATTTCTTTGAAGAGCATTATGACAAAGAGACCATAAGGCGGAATTTCAATTTTTACGAACCACGAACAGTTCACGAATCCTCCCTCTCGGCATGTATACATTCTATATTGGCTGCAAGAATCGGCGATATTGACACAGCCTGTAATCTATACCTGAGAACGGCCAGATTGGACCTGGACGATTACAACAAAGAGGTGGCTGAAGGATTACACATTACGAGCATGGGTGGAACATGGATGGCTGTCGTGGAAGGATTTGGAGGAATGAGAATAGCGGATGGAACGATACGGTTTAATCCCCTTATCCCTGATCAGTGGAAATTCTATTCATTTAATGTTCGTTTCAAAGGCAATTTACTGAACGTGAAAGTCAATCATGAGGTAATTGAAATCAGGAACAGATCAAAAGCAACAATCCCTGTAATTCTCTACGATCAGGAATACATGCTTGAGGGAAGGGACGATCTGGTTGTTCACAGAAAAAAGTAACGGTCAATCAGGAATCCCCCTTTTTGTATTATCTTTATAATCCCTTACAACAAAAGAACTCAATCATACAATTGTTAAAAAATTTATAATCATGGCTAAAGATAACATGAAATTCAAACCCGGCGTTTTATTTGGAAAAGAGGTTAAGGATCTTTTCGATTACGCCAATAAGAACAATTTTGCCATTCCTGCTGTGAATGTAGTAGGTACCAACTCGGTCAATGCAGTACTGGAAACAGCCAAGGAAGTAAACTCTCCGGTCATCATCCAATTTTCCAATGGAGGTGCCGTGTTTTTCGGGGGGAAAGGACTATCCAATGAAAACCAGCAGGCTGCCATCGCAGGAGGAATTTCAGGTGCACAACATGTTCATACACTAGCTGAATATTATCGTGTTCCGGTTGTACTTCACACAGATCACGCTGCAAAAAAACTGCTTCCATGGATTGACGGGTTGCTTGACGCTGGAGAAAAGTACTTCAAACAGCATGGTAAACCACTTTACAGTTCACACATGCTGGATCTTTCCGAAGAACCAATTGAGGAAAATATTGAAATTAGCAAAATGTACCTGAAACGAATGAGTAAACTCGGAATGACCCTGGAAATTGAATTGGGCGTTACCGGAGGGGAAGAAGATGGAGTGGATCATTCGGGTGTTGATAGCGCACGGTTGTATACCCAACCAGATGAAGTTGCATTTGCATACGAAGAATTGAAAAAGATCAGTGATTATTTTACCATTGCTGCAGCATTCGGTAATGTACATGGGGTTTATAAACCGGGGAATGTTGAATTGAAACCAATCATCCTGAAAAACTCACAGGAATACATTCAGAAGAAGTTTGGAACAGGTCCAAATCCTGTGAATTTTGTATTTCATGGAGGTTCAGGATCCGAAAAACACCTGATAAAGGAAGCAATCGGGTACGGAGCGATAAAAATGAATATCGATACGGATATGCAATGGGCATTCTGGGATGGTATACATAACTACTACAAGGAGAAGAAAGATTATTTGCAGGGACAGATCGGTAATCCGGAAGGAGAAGATAAACCCAATAAAAAATATTACGATCCCCGTGCCTGGTTACGAAGTGGAGAGCAAAGCTTTATTAGCAGGCTAAAAGAGGCATTTGAAGACCTCAATGCGATGAACCGGAACATCTAGGCTTTACCGATTTGTTTATCAAAGCCGGGATGCACAGAATTTCTGCCAGTTGACCCGGCTTTGAATTTTATGATAACAATTGATTCAGAAAATGAAACCACACCGTTTATTGTTAATAGCAATTTTTTTTTCAACCGGGATTTTTTCTCTTTACCCTCAGATGAACATGAAACCAATTCACAGGCAGACTCATCAACTATTTGTTAGCAGCACAGATCCTGGTATCCAGGTTAAGTACCTTCTCTATCTTCCCAATGGGTATGATACGGGAGAGCAGAAATCCTGGCCCCTGTTATTCTTTCTGCATGGTGCCGGGGAGAGAGGAGATAGCCTTGATCTTGTAAAGATGCATGGCCCCCCGAAAATCGTTGAAACGAAAGACCTTCCCTTTCTTGTTGTGTCACCACAATGTCCTGTAAACCAAAGGTGGTCACCGGAAATCCTGAAGGAATTGCTGGATGACATCCTGCTTACTTACCGTACAGATAAAAACAGGATTTACCTGACAGGATTAAGCATGGGAGGATTTGGGACCTGGGATCTGTCCATGAAATATCCGGAAATGTTTGCTGCCCTTGCTCCAATTTGTGGTGGCGGTGATCCATCCCAGATGGAAAAGATTAAACATATTCCAATCTGGGTTTTTCATGGAGCGAAAGACCCTGTGGTACCTTTACAACGATCGGAAGAGATGGTTAATGCGTTGAAGAAGATCAACGGGAATGTAAAATTCACGGTTTACCCGGAAGCCACTCATGATTCATGGACAAAGACCTACAACAACGAGAAACTGTACGAATGGTTTCTTGAGCAGAACAAATAACCGGTTTTCCGGAATACGCTCAGCGTGATAAAGAAGATTACTTTACAATGCAGGATAACGGTTTGGACTTTGATCAAATCTCTGGCGATCAGGTCTATACTATTTCATTGGATCCGGTGCCTGTCGAAAGCCGGATCAATTATCAGGTTACCGTGAATGATACGGATGGAGCAGGTGAATACAGGGAACCCTGCCAACCTGATCTGATCCATGCGTTTGAAAACAGTGATCCTGACCTGGTGATCAATGAGTTTATGGCAGGCAATGATGTAACCTTTGCGGAATTCTTTATTGATTGATTACCTTGCTTTCGGAAGTCAGATCGATGATATTTCTTATGGCAGGGAAACAGATGGAGGAACAGCATGGATCGCTTATATTGTTTCTACGCCCGGTTACAGCAATACGCTGACAGCAATTCAAGGATTGGGTTCAGCGGATGAATCTCTTATCGTTTATCCCAATCCGGTTCAATATGGGGTGATGCATTTTAATAAAGTGATCTCTGTACGACTCTATGACATGACGGGCAGAATGTGGAAGGAAAGCAGGGATGTTCAGGAATTGGATGTTCATGATGTACCTCCCGGAATCTATATCCTGAAATCGGGAGCCGGAGAAATGGCTAAAATTGTAAAACAATAAATCATTTTGTTAATTCATATCAAACGATACAAATGGATAGAACAATAGTAATTACAGTTGTCACAATGATATTTGTGGCTATACTTTTTTTTGGATGCAGGCGAGCGATTAAAAGCGAAAAAGAAAAACCGGAACCTTTTGTCAGTGAGGTTATTCATCCTGAGTGGTCAAAAGATGTCGTCCTCTATGAAATCAATCTCAGGCAATTTACGGAAGAGGGTACCATTAAAGCCTTTGAAAACCACCTGCCACGACTGAAAGAACTCGGGGTCGATGTGTTATGGTTTATGCCCGTACACCCGATCGGCTTGAAAAACCGGAAAGGAGAGCTGGGAAGCTATTATTCTGTAAGGGATTATCAGGAGATTAATCCTGAATTCGGGACACTGGATGATTTTAAAGCCATGGTTTCCAGAGCACATGAAATGGGATTTTATATTATGCTGGACTGGGTTCCCAACCATACTGCATGGGATAATCCGCTGGCAACTGAACATCCCGAGTTTTTCATGAAAGATTCAACCGGGGAATTTATCCCACCCATTGGAACCGACTGGACAGATGTCATTCAACTGGACTGGTCCCAGAGCGGATTGCATGATTACATGATTGAGGCACTGAGTTTCTGGGTAAAACTCGGAGTAGACGGCTTCCGGGTCGATCATCCACATAAAACCCCGAAAGAATTCTGGGAAAGAGCAAGGGTTGCACTGGAGGAAATCCGACCAGTTCTCATGCTTGCCGAAAATGAAGAACAAACCTATTTTCTGGAGAAGGGTTTCGACATGAATTATTCCTGGGAACTTCATCATTTGATGAACAGGGTAGCCCAGGGAAAAGATAGTGTAAGGGCGTTATCAAACTATTTCAGAAAGGAAGAGGCGCTGTTTCCTCCTAATGTTTACCGGATGAGGTTCCTCTCCAACCACGATGAGAATTCATGGCAGGGAACCATCGAGGAGAGAATGGGAGAAGCCCATGAAGCATTTGCCGTATTCATGTTTACAATACTCGGGACACCCCTGATCTATAACGGACAGGAAGTGTGCCTTTCTAAACGGCTGAAATTTTTTGAAAGGGATCCCATTGAATGGGAAGATTGTGAATTGACCGGTTTCTACCAATCCCTGATCCGGATGAAAAAGGAGAATGTGGCATTGTGGAACGGAGAATTCGGTGGTCCGATGGAAAAGATTAAAACCTCGAAAGAGAGAAGGATCTATGCATTTTCCCGGGTTAAGGATGGGAATAAAGTGATTGTGTTTCTGAACCTGAGCCGGAAAAGTGTGAGCATCAAACCGGAACTGGATGATTACAACGGTGATTATCAAGACTATTTCACAAAGGAAAAGATGGCATTGCCTTTCCCGGATTCGTTGAGGTTTGGACCCTGGGAATACAAGGTATTGGTGAAATAGGTCTCCCGGCCCCGGGTGCATTTTTATCACTGGAAATTCTGAAGTAATAAGGGTATGATTAATATTCGTGTCATTAATAAATAAACACACAACGTTTGGTGCATGAGCCGTTCCAATGGCTTATGCACTTAATATGGCGTTCTATTCATATCTTAATAGATCAATAGGTCTTCCTTTTGCGGCATTGAGAGTGTTCATACTTACAGCACTAACTACAATCAGAAAAGATAATACGAAGGATGTTAAGAATAAAGTTACAGTAATTGGGGTTTGAAACGCATACTTTGATAACCAACTCTGAATTAATAAAAATGATAAAGGTATTGCAATAATATTTGCAGTAATCACAATAATTACGAATTTGGTCACATAGTGGGTGAATATATCAAAAATGGAAGCCCCAAAAACCTTCCTTACTGCAATTTGATATTTTAGAGCATCTGCTGTAAACAATGAAATACCTACCAAACCTACGATACAAATTAATAAAGTAATAAATGCAATAAAACTGATTACTTGAGCAAAATCAATTTCTTTGTTATAGAATTTCATTGTGTAATCTGAATAGGATTCTATTTCAAAAGTTCTTTCTGGAAATTCCTTCCTGATTGTTTCATAAATCACCGAGTTGTTGTAACCTTCATTGAGTTTAACATAAATAAATGAATGCACATTTGTATTTAATTGGATTATGAGAGGTGGAATGTCTCTATCCAAAGGATATAAATTAAAATCTTCTACAATACCAATTATTCTTCTATCATTGATTAAAGACTCGAGAGGATTCTTTATACCCAAATGAACGACTGCCTTCTCATTCACAATAATGGATTTTTGATCAGCACCAGGGATATCATTCCTGAAATATCTTCCTTCAACAATTTTAACTCCTAATGTTTCAAGAAAATCATAATCAACAAGGAAATAATGAACAACAACTTCCTTTGTAGGATCCTGGAAGTTTTTCATTGCTGAAATTGCTCCTTCAACAGTTGGAAATCCAAGAGGATTTGAGGATACTAATTTTACACCTTGTTGAGATATAAGGTGGTCCTTAATAATTGAGAAATTGCCTTGAATATTTAGATCTTTTGACGTGACAACATATAAATCCTCTCCGGAAACTCCCGTTCCAATTTCATCTCTGTACTTTATTTGGTTTTTAATTATGAGTATAAAATTTGTTAGAATTATGAATATAACTAATTGAATCAATGACAAATATTGGATTCTAAAAATTCTATTGTAAATATTGAAATGTCCTTCACTTAAGAATTTTATTGGACTTTTGTTAACAATAATTATTGAAATAAGAATTCCAGAGCTGATAGATATTAGGAAGAAAATGCTTAGTCCAGTTAAGAGTACAATAGGTATTTGATTAGCAGTGATAAATAAATCAATACCGAAAACCTTGGATATAAACGGTTTGATTAAATAAATTGTAATGAGAGCAACAGGAATAGCAGTAATGGAATAAAAAATTGAGTCAATTAAATACTCAAAACGAATAGCAAGATTATCTGCTCCTAAAACTTTTTTTATGCCAATTACCTTAAGTTTTTTATGAATATTGGCAATAGAAATAATGATGTGATTTATTAATCCTACTACAAAGATTAGTAGTGAGACAAGCATAAAATAGGTGATAGTGGTTCTCTTTTTTAAAGAAATGTTATAATCTGGATAATTCGTTCTGTGTATGTAAATATCTCTCAAACTTTGAAGATAAAATTCATTTTCAATTGCTGCATTATTTCTGATAGCTTCTGTGATTTTATCTTCTAATTCGTAAAAATCAAATCCTGGATTTAATAATAAATAAGTCGAACAAAAACGGTCATTCCATGTACTTTTGGTTGATTCATTTTTTTCTCCGAGGCTTTTGTCTAAAAGATTATTTGATAAATCAACCAAGAATTCAGGTTGAATAGTTGAATTACTCGGAAAATCGTTTATTACAACAACGATTTTGACTGTTTTTTTTTCTTTCCCTTCCAACAACAAAAACTCGCCAATTGGACTCTTATCAGCAAAATTCTTTGTTGCAAATGATCTTGTAACAGCAATAGTGTTTGGTTGACCTAATTCACTAAAATCACCATTAACAACTTCAATAGAGAATATTTCATTAAATCCTTGATCAACTTCGTGAATTAATTTATCACTTGAAATCAGATTCTGATCGTGATAAATATCAAAATGACTATTTGATCTAAGACGTGTGTATGCTCTAATTTCCGGGATACTCTCGGAAATTAATGGGCCTGCTAAATAAGAGGTGGATGTGTGTGTATAATTTTCTTGGGGTATATGGGTGACTAGTCTGAATATTTGATCTTTGTTCTTAAAAAACGAATTGAATGATAACTCAATAATCACATAAAAGATTAAGAAAAATATAATGGAAAATGTTAGCCATAGGCTTATTATTTTAGTAAATGACAATATTCTATTGTTAGTCATACTCCGTAGGATGGAACAGAATATTTTCATTTAAGCAAGATTAATTTGAATGCAAGATAACGAGTAGATAATAACAATGTTATTAACCTTATAGGTACTATAGTTGTTTGGTTTATAACAATAAATTTACGGCAAACAACCAATAATTCCAAAAATCAAATAAATTTAAGAGTAGATCAGGATTATCAATAGATTATCTGAAAAACCAATTGATCCATGGCAGGATAGATTTCACTTCTACAGACTCCGTTATCCCTCCCGGAAGCTGATTGGTAACCAGGTGGATTATCCCGGAAAAGGAGCACATCCAGAACGAACAGCTTGTCGCCTAATACTTAATGACTTTTATGATGTGAGTCTCATGCTGAGTGGTTAGCCGGATAAAATAGATCCCGCTTTCCACTTCATTTCCCATTGAATTTTTACCATCCCACATGTATTCATGAATGTCATTCACCTCACGACCATCGATTAGCCGGTTCACTTCCTTCCCGGTGATATCAAATATGGTCAGGGTTACATAGTTGGATTGGGGAACGGCTACCTGGATGGTGAAATTATCATTTGACGGATTGGGATATGCCGTTAACCGGGTTTCCGTCACATCCGGAAGGGTTTCATTTACATCCAGGATAAAATCAGGTGTTGTCAGTTTCCGGTTGGTATAGACCCTGTATTCGCCGGGTTGAAGGGTAATGCTTTCCGTCACATTGACCACATTGATTGAATCCCCCGTGAAGTAATCATACCAGTACCCACTCTCCTGGAAACTTGGATTGAGGCTTCCCTGGATTACGCCAAAATTGCCCAGGATTGTAACTTTCAGGTCCGCATGATTCAGGTTTAACCGTTTTGCAGAGGCAGCCAGAGCATAGGAGTAATCGGATGTATTGAACACCTCATGATCCTTCCGCAATTGAATAAGTGACTGGTAAACCTGAAATAATCGTTTACGGGGATTCGTTTCGTAATAATCCCATTCAATGGGTTTCGGATCGAGCCGGCAACCGTCATTTATTGAGCCATCCTGGCACCGGTTGATCGAATGGTCATACCCCAGTTCCCCAAATTGCCAGATCATTTTAGGACCGGGAATGGTGAGAAAGAAAACGGCATCCAATTCCATTCTTTTTATGGCTACGTTAAATTCCTTCGTGTTGTAACCACCGCTACTATTCCCATACGTCAGTGTCTTGTACATCAACCGCTCCTCGTCATGGCTCTCCATATACGTTACAAGATGGGGAACTGTCCAGCCCCGTCCCTTGGAGGTAGCCCAGGTGAAATCAGAAGTGTAGCCCATGGCAGCTTCAGCATAGTCATGATTCAGGTTACCCCAGAGCATCATTCCATATTCTGCCAGCTCTTTTTCTTCGGTATTTTCACCCAGGTGTTCCAGAATAATATAGGTATCCGGATCAACGGTCCGGATCTCATCCGCCATGCGTTTAAGCAGAACGATTCGTGAAGCATTATATCCATAAAAATCACCCGTTTGCATGAATCCTTTTGACAGGTCAAAGCGGTAGCCGTCAACATTGTATTCATTGATCCAGTAAGCATTTACGCGGTCCATAAATTCCTGGGTCAGGATACTTTCATGGTTAAAGTCATACCCGACACTAAATGGGTGTGTTGCAGTAACATTAAACCAGGGATTTTGTATTGTCGGGGGTCCGAAATCACCCGAACTGTATAACCGCACCAGGGGGGACTGGCCGAAAGCATGATTGAAGACCACATCAAGTATCACGGCAATATCGCGGGAATGACAGCTATCGATGAGTGATTTAAAGGTATTCTTGGGCCCGTAGTATTTGTCCAGTGCCATGTGAAAGGATGGGTTGTAACCCCAACTGATGTTTCCTTCGAACTCATTTACCGGCATCAGTTCAATGGCATTGACACCGAGGTCCTCGAGGTAATCCAGCGTGTCAACGAGGGTACTATAATTGTGTGCTTCCAGGAAATCGCGAACCAGCAATTCATAAATCACCAGCTCCTCTTTTGGCGGTCTTACATATCCGGTTGTTTTCCATTGATATTCCGGTTCGGCGGTTTTAAAAGCCGTAACCGCCTGTTCCGTTTTACCAGCCGGGTAGGCTTTTAATCCGGGATAAACCTGGGAGGTGATGTACTGGTCATTCCAGGGATCAAGGATCTTCTCCGAATAGGGATCGGCAACACGGATTTCCCCATCCACAAGGTATTGGAAACCATATTCTTCCGTATCCGAAAGCCCGTTGATCTCCAGCCACCAGTGAACATGCATTGCATCAATGCTGTCCCGTTGCATAAAGTAATCCTCATCCACCATCCAGTCATTGAAATCACCGATTATATAAGCAAAATCTTTTTCCGGGGCATTCAATGAGACAACCACCGTGTTATCATCAATGTAATTGATACCATCTGTAATTCCCGGAGAGCGGCTGAGATCTTCAACGGGCGGATTGACCATCACCACCAGCTCACCGGTATCGGAAAGTTCAGCTACATCATAGGCAATCACTGTGATGATTTTTCTGCCATATCCTGCGTCGGCAATATAGCTAAAGTCCAATGTGTCATCGAATACGGTTTCCGTCAGGAGATCATCGACAAGCAGTTCCATCTTCTCCACTTCGGTCCCGATGGCAACCCCGATCGATAGTATGTCCAGGGTATCGCCGGTCTCCAAAAAAACGGGGTGACGACGGGGATCGCCAAATTCAGTGCTTACCAGGGGTTGACTGAAAGTTACCGTAACGCCCGGTTCGAACAGGTCCAGGAAAATATCCGCTCCACCGGGTGCTCTGCCCGAGCGGCTGCTATCTGAATTGCGGAACACAAAACAGAGCTGTGTGATTTTTTTTTCAGAGGGTACGTGATAATATTCATACGGATCTCCGATCACCAGTTTCCACAGATCGCCGCTTACTCTCTCCAGCTTGAATTTTGCACTATCTGCTATACCCCAAGTGCTGTTGACGTACTGCCAGGTGCCTTCTCCTTCAATGGTAACTCCCGTATGGGCATATACATCGCTTCCGGCATACCCTTCCAGGCTGGTTGCATCATTACCACCCTCACCGGTAGAGAGACTGGCGTCGAAGATGATGATGATTGAATCAAAACGGGTCGCAAAAACTGGATCGGAGGTAATGATCTGTGCATGGGATAGTAATCCACCGAAGAAAAGCAGGATGATCAAAAGGATACCTTTTTTCATACCTAAGGAGTTAATTCAGTTCTATAATTAGCGGGGATAGTGCAGGGATGGATAAACTGTTTTCCAGTTCAAACGTTTTCCCCGTCAATACATCCGCTCCATACGTTACGTCTTTCAGCATTTCTGCAAACCGGTCAGGTTGTAATTCCTGGCTGGTGCTGTTTTTATTCAGCACGATCATCACTTTTCGGATGTCATTGTACCGGAAATATACATAGATACCGTTTTCCGGAGCAAAATGTATCAGTTTTCCGGTATGGATCACCGGATTCTCTTTTCTCCAGTGTAAGAGTTGCCTGAAGAATTGCTGCATCTCCAGTTCATTGGGCTGTAGTCCCCTCCCGGTAAATCCATTGATCCTGTCTCCATCCCATCCTCCGGGAAAATCTTTTCTGATATGGCCGTGATGATTGCTTTCCGTATGGGTCATCAGGATCTCGGAACCATAAAAGATCTGCGGTATCCCGCGGGTGGTAAGCACATAGGTGATTCCCAGTTTATAGAGTTCATCGTTCATATGCACCTGCATGTAGAACCGGCTCATGTCATGATTATCGGGGAAAATGACCAGGTTATAAGGATCGGGATACAGGAAATCATACGAAATTGCCTCATACAGTTTAATCCAACCGGTATTCCACCCTTCTTCTTCCATAAGGCTCTTTTGGAGAGCGCTTTGCAATGGGAAATCCATCAGGCTGGGTAAATACCCATTATACCCATCCCGGTTCAGCTGTCCTTTTTGCCAGTAGGATACGGTTGCCTGGTTTTCACTCCATTCTTCGCCAACGATATTGAAATTCGGATATTCCTGCAACACCCTGCGGTTCCATTCTGCCATCATCTGTTTATCCGGGTATGGATAGGTATCCATACGAATGCCAGCCAGACCAGTGTACTCGATCCACCAGATGCTGTTTTGAATGAGGTAGTTGGCAAAGAAAGGATTTCTGACATTCATATCCGGCATGGAGCGGACGAACCAGCCATCCCGCATCAGGGTATAGTCGGCACATGAGGTATAGGGATCCTGGTTTACTGTTCTCCGGTGGTTGGTGCTAACGTATTCAGGATAATAATTGATCCAGTCCGCTGTGGGCATGTCCTTCATCCACCAGTGTTCCGATCCACAGTGATTGAAGATCATGTCCATAACCATTTTCATACCTTTCTCTTTTGCCTGGTAGCACAATTCCCGGTACTCTTCATTCGTTCCGAACCGTTGATCCACACGGTAGAAATTGGTGGTTGAATAGCCATGGTAGGAGGATCTTTCCTGGTCGTTTTCCAGGACCGGGTTGAGCCAGATGGCTGTAAAACCCATCTCTGCAATATAATCCAGGTGATCTTTTATTCCTTTGATATCACCGCCATGCCGGCCCAGCATTTCACTTCTGTTCGGTTGTTCTTTTAATGCACTGACTGCATCATTTGAAGGATTGCCATTGGCAAAACGGTCCGGCATGATCAGGTACATGACATCGGAATTGTTGAATCCCTCGCGCTTAGCAGATCCGGGTTCCCGCTCTTTCAGTTCATACACATAGGAGTGAGCTATTTTTCCGTTCTTAAGGAAATGGATATCAAATTTCCCTGGCAAAACCTCAGGATCCAGCTCCAGGTCAATGAAAAGGAAATTTGGATTTTCAACGGATGAAACCGATTGAATTCGTACACCTTCATAGGAAAGCTCTACGTTGTGTTGCGAAATATCTTTTCCATGAACCATAAGCTGAAGGCTGGGATTTTTCATCCCGGCCCACCAGAACGGCGGTTCGAGGTGCTCAATTTGTGCTAAAACTCCTGGAGAAATGAATGAGAAAATGAATAGCAGCAGGCTTAGAAATGATGGTTTTTTCATGATCGGAAAGGTTTTATTATTTAAATCAAAACGCATAGGGATAGGTCATGAAGTGCATTCCTTTAATCACGTTACCCTGGAAATCGAAGAGGGTATTGCAATCCCATGCAGAGCCCTGTCCCCACTGGGTCTTCAGGTCTGAAGTGATCCATGCAGGTTCCCAGGTAAATATTCCTTTGCCGCCTCCGTCGATTATCTCTTGGGTAAGTTTTACCAGGTAATTGTATTGACCCTCTTCGGTCGCGGGAAAATCCGGCAGAAGCTTGTCTATGTTGATGATATTATTGTAGTTATCGGCATAACCGGTAGTCCAGGGATAACCTGTTTCCATGATCATGACCTCTTTTCCGTATTTTTCTTTCAGGAATGAAACATAATTGCTGATGTTCCCGAGATCGACATTTGACCATATGTAATAATAGGAGAAACCGATGATATCATAATCGGTCAGACCGGCTGCATTCATCCCTTCAAACCACACATCCACATTTTCCGGTTGTGCGATATGGATGATGATCTTCGGATCGACTATACTGCTTTCTGCAGCATTCCGTACAGCATCTATTCCGGCGTTTAATAAATAGGCACAGTTGTTTTCATTCCCGTTCCAACGTTTTCCCAGCGGAAGGACAAATCCCGGATTTATTTCATTCCCGATCTGTATGTATTCGGGCATCAGTCCCTCTGCATCAAGGTTTGAAAGGGTAGAAAAGGTGTACTCATAGATACTGTCGTGCATGGATTCCAGATCCAATGATTCCCAGGCAGCGGGAGGGACCTGTTTCCCCGGGTCGGCCCAGTTATCCGAAAAGTGAAAATCGAGACAAACGGCACAGCCGGCATTTTTTGCCCGTTCAATCCCCAACTTCACATCGAAGTAATCATTATACATTTGTGTTCCATCAGGTTCATAGATCTCTTTCGTCCAGCTTGGTGTATGGAACAACCGGAAGCGTATGACATTTGCCCCGTTATTTTTAAAGATGATGTATGGATCATTTACTGTACCTGAATCCAGATATACTCCGCCAAAATCAAGGATCTGGTTGACATAGGAAAGGTCTGCTCCCATACAGAACTGGTCGGGGGTATAACATACTTTGTTGGTGGGATTGTGGTTATTAGTCCCATCCTCCTTGCAGGAAAAAAGGACTAGTAGCAAGAATACAAGTCCTGAAAACAGATATTTTTTCATGTGTTTTCATTTGAAATAAAAAGAGGTTATCTCAGAAGCGAACTCCCGGGACAACCTCTTTTTACCTAACCTAAAATCTAATTCTTTACGATTGTGTATCTGTAAAGCGGTCCTCTAAGATCGAGTGTAATGGTATAATTACCATTTGTATCAATCGGAATATTCGTTCCACCCTGATCGCAAATACCGTTGGCAGCATTACTTCCATAGTCCAGAGCCCAGCCATCGTTTGCCCGGAATTTCACATCTCCGGCAACCAGGTCGAGTGTAATGGTCCAAACACCGTCTAAGGCATTATAGGTCATATCGACATCGGCTGACCAATCGTAAGGAGGAACACTGCTACCGATCAGACCCCATTCTGTCCGGAGGATCGAATAGGTTTCGGCATTGAGGTCTGCTTTGATCTGGTGGTATCCCGGGTCTGTGGTAATCATAATGTTGTTACCTCCCCAGTCACCGATCTGAAGAGTACCGGATGTACCAGCTGCATCCGGATCACCGATTGTATTCTCAGCTTCCCATGCCGGGACTTTCAACAGCTTGAATCCGCTTGGATTTGCAGTGGTATAGATATATCCTTCATATCTGTCATTTGACTTGACTGAATAAATGGATGAAGTTGAATCTGTCTGATCCCAGCCATTGTGATCTCCCGGGACGAAAAGACGGGGATAAACAATGACCACTTCGTACGGAGTTATATCCAAGGCAAGTGATCCGGAGAAGAGGGTGTCAATATCCGACTTATCAATGGATTTGATAACTGCCATAATACGGGTTTCAATCGAGTTAACGACGCCAAAAGGACCGTTGGCAAGAAGGATCTTTTGATTCATGTTTCCAACCGTAACATCCAATTCAAGTTTTGTTGTGCTTCCCAGGTTAATTGGTGCGGCAAAATCATTCCCTACAAAATCGAATTGCATGGTATAGGTGATAGCGGCCTCGAAACCAAAATCAGCAGCACTCCAGGTAAAGGTTGTCATGGTCTCCGACTCGGTCTCTTCTGTCAGAACGAAACTTGTTCCACCGGATGGTGCAGTTAATGCAGGAGGATCATAGACTCCAATGACTACTTTTGTTTCATCCTTCTCACAGGAGTGAAAAGCAAACAGGCCAGCAAGGATAAGGATGATCAGATTTATCTTTTTCATATCTGCTTGTTTTACGTATTATCATTAATAATAGCCATCATTCTGTTCCAGGTTGAGATTTGCTGCAACATCGGAAGCAGGGATGGGATAGAGATCATAGAAACTCTCAACACTTTGCCCTTCTTTAGATCCACCTTTCCATGCCCAGGTATAGGTTGTGTTACTGAACCGGCCAAACCGGACCAGGTCAGTCCTTCTGTGTGCTTCCCACAGGAACTCACGTGCCCTTTCATCCAGGATAAAATCCAGGTCAAGGTCATCGGCTGTGATGTTCCCGTTGGCATCTCCGTATGCACGTTCTCTCAGCATATTAACATAGGTAAGGGCAGTAGCTGCATCACCGCCTGTTCCACCCCTGAGAACTGCCTCAGCATACATCAGGTAAGCATCTGCCAGGCGGAACATTGGGAAATCGGTGTCGGGATGGGTCTGATCCGATCCGGGAGCACCGGTTGAAGTGATGTTTTTGAATTTGGTAACAGCCCAACCTTCGGTGAACTCAAATACATCGTCAATTTCAAGTGATTGTCCATCGCTATAGAACATGATGCGGCCATCCGAACTGAACTGTTCGATGGTGTAGGTATAATCCGGTGAACCCAGTTTTATTTTGATCTCGTATTTCCCGGCTTCAGAGATGGCAATATTATTATCACTTTCCGTATCAAGAATCCCGTCAGGTTCGGCATCACCGTAATTTATAACCCAGTCATTGTTCGCCCTGAATTTAATACTTCCGGTACCCAGTTCAACGATCAGTTCCCATACCCCCTCCACGGCATCATAGGTCATATCCTGGTCTACATCCCAGCTACCTGTTGCATCTCCAATCAGTCCCCAATCGGTTTTTTCGATGGTATATGTCAATGCAACTGTATCAACGTTCACTTTGTAGTAACCGGCAGCTCCTGCAACAATGTTATTTCCGGGCTTCGTCAGTGTTCCGGTAGTACCTGAAGCATCCACATCACCGAATATACTATGATCCCAGTCCGGCGCATTGGAAAATTTGAACTGGGCATCGGCATCCGGGAACCAGAGGTATCCCTCGTACTTTCCATCGTCGTTAACGGATGCAACAACTGTTGTGGCATCAGAAGGATCCCAGCCCTGGTAACTGCCAGGGACATAAAGAACAGGATAAGCTTTCCTGCCGGGCAGGTCACCTTTCTTCTTCAGGGTTTCAAGGTTGATGAATTTTCCGACCAGTTCTTTTGTGACCCTAATGCCAGCCCAACCACCGGAAATTCCGAAATCTTCAGGATTCATGGAACCTCCAACAGCAGAATTTATAATAAAGGTTGTTCCTCCCCATGTTTTGGTGTGCACTCCATCAAATGCTATCGGAAAGATAATTCCATCCGCCGTGTGATTATCGGCAAGGAAAAGATTTTCCCACTCCGTATCCAGTGTGTAGCCTGCATCGATAACCTTTTTCGCATAGGTAATGGTTTCGGTATACTTGGGTGTACCGATGTAGACCTCGGCATTCAGATAGAGTTTTGCCAGGACCATCCAGGCAGCGGCCTGGTCAGCTCTTGCGTATTCATTTGTCATGGGAACAGGCAACTCTGTTTCGATAGCCAGCAGTTCCGATTCGACATAGTCAAACAGGTCTGCTCTCATGATCTGTTGCGGGAAGAACGATCCGACTTTATCCTCTTCGGTTACAAACGGGACATTTCCGAAAAGATCCAGTGCATGCCCGTAGCTCAGTGCCCGCAAAAATCTTGCTTCTGCTCTGTATTCTGCGATCTCTTCCTTCTGGGTTGCATTCATTCCCCGTTCATCCAGTTTCGAATCGGCTGATTCCCGGATGAATTCATTGCATAAAGCAATCTGGTAGAATAACCGGTAATAGAGGTTCGCAATGAATGGATCGGAGGAGGTCCAGTCCTGTTCATGATAATCCTTTAAGGTCAGGTCATTCCATGCAATAATGCATTCATCAGTGGGAAGTTCCTGTGCATACCAGTATCCCCTGAGGTACTGTCCGAATCCCTCATCCAGACCACTCAGGTCATTGTTCCCATGTGGTCCGGTCTGACCACTCAACGATAAGCCGGCATACAATTTCGCCAGCACCATTTTATAGGAATCAAAATCCTCGTATACGGATGCTGATGTAATGACATCTTTATCCAGCGGTACCGTATCCAGATCTTTGGTACAGGCTGCAATAGCAAGGATGACAGCCAATACCGTGATTGCACGCATTTTTATATATTTCATATTCATGGCTTCTTATTTTTTCCGTTAATATTCAAGTCTCAAACCAAATAAGAAGGTTCTTGGACGAGGATAGATGTTGTTGTCAACACCACTGCTAACCTCGGGATCCAGACCCTGGTATTTAGTAATCACAAAGACATTCTGAACCGATGCATAGATCCGCAATCCAAGCGTTCCACTCAGCAGGTTTTTAAAATTGTACCCCAGTGTCATGTTATCCATGCGGAGGAACGAGCCATTCTCCATGTAAAAATCCGTATGGTATCTCGGATTCTGGAATTTCGAATCCAGCAGGCTGGTTGTCGAATTGCTCAGAGATCCGGCGGAGTTATAGAGCCCGCTATAGGTTCCGTTGCTTGAATACTGGTTGTTGTACACGTAGTTGCCGATGTTTGCTCTTCCATTAAAACTAAAATCGAAGTTTTTGTACTGGAAAAAGGAGGAGAATCCAAGATAAACATCCGGATCAGCTTTCTTGTAGCGGTACCTGTCGTCTTCTGAAATGATTCCATCCCCGTTCCGGTCAACATACAGTCCTTCGATCGGATCCCCGCTCTCATCATACACCTGCTGATATACAAAAAATGAATTTTTAGGGTATCCGACAGTATGTATTTGAATGGTATTCCCAACACCTCCGGAAATACCACCGGCGGGAACACCAATGTATGTAGGATCTTCATACAGCGTAAGCTTGGTGATCTCATTCTTGTTATAGGTTGCATTGAACCCGACTTCCCAGTACATATCGGTTCTGGAAATAGCTTTTGCATTGATCGTGAATTCAACACCGGTGTTGTACAGGTCACCCACGTTGGTCAGGATCTGGTTGGTAAGATTCGTACCGGCTGGAACAGGAATGAAATTAATCAGGTCGTCTGTCACCCGGTAGTAGTAATCCAACGCTCCGGTAAACCTGTTTTTCAGTAATCCAAAATCGAGTCCGATATTGTAGGTTGTGGTCTCTTCCCATTTCAGGTTGGCATCATACCCTTCGGGCCGCAATGTGGTATAGAATGTAGATCCGAACTGATACTGTGCATTATCCTCGCTGGCAGTGTATCTTGGCAGGTAAGGATAATCGTTGTTGGATATGTTCTGCTGACCAGTGATACCCCATCCAACACGCAATTTAAGGACAGAGAACAGGTCGGGATTGATGAACGACTCGTCACCAATGTCCCATGCCACTGCGACGGATGGAAAAAGTCCCCAGCGGTTATCCGGAGAAAACCGGGATGAACCATCTTCACGCAAAGTAAAGGTTACCAGGTAACGGTCTTTGAAAACATAATTCACCCTTCCGAAGAAAGAGACCAGGTAGCTTTCTGTTTTGTAATCAGAATCATCATCGACCACCGTTCCAATCACGTTGGTAGTATAGTTGGTTCCTTCCCGGAAGAAATGCTGCCAGGAATAACCGGCGGTAGCATCAATCCGGCTATCAACAGTACCCAGGTCCTTCACATAATTGAAATAAAAATCCAGCAATTCGTTCTTTTTTCCCTGCGTATACTCTGTTTTTTGTCCACCTCCATAGATATTATCGTATGCCCATGCTGCATTTTTAGGAACATCAACCGTTCCTTCACTGCTTGAGATATCGTATCCCAGGTTCAATTTTGCCTTTAGTTCGGGCAGCCAATGAACCTGGTAATCCAGCATAAGGTTTCCAATGCTTCTCAGAACGGTCGATTGGTCATCCCTCATGTTCAGCATGGCTACAGGGTTTGAGGTCGCAGTAAATATAGGATTCCCAAAAGCATCAACCCAGGTGAAATATCCGCCGTAAGGACTGTCTGGATCTTTTACCGGTTGAGTCGGATCAAAGTCAGCAGCAGCACCCACAGCACCCTGGTTTGCAAACTGGTTTTTAATACGCATCCCTTTCACATTTACATTAACCTTCAAGTGATCATCCAGGAAACTCGGATTAAGACTTAGAGCACCGGTATACCGGTCCAGTCCGGATGTCTTCAGAATCCCTTTCTGATCGGTATATCCAATGGATACACGATAGGGAATGCTCATGGCACTTCCGGTAAAACTCAGGTTGTGGTCTGTTGAAACAGCCGTTTGGTAGATCTCTTTCTGCCAGTCTGTATTTGCCTCACCCAGCAGATTGGTTGCATTCGGATTGCTGCCAAACTGCTCAAGAATTACTTCACGGAATTGATCGGTAGAAAGCACGTCGTGATAATCCGTGATAACACCAAAGGAAAAATTTGCATCGTAATTAATTTTAAACGGTAGATCTTTCTTCCCCTTCTTTGTTTCAATGATAATCACACCGTTTGAAGCCCTGGACCCATAAATGGCAGTTGCCGAAGCATCCTTCAGAATGGTAAAGGTCTGGATATCGTTCGGGTGAATGGTACTTAACGGATTCCTCATACCGGATATGCCATCGTTATCCACAGGTACACCATCAATGACGATAAGCGGGTCATTGCTGGCTGAGAGGGAAGATCCCCCCCTGATCCGGATGGTTGCTCCGGCTCCGGGTGCACCTCCTGAATTGGTAATCTGCACACCGGCAATCTTGCCTGCAACCAGTTCCTGAGGGGAGAAAATTGCACCCCGGTTGAAATCATCAGTTGAAATAGCAGTAACGGATCCGGTAGCATCCTGTTTTCGGGCAGTACCATAACCGATCGTAACCACCTCTTCCAAAGCCTGGATATCCAGAACCATGGAAACATTAATGATGGACTGATTGTTCACTGCTATTTCCTGAGCGGTATAACCGATAAAGGAGAAAACCAGGGTTGCATCACGACTGACTGTAAGGCTGAAGTTTCCATCCAGGTCAGTAGTTGTCCCCATGGTTGTTCCCTTTACAACGATATTGACTCCGGGTATTCCTATCCCATCCTCAACATCAGTTACCTTTCCGGAAACCACGATCTCCTGTCCCATGACATACATGGGAATAAAACAGACCAGGATCAGAAAAAACAGCTTCCGGATCACACGATTTTGTTTCATAGATTAAAATTTTAGGTTAATCTAAATTAGGTTTTGTCTCAAGTGGAAATAACAGATACAAAGATAGTAAAAAACAAAACATAAGCTATTTATTTTCAATAAATTACTGCAATCGTTTCCGCAAACGTTTGAAATCGGATTTTTATCCTTTGCTGCTCTTTGTGACTACATAGTCCGGGATCATTTTACTCATTCATTATTAGGTGAATCCAATCCTGTTTGGAGCGAAATGGAAGAAACACTCACATTCCGTATTTTTTTATTATCTTTAACTGAATTGCACTGCAATAAGATAGCATCTGATCCATTCAATCCTGGGTTTTTACCATGCACAAAGGACAGGTTACTATAAAGGATATTGCCAAAGCCCTCGGAATATCTCCTTCGACGGTTTCCAGAGCACTAAAGGATCATCCGGATATCAGTCCTGCTACCAAAAAGGCAGTGAATGAGCTGGCAGAGAAATGGCATTACCAGCCGGATCCTATAGCCCTGAGCCTGAAGAGCAGAAAAAGCAAGATCATCGGGGTTATCATCCCGGAAGTAGTCCACTATTTTTTCTCCACAGTTATCAGCGGAATTGGAGATGTAGCCTATAATTCCAACTATCAGGTGATGATCTGTGAGTCGAATGAGACGTATGAACGGGAAGTAAAAAATGTACATGCCCTGTTATCAAGCAGGGTGGAGGGAATTTTAGTATCTGTTTCAAAAGAGACCAGAAATTTCGATCATTTCAGGGAAATCCAGCAACATGATGTCCCCATTGTTTTCTTCGACAGAATATGTGAAGAGATCATCAGTGATAGGGTGGTCGTTGATGATGAACAGGGTGCATTCCTTGCCACCGAACATCTGATAAATGTCGGATGCAGGCGCATTATCCATCTGGCTGCATCCGACCATTTGCTGATCGGGAAGGATAGAAAAGCAGGTTATCTGCGGGCGATGAAAACCTATAACCTGAATCCCGATCCGGATTGGATCATCAAATGCGATACGATGGAGGAGGCAAGGAAAGTGATACCGGGATTGCTTGGGGGACTGTCCAAGCCGGATGGTTTTTTTGCGGTTAATGATCTTACTGCAGCCGAAGCCATGAAGATTGTTAAGGAATCGGGCTGCAGAGTACCCCAGGATATTGCCATCGTCGGATTTACCAATGGACAGATCGCTAACCTGACTGATCCTCCCCTGAGTGCAGTGGAACAGCATGGATATGAGATGGGGAAGGAAGCGGTTCGGCTGATGATTGACCGTTTAGAGAAAACAGATAACTATCCCCCCATTACACGAGTTATTAATACCCGGTTGATCATTAAGAACTCCTCCCTTCACTGACCATCATTCGAATCATAATTTAGAACCTGTTTTTTACCATTTCGGTTGGGAGGATGATCCATCCTTACTACTTTTGAAGCAATTGAAAAGGACAAAACAATCGAGAAATGAAAATCATTCCGTTAGAAAAGGTTGAACGAAAAAAAGTTGAGATGGAAGGAGCGCATAACGCGTTTAAACAGGTTCCTCTTTCGGGAAAGGATGGAGCCCCGGTTTACTCCTACCGGGTATTTACCGTTGAACCGGGAGGATATACACCCTACCATCAACACAACTACGAACACATGAACTATATCATCGAGGGTGAAGGTACATTAGTAAACGAAGCGGGTGTAGAACAACCCCTGAAAGCCGGCGATTTCGCCCTGGTTCTCCCCGATGAAAAGCACCAGTACCGAAACAAGGGCAATAAACCGTTTAAGATAATTTGCGGTGTGCCGAAGGAGTTTGAATAGTTCGTGTTGCCTAACCTGGAAAATATCTAATCTTGCTGCATCAAAAGGTATTACGCTCGCAGGATTCAACGAAATTATTATGATAGCAATTTTACACGGGTACTTACTTGAAGGCTCAGGCAGCAATTTATGGACACGGTCTATTATTCAATCTTTATGCAAAAATGGAGTTACTGTCTATCTGATGTGTCAGGAAAATCATCCGGAGTTATATGATTTCATTTGTGAAGGAATTATTTATCATTCAAATGGCAGAAAAGAAAGGATATTGAAACGCGATCCTGTCTATCCTGGCAAGTGCATTATGCATAAGCCGAAACTAGGGAATACTCTGCCTGTCTATGTTCGTGACAAATACGAGGAATTTTCTGATCCACAACCAATGATAAATCTCGATGATACATCAATTGAAAAATATCTGGAGACAAACATTAAAGTACTCACCCAAATAATAAATGAGAATCAGATAAAAGTCATTCTTGCGAACCATGCTGTCTTAATGTCTGTTGTTGCACAGCGGGTAGCAAAAAGATGGAGAATACCCTATGCTATAATGCCCCACGGCAGCGCTATTGAATACGCGGTGAAAAAAGATAAGAGGTTTTTCAAATACGCTGAGCATGCATTTGATGAGGCAAAACAAATTTTCGTTATAGGAAAAGAAATAAGAAACAGGTTAAAGGAATTATTTACGGATATACCCGGGATTGATTCTAAAATGACAGAATTGAATTTAGGGGTCAATACTTCTCTTTTTCATCCTGTAAAAGTAAAACACAGGAATGATAAAATTAACGGGTTATTCAATTTATTAAAAGATGTTGAACGCGGAAAAACAAAACTCCAATCGCAAAATATTCTCCGTGAGTTAAAAGCAGATATTTCAAAGCTGAAATTGTTGAATGTTTTAAAGGCTTCGGCTTCCTATAATGCAAAAATGACTGATGAAGATCTTGAGGAAAAATTGCAGATGATAGACTGGGATAATGAAAAGATTCTTCTATTTGTTGGACGACTGATAGCAAGCAAAGGA
>Ga0315543_1001223_pt1 | contig 28464 bp, 22 predicted proteins | sample SalMarSW160210MG_2_FD_203098 | JGI IMG/M metagenome (GOLD analysis project Ga0315543, IMG submission 203098) | Salt marsh sediment microbial communities from the Plum Island Ecosystem LTER, Massachusetts, United States - Salt Marsh Sediment SW1601-210 ... | reverse complement strand
GTAGAGAAATCACCCTGGAAGCCCGGCGTAACAGGGTCTGTGTCTATGTCGCTATCGAGCCACGGTGTATAGTCAACATTAGCGCTGACTTCGCCGGCAACCCCGGCCGCTGTATTTGTACCATACCAGTTGCCTGAGGCGTCTAATACAAAGCCATTTGTAGGTGTACCATTTACTCTAACACCATATTGACCATTACTCTCTATCTTATTAAAATTAGCTGTTATACTCTCACTACGATCATAACATGGATAAGGTCCGGGACCTACTAAATCAAAGGTAGGATTCCAATATTGTCCCTCCAAATCCAACATGATACCATCCCAGCCGTTATCATGTATATAATTACCGGTAATAGTGTAATTGTTATTGATTGGTCCCATGTAGATTCCGTTTTTCTCATTGTCGTATATCTCGTTATCAATGATGGTCAAATTCTCAGGACCATATCCATCAATTGTCCTATCGCCACTCGCTCTTATAAGAAGTATTCCATTGCCGTACATCAGATTACCAGGAACATCGCCTGGTAATCCACTGTTACCATAAATCTTATTATTCCTTATAGTAAGTCCGGAATAACCGCCGGCTGTTTCGATGCCACTCCTATGACTGCCATAAATCTCATTATCTTCTATTATAGTACCTTCCATTGGGCTTGGGCCTGCAGCGCCATATGCGTTATAAGAACCCCAGATAAAGATATTATTTCCATTACCTTTGGAATCAAATATCTTATTTCCTGAAACAAGACTATTTGTCAAACCTTGGGATGCATCGTAAGGATTAATATCAAAATAAAGATTCATCCTGCCTTTAGTTCCGTCTTGATCATCAAGATTGGTATTTGCTCCTATTATATTATTCCTTATAGTAAGATTCTCCATTGTTTTATCATCAACTTTTACTGTAATTAACATCCTAGAGCCGCTAGTTCCTCTATCAAGGGCTTGAATAACAAATCCTTCCAGGGTAACATTATCGGCATCATCAATTGTAACTACATCTACATCAGGTAAACCTGAAGGAGGTTGAATAATGGATTCTACCGTGTTATCCCAGGCATAGTTATCAGGAACAGTGTATCCATTTTTGTTTAGGTTGGAGGTAGCTCCACGTAAAGTCAATGATTTGTCTATAAGTAACTGCTCTTCATAGGTCCCGGCAGCAACATTAACAGTCGCACCGGAAGCTGCCACGTCAACAGCGTCCTGGATTTGTGCACCGTTAGTGGACGACAGAACATTGACCGTGGTTGCATTACCACTTAGGGTGCCGCCGGTGCTAAGATTCGCATTGAGGTCAATCGAGCCGCCGGTACCGACGTTGAGTGTGATGTCTCCAGTGTCGGTATTGGTAATAGCGGCGTTGACAACAATACTGCTGTTATCGGCGGTTGTCTCCAGCTTTAGGTGATTCGCGAGGGCGTAAATGAGCGCATCAGTAACGGTTATAATATCATTAGCCAGCAACAAAACATTGCTAAAAGCCAGCTGAGCTATAATAGTTGCCGGAGTAAGTTCGAGATTGCCGACGGAGTCGTAGAAAAAGTCGTCAAGATGGTCTACCCAAGTACCATCCGACCCTCCGGTCGTGATAACTTCCAAGGTGGCCGGATCAATCAGCAAAGTTCCGTTCTTACCGGCGACAGCAGATGTATCAACGTGTCCCTCAAACTCCAAATACTCTTTCCCCGAGACCTCCACAAATCCGCCATCACCGGATTCACTTCCGCCCTTCGCCTCAATTATTGCGCCGTCGCGGAAAAGTACCGCTTCCGGTGAATAGACGACGACCTCGCCGCCATCGCCGTTGGTGCCTGCGTTTGCGGTGGTCACGCTGTCAGGGCCGAGAGCGACTACATCCGCGGCAGTTAGAGTTATGCTGCCGCCATCGCCTTCGACGCCATCGGCATTAAGTGTGCCGAATTGGCCAACGCGACCTGCGCCATCCTCAACCGCAATCGTCAGCGAATCGAGACCATCGATAGCCCTTGAGAATGTATCGCCTGCTGCAAGAACAATCTTTCCACCTCTTGCCTCAATGGTGCCCTCGTTAATTACATCGCCCATTCCTTCGACTGGAGGGCCTTGCGGCATAGTGACACCTGCTACTTCGACAACAATGTCACTGCCTTCTGCACCAAGAAATACACTGTCGCCTGCCGCCATTAAGACATATCCACAGGGGCTTGTTATAGTGCCTGCGTTAAGAACCTTTTTGCCGATAAGAGCGACCTGCTCGGCGGAAATATTACCGTAGTTGGCCACTTCTCCAATGCCACCACCGGCAAAATTATATATACCATTCATAAAGTCTGTGTTTGTTATATCCAGCGACGAAGCTGTGAACTTGTAGGCCTGAACAAGAGCCGTAGGACCGAAAACGATACCGTGAGGATTGACAATAATGATGTGTCCCTGGTTGCCAAACAGCGAACCGTCAAACTGGGTTGCACCTCCCTGTATTACTCTGTTCAGCACAGCGAAACTACCGCCGGCCTTAAGAAACTGCAAAATCTCGCTCGGACTGGTATTTAAACTATCCCAGTTTATCACAGCCCGGGCCGAACCCATATTCACGGTAGTGGTATTGCCGCTTTGGCCAACTCCGGCTGTACCAGCCATAACATTAGGGTTGCTCGGCGTGGCCAGTGCGACTTGCATTGGTAAAGCGGAAAGCATACAGTACACTAAAAAGCAAGCCGTGATCTGCCTCAGATAATACTCGTTTGAAATTTTTCTTAACTTTTTCATTTTTTCTACCCTTATCCATCCGATTTTTTTAGCATTATGCATTTCAGTTCCGTCCACGCACCGTATCTCCTCTTCGACTACGCCGTCGAGTAAAATTTACTTTTACCATCTTATCATTAAGCCAACGTTCAGTCGGCCTTTACCTTTCTGGGTGTCATCAGTGGCCGTAAGCGGATAGCCGTAGTATACGGCCCCGGTAAAATGGTCACCGAGTTCCACAATCGTGCCCACGCCTACCGACGAGAGATTTTCATGTTCCTTCTCGGTTCCAATAGGGTCTTTTATCTTGGCCCGGCCATAATCAAAAAAGGCCAGAGGAGCAAGTTTTCTAAGGAAGGGCTTCTCCTCTTGCTCCGCTTCTGTTTTACCAAAACCCGAGTTCCCGTATTTCACCAAGTCAAACTCGTATTGAGCGGATACGAGTATACCACCATCGGCGACAGATTCATATTCATCGTAGCCTCTGACGGAATACATTCCTCCGAAAGCGGTCATTTTCGCGGGTATCAGCCTTTCATCCGAGGTTATCCACTGAAATGAACCGCTTATGTGCTGTATCTCGTCAGGGTCCAGATATTGACTGTGGTTAACCGTGGTTGTATAAATCCTGAACTTACGCTCTGCATTTGTTCGTGCTAGCGTAAACTCGTCAGCGGAAGAACCACTGAAACTTTCAACTTGGTTAAAGGTAAACGATGTATTTGACATATCGTCGGTGCGATGAATATCAACTCCGATTCCCCAAAGGTTCGTCTCTATGTCGGTTCCCAAAAAGCTTGGGAACAACGAAGGAGTGACCTTGCTCCTTTCGTGGCTCAGCGAGCCCGTAACGTCAAAGAACCAGCCATCTTTCTGAAAGACGTTATAACGCAATATACCGCCAAAGAACTTGCCTCTACCAAGGAAATCGAGTAGACCAGACTCTGGGCTTATGTCAAACTCGCTGTATCCGCCGTGAATGTTAAGACGCAGCCGAGGTCCTAACAGCGGAAAATCGTAACTGCCGTAAAACGTGTAATTCTCTTGTATGGTAGTATCCCAAGGGGCCTGATAAATTGCGGTAAAGGTGTCGTCTATACCTAAGAGATTCGTATTGATGACTCCGGTTCTTGGGTTCCATTGCCTTTCTTGGGTGCCGGAATTATCTACCTGTATGAACCAATGCCAAGGGTTTGCTTCGTAAATATTGTATCCCAAAGCAAGTGATTCCGGTTTGGTGCCTTTCGATACAATCACGGAAACATACCTGTCAGGGTTGAGGTTGAGCAAGTTGACAAAATCATCCAACTTTTTCTTATTTGCTACCTGTCCGACTTTTACGGGCGACCACTCTTCAACCGCTGACCGTTGCAAGTATCCCTTTTCTGTTTCATTCTGGTCGGGGTCGTATGTCTTTACCGTGACAGTTGTCACTTTTGCCTCGAGAATTTCTATAGATAAGAGTTGATCCTTCATCTCCACCCCCCGTTCGATTGTGGCCGTAGGCACGTACACATATATACCGGCATAGTTGTTCTCTTGGTAAACAGAGAGAATGTATTGAGTAAAGCCTTGGATAGCTCTTGCTGAAACTTGGCGGGGCTCGGTGGGCTCTAAGATTATGTCATGCAGAACCCGAAGGTCATAAAGGTCGTTGCTCTCTGCCTTGTGCAATGGTTTATCCGAGGCATTATATATCAAGGGCATATCTTTTAACAATTCGTCGGTTGTTATGAGCGTGTTACCGGCGATGCGTAATTTGCTTACGGTAAAGCGTTGGGTTGTGTCCTCTGGTAGATTGATTTGAGCTATGTGCTCTTGGAGTTTGGCTTTAGCTTTTTCGAGAGCCTTTCGCTTGGCTTCTTTGATAGCTTCCCGTTTTGCCTTGGCAGCCTCGGCTCGTATTTCCTCAACTTTCCTGGCCTCATTGGCTTTTCCCTCCAAGGCCGAAACCTCGTCTGCAAAGCAAACCGCTGTCCCCAACAGAAAGACAGAAACAAAGCAAATTGTCCTTGCCATCCTTGCAGCGTTATCCATAATCGCTCTCCTTCATTCATTATTAAATGAGAATCCGTTTTTTTCGTACGGCTTGCAACAAGTCACTAACGTCTGCTGTAAAAGCCGATTGCCACCTACCAACGAAGCCTTAAAACTCAAACAAAACGCCGTGCCTTACCCGCTCTCACAACCCAGCATTATACTAAAACAAGCATCTGGGTGTAAAGGGAAAAATAGTATCTCACACGGTTTTTTGGCGGTTTTCAGTGTTGATAACTGGGTTTGGTGAACTTTCGTCGATTAGGGGCAGCACTTAACATTACATAAAAGCTACAGACGAGGAACATTATCGGATCTTACCGCTTTTGGTGGTTTTTTCAGAAAGGCGCATAAAGAACACGGATTTAGTTAAAAATTGAGCTAGGCACGTTGATTTTTTACACTTTTCCGGGAGCGCTCTTTGCTCGTACGAAGTGAAGGAAAATGAAACCTCCGAGGTATTAACCCTTCAGTCAGCGAGGTAGAGGCAGCCTTTATAGACGATCGCTTTGGCTGGGTTACAGGTTAATTAAAGTACGCCGACTTTCATTGCTAACAGCGTCAGTTGGACAGTGGATTTAACCCCTACCTTCTTTATAATACGATCACGGTGTGACTCAACTGTCTTACGGCTGATGCCAAGCTCACCAGCAATTTGCTTAGAGGACTTGCCCTCTATCGCAAGTTTCGTTACATTACGTTCTTTTGGAGTAAGAAGTGCAAATCCTGCTTTGATATTTTCAAGCTCAGCCCGGTTTTGCTCAACCCTCATGTCAATGGCAAGAGCCATCTTTACATTATCCTAAAGAACCTGGTTTCTGAATGGCTTTTCGAGAAAGTCTAATGCTCCGAGTTTGACCGTTCAGAATACGTAAGAAATACGAACTTTCCCCCAAAGGTCTTGCAAATCTGACCGTAAGTGATTTCCTTACAGTTGTCTGGTCAAAAGTTGTCGTGGTGCCGATAGGCGACATAACGTGAGGTTTTATGCAATGCGGATAACTCCGGGTCTTTTTACCGCTTCTCGCCGTAGAGAAATCTCCTGAAAACCACCTGATGAAAATATGAATAATAATTCTGAGCTAATCAAACCAGCTCGCCGAATTTCGATGCTTATGCCTGTATTTCGCATAGGCGTTGCCCATAAATTCACTTTTCCCTTTTTCATTCTTGGTTTACAATTGGTTTATGTTTCATCTTTGGTTGACAATGCTGATTTTTCTCAACGCAGTTTGGCTCGCACTGGTTCCTTTTTCGCTGCCGGGCAATTGGCTTATCGTTATAACGACGGTTCTGTTCGCCTGGTGGCGTGCCGAAGACGGGATTTTCTCCCTTTATACTCTGGTTGCTGTAACAGCCTTGGCTCTTCTCGGCGAACTGGTCGAATTCTTCGGCGGAGTGGTCGGGGCGAAAAAAGCCGGCGCCCGCTTCCGTGGCTCACTCGGAGCCCTCATCGGTGCTCTCGCCGGTGCCGTCCTTGGCACTTTTCTGATTCCCATACCCCTGCTCGGCACGCTTCTCGGCTCCTGCACCGGTGCAGCTATTGTAGCTTTTGTCTTTGAAGTTTCCAGCGGACGCCGGATGGAAGATTCCGTTCGCCTGGGCTTCGGCGCAGGCCTCGGCAGATTCCTCGGCACCACCGTCAAAATTGTCCTCGGCCTGCTGATTTGGCTTGTCGTTGCTATCGCCGCCTTCTGGCCATAACAAAGCCATCACGGCCGACCCTCTTCGCTCTATGCTCCCAGCGCCTTTTCCGCAGCGTCACCATCAGCGGCATCTACCACAATCAACATCTGGTATTGCCCGTCGCAAACCATCGCAGTGCCGGCAACTCCATTAATACCGGCATCGGCAAGGCCCTTTAGCGACTCCGCCGCAGCTCCTACTTTGTCTTCATCACTGATAATGAAGCCGGTTGCAGCCGTTGCTTTAATCCCCGCCTTCTGCACGCAGGCTTCAAGGCTCTGGGGGGCTTTTGCACTTAAATAGAGTTGCCCACGACCGCCGCTGGCGGAAAATGCCGCAAAACAAAGCAAATCGACATTTGCCGAAGCCGTCCGTGCTAAAAGCTTCTGCAAACTTCCTGGCTTATCTTCAACTTCGAGACAATGAATAGTAATTCGTTTAACAGCCATTTTCTTCCCCTTTCATTTAGAAATGACTATATTTTTCAAGAACCAATCTATCCCCAAACCGCTCTTTGTCAACACAAAATTCTCTTTGATGGAAGCTTTTACCGCTCAGCTAACCGGGTGATTATTACTCAAAACCAATTTTGACTGACTTTTTCAGTGCCGACTAAGTAAACTCTTAGTCTTCAAAGAACTCTTATAATCGAGCGTTTGGATTCGTGTCTTGTCTTAGCCATTCAACAAATTTTGCCAGGCCATCCTGAATGGTTGTATTTGGTTTATATCCCAACTCTCTGACCGCTTTGGTGACGTCGGCAAACGTGCGTTCGACGTCGCCGGGCTGAGGTGGCAAGTATTCCTTGACTGCTTTTTTGCCGAGCGCTCTTTCGATTTCAGCAATTAAATCGTTGACCGATATTGGGCGTGATTCACCGAGATTGTAGATACTAAAGCCGGAACATTTGTTCATTGCTGCGACGGTTCCATCAATTATATCATCGATATAAGTGAAATCGCGCATCATAGTGCCGTCACCATAGACAGGGATGGGTTTGTCCTGCTCGATGAGTTTTGCGAATTTGTGGATAGCCAGATCGGGCCTTTGCCGAGGGCCATAGACGGTGAAAAAACGCAGGGGAGTTATGCAAATCCCGTAAAGGTGATGATACGTATGACAGATAAGCTCGCAGGCCTTTTTGGTGGCGGCGTAAGGTGAGATTGGGAAATCAACATTGTCATCTTCAGAAAAGGGGACCTTTTTATTGTTTCCGTAAACACTCGAGCTTGAGCCGAAGACGAACTTGTTGACTTTATGTTTTTTGGCAGCCTCAAGTAAAACGAGCGTTCCATTTATATTGACATCTGCGTAGAGCAAAGGTTTTTTAATCGAAGGTCTGACACCCGCTCTGGCGGCCAGATGTACGATTATCTCAATAGCGTCGCCAACCGCTTTTTCCATAGCCGTGCTATCACGAATATCCGCTTCAACAAGCTGGAAGTTTTTATTTTTAAGGCAGCTTTCGATATTATGGCGTTTGATTTGAGGGTCGTAGAAATCATCAAAATTATCAACGCCGACAACTATCAAGCCGTCGGCGAGAAGACGTTCGCATAGATGTGAGCCGATGAAGCCCGCAGCGCCCGTTATCAATGCTTTCATAGGACTTTACCTTATGCTGAATAAATGATGACTGCTCCGATGGCCAAACCGACTAAAGCCATAACTCGGAGAAGCATAACCGGTTGTTTTTGCCACCAGTTAATATAGGATTTGACCTTTTCAAGCCCGAGTATGAATATCAACAGTCCCGATATTATGAAAAGAACTCCAAAGGCAAATATTGCCCAGAACTGGCGGCATTGGCGAGCAGCAAGTAAAAAGACAATTGCCAGCACAAACCTTATCAGTGCTGCAAAATACATGCGCCTGCCCTGCTTGAAGAATTCCATTAAGTGTTTCATAATATCGGGCTTTAAAAAATACACGATTGTCATAAAAACGAAAACTATACCTATAATTCTAATAACAATATCCATAATATTGCCCCTTTATTTTCTTCCGATACTGTGGTATTCGATTCCTGCCTTTTTAACTACATCGGGGTCGTAAAGGTTTCTGCCGTCGAAGATAACCGGCTTTTTCAGCTTTGTTTTAATAACTTCGAAGTCCGGGTTTCTGAATTCCTGCCAATCGGTGAAGATAACCAGGGCATCAGCGTTATCAAGTGCATCATATCCATTCTGGAAGGTTTCGATTTTGCCATCCAAAGCTGCCATCGCAGCCGAGGCTGCTTCAGGGTCATAAGCTCTTATCTTCATCTGACAATCGAGAAGCTTCCTTATACAGTGAACTGCCGGTGATTCTCTCACATCATCGGTTTTTGCCTTAAAGGAAAGTCCCCAAACAGCTAATACGGTTCTGTCTTCTTGGCCGGCAAAGAAATCGGTAATACGTTTTGCAAATCGCCCCTGCTGATTTATATTTACCTGTTGTACCGATTTAGCTATCGCCATTTCAACTCCGTGTTCGGAGCCGGTATGAATCAGCGCCCGAATATCTTTCGGTAGGCAGCTTCCCCCAAAGCCGACACCCGGAAACAGAAAGGAGCGTCCAATCCTCGAGTCGCTGCCGAGTCCCTGCCTGACCTGCTCGACATCCGCACCAACCTTCTCGCACAGTGCCGAGATTTCATTCATAAACGAAATTCTCGTTGCCAGCATTGTATTCGCCGCATATTTTGTCATCTCAGCAGAGATGGGGTCCATAAATAATATCCGGTTGCTCCTGCGCATAAATGGACTATACAACTGGGTCATTTTCTCCCTAACAGCAGGGTTGGTTGTCCCTATAATTATCCTGTCAGGGCTCATAAAATCCTCAACGGCGGCACCTTCTTTCAAAAACTCCGGATTACTGACGTAATCAAACTGCGTTTCTGTTTTGGATTTTATAATGTTCACTACCTTCGTGCATGTACCTATCGGCACAGTACTTTTTGTTGCAATGATTCGATAGTCGTTGAGATTTTCGCCAATTTCACCAGCGACTGAAAGAACGGCCGATACATCAGCTGAGCCATCAAGTGCTGATGGAGTGCCAACCGCAAGAAAGATAATAAGCGAATTGTCCAGCCCGTATTTCAGGTCAGTTGTAAAGTGTAATCGGCCAAGTTTTTCATTGTGCTTGACTATTTCAGTCAGGCCCGGCTCATGAATAGGAATTACTCCATCTTTCAAACCGGCAATCTTTTCGCTATCATTATCAACGCATATGACACTGCTGCCGGCTTCTGCCAAGCACCCAGCCGTAACCAATCCGACATAACCGACTCCGACCACACAAATATTCATTTTCTATCTCCTGTTACACCGAGACCTTGAGACTAATCAACAACCTCTATCATATCAGTATCTATCTCGACACTTGTCGCTTGGCCGAGCATATCTATCTGTAAAAGCAAACGCGCAGTGCTTCTCGTCTTGACGACAATGCCCTGCAAATCGGCTAACGGTCCCCCTATAACCCGGCAGTATTGGCCCGCTTTGATGTACTTATGTGGTGTCAGAGCAGCACCCGTTCGAAGAGCTTGTTCAATTTGCGATAGTTCGTTAAGTAATCTTTGTTGGTCTTTGACTGCGAGTAGATTTGCAACACGATTGGTTCGCAGCACTTCGATACGCTGGCTCTCCTTACCGCAAAAAAACAGATACCCGCTAAACAAGGGCAAAAGCGAGCGTATTGTTCTGCCTTTTTGGCGCCGAACCTTCCGACTCATAGGAAGAAAGTAGCTGATATTTTTGTGAATCAAATCTTTGGCGAGGGCTTTTTCATTTCTGCTTTTGGTATGAGCGACCCACCACAGACCGGCAAAATCACGGATTGATTTTCCCTCGGGCCAAACAATCGGTGGATTTTCGTCTGCCTTCAGCAACTTTATGCTCCTAAATTTGCCTGCGATTTTTTGCCGGCCATCCTTAAATTGTCATAATGCTGCTTAGGGTTTTAGAAATACAGAGTCGTTGTAGTCGGCTAAAATCATTCCATTTGCCCATAATAACTAAACCAGCACTTAACTCCGGTCGATTAGTTAAATTGCAGCAATTAGTTTACCCCGTTAGAAATCCTTGTCAAGCGCAAGGTAGATGCTTTTGGTGTCTTATTTTTAACGGGGTTTAGATGTATATGAGCAAGAAGTCAAAAGAATTGACCATCTAACATTGACTATTTTAGATTGACGGCCAGGGATAGGTTGTTTATTATTGAAATTAAATTATTAAGTCCTTAGTGGGTTTCTATGATTTATTATATCATAACAAATGTGCATTAGGCAGAAACTATGGCTAAATCGCGATCCACTATTGATAATTTGAGTGTTTTATTTACCTGCATCGGCAGAAGGGTCTCCTTGCTCAATAGTTTCCGCAGGGCAGCAAGACAGCTGAAAATAGACCTTTCGCTGCTCGGCACGGATGCTACGGAGTTAAGTTCTGCCCTGCAACTGTGCGATAAAGGATTTTTGGTTAAGCCGACGACACATCCTAACTATATCAAGCAATTGCTGAGTATCGTCAGGGCCAACAAGGTAAAGTTGCTCATCCCAACCGTTGATTTGGACTTGAGACTTCTGGCGCAGAACAAGCCGAAGTTTGCCGCAATAGACTGTTGTGTGCTTGTCTCAGCACCGGATGTCGTCGAAATTTGCCAGGACAAGAGAAAAACCTGTCGTTTTCTACTCAAGAACGACTTTGATACCCCTATTACTATGAGTGTTCGCTCTGCGCTCTTAAAAAAGAAGCTTAACTGGCCTTGTTTTCTAAAACCCTGGGATGGCTATGCCAGCAGAGGAAATGCCATCGTGAACAATCGCAAAGAACTGTCATTCTTTGCGAAAAGAATACCAAACGCCATCTGCCAGGAATTTGTCAAGGGTACTGAACATACCTGCGATGTATATGTTGACTTTAGTATGAAAGTCCGCTGTGTCGTTCCGAGAAAACGCATCGAGGTAAGAGCCGGTGAAGTGAGTAAGGGACAGGTGGTAAAGAACTCTCGCATTATGAGTGAAGCTGCAAGATTGGTTGAGACACTCGGTGCCGGGCCCGGTGTTATAACTTTGCAACTATTCCTAACAGACGATGATAAGGTAAAGTTCATCGAGATAAATCCTCGGTTAGGAGGCGGCGTGCCGTTATCAATCAAAGCAGGGGCGAACTTTCCAAAATGGATTTTTCAGGAATCCCTTGGGGAAAAAACAAACATCCGTTTCAACGGCTTCAAAGACAATTTAATTATGCTTCGCTACGATGGCGAAGTCTGGTTGGAAAACCCTTAACGAGAAGAGTTGGGAAATGATATTTGATAATATAATCGGACCGGCCAAGCCGGTTACATGGGTTTTTCGCTTTTGGCCTATATTGGCGGCTTCTTTCGCTGGTTCGCTGGCAGCTACCTGGCTGTGCAAAAAGATAGCTATAAAATTCGGAATCGTTGACAGACCCGATGACCTGGTCAAGACACACAAAGAGCCTATAGCATATCTCGGCGGTGTCGGTATGCTCATCGGCTTGACAATTGGCGTGTTGGTAGGCATCGGCTGTTTGAGAGACGAAGAATTTTTCAGCCCGGTGCTAAAATGGCTCCTGGGAATACTGGGCGGTGGGGCGATAGCGTGTTTTATTGGGCTCGCCGACGATATGTTTGATATAGAGCCAAAGCAAAAAATCCTCGGCCAAGCTGCTGCGGCTGTTATTCTGCTGCTGGTAGGTATCACACCGAATTTATATCGTATTACTGACCCATTAAATTTGCCAATGTCCCACAACCTCGAAATGATTTTAAGTGTTTTTATTGTCGTATTTTTCGTAATTGGTGCAACAAATTCACTAAACCTGCTTGACGGACTTGATGGACTTTGTGCGGGAGTAACGGCAATTATTACCATCGCTATGCTGCTTCTGTCAATACATCTGGCGACTTGGGGGGCCAGTGAGGTCGGTGACCCTGTGCGGATTACAATTTGTCTTGGGCTTGTAGGAGGCGTCTGTGGATTTTTACCTTTCAACAGGTATCCAGCCAAGATATTTATGGGTGATGCCGGCAGTATGCTCTTAGGCTTTATGGTAGCTGTGCTGATGCTTTTATTTGCCGAGCAGATTCCGCGATGGTGGATGGCTTCAATCGTTGTCTTTGGCTTGCCCATTCTCGATACCGCTGTTGCCCTGGTAAGGCGATTGCTTAATCACAGGCCCTTGTTTGTTTCTGACCGTGGTCATATTTACGACCAGATGATAGATAGAGGGATACCTTTGAAAAGGACCGTCGCAATTTCTTATGTGCTTGCCAGTGTTTATGCGGTAATCGGTTTAGCAATGAGCCAAATAAGAACAAGATATGCTGCGGTTGTGTATGTTTTGGTTTTCGCGGTCTCGGGCTTGGTTGTGTGGAAGAAAGGCTACCTGAAAATGGAAGGCCTGAGAGGAGCGGTTCACAAGGAAAACTGATAAGAAATTAGGACTCGTTGGCTGGCTCGATAAGTTTTTCTAAAATGTGAAGAGCCTGTAGTATATCGTGGCGGATGCGTTGTAAGATTGGTTATGCTAATCGAAGGGAAGAAGCGCTGGATGTTCAAGAAAACCGCTATGTTTTCACAAGAGATAGAACAGCCAGCGTTCGTTTGGAAACGGGATATAGTTATTCTCGTCTGCTTACAAATTGCACTGGGGGTAATCTGTCTCAAGACGGTCCCTCGTCTCTACGTGGACGAGGTGTGGGACTCATCATTGGGGTACAGCTTGGCCTATTTCGGCGAGCTTAAGCATCAATTTATTGAAGGCTTTGGCGGTATGCACATTCATTTTGTGCAACCCCGAGTCGTCTTGCCTTTTGTTTGTGCTGCTATTTTTAAAATGGCTGGCTACAGTATTTTAGCCGGTCGAATGTGCTCACTGGTATTTAGCGTATTAGCTGTTGTTGGCCTTTATGCTCTAATGCGACGCTGGTTTGGCGAGAAGCAGGCTGCTTGTATCGCGATAGCAACTATTTTGCATCCCTGGTTCTTTGAAGTTAGTCGGCGGATTCGGCCCGAAATTTACTACATAGCGTTAGCGATGACTGCCCTATGGTGTATGGTGCATTCGCTTGGTTCCGGCTCACAGCGAACAGCACTTCTTGCAGGCATACTCGCTGCGTTGGCGTCTTTGGCGCATCCATTGGGATTTGTCCTGGACTCTGTTCTTGCTGCTGCTGTGCTTATATGGTTAAGGAATAGAAGAATCTGGCGTCTGATTCTATGGACTTGCCTTGGTTTCATGGCGGTTATTTTGCCGTATATCGTCTATGTACTTTGGTCCATTCAGGACCCAGGAGTGCATTTCTTTGAACAAATGCAAAGCGGTTGGGGCCGAAGAGGTATGTTCCCGTCTGGTGAAATTAGTCGCTGGAAAAATTTCTTACAATGGCCCAAAGGGATTCCACTTGCCATAATTATGATTGCTTCCTGGCTTCTGGCGTGGTATCGTTCCACTACCGCTGATAAGGTCCTTGCTACAATTATTGGTTTGTTTTGCTTAGCGCTGCCTTTTGCATCCACCAATACTTGCGGTCGATATCTCGCAGCAGTGACGCCTTTCTTTTGTGCATTGATGGTTCGTATGGTCTGGCGCCTCATGTCTGGCCGTGGCGTGCTGTTGCGGAATTGGTATAGTTTGCGGTTTATTGTCGGCATCAGTATTGTGGTCATTTATGTCTCAATATGTGTCGCCGCTATTTCCATTATGTTTTATCGTCTCAGGGGAGCTGATTTTATGAGTGTAGTAAATCGCGTTGCATCGGTGGTTGGTCGGCAAGATCGTGTGTATGGGGGGGGAATTTTTTGGTTGGGTCATGACCGCTATCGCTACGGACCTTTCCCAGTAGATGCCAGTACGATTCCTTTCCAGCAAACGGTTGATATGGTACGTAAATATCAATTCGATTATGCGGTGAGAATGGCCTGGCGATTCAGTCGCAGCTATGGTGTCGCTTCACCGCCTGTTGATATGCCAGCTTTTCGTACCTCATATACGCTTGATCGGGTATGCAGTCAATTCGGCACTAAAGTAGACGAATTCCGCGACCCTTATTTCGGTCCAGTTGAAATCTACAGGCTTAATTGGAATAATGATTCTAACTCCGGGAGTAAAAAATAGAAACAAGCATTTGGAATTAATCAGCACGTCTTTCGTCAATTAGCTACCTTCCAGAGAACCCCAGCTTGCTCAAATTCGTATCGTTCCAACAGAAACCGCGGGCAATACCCTGCCAGCGGCGAAACCACATAGACAGTCCGCTCGGTAAGGACTTTATCAATTACGTTCTCGTTATATTCTTTCAAATTATTTACAGAGCCGTGCCCTGAAACAATAGTAACGTCCCTGCGTTTGCCTTCAATCTCCTGAATATATAAAAGCGCATAAACAGTAGTACCATCAGCATATATAATCGCTTCATCTTCAATTGCATCCAATGCTTCGTTTGCGAATTTCTCTGCTCCATAGCAGCCTGTTTTCCACGGCCTTAAGAACCATACATAGTCATTACGGTAAGGAATATCTCTTTTTGTGGAAAGATTGAACCGCATTTTCTGCGCTATAACAGGAGCGGTGATATAAGTCGGGATTGGCAGCAGGGCAAGGATAAAAACTATTCGACACAAGATTTTGCGATTGAACTGGGTAACGAGCAGATTAAAACCAACACCAATTAGGATGGAAACCAGACAATAAAAGGGTATAAAAAATGCGTATCTATCCGGAACTGTGTATCTAAAAGCAAATACGAAGAAAAGAACTAACAATGCCAAAAGGATATTTGTAAAACTGCGACTTGGTGACACTTTCTTCAAGCCGTAGAGACCTGCAAAGAAAAATATAATATTGGGTGTAGGGAAATTGTATGCCATAAATATCAGATTTTCTCCGGCAAGCTTAGTTGAAAGACGAACGTTAAAAACCGCCCCGCGCCAGCTATTCCCAAAAAGTGCTGAAGCCACGGTACCTGTAAAATCACCCGTTTGAATGATGTTCTTTATGATTAGATATTCGTATGGTGCTGCACCGATGACCCATAGTGCAACAATAATCCTAAAATGTCTTAAGCTTATTTGCTTTTTTGCCAATAAAGTTACCAAAAATACCAGGTAGCAAGCGAAGGCAATAACGGCCCACATATGGTTTGCAATTGCCAAGCCGTTGAAAAGTGCTAACAGATATAAAAAACCGACACGTCCAGTTTTGATATACTGAAACAACATTATCAGTTCGGCTAGGAATAGTGCCGAATACAAAGTATAAACTTCGGCGATTGATGCAGACTGCCAAATTGTCCAGGATAAGGCAAGTGTAATTGCTGCCAGCACAGCCGGAGAGTTTTTACCGAGCCAAAGGCGTAAAAGCAAAAAAAGATTTGCAATTGTAAATGCTGCAGCAACTGCTGAAATCAAATTTACCCTGTAAGCGAATTCACCAAGCGGAATGTATTTTACTCCGATGCCTATAATATGATAAAGTGGATGTGAAAGAGCCAGGCCGAGCTTGCCCTCGATATCGTTATGCCAGATTCGATACTGATACATTCCACTGTCCTGCCATAATGGCCCCGGTGCACAGGTCGCTATATAAAGCACAGCCGCAGCTAAAAGAACTAAAAAGTAATTAACAGTAAGATTTCTTGAAATGAAAAAGTTATTTTTGCTCTTCGTCGTTTGCATATGCTCCTGCGGCCTCGATTATGCACAGATTAGTGGAGTTGCTCAATATCCTCAAGCCAGGCATCAAGTAAATGTAATTCTTCCTGACCGATTAGGGACATACTAACTAATTTCTCGTAGCAAACTTTAAGGTTGTCGCCGATTTTCTCAACTCCGGATTTCAGCGGCAGAGACTCTAAGGCTTTGCAGATTTCACTATTGTTCAGATAGCCAGGTATTTCGTCATTGAAATCACGCAACAGATTATGAACGTTGCGTTCCTGCCTCATAGTGGGTTCGTGGAATAAAATTGCCCAGCCATTAAGCCAGGCAATTATCTGGGCGATGAAGCTGCGCCAGATATCCGTCATTCTAAAAGAACAATGTGATGGTAAGTAAAGCAGTTCGAATGCATCCGGCCACCACGTGGTGTTTTGGCTGTTAAAGGGACACCATGAACCATTAGTTAGTGCAACTCGACGGTCTTTTCTAAAGGTTTGTGGAAGCGGTAAAACGAGACGATATACTGCATCAACGTCAGGATTGTCGTCGGCCAAGCCTTGCTGAATAGGACAATCGATGTCCGTCTGGGTAAGTGGCTCGTATGGGGGGACCTGCCGCTGAATCTGTTCCAGAGGAAAGCCGCGTGGCCAAATGTTTTGGTCGGTAAAGTAACGATAGACGTTCACCCAACCGCTGTTCTCAAGGACCGAAACGTTTTGAATTTGCTGCCGTCTATTCCAGAACTGCGGGTAAGGAATGTTATCATCGTCGGTTTCAATGATAGTCGATGCACCATTGCGGATTGCGAGAAGATAGCCGATGTTTTTGCGAGCATAGTGCCTTGTCGGACACAATTGAGCAAACTTTAAGTCTGCCTGCTTTTGTCTTTTCAGACTGTAAAAATCACAGGCGTCGATGTGAAATTCGGCAGGACTGGCCTCGTCACCTATAACGATGAAATGATACTCTCTTTCGCTACAGCCTTGAGCTAAGCCCCGAAGAATCCTGTTAGGCTCAGCAATAGAGGTTACAACAACATAAATTTTGTCTTTCATAAAACTGAGCATTTTCCTATTAAGAACTACAGATTACCAGCAATACGCTTTCTAAATAAGCGAAATAGGTTGCTAAAAGCATCAATAACGACCACAGCATTTACGTTTTGGCTGGGTGCACGGTAATGTATCGGCACCTCGATGATACGCATATTTCGACAATATGCTTTTATTTCCGTCTGGAAAAAATGGCCACGCGACCGAATTCCTTTGTCTAAGACTTTTTCCAAGGCAGCGCTGGTGAACATCTCGAAGCCGCTCGTCATATCCTTGAGTTTTGTGCCGAGTAAGAAATTAGTCAGGACACTCCCTGCATAGCTTATAAAATAACGGCTCAAAGGAGCTTCTGTAAATTTTCCGCCCTTACAGAAGCGACTGCCGAACACACAGTCGTAACCTTCGGCCATTTTATCAAAAAACTGTGGGATTTGTGAAGGCTGATGGCTAAAGTTTGCATCAATCTCCAGTATCCAATCACAACCAGCATTCAGGGCTTGCCGATATCCTTTCATATATGCATCCACAACACATCTATTCTCAGGAGTCCAAATTACTTTAAGCTCAGGTAATTTATTTTGCAGCTCTTTAAGTAAATCAATAGTGCCGTCTTTGCAGGAATTGTCAAATATGACAAAAAACGTTACAGATTTGAAACCTTTGCACTGTTCCAACACCGCGTTTACGAACTCTACGGCGGTTGACCGTTCGTTGGCCATCGGGCATACAATCCCCAAACTTGTCTTGGAAAACCGAAGGCCATTGTTGCCGGTTTTAAAACTATTCATTTTTTTCTCATAAGATTACTGTTAAGTATTGCGTATCATCGGCAAATTGCATAGCTCCTTCATAAGCAGCGGGTACAAGTAAGCAATCACCTGCCTTGAATTCAACAGAAGTCCCATCAGCTCCCAGAATCGCTCCAAAGCCGGCTAAAACAATCAGCGATTTCGTCCTGCCGGGCGAAAGAAGCATCTCGCCGCCTTTGGCCTGGTGCCCTTTATCCATCTTGAAGTGTTCGCAATCAACCAATCGACCTACCGTTGTTACCGGAAGATTATCACCGGCAGCGTTAAAGTTAATGCTTTTCAACGCTTCTTCAATGTGCAATGGTCTGGCTTTGCCTGTGTCGTCAACTCTGTTGAAGTCAAAAACGCGATACGTAGTATCCGACGGCGTTTGAATCTCAGCTATCAAAAGACCTGCTCCGATGCTGTGAGCGGTGCCGGCCGGGAGGAAATGGCACTGGCCGGCCTCGACGGGCACCTTTGCTAATAATTCAGCAACGTTACCCTTTTTTATCGCTTTGGAAAATTCCTCTTTTGTTACGCCTTCTTTTAGCCCTTTATAAATTACTGCTCCGCTGACAGCGGATATGATATACCAGCACTCGGTTTTGGGCTCTCCCTTGCCCATTCGCTGGCAGGTTTGCGGGTCGGGATGAACCTGCACGCTCAAGATATCCTCGGCGTCAAGGAATTTAATTAGCAGCGGAAAAGGCCCGGAGAAATTTTCATTACCTGTTATTTCCTTAGGGTATTTTTCGATTACTGATTTGATAGTTTGGCCGGCAAATTCGCCATTTACGATTACAGATTTATCATCAGGCAAATCAGCCAGTTCCCAGCTTTCACCGATTTTTTCGAATGGGGGTATATCTTTACCGAAAACCTCTCGCAGCTTCTGGCCTCCCCATATTCGCTGTTTATAAATCGGCTTAAATTTCAGTGGATACATTTGCATAGTAGTATTGTAATCATGGCAAAGTAATTTGTCTATGGTATGATTTAAGGAAAATCCTTGCGGCAGGATGCGGGGAATTACATCTGTTTGTGTGAGTTTGTTAGCTGCAGGTTAGAGTTGCATTTAGGGCAGAGACCCTCAAGTTGTATGCGCTGATGGCTAATGATAAAGCCTTTGTATGGGCTCTTTGCCATAGGCATCTGTTTTTCGGTCAGGCAGTATACATCGCCACAATTTGTGCAGGTAAAGTGTGGGTGACATTGGTTTTTAGTGCAATTATGGCTGAGTTCAAAATGCCAGCATCTTTGCTGCAGGAAAGCCTTGTGGACAAGACCCGCAGCCAAAAAGCTTTCAAGGGTGCGATAAATTGTAACCTTATTCGGGGTTATGTGAGAAAGCTTTGCGGCAATCTGGTGTGCTGTCTGTGGCTTGCGGGCACCGAGCAGAACGCTTAGAACAGCCGCCCTAGGGCCGGTTCGACGCAGGTTGGCAAAGTTCAGCAGGTTCTCGATTTTTTGCTTGATGTCGGGTTTCATTCGCAATCCTCCAATTGCTTGTGTAAATGCGGATGGCTGTGCCGGCTGTGAACAGGGCAGGGGCCTGCCAATTCCAGGTCGGACTTAACGAACAGAAGCGGGAAAACGATATCACTGATACAGCAGGGCACCCACACAGCTATGAATAAGGTTACGAAAATCACAAGGGCCGTCGCAATTGTTATCTCCGATTTGATATTCATCAATAAATAAGATGATGAAGCCCACGTGCTTATCAAAATATGACCGGCGTGTGGGAATTTCGTTCTTGGCAAAGCAAACGCAATAAGAATCCCCAGCAATGCAGCAGGATTGACGAGGTACCATTCCTCTACGAAACCAAGATGAATTTTGTGTTCTTTGTGTTCATCTGCACTTTCGGCTTGATGTATCGAGTCAGTGTCTTCGTGGTGCAAATGTGCGTGTGCAGGAATATCCAGCCCCAGCAGATGCATTCCGATATGAGGTATAATAATATCACTCAGCGTGGCTATTCCGACTGAGCCGACATAACCTACAATCATAATCAGAATTAAGTGTTTCTTAATGGAATGAATTTTGAACATTGATGCGGTTACCATAGCGCTTAGAACAACGTGAGCAGGATGAAAAACAGAAAACAAAGTGTGACGGGCCGGGTTGCTTACATTTCTAAAAAGCAGCATAAAGACAATCCCCAGCAACGCCCCGAAAAGTGTAAATGGAGCATGTCCTTTCAGTTCCACAAGGATATGTTTTGCTTTTTCTTTTACCGACATTTTTCAATCCTCATTTTAACTGTTGTTAAAGACCAACTTTTATACTATGCGACCATTTTATCTAAATGCAACTGAGTTGCAAGAAGAAATTCCAACCAATCTTTAAGTTCTTGATTGAGAGTGGTTTTGGGCATAAAATCAGTTTTTTTCACGGAGACTTTTGAACTAAAAGGGCTTGAATGAAAGTAATTGAATCTAAATCACAGTTTGTCGATGTGGCCGCGGGGACGGTCCTGACTATCGGAAATTTCGATGGCTTTCACCTCGGCCACCAGGAAATCCTAACTGCTGCCAAACAAACGGCGGCGCAAAAGAACAGTAAATTGATAGTAATGACCTTTGAGCCACATCCGCTTGCTGTTTTACATCCGCAGGAGAAAATCGGTATTCTAACGCCGTTGGTGCTGAAAAAATGTCTTCTTGCTGAATTTAGGGTAGATTACCTTTTTGTCCTGAAAAGCACGCCTGAGCTTCTAAGCCTTTCGCCGGCGGATTTTGTGGAACGATTTATTGTTAAAAATATTCGGCCCAGCGTAGTTGTTGAGGGCGAGGACTTCAACTTCGGCTGTGGGCGGGAAGGTAATGTGCATACGCTGCAAAAGCTCACGGGAGCAAAGGGCATTGAGGTTTTTATAGTCGAGCCTAAGAAGGCTAAGCTGGCGAGCGGCCAAACAGTCGAGGTCTCAAGCACAATAATTCGCAATATGGTAACAAAAGGTAAAGTGGCGGACGCAATTGTTTTATTAGGCAGGCCTTATCGGCTTATCGGCAGTATTGTACCCGGGCGGGGCAAAGGAAAAAAATTAGGTTTCCCAACGCTGAATATGAAACCAGTTCAGCAGATTATCCCTGCTGAAGGTGTCTATGCAGGCACTGTTGAACTTGCAGATAGTATCGAAGAGGTTTGCGGTGAGAAAGAAAGAGTTCCTGCCGTTTTTAGTATCGGCCGGACAGAGACATATGGCAGCGATTACCCCCTGGCGATCGAAGCACATTTACTTATAGACAATGCCGAGCAGTTTACCGGCCGATATATGGCTATGGATTTTGCAAAGCGAGTCCGTAACCAGCAGAAGTTTGGAACAGACGAAGAGCTTTCCGCCCAAATCGCAAAAGATTGTGAAAAGGCAAAACAGATTTTTGCCACAGAGAAACGTTGATTAAAATTTGTATGGCAAAAAAGTTTTACAAAACGGAATGTGTGTATTGCCTTCGATATTTTGAAGAATTAACTTCAGATCATATATTTCCACAAGCTTGGTATCTCGATGCTCCACAAAAAGGCTTGAGTAAACTTCAAGTTCCAGCATGTTACGATTGCAACCAAAAATGGAGCAAAACTGAAGACAAATTATTTGCTTATCTTGGGCTTTGTGTAGATCCTACTGATCCAATCTATTCTGATGTTGCAGGAAAAGCTGTAAGGTCCGCGAAACGGAGCTGCGCTAAAAATAAACGCAATGGAACCATTCGAAAAAAACGCTTGCAAAAAATAATGGGGGACGTGATTCCATCAGAGAATATACCGAAACAGTCAATCGTTCCAGGTTTTGGTTTTCAGACTAGTTTTGAACCCAATGAACAAATGGGAGTCAAAGTTCCGTCTGAGCAATTCAATGCTTTTGGCGAAAAACTAATCCGTGGTATTTCTTATATATGTAGGCATAAAACATACATTGACCATGACCACGATATACATATTTATATTCCACAGAGGGATGGACACAACTACGTTCATTCAATACAACAACATTGGCAAGAATATAATTTTTCTCCAACGTTATCAGTAAGACTGGCATTTACAGTTGATGACGATCAAAGTGGTCTATTTTGATATGATGATCTGGGGTAAGCTTAGTATGATGGGAATAGTGGAGCCAAAAACCAAAAACCGTAAGAATATAGTTACTGAGTAAAACGCGAAAGATGGAAGATAAAAACGATTTTCAAAAAGCGGTTAAGTTAATAAAGCTATGGTAGAGACATTTCGGCTGGCGGTGCTGCCGGAGGCCGCAGCAGCCTGAGGTGAGCACACTACTCCTGAGTGACCTGTGGTGAGCTTGCCGAACTATCGAAGGAACGTAGGCAACTTTTATTTTTCTATTCTGTCTTCTGTCTCCTGACTTCTGTCTTCTGCACTTCGCGCAATCAAAAGCGAGGGTACCTGCGCACCAAAAACGGCGAGTTTGAAAATTTTTTTTGTTTCTTTAATTGCAACGACTTAGCCAAAATCACACCCCCAAAAACCCCAAAATTTTCGCATCAAACGCGCAAGTCCGCCTTACTAAGGGGGAGAGTCTGTTTTCAAATTTGTTTCCACCGTTAGGTGTCCTGTGGAGTATTTTGATATTAGGATTTAGAATTTGTTTAGGATTTCGATATTAGGATTTCGGATTTCTCGCTTGTCTATACTTTCGTTAAAAACCCCGATCAATCAAAAGCGAGCAATTATGCAAAACGAACCCAATTTTCAAAAAAGTCAAATGATTATAACATTATTAAAAACAACCAATTACAACGAAAAAAGAGCGTTGGACACTTTGTCAAAACAAACCCAATCGAACCCAATTTCAAAAGGTACCTTGATAATTTGCTATTTCTACTCTATATATAAGCAGCAATTAGGAACTACTGTGGTGAATAATAAAGATTTTCAAAAAACGGTTGAGTTAATTAACAAATCAAGTAATGTTTTGCTCACGACGCATGCGCGGCCGGACGGCGATGCCTGCGGTTCGGTTATCGCAATGTATGATACTCTGACCACTCTCGGCAAAAAGGTCAAAATGCTGATGCTGTCGCCGGTTCCGGAATGGTATGAGTTTTTGTTTGCTGAAAAGGCCCCTGTACTCGGTGAAGATGTTGACCTTGGCCGATTGACAAAAGGGCGGTTCGGCGAATTCGATTTGATTACAATTATCGATACCAACTGTTCCAGCCAACTGCCGAAACTTGGCGAGTATTTGAAACAGGCTGATACGCCGGTCCTTGTAATAGACCACCACGTAACCACTGACGGTCTCGGTAACGTAGAGCTGATTGATACAACCGCTGCGGCTACAGGTTTGATTGTTTTGGATTTGCTAAGATATGCTGGCTGGCAGGTAACCGAAAAAATCGCCCAGGCGCTCTTTGTCGCAGCAGCCACCGATACCGGCTGGTTCCAGTTCAGCAACACAGACAGCAGGGTTCATAGAAGCTGCGCCGAGCTGATTGACGCTGGTGTAAATCCCACGCAGGTTTATCACGATATGTACCAAAATTTCTCACATCAGCGGTTCAAGCTGATGACAGCGATGCTCAACACGCTCGAATTGCATTTTGACGGGCGCCTCGCAATGCAACATTTGTTGCGGGCCGATTTCGAGCGGACCGGCGCCGCCTTTAAGGATACCGAAAATCTAATCGACGAATGTCGGCGGATAAGTACCGTCGAGGCGGCGGCTTTGTTTGTGGAGCTGCCTGATGGGCAGATTAAAGTTTCGCTGCGGAGCAGTGGGGCGATAAATGTTCGCAGGATAGCAGAGAAGTTTGGCGGCGGCGGCCATACAACAGCCGCAGGCGTCCATTTCCCCGGGCCGATTGAGAAGGCGAAAGAGCTTATCCTGGCCGAAATGACGAAACAGTTTAAGCGGCTGGAGAGTGAATGACTTTCATTATAACTTGTCCTTTATTACTATCAGCCGACACCCCACTGTTTAGCACCACCTGCTCCGAAGCTGTCGTGCGTCAGGATGTGGGTCATCCTCCGCTGGCGGAAAGCGCCAGAGTCGTTATAGACTTGGCGGGCAGTTTCAACGGCTCGCCTAATTTATAACTGCTGATATGAACGCACTTTTCCTTCCCGCTGGAGCGATAAATTTCGCCTTTGGAAATAGATGAACCCTTCAAAGAAAACTTGAGGGTAATATCGGTCTCGGCTGTAGTATTAATAATGACCGCGGTCAGTTTCTTATTATCCGGGCTGATATATGCTGAAATTCTCAGACCCGGATTGTCGGTCGAAGCTTCCACACGCTGCCAGTCCGAATCCGTAAAAGCTGAATATTGCTTGAAAGCGTAGTAAGCGGGTTTGATAGTGTAGGAGTTCGGGTCGTTGATGCTAACTAATCCGCTATTGGGGTCCCAGAACAAATCCCAGTACAAATATGATGCTACGTTCTCTACAGTCAGAGAATTATGCATCAAAATCGCTGTATTCATTGCGCCGGTCCAGGTCTCCGGTTCGTGCTCGAATTCTGTCTGAAACACGGGCTTGTTGCCGTGCTGTGAATTAAGCTTGGCAAAGTTGACCATTTTGGGAATATATCTGTCGGGATTTTCGGCGCAGCCGCTGCAGTCATAAAGGTGATGTGCATAACCATAGACGCGGGAGTTGTTTAGTCTGCTGATATAGCTTTCGACGTGGGAAAAACCCATCGTTTCAGGGTCGAGCATCTTTGGCATAGCCGGCCCCATTTCGGTATTAAGCTTTTGCCAGACCGCTTCGAGAGCGGTGTTGTAGCCGGCGGTGTTTGAATCTTCCGTAGGGGCGAACTTACACGAGTCATATTTAGCTTCCCAGTCCGGCTCATTCTGCATAGTCATATAGTCTATTTTAACTCCAGCTTTTGCATAAGCGACTAAGCTGTCGTACCACCACTGGGCAAAATCATCATAGGCGTACTTGCCGTTGACTTTCGCAAGAGTTCCGCCAATTAAACTTCCGTTGCTTTTCAACCGGGCAGGCGGCGTCCACGATGAAATCATAATCCTCATATCTTTTCCAAGTGCGGCTTCACCGCTCTTGGCTATTTCCACAGCGTCATCGAAGTCGGTTTGGTTGAAATCATAAGTGTTTCTTATGCGGAATATGTCAATGCCGAGTTCCTTGAAGAGAAGATTATATAGTTCGGCTTTTTGTTTATGTTGAACTAATTCCTTTGTACGAAAGGCGCCGGAAGCACCGAGACCTTCGATTTTCTGGTGGCGCTTATTTGTGTCAATCTCACCTTTTGCTGTGGGTTGGACAGCTTTGAACTTGGTGCTACTGGGAGCCGGGCCATATACGTTAGCGTCATCGACGTAAAAATTAACACCCGGTGGCGGGCCGTCGAAGTAAACATCCAGCACTGTTAATCCACCGTTCACATCCAAGGTGAAGCTTCCTGATAGCAGTACCCAGTTGCTGTCTGTAGCGGTGACAGTGTCTACGTTATGATAATTAGTGCCGCCGTCGTCCTGCTGCTCGACAGATAGCAATACTTGAGCACTCGGAGCATTATCGAGTCTTACCCACCCGGATATCTGATAAGTTTTTCCGTTTGTCATTGTGTCAAAAACAGATTGTCTTACCCCTTGCCAGTTCGAGTCTCTGCCGGTCGCTTTCGCACCGCCCGAACCGCTGTGTACTGGTGTGCTGACTGCCTCAATTTGACACCCTCGGCCGCCCCATCCGTCCGTTCCGCTTTCAAACCCGGGATTGATAAGGATATTGGTGTCGCCGTAATCTGTATCGCTGGCTGAAAGCGCCAGAGTTGTTATAGACTTTGCTGGCAATTTCAATGGCTCGCCTGCCTTATAGTTGCCGATATGGATGCATTTCTCTGTCTCGCTTGAGCGATAGACTTCACCGTTCGAAATAGAAAAACCCTTCAATGAAAAGTTAAGGGTAATATCTGTGCTGGGTGCGGTATTGATTATTACAGCGGTTAGTTTCTGATTGTCCGGGCTTATATACGCTGAGACCCTTAGACCGGGATTGTTGGTTGTGGCTTCAACACGTTGCCAGTCCGGATATATAAAAGCTGAGTATTGCTTAAAGGCATAATAGACCGGCTTGATAATGTAGGTGCTCGGGTCGTCTATGCTCACCATACCGCTGTTGGAGCCCCAGAATAAATCCCAATACAAATATGCAGCTGTGTTCTCCACGGTCATGGAATTATGAATCAGAATTGCCGTATTCATTGCCTCGGTCCATGTCTTCGGGTCGTGCTGGAACTCCGTCTGGAATATCGGCTTGTCGCTATACTTTGATTTGAACCTTTCCATTTCAGGAATATACCTGTCGGGAGCTTCACCGCAGCCGCTGCAATCATAGAGATGGTGTGCGTAACCATAGACCTGGGATAAATTGTCTAAATTGTCTATATAGTCCTTGGTGCTGCCTAAGCCATACGTTTCTGGGGCGAGCATCTTCGGCGTCGCCTGCCCCATTTCAGAATTAAGCTTCTGCCAGACCGCCTCAAAGGCAGCATCATAGCCGGCAAGGTCTGAATCCTCCGTAGGACTGAATCTGCACGAATCCCATCTTGCTTCGTATTCTGGCTCGTTCTGTATACTTATATAGTCCGCCTGAACTCCCGCTTTCGCATAAGCAGCTAAACTGTCAGCCCACCACTGGGCAAACTCAGCGTAAGGGTATTTGCCGTCGATTTTTGCAAGGGTTCCGCCGACTGTAACTCCGTGACCTTTCAGCCGCTTGGGCGGCGACCACGATGAAATCATAATCTTCAGGTTCCCCCCGACGGCGGCCTTAGCGCCCTTGACTATTTCTACTGTTTCGTCGAAGGATTTTGGCTCCATATCGTAATTGTTTCTTATGCGGAATATGTCCAGCCCCAGCTCCTTGAAAAGAAGATTATATAGTTCTGGTTTTTTCTGATGGTTCACAAATTCCATCGTGTAATGGGCGCCGCCGGCGCCGAAACCTTCGATTTTTTGATGGCGTGTGCCTGCATCAATCTGGCCTGTCGCGTTAGGGTCAACAGTAATGAGTTTGGGAGGAATGGGCTTGGGCCCATATACGTTCGCGTCATCAACGTAAAAATTAACCCCCGGCGCAGGGCCTTCGAAGTACACATCCAGAACCGATAATCCGCCGTTCACATCTAATGTGAAGTTTCCTGAAAGCAGGACCCAGTTGCTGTCCGTGACGGTGGCGTTGGCTACGTTATGATAGTTAGTGCCGCCGTCGTCCTGCTGCTCGACGGATAAAGAAACAGAAGTACTTGGGGCGTTATCGAGTCTTACCCACCCGGATATCTTGTAGGTTTTTCCACTCACCACTTTATCGAATACGGATTGTTTAATCCCTTGCCAGTTTGCGTTTCTGCCCGATGCTTTAGCGCTGCCCGAACCGTTGTGTACAGGCGATTTAACTGCTTCAATTCGGCAGTTTCGGCCGGCCCACTCGCTCGTTCCGTTTTCGAAGTCGGGATTGACCAGGATATTCGTGTCGCCGTCACCTGTGGCATGGCTGGTGGACACCAATGACAAAAAGAGTAGGAGAAGCAGAGATTCGCAAAGACTCTTGGAATACATGTTATTCCTCTTTATTTTGGAGTTAGTTTAGAATTTATCAGTCAGCCGTTTTCTTAGTTCTGTATGGTAACAAATTAGCCGTTACTCTGCAATATTACTTTGCTTTTCAAGCCATTTTACCCTGCCCCCGTGACGTGTGGCGGCATAAAGCTGCGAGAGCCTTGAATAGTCAATCCGGGAGGTTCGTGGGGTTGCGGACGCTGATTATGCCAAATTTGCTCTGGCTATTGAGGAAAAAATCCCTGAAGTCTGATTTTCAGGCTGGTTTTCGAACAATATGTTAAAATTAGCAGTAATAAAGGAAGATAGAAGGCAAAAATTTAAAAAAACACTAAAAAAATCTTGACGGGGTGTCGATACCGTAATAGAATTGTATATGAGTGTTGGGTGAAATTAGGGTGTTTGACCGCCCATAAGAAAGGGTTAATTAGGATTTTAAAGAAAATCTTAATAATTATGGTGTTTCTGCTGTAAACTGTTAGTAGACAAATGTTGACGTCTGCACCAGGCCGCTGACAGTTTCAAGCAGTGGCCTTTTTTATTGCTCTTTATTAACTGAATATGTAAACTATCCGGCCTCGACTCAATTGTCGATATTAGTTTACGGCTTGCGATTTGAAATTCGTCGTTTCAATCAGTAAACCGAAACAAGTTTGGGCTCGTAGCTCAGCTGGTTAGAGCGCACGCCTGATAAGCGTGAGGTCGGTAGTTCGAGTCTACCCGGGCCCACTGGTTGGGTTAAATGGTTAATTTGTAATACCAATTACCAATTACCAGTTACCAATTAGGGTCCGGGGACGTAGCTCAACTGGGAGAGCGCCGGCTTTGCAAGCCGGAGGTTGTCGGTTCGAGCCCGATCGTCTCCAGTCTGCTTCGCTGAAGCCTCGCAGAATGTAAGGGCGAAAGCCTTTCGTAGCTTTAGCGAAGAAGGGTTCTTTG
>Ga0315543_1001222_pt1 | contig 28480 bp, 27 predicted proteins | sample SalMarSW160210MG_2_FD_203098 | JGI IMG/M metagenome (GOLD analysis project Ga0315543, IMG submission 203098) | Salt marsh sediment microbial communities from the Plum Island Ecosystem LTER, Massachusetts, United States - Salt Marsh Sediment SW1601-210 ... | reverse complement strand
GTGGCACGAGCAGCTTAGCAAAATCCCATGTATTGTGTATCCACTGGCTGAGTTCGTCTTGCTCAAACCACCGCCAGGCCATAATAAGAACTGCCAGGCCGCAAAGACCTGCAAGGTACCACCTGATATGATGTAATTGTACGACCCAGGTTTTTCGCTCCTGCATCTCTGCTATCTTGGTTTTTTGTAGCTCAATCTTGTCTCCTGTCTTGTTCTCACCAAGGTCCTCTTCAAGCTGAAACCGAACCATGTCCTTCGTCTCGTGAATGACCACTGCCCTGAACTGCTTGCCGTCGGTGGTTTTAACCAGCACATTGCCGGGATTGTACCAATCGCTAAAGACAAGAAACAAAATCATAGCTGTTATAAAAGCCGCAGTCTTTGCAATGTGACGCTTTGGTTTTTTAGGCTCAGGCATAGCAATTGCAGCCTGCACCTTCGCCTGTTCACCCTTGCGAAACACAAACGCCATAAGTAATCCTATCACGACCGCAAAAACTACCGCTCCGATGAACCTACCTGCTCCGATTGAAAAGCCCAGCACCCGCGCACTTAGAAAAATCGCAAGGATGTTTATGCCCGGCCCCGAGTACAGAAATGCCGTCGCAGGCCCCAATCCTGCCCCGAGATTATAGATGCCTGCAAACATCGGCAGCACACTGCACGAGCATACTGCTAACACACAACCCGCAACAGACGCTACAGCATAAGCTAACACAGGGTTGGCATTCGGCCCTAAATAACGCATAACCGATCCCTGCGACAAGAATGTGATTATCGCCCCCGCAATAAAAAGAGCCGGCACGACGCAGGCCAGCATGTGGTTCCGTGCATACCATTGCAATAGCCGAAACGCCTCCTGAATCGCCATTTGAATCTTCGGATTATTCAGAGGCAGCAGATACGCCACAAGAAAGACCGTCACAAAGCTGGCCAGTATTTTCAGTTCCCGCTTCATCTCTTGGCTATCCCCAAAGAGTTGCCTGGCTACAGAACCTCAAGCAGCTTCCGACTGTCCTTTGCCTGCTGTTTCAGAACTCTACTCACACAGGCAAGAAAATCAACAATGCAAGGCGTCTTCAATGCGTAGATCACTTTTAATCCTTCTTTGCGATAGGTTAGCAAACTCGCATTGACCATTACAGCCAGATGTCGCGAGACATTTGATCTTTCCGATCCTACTTGTTCTGCAATGTCGCAAACGCACTGTTCGCCGTTTTTCAGAAAATCCACAATTGCCATACGCAGCGGGTGAGCCACCGCCTTGGCAACTTCTGCCTGCTTTTCGAATAACAGTCGCTTTTGTTTGTTTAACATCAAAAAGGCTCCTTTTCTTAAAATGACTATGTGATTATATACTCATATAGCCACAAGAAGTTCAATAGTCAATCAATTTTTTTACCACAGAAAAACTTTGATTTGCTATATACAAAATTTATGTTCGAGCAAAGCGAAGAAAACGCTTCATGAGATACACTTCACGCTCCAAGCTATCAGTTACACTCTGCATGCTGCATCCAGCAGACAGAATGCAGGGCTTCAAAGTCAGAAATTTTAATCAGCGAGATGCGAGCGACGAGATAAGTCTTGAGCATAGCCGAAGGGGCTACTGAAGTGTAGAGAAAGCCGAAGGATCCAAAATCGCAAATAAGGGCTTGTCTAACCGTTTACCTTCACACGGCTTAATTGAGCGACTGTTTAGGTGGCTATTTTTAGGAGCCATATGAGAAACGCAGCCATAACGGATACTATCGCAAGAATTATGATTATTGAAACAAGGTTACTACTTTTTTCTGAAATCTCATTGTCGCCCTCCTCGCTCGAAGTTTTCTTTACCCGAGCGCTGCCTGTTGGAGGGGATTTCGCTGAAAGGTGGAGCTTCTGCCGAAGTAGCTGTGATGTGCGTTTGTAGGCTATCGTGTTATTACTCCCACCGTTGAATACTCTGCCATCAGGTGAAGTCCATTCACCAAACCAGATCAAATCTCGGCCTTCATAACGTCTTATTGACTTGACAATTGACAGATCGCTTTCAAGTTGCTCAGCTACCTCCTGAATAAGGCGGTCATCTGGTCCTTGAATTGGAGCGTCTTCAGCGCCTTTCACCAGTTCCCGATATACGCGAAATGCAAACCACGATACAAGTTCCCTCTCTCTTCCAGGTTCCTTGAGGACTTCAAAAATACGGTCAAAGAGCGCGCGTTTTCCGGTGAACCTTGTACATTCTACTTGGTATCTTCTAGCGAATGATCTATGCCTCTCGGTCGAGGGCTTGTCCTTCCCCAGATAACTTGAGATAAGATCACTTATTTCAACCTTGGTTACATTTTCCGGAGCCGATATACTTAGATCCTTAGCATAGGCCAGTTGTGCTTCAGTTGGCGGTTCTTCAGGTAGCAAACGTATAGTCTCAACAACTGTCCCATCTGCCTCAGCCATCTTAAGCGCTTCGGATTCGTCGAAAGCTGAATATATGTGTTTCCGGGTGCGTCCACTTTCTCTTCCGCGCCCCTGAATCTCATATTTGGCCATAGTGATATTCCCGATTATTCGTTATAACCTATGGTGGAGACGACCTCAACAGTCTTATTTCGCAGAGACTTTCGTTTATCTCTCTGCTGGTTCCAAAGTTGAAATGAAATACGCATCTCCTGAGGAGTTAATTCGCGATACGCTCGAACCCGGAACTTAAAGTTTTTCTTTGGATCGTGTGTTTGCGTTATTACATTTGGCATCTTCATCAGATGCTCCTTTCAACCTCTTGCTATATAGTTTCAACATAAAGAAAAGCCCACCGGCATCGCGCAAGTGTAGCTGCTCGCACATGCAGTTACGCGAGAGCAGATGCTGGTTCAATTTTCGTCGCTCGCATCTCGTGAATCGTATCTCGCGGCTTTTGTATCCATAAAAAATTAATGGTCTACAAATCCAATTGTATTATGGTCGGAATAGTTGGGAAAAGCAAGGAAAGATACATCTCTCGTATCTCGTATTGCGGACTGCGTAAGTCACATCTCGTGGATTGCACATCCGAATGATTTTGGTCTGCAGAGCAAAACCAACATTATAACAAACCGTATGGTCTGAGGCTCAACCTATGCTGCTGTATTAGTCATCGTGATTGTTATCATCCTCGTCTTCCTGCTCCACATCGAGGACCTTGCCGTCAGCGGTAACTTCGATCTCATACTCTATTCCATTTGCCATACCCTCCAACTCGTATACAGTAATTCCCTCTTGTTCTTCTATCTCGGCTTCCGTCAGGATTATACCTTTGACTGCGCTTTGTGCGGCCTCCACTGCCTCGGTAGGCACCTGCGAAATAGGAATCTTTTTCTCATCCTTATCTTTAAACGCTGATTCAATGGATGCACATCCCAGAATGCAAGTCAAGACCAAACATATTAAAAGGTTCAACAATCTCATAGTGAATCTCCCTTCTGTTAAATCGAGATTGGCAGCCTATAGCGCCACCATACAGTTTTATCATTTTGTAAAGGCCACTTCTGCGGGTGATATCATTATCGGAATTGTCGGGAAAGGCAAGGGAAGATCAGTCGCTTGCGGTTCTTGACTCGTGGCTTGTATCTCGTATTGCGTACGAATGATCATGCGTGCGATGTATGCCCAACAAGGCTAATACTTCTTCCTGAATCTGGCGGTGGGAATTTTAAGCAGCTTGCGGTACTTTGCGACCGTTCTTCGGGCGATGTTTATGATGCCGCTCTCAGCCAGTTTCTCGCGTATCTGGTCGTCGTTCAAAGGTTTACTTTTATTCTCCGCGTCAATAATCTCTCGCAGCTTGACCCGTATTGCCTCCCAGCTATGTGCTTGGCCGTTGGCGTCCTCCATGCCGCCGCTAAAAAATTTTCGCAGGGGCAGTATCCCCCACGGGGACTGTATATATTTGCCTGCGACTGCCCGTGAAACAGTAGCCAGATGGACTCCGACTTCGTCGGCTACTTTCGACATCGGAAGCGGGCGTAGATATAAGGAACCTTTTTCAAAAAAGTCGTGTTGATGTTTTACAACCGACTTGGCTACCTTAAGCAGGGTATTTTTCCGTTGTTCTATTGCATCTATAATCCAGCGACCGGCCTGGATATTTTCCTGCAGAAACTTTCGAGTCTTTTCACTGACGGTTGTATCTTTTGCTAATGTTGTGTAATAGCTACTTATCTTCAGGTTCGGGACACTAAAGTCGGTCAAGCGTACGGAATACTCATCCAAATTGTTGAATGCTTCCACTATCACATCAGGTGTAATGGGATGGTTATCATCTCGTCCGATCTGCAAACCTGGTGATGTGTCAAGTTTGCTCAGTCGTTTAATAGCCTGATTGATTCTGTCTACATTGCAGTTCATCTGTTTCGCGATCTCGGGCAAGCGATTCTCGAGTAGTTCGTCCATGTTGTCTGCTACCAGTCGATATTCGAAGCTCATATCTTCGACGTTTTGTTCCAACTGAATCAGCAGACACTCCCTAAGGTCACGTGCGCCGACACCTACAGGCTCCAACTTTTGTACAAGTGAAATCGCCTCTTTCAAATCTTCAACAGTGAAATCTCCCTTATCTTTGTTATGCAATTGCTCCAATCTTACGGTCAGATAGCCTCTGTCGTCTATATAGTCGATGATTGTGCTGCCGGCCTTTTTAACCGCTTCACTTGCCTCAACAAGGCGCCATTGTTCGCTAAGATGTTCATGAAGTGACTTTGGTAGTGCAGCGGTGTTTTTTATGGCCTCGAGTTTTCTGTCGGGTTCATCAGCCTGGCTGCGTGTCCGGAATGGGGCTGCCTGCTCTATGTGCTCTCTGAAGTCATCCTGAAGACTTTCCAGTCGTTCAAAGTCGTCAAGCTTGTTGTTGTCTGTATTGACGACAAGGTCTTTTTCACCAATGTCTTCATCCTGAGACTCCTGCTCGGCAGATGTGATTTCTTCTTCCTCTGCCGGTTCTTCAATCTCCAGCACAGGATTGTTATTAAGTTCCTGTTCTATCCTTTCCTGAAGAGCGAGGATTGGAAGCTGAAGAATTTCCATCGACTGAATCATATGCGGAGCGAGCTTCATTCGTTGCTCCATCCGCATCTGTCCTGTCATCTCCAGCTTCATAGTTGCACCTTAAAGAGTCTCATGTTGCGACCGCTCACTCCTATCTACATATCATAGCCGTTCAGGAGATTTCGTCAATACTTCAATACTAATTGAGCAACTTTACAATCGAAAAAACTGATTACTCGAGTTCTTGTCTGCCCAGTATAGCATCTGTGAGCATTTTATCGTTTGCGTATTCAATAGTGCTACCTGTTGGGAGTCCTCTTGCAAGGCGAGTAATTTTCACTTCCATTGTTCTTAGCAATGAGCTTATATATAGCGATGTGCCGTCGCCTGCCATATTGGGATTGGTTGCCATTATTACTTCTTTCACATTGGCTCGGCGTACTCGCTCAATTAGCTTGTCGATAGTCAAATGATCCGGCTCGATTCCCTCAAGCGGTGCAATGTGCCCATCGAGGACGTGGTAGACCCACTTGCAAGCACCCGTCTTTTCCAGTGCTATCACATCTTTGGGCTGTTCCACGACACAAATAGTTCTCTTGTCGCGGCGTGGATCACTGCAAATCTGACAGACTTCCTCTTCTGTCAGATTACAGCAAATCTTACATCGTCTTATTTTAGTTTTAATGTCTTTTATCGCCTCTGCCAAGCGTATCGCCTCCTTTGGTTCAGCCTTGAGAATATGAAATGCCAGCCGCTCAGCCGTCTTCGGTCCAACGCCCGGCAACTTGCCAAACTCCTCGATAAGCTTGTTCAAAGTTCCAGTATAAACGCCACTCATGGTTTTTCACTCCTGTGTATCAGGCCATCCCCAAGCTGCGCCCTTCGATTCCTCTCAGGGTTAGCTTGAGGCTGCCACCCATCAAATAATCTGTTCGCATTTCGGCTATCTGTATCTCGTGCCCGGCAGCCAGGGGAATCTTAACTCTTCCAAATCGCTATCTTTCAATTCCAAAAAGTCGGCTAATAACTGTCTCATCTTATCCGCCATCTCCCCAAACTCTTTACAGGTGATCAATCGACACAAGGCTCTAGTAAATCTCTGTAGCAGCCCAGTAATTCGCTGATTTGCTAAAGACATGACTTTGGAGTTTTTGTCCTCAGGTGTTTTACAGTCATTAAAATTACACGTTCTGCATGCTTCTTTAATCAGGTTGTTACGATAGCCTTCAAATGCTTCTACAGGGTCCTGTTCAGTACAGCTCGCATTCACCAGCACGTTTAAGTTGTGATACCTCCCTTGGTCACCATATTTGGAGAATATCTGCAACATTTCCTTTAGTCGATTCGCTTTTGCAAAATTCAGAAACGACAAGTCTTCTGTTTCCTCTCCGTTTCTATTGTATTGCGCACACTCGCCAATCGTCAGGAATTCAGTGAGTAAAAAGCATATGTCATGGGTTTTCCATTTCTTATTATGGTACTCCGTATCGTTGGGGAATCGGCCCTTTGTTTTAAAGAAATCTAGGAGGATTATCAGTTTCAACATTCTTTCAATTCCATTAGATAGCAGCATAAGCGGCAAATGTTCAGCATTCTCGATTCGGTTCAGTGAAAAAAGTCCGAACTCAATCAGATACACCGCCAGATATGCTTCCTCAGCTAACTCCAGTTCGTTATCAACATTACTTGAGTTAATCATCAATCTGATCTCTAAGGCTCAAGCTGCGTTCAGTGAACGCTGAAGAGCACTGGGTGGCAGCCTCAAAGCTGAAGGCTTTGGGGATGGCTTAGGCCACTGGAAAGCTGTCAAAATCTATTGGAATTGGGCCTTGCCTGATATTCTGCCAATCAGCCGCACTGGAATAATGCCACTGATCCGCGCTCTCAACAAGGCCCTTACGTACCGGATTACTGTGAATGTAGTGTACCAAATCAATGATGGTCTTAACCTTTGTTATATTCCGATCATAGCCACCGCCTTTCTGCCAGAAATGATACGGCCTATGGGACTGATCCGTTGCCAGATATTTTAGACCATCAGGATTGTCGTTCTTAAGAGAGTTTATTACTTTGCGGGATACTGGTTGCTTGATCGAAAGTAGAATATCGGAAATTAGGTATTTTGGCTTTGTTGGGCATAGCAATACGTGCACGTGATTCGGCATAAAAATATAAGACCATAAGTCGAATTGATGCTTTTCCCGGCTGGATATTATGGAATCAACCAAGTACTGACAAATCCTCTCGCTGGAGAGAAAAGGGCGATTTTGGTAGCAGCTAAATGTTAGCTCGCGCGCATGCCCTACGAGATTATAACGATGACAACGCTTTGTATATACTTCACCATTTAGCATGAGTAATCCACCATCCCCAAGCTTCGTTTGAGGCTGCCACTCTTTAGGCGCTGGTTGATTGAATCAAATAATCAATCATCAGTAATCAATTACTCGGTCTTCTTCGATACCGGTAATTGTTGCGTCCAGGCCCATTAGGACCGTTTTTACTGCAGGGTCGTTGATTATTTCGTTTGCCCTTTGTGCCGGGCGCTTCGGTGGTTCTGCTTCAGCAGCAAATTGATCCCGGCTGGCAATCTCGAATCTAATACTTACATCCTTGCCAAAGTACTCGCTGAAAGCGGCGGCAATTTGCTTGGCTCGCCCATCACTTTCGCACATTTGTTTCTGCATTTTTGCCGATATTGGAAATTCAATCGTTAACATTTCATTGTCAAACCGCCCAGATGTCGCAGCAACTAACAGTCCCGCCGTACCTGGCCCAAGTCGAGAACCGACAGTTGCTAAGATTTCCTGCCAGTGGTCTCTGATGTATTTAATATCTTTCGAAGCTGATGCTTGTGGTTGTAGGTTGTTTGTGATATGTGGTTCTTCGTTCGCTCGTTGTAGGTCCTTATGTTGTGTTTTTATGCTTTCAGTTGCTTGTATCCTTGTGGGTATTTTACCTTTTGGACTTACTACTTGCTTTTTTTTTATGCCTGGGGCGTCCTGCAATCTGGACAGAATTTGGTCGACGTTCATGAAATGCTCAGCCATTGCAAATCTCAGAAGCGAAGCTTCCAGAAGTGCTCTGGGACTATCGCTGTTTTTGATTGACCAGCGCAGTCTTTCAAGAGCGGTTATATTGTAAATGAGAGCAGCGGCATCGAACTTGTCTGCTAATTCGCTGGCTCGTTTTCGCTGTTCAGTGGTCAAAACCAGAAGTTCGCTTTCGGCCCCGGCTGATTTTGCCACCAGCAGATCCCTCATATAATCGATTAACCAATTAGCTATTTGAACATCACTAATTCCGCTGCTGATTAGTTCTTCTGCCGCAGTTAAAGTCCCAGCAGCGTCACTATCACCGATCTTTTCGATTAGTTGATACATCTTCTCGCTGTTCGGCTGGCCCAAAAACTCTTCAAGCAATTCAGTTGTCAGCGGTTCGACGCCGGTACTTATGAGTCTATCCAGCAGGCTCAACGCATCTCTCATTGAGCCGTTCGCCATTTTCGCCAATGGCAGCACTAAATCCTCTTCATATTTTATCTTTTCCTGTTTGAGTATTGATTTTAGCTGCACTGCGATAAGCTTGGGACTTATATTAGCAAAATCGAATCTCTGACACCTGGATTGGATCGTCGCTATGACCTTGTTCGGCTCAGTTGTTGCGAAAATAAATTTGATATGACTGGGTGGCTCTTCCAGGATTTTCAGCAGGGCATTAAATGCTGAAACCGTGAGCATATGGACTTCATCGATGATATAGATTTTGTATCTACTGCGCGCTGGGCGGAAGAGAGCGTTTTCCCGCAGGTCGCGGATTTCATCAACTCTGTTATTCGAGGCACCATCTATTTCGATGACATCGATATCTTCGCCGATATTTATCGCTACACAGCTCTCGCACTTGCAGCATGGCTCAGTAGTTGGTTCATTGGTTGAAAGGCAGTTAAGTGCCTTTGCCAGTACTCGCGCCATTGTCGTCTTGCCGATGCCTCGTGTGCCGGTAAAAAGATATGCGTGAGCAACTCTGCCGGTCTTTATTGCATTTTTAAGCGTTTTTACGATCGGGTCTTGACCGACTACGTCATCGAACGTCTGCGACCTATATTTTCTTGCTAATACGGTATAAGACATTTTGCAATGGTTACTGATTATTGATAAATGATTATTTTATACAACATTCATTTTCCGTTACAAATTCCTGGTTTCTATCCTTTGCGGTCTTCCTGGAAGTCACAAAAATAAATACAAGCTCCTTGCCTTCTTCCAATAAATTGACAACTCTATCTCTATCAAGTAGTTTCTCTTCGATTATGAACTCCATCCAGAAGCAAGATTCCTCGGTTTCTTCTGTAACGATGCTCAACTTGGATACGAAGTCTGCCTTTGATTGAGCAACACATACACTACGATAATTAGCAGCGACAGAAGTTGAGCATCTGATCAACTGTCTTCTGATATGATTACCCAAGTCGTTTTTGGGTAAAGCCAAACTCAGCTTAACACAATGGTGTGCAAATGCCTTAGTGCGTATTTTAAGGTCTTTTTCTCTCATCTGTGACATCAAATTCATTAATCATTTATCATTCATCAATAATCATTGAAAGATGGCCGGGTTGATCCACGGCACAACCAAGCTCACGTTTATGGCTGCTCGGTTCCCCGCCTGACCAGGTTCACGGGCTCGGCCTGCATGGGACCCGGCCATAACCAATGATTATTGATTATTTACTATTAATTATTAGCTTTGTTAGATTGATACAAATATAGCATGGATTGCGACAACTTTCCATAAAACATTTGTCGATTCTTCAAGTGTTTGTTCGCAATAATTTTATGTAATCTTTTTTGCCGCCGTTTAGCCCCCAGGTTTATCCTGGGGGTCTTTCCTGTTTTGCCCTCAAGTTTAATTGGCGAAAACATCCCCAATTTTGTATAATCATTTTATGATTTTGTAGCGATATTTTAGGAGAGGAACAATGAGACGGAGAATAATTCCGCTAAGGCCTCTGATAGTAGGGATATTCCTAACAGCAATAATATACTCGGCTGTTGTCGGCAGAACCTTATACGTCGACGACGACGGCCCGGCGGATTTTTTCACCATCCAAGACGCTATAGACGATGCCAACGACGGCGATGCTATTGTTGTTCAAACTGGTCTTTATAAAAACGATATTTACTTTCTTGGTAAGAATATAACTCTGACCAGTACAAACCCCCATGACCCCGAGATTGTTAAGGCTACCAACATCGGCTGTGAATATGATGAAGCTAAAATAATATTCAATGGCAGCGAAGATGCGAATTGTATTCTAACTGGCTTTAATATCAATGGGTATGTTCAGGGCTGCGAAACAAGAATTGCTCCTATCTGCGAATGTGAGAATCATACGCACGCTACGATTAGCCATTGCATATTTCAAGGAAACTGTGGTCTATGTGGTATAGTTATAATGTGCTGTGATGGAACAATCAGTAACTGCTTAATTGCTGATAATAAACAATGCGGGTTTTGTTCCGCTGCTTTTATTTATCCAACCATAAATGAATGCCATGGGCAGATTATAAATTGCACTATAACTAATAATAATGGTTGTTGTTCGGTATTTATTACAGATGGAACTTTAACAGTAGAGAATTGTATTATCTACCATTTATGTGAATACAGTATTTTTTACATCGTGAATGGTGAATTAAATATATCATACAATGATGTCAAAGGCAGTCTTAACTCAGTAATATCAAATAATAGCATTGTAAACTGGGGGCCAGGCAATATTGACGAGGATCCCTGCTTTACTAATTTGAATAATGGCGATTACCATCTCAAATCGCAGGCTGGCAGATGGGACCCAGCCAGAAATAGCTGGGTAAAAGACGACGTCACCAGTCTCTGTATCGATGCCGGTGATCCAAGGTCGCCTATTGGATACGAGCCGTTTCCTAATGGGGGCGTAATCAATATGGGGGCCTACGGTGGAACAAACGAGGCAAGTAAATCATATTTTGGCGAACCTCTATGCGAAACTATCGTCGCCGGCGACATAAACGGCGACTGCAAGGTGGACTTCTTTGACCTGCAGATTCTGGTCTTGCACTGGCTTGAGAAAAACAGCTAAAATTGTGCTTTCGGAGCACGTTGGCAACCACAAACAGCAGGCTCATTTCGGCGAAAAAAACCACCAAAAATATTTTAGCCATGAACTTGACAAACACCCTGCAATATTCTATTGAATGTTCTCTGTAAAAAAACGAATATTCTGGCTTCGGCGTTCTATTAGTTGGGTCAAAAAGGAGTGTGTCATGAAGGTAAAAATTGAAGATACCTGTACTGCTTGTGGGCTATGTGTTGATACCTGTCCTGAGGTCTTCGAAATGGGCGATGATATGGCACAGGTTATCGTCGAGGAGGTGCCCGAAGAGCACGAGGATGCCGTTCAGCAGGCGGCCGATGAATGTCCCGTCGAGGCGATCGTCGTAGAGTAAAATAATTTATTGCATTAAAAAGTTCGACGATAGCTATATCGCAAGGATTTCCGGGCCGTCAGAATAGTTTTCCGCTTGCTGTTGGGGATGTCAATTTTCGTAAGCCAGTGTTATTTTTCCTGTCTTCGCAGCATAAATACGCCCAGCAAAAAAGATGAAAATCCGATGCCCAGCAGTATCAGGCATGGGCTTATCATTTCTGCGGGGCTGAAGTTGCGCCAGATGGCCCCTTCAAGAGTAAATATTCCCCATTTCACCGGACTTATATTACTGAACGGTCGCAACCATGCAGGCATGAAAGCGAGCGGCATCATAGCTCCACCAAGCATACCCGTGATCATAAGTATTGCCCATCCTGCTGCGCCGACGCTTTGCTCGGTGCGTCCCAATGTGCATATAAACATCATAATACCAACGAAACAGAGTATCGTACAAAGCACGGCTGGAATGAACAGCAGCCGGTTACCCATGGGCATCTTGAAGAGTACCTTGGCGCCAATGGTTAGAATGCTCATTATTAATAAGCACGTGAAAAAGCATGCCAGCCCTTTGCCACCGAGAATATGGGCGCGTCCGATCGGCCCGACACGCAGACGCTCGAACGTTCCGCCTGATCGTTCTTTTACGATCGAGATTGCGAATGTTGCCGTGCAACCCATAAAACCCCAGAGCAGGACCTGTGCAAAAGTAATCTGAAACGGTGCAACGGGGCCTTCGTATTCTCTGCTGACATCCAGTTTGGCGAAATTGAATATGTCTCCTTCGAAACCTGCCTGAAAGTCCTCCTCGTTGGCATCTCTTAGCAGAGTGTCGAAAGAATCTATAAAATCAAGATATAGTTTTGCCTGCTCCGCGTCGAGATCATTGGCTTCTTCGATATCATTCCGCCAGAGCTTAGTCTGATTTCTCATCCATCTCTGGTCGACAAATTTATCGCCCAGAGCCTCGAATTGAGCCTTGGCCAGAAGTCCCTGGAGATAGCCGCTTTCCATCCTGCGTGAAGGATCCTGTGCTATTTCTATTTTTGGCTCTTCGCTGTTGAATATAGCCTCAAATCCTTCTCCAAAACCTTCTTTCAGAACAACCGCCGCTGAAACTTTACCTTTTCTGACCTGCTCAATTGCCTCATCTCTGCTGAGGTGTACGATTTGTAATGCCTCATCGGATTCGAGCTTTGATATATACGAACCGGAAAATTCGGTCTTGTCCTCGTCAACTATTGCGATTTCCATTCCTGTAGGCCCTTTGCCGGCACTGGAAAATATGGCGCCGAAAAACAGAGCAAATATAACAGGAAAACCGAACACCCAGAAAATATTGCCTTTGTCACTTAGTAGTACGTGAAAATCTTTGACAGCGAGTAGTATTGCTTTTTTCATTAATCTCTAAGCCTCCGACCCGTAAGATTTAGAAAAACGTCCTCGAGATTGGCCGTCTGAACCTTCAGCGATTGAAAACGTACACCGCTGCGGTTAAGCTTCGCCAGAGCATCCATTGGCTGCTTGGTTTGGAATCTTATCTTCGTTTCTTCAAGCTGCATATGCTTGTCGTCGACGAACAGCTTTATTCTATCAGAATCTGACAGCCTCTCCTCAAATTCAGCCTCAACATGAGAAGGGCCCCCGTGCTTGACAATGAGGTTGTCCACACTATCCATGTCCAAAATCCTGCCGTGGTCAAGAATCGCCACCCGGTCGCAAAGGCGCTGGGCCTCCTCCATATAATGGGTTGTATAAATGATTGTTCGGCCTTGTTTTTTCCAGGCCTCGATCGTTTCGAATATCAAATTTCGAGACTGCGGGTCCACTCCAACTGTTGGTTCATCAAGCAGTAGAAGCGGTGGCTCGTGCAAAAGAGAGCACATCATATTGAGCCGGCGTTTCATTCCACCGCTATATTTCGAGACTCGCTCATTACTGCGTTGTGCCAGTCCTGCCATCTCAAGGCAATCTCTGATACGCTCTTTTAACTTTCGTCCGCTTAGTCCATATATTCTACCAAAAAAACGCAGATTTTCTTTAGCCGAAAGCTCCTCATATAACGCCAATGTTTGTGGGACAACACCCAAAGATAGGCGTACTTCAGGCACAGTTGGGTCGGCTTTCCCATCGAGCGATACCGCGCCCTGGTCCGGCCTCAGGAGTCCACAGAGTATGTTGATTGTGGTAGTCTTGCCCGCTCCGTTAGGCCCCAAAAGGCCGAATGTCTCTCCATGGCTGACCTTGAAGCTTACATCGTCTAAGGCAACGACCTTCCCGAATCTCTTGTATAGATTCTGAACTGATATCATAATGACTCCTTATCCGGATAGCTCCCTTGACCTGTCTCGCGCCCTCGTGATACCTGCCAAGATAATATCTCCAAGTTTATGCTCGGCGAAGATTTTAAGGGCTGCTTCCGTTGTGCCGCCTGGCGAAGTCACCTTTTGGCGAAGAACAGCAGGTCCTTCATTGCTTTTATCCGCTTCGACTGCCAGCATACCCGCACCCTTAGCGGTTTGCAAAACCAGGTCTTTGGCCACAGCCTCAGGCAGGCCGAGCGAGGCGCCTGCCTTTATCATCTCTTCCATCAGAAGGAAAAAATATGCTGGGCCACTGCCGCTAACCGCTGTCACAGCGTCAATTAAATCCTCATCTTCGACCACAACCGCTTTACCCACTGCCGAAAATATTGCCATCGCTTTATCGAGCATCGGCTTTGCTTTTTCATTCGCAAATAATGCGCTGGCTCCTTCGCCGATTAAAGCTGGTGTGTTGGGCATGACACGAACTATCGGTATATCACCTAACACAGCAGAAATTTTGGCTACCTTTATCCCTGCGGCTATCGAGATTATGAGTTGTACCGACTTGATTTCCTCTTTGATGCTCTCAAGAGCCTCAGCCATATTCTGAGGCTTAACACTCAAAACAATGATTTCGACCTTCTTAACTATTTCTGCATTATTTGCAGCGGCCGTTGCTCCATATCTTTCGCCTAACAGTTTCAACCGTTCTGCTTTGATGTCACTGATGAAGATCTTTTCAGATGTGTAGAGTTGCGCTGCAATTATGCCTTTTATCAGGGCTTCAGCCATATTTCCACTGCCGATGAATCCAATTGTTTCCATGTCTTTATCCTTGTCAGAATTGATAGTGAATGTATAATTCTCGAAACTAGTAATATAAGGCCATTTGTGGAGAAGAACAATGCAAAAACAGGTCAAATATAATCAGGCAATCAAAACGAAGTATCCTGAACAAGTGGTGATAGCTATAGCAAAAGACAGGAACGGCAAAGCCAACCCGATTACACTCGGATGGTCAATGATTGTCTCTGGTGAGCCTCCAATGATGGCAATAGCGGTCGCCAAAACGCATTACTCAATTGAGACGATCACCCACTCTCGCTGCTTTACGATCGCTTTTCCTTCCTCGAAAATGGCTGATGCCGCTTTATTCTTTGGTTCTAAATCCGGCAGAGACGTTGATAAATTTGCTGAGTTTGAGTGCAAGACAGAGCCTGCCCAGGAAATTGACTCGCTTTTACTCACGGATGCGGTGGCCAATTTCGAATGCACAATCGAGTCACAGATGGTTGCTGGCGACCATATGATTTTCGTCGGGAAGGTTGTCGTTTCGCATATAAACACGGAGTTTCAAAAGCGCCTTTATACTGTCGGCCCGGGCCACAAACTCGGCTCTGTTTCCTGACGATACATGCCTTCCGGCACAACCGCTGGAAATCGCTGAAGCAGTTCAGCTCGGGTAAATCAGCAGCTTCACACCTGCAAGCAACAGAAATACCGCTACAATCGCTCTGAAGTAATTCTGCGGGATTTCCTCTACTATGTGTTTCCCGCTCTGGGCGCCCAGAAACGAAGCTGTAATAAATATGGGCATTACCCATAAAAGCGGTTTTTCAAGTTGCGCGCCATTGACGATATAGGTTGTCAACCGTGTAGTATCGATTGCCAGCGCTATCGCTCCGGCGGTTGCAATATATACAGCCTTAGGCAGATCGAATGCAGATAAAAACATTCCCCGAACCGCACCTCCGATGCCGAATATTCCTGCCAGAAATCCGCTTAATGCGCCGCCGATTGTTGCCGTTGCCACATTTTGTTTGATCTTAAATGAACTTCGCGCCAGCAGGTAAATCACATAGACAATAATAAACACACCCAGAACTCTCGACAGCACACGCTGCGAAATGTCAAACATCAACGACGCCCCAGCAAAGCTCGCGAATATCCCAGGAACGCCAAAGGTTACTGTCAACCGCCAACGAAAACCGCCCCTGAACAAGATCAGTTTCCACAGGTTGCTGAACCAGTGAATAATCCCTACAAAAACAAGTGTTTGGTCAAAGGGATAAAACATCGCCAGTACCGGCACCATGATTGTTGAAAGTCCAAAACCTGTGACTGTACCTACGATGCTCGCTACAAAAACAAGAAGGCAGATAGAAACAGTCTGCATAGTGCTACCTTGCTATATTTACCAAGGTTAAGAAATTTTTCTTTTCTTGCGAAACAGAGACCTAACCTTTTGGCGGCATCTCTCTGGAAGTAAGGTCAGCAACTTGCGTTGAAGTAGAATCCTCAATCCGAGAATTTCCAATCCAATCAGTGCTAGCCACGAACCCGGTGAAAATGGTGTGAGCGCTGCCAGCACACCAAGGATGATTAATGTGATACCCAGGATTATTCTCAGACCTTTTCGCATATCTTTAATTTTAATGTGCGCGAGTAAAATGACGCCAAGGCGTTTTATCCTGTCAATAATTCGAATTCTTCGCTACTCAGGCATTGTCTTAGTTTTTGTAGTGCAATCAATTCTATCTGTCGAATTCTCTCTTTACTCAGACCAAGGTAATCGCCAATTTGATTCAAAGTCTTCCTTTGTCTTTTGACTCCTGTACCGACAAGGCCAAAATGATTCAGAATAATATACTGCTCACGCTGATTAAGTTCTTCCTTGATCACATTTGTTAGACTTTTTCGAGCCCTCTCAACTGTTCCGATGTCTGCCGCTGCTGCGGTTCTTAGGTCTCGTTGGATACTTGCCAGTGACGCTGCTTTCTTTCGGCTGAGCTCTGTGTCTTTGCCTGAGACCTTCGCATATTCCTTGGCAATGTTAAGTGAGGCGCGTTTACTGAACCGGAGGCCCTTCGTGTAGTCGAACTGTTCCACCGCCTGAATCAGCGCGTAGTTGCCTTTGCTGACCAGCTCGGAAAAACTTGCACCTGTAGCGGCGTGTTTGCTTGCAGTACTTACGACAAGTCGCAGGTTTGCCTCGATTATAATCCTTCTAATTTCCTCTGCTTGAGCAAGATAGCCCTCTATTTCTTCCAATAGTCTGCTTGAGACGCGAGAGAGTTTAATACCGCTACGAGTTTTCCAGGCCAGATATTTGAGGTAGTTATATCTACGGAACAACTCGACTTCACGTTCTCTATTGAGGATGGGTGCATCCTTAAGTATTTGTAGGTATTCTGGGACCAAATGTTCGCCAACCAGTTCGAAGGGCTCAATTATTTTGCTGGTAACAGAGTGTTCGAGGTCTATGGGCTCAGCCAGAATTCTTTTCGTTGCGTCATCCGCAAGAAATTCATCACTAATTATGAATTCGATTTTTCTAGCCTGAAGAGCTATTGCCCTTCGAAGATTTATGATTCGATATATTGAACTCTTACTACGATTGAATCGTTTCATTAATTCCGGTACTTTTACCTTTTGTTTATATAATTTGTAGATTTCACCTGCCTTGGCAGCGTCGATTAAAAATGAAGGTTTTTTGAAAATGGGCCCATCGGGGCGTGACTTCTCATATCTGAGCAGAGTGTACCTGATTGTCTCGTGGGCTGTGCCTGTTTTGCTTGCTATTTGGCTGATAATCTGGTAACGTGATAAGCTGGTCTTGGTTGCGAGTTCCTTTGCCTGTTTTATGATCTGCTGTTTTTGTTTATTTGTCAGCCGCTTAAAATCCCGGGCCCCAGAGACGAGATGTTGATTTGTGTTTACAAATTTTTCCACCGTCGATTGTAGAAAGCCGAGGTGTTTTCCACCGTCATGAAAAACAAACTTTCGTGCAATCAGACCCTGTTTTCGCCAGCGATTGATCGTTTTTGTCGAGACATTGAGTTGTGCTGCGAGTTCTTCAATAGTATAGACTTTTTCCTTTTGTTCTGAGGCCGGTAGGGCGAGTTGACTGCTGAGCTTTGAAATGAATATCCACAGATCATCTAAAAGGTCACCGCCTTTTATCAGTTCAGCATTGACCTCACCTTTTATGTGAAAGCCGGTGATGCCAAAGTGGACGAACTCAAATGGATATTCCTTGTCTTTATCGATGATTCCGAACAGTTTTTCTGCGGCTTCAAGTTGTTTTCGCCGTTTTTTCTCAGGTGTAAATCGAAGCTGCATTAGCAACTGTGCTAAGTTTTGGCTCTTTACCCGTCGCATAACTACACTTTCAGTGTTTAGCCTTTAATTTGGAGGCCACTGAAGAATTCAAATATGAAAATGCAAATATTAAGATCACATATCAAGGTGTAGAAAATTGCCTTCACCAAATTGTTTTTAATTTTTCAAATTTCCCGTATCACTAAGTGTCCATTTTATCATATCGGAAGAAAAAAAATAGCCGTGCAAGACGGCTATTTCTAACTTTTCTAAAATAATAGTTAACAGGGCTACAAGTTGTTAGTAATCATTTGTATATTATTAGGCAACCAGGCTTTTAGCTACGTCGACAGCAGAAGCCGCATCATCAGCATAGCCGTCGGCGCCAATCTTATCAGCGTAGCCATGTGTTACTGGTGCGCCACCTATCATGATTTTGGCCAGAATGTTTGCGTCTCTTATCGCCTTTAAGGTCTTTTCCATGGCGGGCATGGTTGTAGTTAGAAGCGTACTCATTCCGATCAACTGAGCTCCGGAGGTTTTAGCCTGCTCAATAAACTTTTCAGGTCGGACGTCAATTCCAAGATCGATGACCGTAAATCCTGCTCCTTTTAGCATCATTGCAACCAGGTTCTTGCCGATGTCGTGTAGGTCGCCTTGCACTGTCCCGATCACAAACTTTCCGACCGGTTGAACACCGGCTTTGACCAGTTCCGGCTCGAGCAGTTCCATCGCCATTTTCATTGCGCGTGCTGAGATAAGCACTTCAGGTATATATACCTCGTTCTTCTTAAATCGGCTGCCAACAACATCCATACCGGCTATGAGTCCTTCTTCAAGAACGTTCTTTGGTGCTATGCCTTCTGCAAGAGCTGCCTTGGTAATTTCTACTGCCTGCGTTTGGTCACCATTAATAACCGACTCAGCTAAAGCCTTCAGATCTGCCATATTGTCTCAACTAAATGAAAATCCGTTGCTGTGTTTGCCTCTAAACTTTCTACAATAGGACAGGCATTAAATACAATCGCACAGCCGAGAGCAAGAATTAAATTTGAGTTTTTTAGTGTTTAGGAAGCTTTAGGTTAACGAGTCTACAAAATCTGGTTTACATAATTTGAAAAACTATAGGGCGATGATATAATGTTTCCCCTTATTGCCCGGATCGGTTCCGGCTACTTAGGCTCACTAGTTGAGTCTATCCAGAAAAGGATATGTTGTGCAGGCTGTGAGATACTGAGCATGAGCGACTATGTAGTCTTGGTCAAACAAGTTCCTGATGTATCACAGATCACAGATAATGCGTTCGATCCTGAGACTGGAACCCTCGTCCGCGCCAGGCTCGCCAGCGTCGTTAACGAGCTTGACACCCAGGCTCTTGCCTTGGCCGATTATATGAAGAGAATAAGCGGCGATGATAATGCACGAATCGTCGCTCTTACTATGGGCCCGCCTATGGCTGAGCAAGTATTGCGCTACAGCCTCAGCCGTTGCGCAGACAAGGTCGTATTGCTCACCGACCGCGCCCTCGGCGGCGCCGATACTGTCGCTACCGCAAATCCACTCGCCTATGCTGTAAGAAAAATAGCAAAGGAAATACTCAACAACGAGAACAATTACTTTATTGTCTGTGGCATGCAGTCCGTGGATGGTGACACGGCGCAGGTGCCGCCGCAAATAGCCGAAGAATTGAAACTGCCCTGCATTGCTTATGCCACCGATGTTGAATTCAAGAACAACCGTTTCGAGTTCACACGCATCATAAGTGGTGGCAGCCATACAGTTGCTGTCAAAGCGCTTCCTGCTGTTATAACGGTTGCCAAGTACGAATACCCGCTCTTTGCATCTTTTGGCCGCAACCGCTGGGCAAACCAAACCGAAGTCATCCAGTGGGGTAGCGATGATATCAAAGCTACTCATATTGGTGTTCAAGGTTCTAAAACCGCCGTGATACGTGTATTCCCGCCTGGCAAAAGCACCAGAAAGTGCCAGCAAATCCATGATGCAAAATCGCTCGCCGGAATAATTGTTGAAAGCTTCAAAGGCGACAACGGCCAGGCCGCACAAGCCAGCGACGGCGAACAACCTTGCTACCGCCTACCTACAAAGAGGCAAAGCAAACTCGATCGCAACTTTGAAGGAACCCTCAAAGAAAATGAAGACTATGTCGCTCTCGGCGAAGCCCTCGATAAATTTGGCGTGATCGACATCGACAAAATCGACGACGCCACCAAGGACAAGATCATCGAAACCGTAGGCGGCCGTTTCCACAAAAACGCCCTCGAAGATATGCTCAACGGCTACAATCTTACAGAACCGACCTTCAAAGGCGAGATATGGGTCGTCGCCGAACACAGCCAAGGTATCGTTCATCCCGCCACTTTCGAACTTGTCGGTAAGGCTCATGACCTCGCCGATTCTCTTGAAACGAAGGTTGGTGTGTGCTTCGCAGGCTATGGCGTCGAATCATTGGCAGAAGAAAATATTGCCGCGGGCGCAGATAACATCTACATCGTTGAGCACGAACTGCTTGAAGTCTTTGATCCAACAGCTTATCGCAAAGCAGTCGCCGATGCTATTAAGGCATACTGGCCGCAAATTGTTCTTTACGCTGCAACACCACAAGGCAGAATGCTCGCACCGATGGTTTCTTACAGCCTCGAGTGCGGCTTGACTGCCGATTGCACTGGACTGGATATAAGGGACAGCTCCCGCAGGGGTGAAATAGGTCTGTTGTTGCAAACCCGGCCGGCGCTCGGTGGAAACGTGATGGCCACCATCCGAACAAAAAATTCCAAGTCGCAAATGGCTACCGCTCGCCCAGGCGTTATGGAAAGAAGACAGGCGGACCCGTCGCGCAAAGGTAAAATTATCAGACACAAAGTCGAACTCACAGAAGACGACGTAAGCCTTGAAGTAATAAGAACCGAACTTGGCACCGGTAATGTTGATTTAGGCGCCACTGTCATTGTAAGTGGCGGTAAAGGTATGCAGAGCAGGGACAATTACGAGCTACTCGTTGGGCTTCTTTGCGATGGTTTAAGCAAGACGCTTGATACAAATGTCGAACGCGGCGCCTCTCGCGCAGCGGTGGAGCAGGGCTTTATTGAACGGGCCCATCAGGTCGGCCAGACCGGCACTTCTGTCGGCCCAAAGCTTTACTTCGCGTTGGGAATATCCGGCGCAATTCAGCATATGATAGGTGTGGCGAACACCGAAACCATCGTTGCTGTCAACAGCGATCCTAACGCACCGATTTTCAAACAATGCGATTATTACATAGTAGGAACCGTTGAAGACATCGTGCCGGAGCTGGTCCAATCATTAGAATAAGAACCCCGCAGTAAACTGCGGGGCTAAATAAAAAGGTATTTAGCCCCCCAATTTATTGGGGGGTTCTTGCCGTAATTTATTGCGGGTTTTTTACGTAAAGTGAGATTAAAGGTGTCAAATAACCAAGATTACAACAGAGTATCAGTTTTAGTTGTTGGTGCTGGCCCTGCCGGTCTGGCAACTGCCATCCAACTAAAAGTCCTCAATCCTGATATAGATATATGTGTTATAGACAAGGCTCTTGACCCGGGCAATCACAACCTTTCCGGCGCGGTTCTGGAGCCTGAACCTTTGCACACACTTCTCAATGCAGCGAAGCCGAGTTGGCAAGACACCGATGCCGCAAAGGAAGTCCTCGCAAATGTAATCAATAAAGATGATGTTATGTTCATGCTGGGCGGAAAATATGCCTTTAACATCATTTTCGCAATCAGGCTGGCAAAGCTTTTTGGTCTTGGCTTCGGCCAGATGATACACAAAGGCGATTATTCTGTCTCCGTAAGTAAACTCACCAAGTGGATGGCCCAGATTGCAGAAGATCTTGGCGCTGAAGTCCTGATGGGTTTCGCAGCCGAAGATATTGTTCTCGATGGCTCATCCAGCATGGCGATAGGCGTCAAGCTCGTTGACCAGGGGCTTGACAAAGAAGGGCATAAACAGCCCAACTACATCGAGGGAGAAACAATAGAAGCTGACTTTGTAGTTCTTGCTGAGGGTTGTGATGGCCTTGTCACTGAGCGTTTCATTGAGAAAGCAAATCTTAAGCGCCAATGCAATCAGTTATATTCGGTCGGTGTAAAAGAGCTAATAAAGGTAAGTCCCAAGCAATACAAAGATTTTACCGCCGGTCGAGTCGTTCACGCTATGGGCTATCCAATTTGGACGCCAATCATCGGCCCGGGCATGTTTGGCGGCGGCATAGTATACGCCGGCGCTCAGGATCATTTATCGGTAGGAATGATAATCGGTGCCGACTGGAAGTATTACAACTTCAATCCCCAGGATGCGCTCGTCCGCTTCAAAGAGCATAGCTTTGTCAAACAGTTCATTGATGGCGGCACAGTTGTAGAGGCCGGCGCAAAAATGATTCCCGAAGGCGGATATTATGCCATTCCTCGTGACCCACAAACGGGTAGCATCGGCAAAGCCAACGTTATGATATTAGGTGATAGCGCCGGCTTCGTTAATATGCTCAAAATAAAGGGCCTGCACAATGCTATTGACTCCGGCATCCAGGCTGCAAAAGCCATCGCTGAAACTTTCGATAATCCCGACCGGGCAGCCGTTAGATATACCGAGCTAATCGAGCAATCCAACGTGATGAAGGAAATGTATTCCGCCCGTAACTTCCGACAGACCGTCGCAAAGTTAGGGTCCTTACAGGGAATGCCGTTGTTGGTATTAGGCGGTTTACTACCCAAATTCGATATCGAATTCGACTATAAGGCAATGCGGACGATTCCGTATCGTCTAAAACCTATCCAGGATTTCGACAAGGATACCTTTACAGCCGTTGCTGCTACGGAGCACCGCGAGGAACAGCCTTCACATTTGAAGATTCTGGATAAAACCATCTGTGAAACTAAGTGCACGCCATTGTTCAATAGTCCATGCATTACATTCTGTCCTGCAGGTGTGTATGAGACGATTCACGGCGAGGTAAAGCCAGCCAACCCATCGAACTGCTTGCACTGCAAGACCTGTCAAAGAAAATGTCCCTTCGACAATATCCGCTGGGTTGTCCCCGAGGGCACCGGCGGCCCAAGATACAAACGAATGTAGGTTCGTGTCACGTGACTCGTGACCCGGGTCATGAGCGACGATTCACACGTCTTATTCACCCGCCGGCAGAAAGTTCTCCATCACCCACACTTCACTCGTATACGAATGCGTGTAAAAAGCGATACGTTGCCCGTCCGGATGGACGCGCGGGGCAAAAAACCCTTCTTCTACTCCCACAGCTTTTGCGGCTCGCTGCCTTCTGCGGAAATTCGCCAGAGCTCGCCTCCTTTACCCCCCATCAGCCACTTCGGAAAGAGTACATACTGACCGTCAGGCGTCCAGGCGACCCCCACCAGCCACATCTCCTCCTCTTTCTCAAATCGAAGCAGTTCTCTGGGCTCTCCGCCGGCAACAGGGATGATCTTTAAGGCGTAGCAGTCTGTTAAACCCAGTCCAAGGGCTAAATGCTGCCCATCCGGCGACAGATCCCAGCGAGGGGTGTCACTTGAGCGGGTCTGAAGGAGTTCTTTTTCTTGGCCGGTTTCGAGGTCTCTGGCCATCAGACGCTTGGTTTTGGAATCGGGATCATGGCAATCATAGAACAGTGTCTTTCCGTCGGGAGACAGTTCGGCTCGCCCCAACCTCTCAGTCTCACTCCGCACTAGAGCGGTTTGGTCACCTGTCTGTACATCGATCTTGTAGATGACCTGTGGCGATTCCTGCCCAAAGCCTCGAGACGGCACGATAGACCGCCCGTCAGCAGACCAGCGAAGGGAACCAAAATGTGGGAGCTCAGTGTCCAGTTCGCGCTCCTGGCCGGTTGCCAGAGTCCGAATGTGGATGATCTGCGATTTATCAGGACGCCGTGTGCAATAGGCCAGATACTGACCATCAGGCGACCACTCAGGACAGTTAGTTGCACCAGTCTGGCGGACTGGCATGGTCGGAGACAAAACCTTGCCCGTCTCCAAATCGAGCGTAGCCACGAAAACGTCACCGAGCATTTGCTCATTCCTGTAATAATATGAGCCGCTCTGCGTGAATCCTATCGGTGTAACATCCCCTATATCCTGCTTGACCAACTCGGGGTATCCCTGCGGTCCGCCGCCGGTCACTTGCAGAAGCCACGCATCCCAGGTTCCTCTACGGTCGCTGGCAAATAACACACGCTTTCCATCCGGCGTCCAGCCGATCAGCCTGTCGTTGGCCGGATGCTTAACAAGAGTGATCTCGCGATTTCCACTAAGATCGAGTACGAAAATATCCCGTTTTGACGTACCCTCGTCTTGGGGACGGTCGTAGGCAATGTAGCGCCCATTTGGTGAGAGGTCGACCGTTTCCGGCGAGGGCTTACCGAAGGTCTTGACTACTTGAACAGTACCATCCGCAGCGGATACCCACGCGAGTTCAGAGGTCTTATTCTCTTTCTGGTAGAGTATTGCGAGAATTTGCCTGTTGTCCGAAGACCAATCTACGGGAGTTTGGAATACACCACGATAGAGAAGGCAACGACCAGAGCCATCGAGCCCACACTATTGCCTGGGGCCTCCGACAACGGAAAGAGCAATTACTTCCCAAAATTTTCTCCCGACGGTAAGTGGATCGTATTCTGCCAGAGTGATTCGTTCATGCTGCTCAGGCCTGATAGCACACTTTACATCATTCCGTCGGCCGGGGGCACAACAAAGAAGATGCGATGCAACTTTTCCGGCAAGATGAGCTCCTGGCGCAGTTGGTCGCCCAACGGCAAGTGGCTGGTCTTTGCCTCCAAGGTCGGCGGCCCATTTACACAGCTTTGGCTGACGCACATCGACGCCGAGGGTAATGACACAACTCCGGTGCTTCTGGAGCATTTTACCGCGGCGGACCGCGCATCGAACATCCCGGAATTTGTCAATGTTCAGCCGGAGCAGTTCGCCGAGATCCGCCAGCAGTTTGCAGACTACTACACCCACTATCGCGCCGGGGTCCTTTTTGAGCAACGCCACGAGTACGCCAAGGCCATCGAGGAGTTCCACAACGCTCTGGAAGAAAAGCCAAATCACGTTGAGTCGCTGTATCTGTAGGCTTCGTGCCTGGCCCGAGTTGACAAGGAGAAAGAGGCTCTGCCATACGCGAGCAAGGTTGAACGACTTGTCCCCAACAGCCCCACGGTCCACGGCCTGCTGGGGGCACTGCTCAGCAGTACTGGTCGGCATAGCGAAGCCCTGACACACCTCGAAACTGCCTACGCCGCAAATCCCAATGATGTTAGCATTGCCAGCAATCTGGCGTGGGTGCTGGCGACCTCTCCCGAAGCGATACACCGCGACGGACATCGGGCGGTAGAGTTGGCCGAGTGGGCCTGTGAAGCCACGGGATACAAGTCACCCCCTTTGCTGGACACATTGGCGGCTGCCTATGCTGAGGCGGGCCAATTCGAACGAGCCGAGAGCACGACCCTGCAGGCAATAGAGATCGTCCGCAGCAACCCCAAGACCTCTACAGCGACCTTAGAGTCACGCTTGGAGCTTTACAAAGCTGGTAAGCCTTATCACGAGTCAGCCGGGCAATAGCTGCAGCGCCTTTTCAGATGTGCTAACTTATAAAGAATGACATATCGCGATTCCCTCGGCAATTTTTAACTATGATTGATATTAGATTAAAAGTCTCAGTTTGCGTTTTTTAACCTCCTCTAATTTATTTCAATATTACACACGGCTAAACGAATTAACACGGCATCGTACCACCGGTTGCGGTTGGTGGTGTGCCTAAGCTGTTTTTGGTGTGATGTGATCTTTGGCATCTTGCTGATGGCAACTCATCTGGCTAATCATCTTTTCCGCAGAAGTAGCATGTTCTAACATCTGTTCGTAGGGGAAAATGATCCAAGGTGGATAAGGATCGTTTGCGGGGGACGGTAACTAAATGGCTTGAGAAGGGAATCTGGGCCTGTTTAGCGCTTACTGTTGCTCTTGTGGGTGTTTTGCAGGCTGCTGCTCTTGTGATTCCTTGTCACCCTGTTCCTCGGCGGTTGTTTGTGGTTGCTTTTTGGCCCCCTCCGGTGCCTCTTCCGGGGCTTGCTGCTCGGCAGCTTTCTTGGGTTTTTCCTGAGTTTCGTTTGCTGACTGCTCCTGGGCTTCCTTCTCCTTCTTCTCGCGTTGAATCGCGTCGTATATCTCCCTGCGGTGAACCGGTATTTTCTTTGGGGCCGTTATACCTAATCGGACCTTGTCACCCCGCACATCGACGATGGTAATTTCCACATCGTCGCCAATCATAATTGACTCATCTCTTTGTCTACTTAGCACCAACATTTTTAACTCCTTTTGTCGGCTGGCTTTGCTACATTAATTACGCTAAATACATACCGACTGTTCACCTGGTTGTCTGCCAAATACTCTTTGTCAAACATTTCCTAATTACAACCTAACTTGGCAAAGAACATTTGGATAACAAACTTGAACAAACATATATTTCGGCTAATTTTAGGGCCAAAACCAAACAATTTTGCTTTTGTTTAACTAATGATGTTTAATTATGGGGCTATGTACGCATAAGCCCTTCTTTATGAGGAGCTTATAGAAGATTATAGAGTGGGAAAAAGATGTTCAAAAGGTGGTCGTGCTATTGGGCTTCGTGTTTTCGCCAGTATATATATCGGACTGCTAACCAATAACCAGCGATTGAACCAAGAGTTCCAAAGGCTACCATCTGGATAGGCAATATAGAAACAACAGCATTGGGGAAAAAAGTAGCAGGCCATTGCTGGGCAAAATCAAGCAATTTCTCGTTTCTGTAGGAAAAGCTTATGACTAAAGGGCTTACCAAAGCGGTTGATATAATAGGCCAGACATAACTCATATGCAGCAATACTTTTACACAAAAGGCAGCTATGCCAAACGAAACTATTACAGCGAAAGCGATCTGTCCAACTGCAGGTTCAGTGGCGATAGAATTGCCTAACATAGAGACATTACGGGCAAATATGCGTATGCACAAAGGGGCTATTATAAGTGAGAGCACAAGGGCGCCAAATGCTCTTAAGTAGGGGTCTATACAGCCTTTACGTGTATTCCCAATTTTGGAAAACAGGGGGCGTTTATTGATGATATATCCTGCTAATGCGACACCAGCTATTCCTACGCCAACGATGATTATCCATAGAAAAAGGTCCCAAGTGGTTAATGATAGTAAGGCTTGTCGTTGGGCGGGCTTAGGATTCTGTTGCATTAAGCCGGCAATGGAGCCTGAACGAAGGGCCCAGACAGCTAAGCCAGTCGGTACACAAAGAATGCCTATTTCTCGTCCGTATGGCCAAGCAAGCAGATAGGCAAAGAAGCCTAACGCAAAAGCAATAAGAACCAAAATGATTAAATTAAAAAGACTTATGTTCACAGCTAAAACAGCAGCTAATGGATCGTTAATAGATGATAAAGGCCAGGCGAAAAAACCAATCACAATCGCGCCGACGGCCATCACAACAGCGATTCTTATTTTCATTAGCCATGACAATTCCATAAGCAGCTTCCGTAAATAAAATCGGCGATAAATTACCAACATGAACAATACAGGTCAATCAAATTCATGAAAGCAAAAAAGAACGAAAATTATTCGTGAACTTGACGAATAGGACAATTAGTTTTTAGGACTCGCAAGCAATATTTTTTTAATCTGTTATGTGGTGGAGGGTTATGCCATTTTTAAGATTGGGTCAAAAAAGCACAGAAATGCGCAAAAAAACGCATAAATGCACAAAAGTTAGCAAGATATGAGCAAAAATGCGCACTTTTTGAGTATATATGAAATGGCCGACTTGACTTTAAAATTTGTGCGTTGGCATGGCATCAAATTTGCTGATGCAACGGTGATAAAATGGGCAAGCAATAGCCTTATAGGACGTTGTATTTTGTAGTAGTTTAATTATATATTCGGCATGTATAACACTTGTATATTCGGAATGTGTAACACAAAGGGGGTGATAAATGAGAAATCGGAAAGTGGAAGGCAGAAGACGGACGGTGGAAGACGGACGGCAGAGGGCAGCAGAAAAAAAGAGATTGAGTGAGGCAGAGAATTTTAGCTTTTGCCTATCGGCTTTTGGTGATATATTCATAGAGTGAGATAAGCAGCGTGGTAGAAACAAGTAGACTTTGTGAAAGTAAGCGCATTCACAAAGTTATTTGTTCATATTGCGTTGAAAGATGACGTCAGGGTAGTAGTGAGGGGAACCGAACGGCCTGGTGTAGGGACTTATTGGCCGGATGATTGCCAAGCAATTAGTGTTAGAATCGGTGATGACAACGGTCACAGGATCGAAAAAATGAGCAATGAGGGTTTGAAAAGTTCATATATTTATCTTTTTTTGGCTTTTGCCGGTAAGATATTGGTGTTAAAATTATGAGTTGATATCAGCCGCGAGTGTTGTTTGTAGCCGTATTAAAAAGTGTCTAGTGCTTTGTTACATTTCAATTGATGGATATAATTTCTTTAGTTTTATCCGGGCATCCTTAGTGGTGAATCGCCAGTTTACTTTTGCTTCGGCGGTATTACGAATCACTTGCCAAGCAGCAAC
>Ga0315543_1001221_pt1 | contig 28489 bp, 18 predicted proteins | sample SalMarSW160210MG_2_FD_203098 | JGI IMG/M metagenome (GOLD analysis project Ga0315543, IMG submission 203098) | Salt marsh sediment microbial communities from the Plum Island Ecosystem LTER, Massachusetts, United States - Salt Marsh Sediment SW1601-210 ... | reverse complement strand
GGATAACTGTAGCGGGTGCCACGGGCATTTTGCGCGTGCGGGCACTGGCGAGACGCCAGTGGCACCCTCAGAAAACCGCTACGCTTAAACTTGATGCGCTCTAGAAGCGGACGCGAGCGTAGGCCGTGAGCGACGTCTGGTCGGAATTGACGATCACCCCATTGGTCCATCTCTCGTCCACCGGGGTCGTCGCGCCACTCATGACCCAACGATGCGATCCGGTGGTATAGATCGCCAAGTGCTCGATCCGGAGGCCAACGCTGAAACGTCGGCCGACGGGGGCTTCGGCGATGAAGGCAAGGTGTGTCGAGCCGCCGCTGGTGCTTTCCATCGTGTAGCGATGGATGCCGTAGTCCTCATACCATAGATGGTGATCGGAGTTGTAGCCCCACGTGCCTCCCCAATCACCCTGGAAGGTCACGGCGACCGGCGTTTTCCAGAGACGCACGTTGGTGCGAAGCTGCCCCCCGATGTAGAAGATGTAGTATTGCTGGCTGAAAGTGATCATGTCCCTGCCTTCGTAGGCGGGGTCTGGGCCGTTGGGTGGCACGATTTCATCGACGCCCGTGCCCGTCATGCTAAACCGTTGCCACCGGAAACCGAGCATCGGCCAGATTTCGATCGGCCAACCGAAGAAATGATTCGTCATTTGCATCATCCCTCCGAAATCGATCATCTGTCCTTCTCTCCACCGTAGTGACGAAAGCGTCAGGCTATCGAGTTGTGAAGGGTCTGAAGGAGTCAGCCAGTCGTAGTCCGCCATGTTTCCGTCGATACCCCGCTCGATAGGCGTCAGCCACTCGAAAAAGATACGCGAGGTCGGCGTCTCCAGTCCCACCTCGAAACCGTGCCACTTCGAGTCCAAGGACCAATCGAGCTTGCTGGCAGGGGAGTATGAAGGCGTGCCGAACTCGTAGGAAGTGTGGCTGTCGAAAAAACCACGGGCTCGGTAGTCGAGAGTCCAGGCCGGAAACGCCGACGCGGTCTCTGCGAACCATTCGCCCTCGGTGCCGGGTGGTGTCAATAGTGCGTCCGCGATGGGACGCGGCAATGGCACCTCCTCCACGGCCTGCGGATACTCCGGCACGTTCCCCATTTCACTGTCGCCGGAAATCCAGTGAACGTCCCCGCCGAAAGCAAGCCCCGTTTGGCACACCACGGCAAGGATTAACGGCGTCACCGCATGCCGCATGGACGTCTTCATGAGGTGTGCTCTTCAACGAGAAAAGAGGTGTATAATCGTAGTCCTTTCATTGGTATCGTCCGTGGCAATCCTCTCAATAAGACGACTCGATAGTGCTGGAATAACCGGTCCGGACAAGGTAACCGATGCTGTGAGGGCAACCGGCATATCCCGCAAAATCGACTAAATAGGTCGGCCCGTGAGAAGTCGGGTAGCATGGCGTCGAAGCGTATCGCCATGTTCCGAGATGAGGAAACCCGCGCTCGCAAGCGAGCGCATGCCACGCGGCCGAGACAAAGATTCGCGAGTCAGGCTCCGGCTGACGGAACACCAGTAAACATCCGTCAGACGTCAGGCACAGCCTGACCTACTGGTCCGTCCACGTCTATTTGTCATGCACGGTAGCTGGGTGCCACGGGCATCTTGCCCGTGTAAGAAGCACTGGCGAGACGCCAGTGGCACCCAACTCACATCTGACATTGAACGATAGACGAACCACTACTTACCAACCGCTCGTATAAGCCCGGTCAAAACAGCATGTCCGGCTTCGGCTCGTCCGGGTCTTGTTGACCCGGGTCGATCTGGTTCTCCAGCCACCGCCGCAGCACGCCGAGCACGTAGTCGACTTCTGCTTCGGCCAACGGGCGTCGCTTGGGGATTCCGTGCCAGCGGGCCAGACAGCCACGGCAACAGGTTGCCGTGGCGTGTTGGGCCACGAAGATCGGATGGCCGCCGATCGGTGTCTGCCGCCCGTCGCCCCGAGGTTGTGCCGGAGCCAGCCGATCCAACACAAACTGGCGGCCATGCTCCAGCACGACCGCCAGGGTCTTCTTTTCGAGATACGCCCGGTCGTTCGAATCCAACCGGAACCGGCTGCGGAACTTGCTGCGAGCCAAGGCGTCGAACAGGTCGGCTGTTGCTTTCGCTGGGCCCGCCATGCTTGGTCTCGACCAATGATCGCGCGTCGTCCGAGGGGGCAATGATCACGACTACTCCAAGTCGATCTTCGCGCCTTCTTCTCCCGTATCCTTGGAATCCTGGGCAACCTCGATTCCGAGAATGGTCTGCTCGTTGTACTTGGCCGGGAGGTTCACTCCCTTTTTCGTGATCTTCACCTTGTACAACCCCGGGGCGACGCCCGGCAGATCCGAGTCGACCGTTTTCAAGACGACCATGCCATGCTGGTCCGTGGTGCCCGTGGCTTCTTTCACATTCTCGCCAAGGAACCCCTCCGGCTCCAGCACGACCGAGGCCCCTTCCAGCGGCTGGCGACGCAAGGTCACCGTGGCAATCACGCCCGTCCGGCCTAGCCTGGATTCTTGCCATTTCTCGATCCGCTTCGTGACCTCCTCGGCGGTGACCGCTCCATCCTTGTCTTGATCCAAGTTGCCGATGGCCGCATTAAGAGAAGGCGCCTTCTTGAGCTCGTCGCCGGCCACCTTGCCGTCCTTGTTCGTGTCATACTCTTTCATCGCCGCCCGGCCGGCCGCCCCCGCGTTGATCTTCGGCGGGTGCACGCGAGACGGCTTCCGCGTGCATCCACAAGCAAGAAGGAACATCGCTCCGAATGTCAACACGCAAGAAGTCCTGAGTCGATTTCTCATAATTCCCTCGTCCAAAAAAGGTTCCCCGGAACGTTGCCAGTCGAAGACGACGTGAAACTAACACATGGACCCGTTTTTGTCAAAGGGGCCTGGTCAAGCCTCAACCACAAACCACGACACCTGGTAGGGCAACATCCGCGGCCGCGAACCGGTCGGAGCGTGATCCGGCTCGGCCAACAGATCCTCGACCGGCCGAAGGCCAAACTGCCGGGGGAGGTCGATCGTTTGAGGCGCTCCGCCCAGGTTCGCCAGCACGAGAATCCGCTGGCGGCCGTCGAGGCTCGTTCTCAGCAGCGCGACGAGTGATGGTGAGTCGACCGGAAGCAACTCCTGGTCGGCCTCCGGATGAAAGGCCCCCTGGGCGACTCGGGCGGCCAGCATTCGGCGATAGGCCGCCAAGACCCGAGCCGGCACCGCCCCGGGCTGGGCCAGGATGGCCCGAAGTTCCGCGGCGGTGTACTTCCGCCGGTTGATCGACCGCGCCTGCCCGATCCGTTGCCACCCGGCCCGGTCGTTGGGCGTGGCCACCAGACTGTGAAAATAGATGCCCGGTATCCCACGCAAGGATAACATGATCGCCTGGCTGGCCAGAAAACGGCGGATCTGGATCGTTGCCCCGTCGGCCGCGCCGGGCTCGTCCAACGCGGAGAAATACGAGATGTTCAACTCGTAGGGGCTCTCGGTGCCGTCGGTGTTGCGCCTCATGCTGACCGCTCCGCCGCGCGCGCCGACGGCCGCCAACAGACGCTCGAAACGCTCCGGCGGGAGGATTCCCTCCAGAGGTCGCACACCGATGCCGTCGTGCGAGGCCGTGAAGTTGAAGGTCGTCGTGCCCGGCCGTGGCGGCTCCAGCCGGGAGAGCCACTCGGCAAGATACCGGGCGTCGCCGGTCAACAGGGCGTCGAGCAACAGCGGCGCCAGGCTGAACTGATAGACCATGTGCGCCTCGTCTCCATCGCCGAAGTAGGAAACGTTCTGCTCGTGCGGCACGTTCGTTTCGGTCAGGAGGATCGCGCCCGGCGCTAGAACGTCGACCAGGTCGCGGAAGATCTTGACCACCGTGTGTACCTCGGGCAGATGGATGCAGGAGGTGCCCAGTCGTTTCCAGAGATAGGCGATCGCATCGAGACGAATGATTCGGGCGCCTCGACACAGGTAGACCAGCAGAACGTCGATCATCTCGACCAGCACGTCGGGTTCGGCGTAGTTGAGGTCGATCTGGTCGTCGCTGAACGTGGTCCAGACGTGTCGGCCGCCCCGCGAGGTTTCCACCGGAGTCAACAAGGGCGAGCTTCGCGGCCGAGTCACCGACGAGACGTCGGCCTTGGGGTCAACTTCGATGAAGAAGCGAGTCCACGGTTCGCGCCCGGCGCGGTAGTCTTCAAACCAGCGGCTTTCGCGCGAGACGTGGTTGAGCACCAAATCGAGCATCAGCGAGTGTTTCTTACCCAACTCGGCAACGTCGCCCCAATCACCCAGCGCCGGGTCGATCCGGCGATAATCGATCACCGAGAAGCCGTCGTCGGAGGAATAGGGAAAGCAAGGCAACAAGTGGATGGTGCTGATGAGCCGGTCCAGTTCCGCCTCGGCGAGGAATCGGCCCAAGGCACGAAGCGGCGTCTCCTCGTCCCCTCGGACCTGGTCGGCGTAAGTGATCAGGACGACGTCGCGCTGGTCCCAGAGCGGCCGTCCCGGCGCGCCGAGATGCTCACGCTTGCGTGAGCGTGCTTCTTCCGTCTCGGAGCATGGCGACGCAAGCGTCCCCCACGCTCCATAGCCTGGGCGACGGAGCGACGCCGTGCTACTCCAACGCCACGCCAGATGCGGCAATTCCGCGACGACTCGCCGCAGAATATCTCGAAAACAGCTTTCGGCTCGCCGGCCGTAGAGCAGCTTCAACTTCGGAAGCAGCCGAGAATGCAGAGCCGTTGCAATCTCCATGAATCCGTTCCTTCCGTGTCTGGTGTTCAGTGGCAGGCCACGCTCCACCCAAACATGGACAGCAGGCAAGTGTCAGGCACAGCCTGACCTACACCTTATCTGTGTCCATCTGTGTTCATCTGTGGTTTCTCTTCTTCATTTGCGTTTTGAGTCATCAGAGTTCATCCGCGCCGGTGAAGTTGGTGATCAGCGACCGGAGCTTGCGGCGGAGAACCGCGTAACTGAAAAAAGCCTTGCCCAATTCGTAGTTGTAGTCGACCATCTCCTGCCGATACTGCTCGTCGCTGATGACCCTTCGGACATGTTCCAGCACGTTGCGCGTGAGGAACCCGTCCATGGCGATCACCTTGAAGCCCTTGGGTTCGATGTCCGAGATGAAGATCGAGTAGCGATTCACCAGGACCGGCTTGCGGAAGTAAAAAGCCTCCAGCAGTGCGTTGCCGAAGCCTTCGTAGAGGCTCGGGTAGGCGATCAGATCGGCGGCCGCATAAACTTCGTCCAAAGTGGAGACGGGCAGGCCGTTGGATCGCGTCTCACTGGAGGCCGGTATGTGCGCGTGAACGAATCGCAGATCCACGCCCGACTGTTCGGCCAATTCGGTCAAGGCATGGTGATAGTCGAGGCCCTCGTCGCCCGACTCGTGCGAGACGACCAGCTTACACCGCGGGTCCTTGAGTTGGGCTACCAGGCCAATGGAATGCTCGATGCCCTTTCGGGGAACGACCCGGGTGGGCTGCAGAATCATCACGTCGTCGTCTTCCAGGCCGATCTGCCGGCGAAACGACTCGCTGGCCTCGGTGGCGTCGGCGGGCGGGTTTTCGAAGTCGAGCACGTTGGGCACCAGGATCGACGAAGCACCCTCGCGCCACGACAAGTTGTTCTGGGCAAACGTGTTGATCGTCACGTGCTGAATCGATTCCAGACACGGCGGAAAGGCCATCGTCAAAAAATCACCCACCGCGTTCACGGAAAACCGTGCCCGCTCCCAATAGAAATCGTGGTGATGGGCAATCGTCGGAATCTCGGTCTCGGCGATGAAATGGGTCAAGGCCACGCCCAACGGAATGTGCATCGGCAAGCACAACGCGTTCTCCACGATCAAAATGTCGATCCCAAACGCGTCGACGAAGTCGTAGAGCGTCCCCTTCAGGTGATCGGCGACCTGGTAGATCTTGCGCGTCATCTCCGGCGAGCGCCGGCGCGTGCCGAACGCCCGCTCGTTGATCCACACGTTGTCTCGATCGTAGAAGTAGGCTTCCGGCACCAACATGCTGGCCGCAGGGTCGCGGTCCAGCTTGCCGGCGTACCAATAGCTGACGTGTTGATGATCCCAGAGAATCTGCCCCCACTTGGCGCTTTCCAACGACACGCCATCGGTACCGGCCAGTCGAGTTGAAACAAAGCCGATGTTGCAGGGCACGACGGTTTCTCAGCCTCTCGTGTTTCTAAGAACGCGTTTTGAAATGGGTGCCACTGCTGGCTTGTCCAGCAGTGCAAAGCGAATTTCCCGGGAAAAACACTGCTGGACAAGCCAGCAGTGGCACCCTTGGAAGATCTACAACCATTTTCAAAACACGTTCTAACGTTAGCCCGGTGCCATGCTCATGCTTGCCGTGAGCATGTTTTTCACCTCCGGGCATGGCCACGCGAGCGTGGCCATGGCACCCAGGGCGCCGTCGGCCCGGGATCCACTCTAAATAATACACTCTACTAGCTGGTGGAGTTCGGTCAAAACCAAATCGGGTGTGACTGCCGCCACTTGCGGGTCGTCGGCCCGGCGGCGTAGGCTCCGGGCATCCCCGGCAAACAGGGCCGTGCGGAATCCCATGTCGCGTGCCCCCGACACGTCGTTGAGCATGTCATTGCCGACGCAAATCACCTTCGACGGGTCGATCGACCGCTCGGCCAGTTCGCTGGCGGCCATCTCGAAGAGCCGCCGGCTCGGTTTACCCCAGCCGTGCTGGTACGAGTAGAACTGCATGCCCGGGTCGAACCCGAGTGACTCCGGCCGGCAGCCGAACAGGGCTTCCAGCAGCGCCAAGGTGTAAAACTGGGCGTTGCTGACGATCCCCAACAGCAGGCCACCCTCAGCCAGCCGGGTCAAGCACTCCGCGGCGCCGGGCATGAGCCAGACCGGATTGGCCCGGGCTTCATACTCGACGGCAAGCTGCGCGACGTCGACGCCTTCGCACAATGAGGGGTCTATCCCACCTCGCTCGACCAATTCCGACAAGACACGCGACCAAACCTCGCGAACGTCGATCTCCGGCCAGTCACGGCCGGCCCGTCGTAACTCGTCGTGCATCGAGTCGATCGTCTGGTAAAAGCACCTCAGCGCCTCTCCCGGTGGGACACTTGTCTGGAGGCCCACGGCCCGAAATGCCTTGGCCAGAGCCGCGTCGCTCGGCGCGGCCTTGGTGCCGACCTCGCCGCTGCCGCTGACCAAGAGGGTGCCGTAGAGATCGAACAATACGCACCGTACTGCTTTGAGCTTCTGCAATTGCGGTGTCTCGCCGCTCGGGATCGGCGTAAGCGGTTGGGCCAGATTGCGGAAGATTTCCACTGCGGTTGGCATCGTTTCGTCTCCTGCATGGGCCAGTTGTATGGCCAAGGGGGACAGTCCCCAACTACCCGCGGATCATCCTGAACCGCCGCGGGTCGAGCAGTTCGCCCAATATGCGCTCGGGCCGGGGCAACCGGCCGACCGGTCCGCCGCGAGGACCGTCGATCACGCGGAGCAACAGCTCCAACAAGCGCCGACCGCTCGGTACGAGTGAAAACTGCCCTTCGATCACGCGAACGTTGTGCTTGATTGTCGCCGTGGCCGCCCGGGCGTCAACCGCCAAGATGGCTTCCAGGCCCGGATTGCACTTCAACACGGCTTGCCTACCGCCCCGCGCATCGAGAACCGCCCGCAGCACGTCCTCCTGCATCGACTCGTCGAGGTCGCCGAAATCGACTTCGTTGTCGTGGATCTTGGCACCCAGCATGGCCTCCCAGTCGGTCGGCGGCGACCAATCGTAGGCCGCCACGGCCCGGCGATAGGCCTCGGCAAGCCGCTCGGCGAAGTGCTCCGCCCCGACCCACCCCAGCGGCACGGCCAGCCGGGCCCACAAGTGGTCGAGTCGCAGTCCCGCCTCGGTGAAATCGGCGGTGATCTCCGGCAGGTCGCGTCCGGTGAGCACCCGGCCGGCCGGCCACGGCTCGAGCATGACCATGCCGAATCCCTCGGCCAGGCTTGTGGTCAGAATGGCGTCGGCGGCCGCCAGATTCTCCTTGAAATCCAGCCCCCCGGGCGCTCCCACCTCAAAACGGCACGGCAAGTTCAGCTCGGCGGCCACTCTTTTCCAAGCCGTGTAGACGGGCATTTCCACCGGATTCAGTGGAGGCAATGTCAGACCCGCGACGGTCCCCGGCGGCGAAAGAAGTCCAACCAACATCGCCTCGCCGAGGTTCTTCCGGCGAATGCCCCGGACCGGATAAAGAACATACCGCTCGTCGGGCCCCACGTCGAAGGTGGCCTGGAGTCTCTTTCGGGCTGCGGCTCGGTCGGGCAACTGCCCGAGGGTCGGCACAGGATTGGGCAGCAAGTGGAGCCGATCGGCCGCCGTGCCCGCTCCTTGAAGAATCGCGTGGTCGCGCCCGTTGAGCACGGCATAGTGAATCCCGGCCGCCTGCGGATAGAGATGGTCCAGCGCCAGCGACGAAAGACGCTGGTAGTTGGCCGGGCGAAAATCCTCGGCAAAGTCATGAATCTGCAAAAGCAGCGGATAGCCTTGCTCGGCCAGGGCACCCACGCAAGCCGAAAGGGCCACGTTCTTGCCAAGCGAGTGATTGTGGACCTGCACCACAGTCTGGTCGGGAGCGAACCCGAGCCGCTTCAGAGCGTCGGTGAGCCTGAGAAAAAGGGTGTCCCGGAAGTGGGGTGGCATGCTCTCGCTTGCGTGAGCATGTTTTTCTGTCTTGGAACATGGCGACGCAAGTGACGCCATGCCGCCCGGATCGTCGACTGCAGGATCACCATCGGCCGCATTGTCGTAGTCGAGCCCGACCCCTTTGTTGCCTTTGTTGCCTCCAAGTTCGTCACTCTCGTCGACGTTGTCGTAATCGAGCCCCGGCACTTCGACCAACCGCAGATTGATTGCCCGAAGCCGCCCGGCCAGTGCCTCGTCCCAGCCGTGCTTTCGCCCACCATAGAGAACGGCGACGCGCCAAGGCGACGCCGGATCGAGAACCGCATCCAGGGCGAGCAGTTGGTTCTCGATAACCCGGGCCACCCCGCCGCGATTGAGATGATAGTGGACAATGGCCAGATTCATGAAAACCTAAGAACTGCAAACAAAGGAAAGGAACCACAGATGAGCACAGATACACACAGATGAGATGCGCGGGCAGAGGAGACCCGTTGCAGGCGGGTTATCCGAAATAGACCATGGTTGTCCGATGCCGGTCACATCTTTTGGCTGCGTTACGTTCCAAATATCCCAATTTATTACGTTATCTGTGTTTATCTGTGTCCATCTGTGGTTCCAAAACCGAACAATCATTCACGCTCTGATTGAGAATCAAGCATTTTGCGGGTGGAACTTCTCGCGATAGGCTTCCACTTCGAGGATCGGTTGCCGTTCGATTTCCTCGATCACGTGTTCCACTTGCCGATAGCGGCCGTCGCTCACTTCGAATTGCCGCATGATGCTGGGAAGCACGTCTTGGAGGATCACCTTCTGGTCCTGACGCAACCGCGACATGAAGGTCCGCAGCACGCCGAACGCCATCCGCCCCAGCGCGATGGTCTCCTGGTTGCGGTGAATGCGACGATCCAGGTCAGTCTGGGCCAGGGCCGCCAGGCCGAGCCGCTGATAAATGTCAATCAGCATGGCGGTTTCCACGCCATAGCCGACCGGAAAGGGAATCTGTTCGAGAATCGAGCGGCGGCCGGCATACTCGCCTGAAAGGGGCTGCAAAATGGCGGTCAATTCGGGATAGAAAAGGCTGAACAGGGGGCGGATCAGGATTTCGGTCACGCGACCGCCGCCCGTCGGACGCAGCCCGCCCGAATAGGCCAACGGCCGGTCGTAGAAGGCCTTGACGTACTGGATCTCGGGATCTTGAATCAGCGGCCCGACCAGTCCGTAGACGAATCGCGGATGGATGTTTTTAATGTCGGTGTCGACATAGACGATGATGTCGCCGCGGAGCAGATAAAGGGCCTTCCAGAGATTCTCGCCTTTGCCGCGGTGGCTGCCGCACTCGGCCAGATGGTCGGACGCGATGTAGACGTCGGCGCCGAAACTGGCCGCGATCTCACAGGTGCGATCCGTGCTGCCCGAGTCGACCACGGCGATCTCATCCAAGAGCGGATAGCGATCGGCCAGCTCGGCCTTGAGGATGATGATTTCCTGCCCGATGGTCGCTTCCTCGTTGAACGTCGGCAAACAGAGCGAAATGGAGAGGCCCTGGCGCTGTTTCTCCTCGACCAGCCATCTGATATTCCAGAAATTGGAGTGGTGAAAGGTTCGCGACGCGAGCCAATTGCTCGTGTCCATGACGAGAGCGTCCGTCGGCTCGTGGTCGTTCGTTTCAAGACTCATCGCACACCCCTCGGTCGATCGCCAGGATCACGCCGACCAACTGCGCCACGCCAGAGAGGATGGGACCGATCTGCACGTGGTCGGGCTCCTTCTTGCTTCCTCGCTTACCCCGGGTGATTCCCAGCGTCACGGCCGGGATGTTTCGGGCGATCAATTCCGACAGCTCGGACGGGCTGTGGCCCTGGTCTGGCTCGATGTTCAACTGCTCCATCACCTCCAAGACGCTCTTGACCAACGGGTGAGAAAACGGGATGCCACCCGCCTTGGTCGCAAAGAACACGTCGAATTCGGCGTCGACCGCGTGTCGGGCCGACATCTCGACGACAATGTCGTCGATCTGGTCGCAGATCTGCTGGATCATCTCGTCCGAGTGGCTGACGATCTCCAGGCCCAGCTCGGCCTGGTCGGGCTCCACGTCGTAGGCCACGCCGGCGCGAACCTTGCCCATCTTGATTACCGTGTACGGCCGGGTAGGAGTCGAGATGGCCAGAATTCGATTGATGATGTGGTTCAACACGACCAGGGCGCTCTCCGAGCCGTAGCTGCGCGACGGTTCGAGGGTCTCTCGCACGGTGCACGTTACATCCGCCCGCGCCGTGCCGATCGAAAAGAAGTTGAGTCGCCCCAGTTGCATCCCCTCGACGCAAATGCCCACGTCCACTTGTTGCGGAAGATGATCGAGAAAGAAGCGAATCCCCGCGTGGTTCCCACGACCCAACGAGTGCGTCGAGCCGACCAGCAACAAGTCGCTTGCCAGGTGGATGTCCAGATGTTCAAGCACGGCGGGCATGAGCGAGATGATGGCGGCGCCCAGGGCGTTGTCACCCACCGCCGGCGCGATGACCCGATCGGCTTCGACACGGACTTCGTGGGCCTCCTTGGCGGGAATGATCGTGTCCAGGTGGGAGACCAGCAGGATCGTCCGCTCGCCGGAGGTGCCCCGCAGACGACCCACCGCATTGCCCGCCTCGTCGGAGGACGCATCGCTCAGATGGGCTTCGGTGAAACGATCCAAGAGAAAGCGAACCCGCTCCGCTTCCTCGCCGGTGGGCGCGGGAATCTGCGAAATCATCACCAGGTTGGCCAGAAGACGCTCGCGCATCGGCAAGAGCATCTCGGGCAACGCCTTAATCGTTCCCTCTCCGAGCAGAGACACGCTCATGGGCAACCTCCAACCTGGGCAAAGTACCGACGCCACACCGCGCGGTGTTTTCCGCTGCGGTTGGCCGTCCCCGGCAATGGACACGTGCTCCCTGCTGTTGCGTATCTACTCTTGGTGATGGCCCTGGTGCTCGTGGTTCTGTGGGAATGTGTCCGCCGCGGGCGGCCGACCGCCTTCAACTCATCCAGAACCCAGATTATACGGCCTCGACGCGCCTTTTTCCAGCCGGCCCGGGCATCCGCCGGAGCCGCCGCGGCGCGCGATCGCAGCTCACAACGTCTTACAATGAAGTGATTTACAGCGGGCACACGGAACCGGCGCAACTCTCCGGGGGGTGGGACGCGAACCGTAGCCGACTTGGGGGTGGCTGGGGCATACCCGGATTATTCATGAAGCGGCATAGTCGTAAACAGTGTGCCACTGCTTCGCAGAAGCAGTGCCGTCGGCAAAGTGCGAGCACTGCTTGCCTTGGGGCACAGGGTGTCCGGGAATTCGGGTGCCATGCTCACGCTTGCCGTGAGCATGCTTTTCGACATTCAGGCATGGCCACGCGAGCGTGGCCATGGCACCCAAGTTCCTAAGACACGCTGTTTTCCAGGGTTGAATTCCCGGACACCCTCTGCCTTGGGGCAAGCAGTGGCACACGCTTGTGAATAATCCGGGATAGCGAACGCGGTCCCCTCGCGTGGGAACCTGCCTTCGCAGGACAACATCGCCCGCCTCATCGCGAAGGCTCACGGTCAACTGCTTGCGGTGCTGGTCGATTCCAAGGTACAATATCTTCCCGTCCTCCTGTTTGTGCTTTGGGTGAGGAGAGAGACTATGGGCCGCTTTCAATGGATCCTTCTTCTTGGCATGGTGTTGTCCGTCGAAGGCGTCGGATCGGCCTCGCCAGTCCTAGACCAGAGCTTCGATTCCTCTGAGGGTAGCTCAGACCTGGCCATTTCGACGGGATCGTACCGAGCCATGACGTTTACGGCAGGAATGTCCGGCTGGTTGAGCAACGTCGCTATGCCGATTCGCAAGACGGAGGGGACTACCGGCAACGTCGATTTCGAACTCCGTAAGACGTCAGGGGGCGTGCCCCTGGCAACCCCCGATGGAGTCCTCTGCACTGGAACCATCCCAACTGCCGATTTACCCGTCTACGATACGTTTCCCCCTTCAATTCCCTACACGATGCTCGATCTGAGCGCCACCAACACGCTGGTGCAATCGGGTGAGGTCTATGCCTTGTGCCTTCATCGGATAGGCAGCTATCCCTATTGGGCCCTTTGGCGCTGCGCAGGCGATGAATATGCCGGCGGCCAATCCTTCTTTCGCTCCAGCAGCACCGAGCAGTGGACGGGTAATTCCACCTGGGACTTCGGCTTTCAGACCTGGGTGGATCCTATGGCTTTCCATAATATGGCGATTGCCCCGACCTTCGACGTGGAAGCCCGATCGCCCGACGGCAACAACTTCACTATCCTTGAAGGTCTGGACGACGTCGAACAGTACCGATCCGCGAACACGGATAGACGTGGTGTGATCGAGTTCGATATCAGCGGCATCCCCGACGAGGCACACATCGCCTCGGCAACATTGACGCTCGATATCAGCTGTTGCTCGGGCAGCGGAGACATGTACTCGGAAATCGATCTGCACGGCTACGCCGGCAACGGTGTACCGGAACCCGCCGATGCCCTCCATATCAGCAACATCATCGGTACAACAGGGCCGTTGCAGCACCCCGGTGTCGTCGAAGTAACGCTTGACCCAGACTACATTGAATCCCTCCTTGGCACCGCCGAATACCTGGGTCTTGTGGCGAATGCTCGATGGGACTACTTCCAGAGCATGTTCTTCACGAGCGAGCGACATGCCTGGTTTCCCTCGGGGGTGATCGAACCGACGCTGAACATCCTTTATGCGTCCGAAATCATACCCGGCGACGCCAACGGCGACGGCCAGGTGGATGAGGCCGACGCGACACTCGTGGCGGCCAACTGGGGCAAGTCGAACATGTCGTGGGCCGACGGCGAGTTCAACGACGACGGGCGGGTCGACGTGGCCGACGCTGCGATCCTCGCCGCTAACTGGGGCCATGGCGTTGCAGCAGGCGACTCCTCGACGCCCGCACCCGAGCCGGCGACGGCGGCCATGACGCTGCTGATCCTCGTTGGCCTCGTTATGGTTCGACCCGGACGCAACTAGCCTGTCCAGCGACCGGCTGCGGTCGTTCGAGACTATCTGCAGGCGGACGCAGCGTGGCCCAGACAACAAGTTGAGGCCGTCCGGGAATTCACATTTGGTGAAGAACCGAGCCCCGACCGTGAGGGAGTGGGTCAACTGGCGATTTTGAAGGCCCGCTCCCTCACGGTCGGGGCTCAGAAAAGCCTGAATTCCCGCGTTTTCGGGAGGACAATTCCCGGACGGCCTCAATCATAATAACTGGGGCACCGCTTCGCTATGCCCCAGCCACCCTCGCTGCGACCCAGACGTTCTATTCGGCGAGCACTCGGGCGATCTCGTCGCGAGTAACCGGCTGAATGACCCCCTTCTCACAGAGGATCGCACGAATCAGCCGCGCAGGGGTGACGTCGAAGGCCGGGTTGTAGACCGCGACGCCCGAGGGGGCCGTTTGGCGCCCAAACCCATGGGTGATCTCGGCCGCGTCGCGTTGCTCGATCGGGATGGCGGTGCCATTGGGCGTGGCCAGGTCGAACGTGCTGGTGGGGGCGGCGACGTAGAAAGGGATGTCGTGGGCGGCGGCCAGCAGGGCCACGCCGTAGGTGCCGATCTTGTTGGCCGCATCGCCGTTGGCGGCGATCCGGTCGGCGCCGGTCACCACCGATTGAACGCGACCTTCGCGCATGACCTGGGCAGCCGCGGAGTCGCAGATCAACGTCACGTCGATGCCCCGCTCGTGCAATTCCCAGGCCGTCAGCCGGGCGCCCTGCAAGAGCGGCCGGGTCTCGTCGGCATAGACGTGGAGCGTCTTGCCCTGCTCGGTGGCCGCAAAGATCACGGCCAGCGCCGTGCCGTAGTCGGCCGTGGCCAGAGAGCCGGCGTTGCAATGGGTCAACACGCCCTGCCCGTCCTCCAGCAAGGCGGCGCCGTGCCGGCCGATCGCTCGGCACGTTTGCCGATCTTCTTCGTGGATCGCGCGTGCCTCGGCCAACAGCGCGGCGGCAATCTCGGCCGGCGGGAGCTTTCCTCGAAGCGACTGGGCCTTCCGCTTCATTCGATCCAGGGCCCAAAACAGGTTGACCGCCGTGGGGCGGCACTGGCCCAGATAGTCGACCACCTCGTCGAGCCGGGCGAAAAAGGCCGCTTCGTCGGCGCCAGCGGCCGTTTGCAGGCCGAGGCACACGCCGTAGGCCGCGGCGATGCCGATGGCCGGCGCGCCGCGAACGCGAAGCATGCGAATCGCTTCCCAGACGGTCTCGACCGTGCGGCACTCGATTTCGGTAAATTCCACGGGAAGAAGCGTCTGGTCGATCAACATCAGCCGACCGTTCTCATCCCCTTCCCAATGGAGCGTTTCGATGTTCTTCATGAGATCCTATCGGCCTCGGTCCACCCTATCGGGTAGCACCGATGATTCCGCGCAGGCGGCATCGCGTCATGCAAAGCGTCTGCCCGCGGAATCGTCGGTGCCGCGCGAGCGGCAAGAGGTGTTTGACCGCCGAAGGACGGTGCCTCTCGTTGCCTTCGGCAACACCGACGATTCTCCGAAGAAGCCTTATCACTGGCAACGTCCATCGCGGAGAATCATCGGTGCCACCCGATGGTTTTATCGCAGACAGGACGGTTCGGCAAGGTGCCATTCGACAGGGTGGCTGGGGCATAGCGAAGCGGTGCCCCAGTTTCTGATTCTCTGGGGCACCGCTTCGCTATGCCCCAGCCACCCCTTTTCTACAAGAGCCATTTCGTGTCTTCTTGTGTTTTTCGTGGCCATCACCACGCGGCCGAAAGGGACCGTTCCCTACAATCGGCACAAGCCGCCGCCGCGGCTGTTTCCGTGGGTCTTGGTAGTATCGGTAATGCCGCGAGTTGACGGGAGATCGACAGATTATCACACGTTTTCCGTTTGACAGGGCCGCGCGGTGATATAACTTTGAATAACACCGGCCCCTCGGTCGGTCTCCCGCAACGGGGGGCAGTGTCATGGTCCTTTTTTGAGAGCTGTTTTCCGGCGTCTTCTCCGAGTTGTCGTCCGAGTTACAGGTTCCGATGAGCACCCAGATTCTCCCACAACCCAAGCAAGCCGAATTCCATCGCACGCAGCGCCGAAGCGTGCTGGTCATCGACGACGATGAAGCGCTGGCCGAAGTCCTTTCGCGGCGGCTGGAGCAGCAGGGCTTTGCCAGCCGAACGGCCGAGAGCGGAACCGAGGGCCTGGCCATCGCCCGGGCCGATCGGCCCGACTTGATCTTGCTCGACCTTCGTTTGCCGGACAAGGACGGGTTCACGATCTGCGAGGAGCTGGCCGATTCGAGCCGGACGTGTGGCATTCCGATCATCATCCTCAGTGGTCTGGAGCGGCCCGACATCGTCCGGCGTGCCCGGGCGGCCGGCTGTTACTTCTTCGTCCGCAAGCCCTACGATCCGAACGCGCTGCTGGTGTTGATCCGGCAAGCCATCGACGAATCGACCAGTTGGCAGACCGAAGATCCCGATCCGTCGGATGACGAACTCTTCTGACGAAAAAGGGGACAGGTCCAATTTACCGGAATGGCCCGAAGGGTGCTTCGCACAAATCGGACCTGTCCCCTTTTTCGGCCCCTTGTCTTCCGTGTCCAAGACGTGATATATTAATTGGTTACACTCGACAGACCTGCCTGAAACGGGGGGTTGGGTCTGTCCTTTTCGGATCATCGTCGACGGGAGAGTTGCGTGGGAACCAAAAAGACGGGTAAAGGCCGCCGGAAGCTCGGGCGTAAGAAACGCCGCATGCGATCGAAAATCCGCCATCGCAAGTAACTTGTAGGGTGGGCATTGCCCACCTGAAAGCCCGTTGCCAGGGTCCTTGGTGGGCGGTGCCCACCCTACGTGTGCTGCGAAGCCGTTAGCCCAGCACGCCCTGGGCGGCCCGCTCGCCGCTGTGGATACAGTCGGGAATGCCCACGCCGTGGTAGGCGTTGCCGGCCAGCGCCAGGCCCGGCAGAGCGGCCACGCGCCGCTCGATCTGCTCGACGCGCGTCTTGTGGCCCACGTGATATTGCGGCATGGTCCGCGGCCAATGGGCCGTCCGAACATAGACCGGCTCGCCCGAGATCCCCAGCAGCCCGCGCAACTCGTCGAGCACGACCGCCAGCAGCCGGTCGTCTTCCATGTCGGCCATCTCGGGCGCGCGGGCGCCGCCGGCGAAGACCCGCAGGATTGCCTTGCCCTCGGGCGCGCGGTGGGTGTATTTTTGACTGCTGAAGCTGACGGCCAGGATGGGGCTGTTTTCGACCCGGCCGACCACCGCCCCGGCTCCGGAGAGCGGATGGGCGATCTGTCGGCGGTCGAATCCGAGTGCCACGATCGCCGTGCCCGAGTGCTCGATACGGCCGAGCATTTGTCCCAACGTCGGATCGACCGTCGCGAGCAACTCGGCGGAGATGTACGAAGGCGTGGCCAGGATGACCGCGTCGAACGTCTCGTCGGCCCCGCGCAAGTGAACCCGCCATTGGTTTGCTTCGACCCGCTCCAGGCGATCGACCGGCCAGCCGAGCCGCACCGACCCCTGGGGCAATCGCGCGGCGATCGCGTCGACCAGCCTGCCCAATCCGTCGCGGAGCGTAACGAACATGCTGTAGCGCGCACCGCTCTGGGTCTCCTTTCCACACGATTTACGTCGCCGGGCCTGCCGGCGCATCGCCCGGATCAGGCTGCCGTGCTCGCGTTCCATGTCGTGGAATCGCGCGAGGGTGGCCTCGACGGAGAGTTTTTCCACGTCGGCCGCGTAGACGGCGCCGACCAACGGTTCGACGAGCCGCTCGAACGCTTCGCGGCCCAGCCGTCGCGTGGCAAACGCGGCCATGCTCTCGTCGGCCGAGTCCTTGCGCGGCGGGATGAAATACTCGACGCCCGCGCGGAGCTTGCCCCAGGGACTCAACAGCGGCGTCAGGGCCAGCGGCCAGAGCCGGCTCGGGGCCATCATCAAAAACCCGTCGGGCAGCTTGTGCAGCCGGCCGCGATGCACTACGTAGGTCTGGCGGCACTCTGGGTTGGTTTGGACCAGTTGGTCCGAGAGCCCTAGCCGGCGGCACAGCTCCAGGGCGTAAGGCACGGTGGTGATGAAATTGTCGGCGCTCAGCTCGACCTGAAAACCCTGCTGGTGCACCGTTTCGAGCACGCCGCCGAGCCGCGAAGCTTTTTCCAGCAGGCGAACCTCACAGCCGGGAGCCAGCTCGATCAATCGATGGGCGGCCGCCAGCCCGGCAATACCCCCTCCCACGACGGCCACCCGGCGAGGCGCTCGGTCCTCACGCATCGGCGGCCTCCGTCGGTTCCTTGCTCTCGCGCTTGCGGAGATACAGCTTGATGGGCACTTCGCCGAAGGGCAGCCGATCGCGAAACACGCCCAACAGGTACCGGCGATAGGTTGCCGGGAACGCCTTGGGGTCGTTGCCAAACAGCACGACGGTCGGCGGCTGTGCGGCCACTTGCGTGGCGTAGTAGATCTTCGGGCGGCGATGGCGGACCACCGGCGGCGGGTTGTGCTCCAGGGCGGCTTGCACCAGCTTGTTCAAGTCGGCCGTATTGACGCGCGTCCGCGATTGCTTGAAGAGCATCTGGGCGTGGTTCAACAGCGCCTTCAGGTTGTGGCCCGTCTGGCCGGTGACAAAAGCAATCGGCACGTACCACATGGTTCGGAACGTGTCACGCAGATAGGTCACCCATTTCTCCGTCGGCATGGTCCCCGTGAGCAAGTCCCATTTGTTGACGACGAAGATGCAGGGTTTGTACTGTTCGGCGATGTAGTCGGAAAGTTGCCGGTCGACCTTGCTGATTCGCTGCGTGGCGTCGAAGAAAAGCAGCACGACGTCCGCCCGCCGGATGCTCCGCTGCGCACGGTGCGAGCTGTAGAAGTCAAGGTCGCTGGTCACGGCTTTTCGGCGGCGGAAGCCGGGCGTGTCGATGGCGATGAAAGCCTTGCCGTCCAAGTCGAACCGGACGTCGACGCTGTCGCGGGTCGTGCCGGGTACTTCGCTTACGATCATCCGCTCGGACTGGGCCAGCGTGTTGATCATCGTGCTCTTGCCCGTGTTCCGCCGCCCCACGATCGCCACGCGCATCTCCGGCTCGCCCATCAGCTCCTCGTCCTCTTCCGAGCACTGAGGCAGCCGCTGGAGGATCGCCTCGATCAATCGCCGCTTGCCGCGGTTCTGTGTAGTGCTCACCGCGACGATCTTGCGCCCGAGCCGGTAGAACTCATCGGCCTGGCTCCGCAGGCGGTCGTGATCCGTTTTGTTGGCCACGCAAAGGACCGGCGCGTCGGCATAGCGCAGTCGCCGAGCAACTTCCTCGTCCAAGGGGGCGATTCCCTCACGCGTGTCGACCACGAAAAGAATCACGCTGGCCTCGTCGACGGCCGTTTGGATCTGCTGCTCGATGTGCTGGGCCAGATTGTCGGCATCCTCGATCCCCATGCCACCCGTGTCGACCAGCTCGACGAACCGGTCACCCAACTCCGCCAGATGGGTCACGCGGTCGCGTGTCACGCCGGGCTCGGCGTCGACGATCGCCAGCCGCTTGCCGGCGAGCCAATTGAACAGGCTCGACTTGCCGACGTTGGGCCGGCCGACGATGACCACTCGCGAGACGCCCATCGAGTATCCTCACCCCCGGTTGTTCAGCAGGTCCACGAGAACAGGCAAGTTGCCGCACGGCCGGAACTGAGGCCGACCGGTCGGCGGTTGGCCGCGGCTCCCTCCGTATATTCCGTGGTTCTGCTCAAATCTTGGCTTTTACGGCGCGTGCCCGGGCAATCCGGGGTGCCGCGGCGTGACGACAGGCGGGCGGCCCGGCTTACCGGCGCTGCCCTACCCTCTTCTCTATGATACTTTGCTCAAAGCCCGACCAATAGTCCATCGGTGGGATGACAAAACGAAGGAGTACCGCGGTCGACCACCCGTGGGCCGGCCGACCCCTCCCCCCGTTTCGCCCGAGCCCCTCTCCCATTATACTTGCTTGCGAACCATTTAGAGATTATCTCAGAATTCCTTTTGGCCTTTATCTGTCATCCTGAGCGAAGCGAAGGATCTCCTTGGCACTGGAAGACTTGAGATGCTTCGCTTCGCAGATCCTTCGCTTCGCAGATCCTTCGCTTCGCTCAGGATGACAACCATGAACTGGGTTTTAAGATAGTCTCTTAGAGGAAAACCATTTCGGCTGAAGGAATGTTGTTCGACCGACTGCCGGTTGAGGATCGCCCATGGACAAGAATACGGATGATGATTCCGCCGTCCGAATCGTCCTGCAGGGGTTGGAGAGTCTCCAGCGGGCCGGGGTGACGCATCTTGCGCGCAGCCCAGTCGCACAAACCATCGACCACCATGAGGTGGCCGGCACCCCGAATATACGTCCCGAGGACACCACCGGTTCGCCCATGACCCTAAGATCGCACCACGTCGGTCAGCAGGCCGAACTCGACGCGATCCAGCAGACCGTGGCCGCCTGCACGCGCTGCAGAGAATTGGTCCGGAATCGAACCCAAACCGTCTTCGGCGCCGGCAACCCGAACGCCCGGCTCGTTTTTCTCGGTGAAGCGCCGGGCGCCGACGAAGATCGGCAAGGCATCCCGTTCGTGGGCAAGGCTGGCCAATTGCTGACCAAGATCGTCGAGGCCTGCACCCTCTCACGCGACGACGTCTATATCTTGAACATTCTCAAGTGCCGTCCGCCGGGCAACCGAAACCCCTTGCCGGACGAAGCCGATAATTGTCGCGAATATCTCGACGCCCAACTGGCGATCCTCGAGCCGGAGTTCATTGTTTGTCTGGGAGCCATCGCCTCGCACAACCTTCTGGGAACCGACGCCTCCATCGGCCGCATGCGAGGCAAGTTTTATTTGTACAACGGTATCAAGGTACTTTGCACTTACCACCCGGCCTATTTGCTCCGCAATCCCGCGGCCAAGCGCCAGGTCTGGGAAGACATGCAACTGCTCATGAGCGAGATGGGCATCGAGCTGTCCGAGAAGTAGGCAGCAGGCAGTGATCAACTAATAGCGTCGGGCGGAAGCCCGACGATGACCAGAAAGAACCGAGGTTTAAGGTGAGAAATGTCGTTTCCCTGGTACTGGGCGGCGGACGGGGTACCCGATTGTATCCACTCACCCAACTTCGCTCGAAGCCGGCGGTTCCGGTAGCGGGCAAGTACCGCTTGATCGACATACCCCTGTCGAACTGCATCAACAGCGGCTTGAATCGGATCTACGTCTTGACGCAATTCAACTCGGTCAGTCTCCATCGCCACATCCGCAGCACCTACACGTTCGACCCGTTCGACGGCGGCTTTGTCGAGATCCTGGCCGCGCAGCAGACGGTGGCCGGCTCGAACTGGTATCAGGGCACCGCGGACGCCGTGCGTCAGAATCTTCGCTACCTCCAGCAGCCGGGGATCGAGTACGTGGTGGTTCTTTCCGGCGATCAGCTCTACCGGATGAACTTCCAGGACATGCTTGCAACGCATTGCCGGTCCGGAGCCGACGTCACCATTGCGGCCGTGCCCGTGGCCAGCCAAGACGCCAGTGGGCTGGGGATCATGCGGATGGACGACTCGGGGCGCGTGCTTGGCTTCCTCGAGAAGCCTCAAACCGAAGAGGACCTCGACCTGGTGCGAACCGATCCGGCGTGGATCGACGCACGCGGCATTCCCAGTCGGGGACGCGACTGTCTGGCCAGCATGGGTATCTACGTTTTCAGCCGCGACACATTGATCGACGTGCTCGAGAAGACCAATTACGAGGATTTCGGCCGCGAGATCTTCCCGGCCTCGGTCCGCAGCCGGCACGTTCAGGTCCACCTATTCGACGGCTACTGGGAAGACATCGGCTCGATCAAGTCGTTCTACCAGGCCAATCTCGACCTGGCCGCTCGGGTGCCGCCGTTTGAGTTGATGTCGGCCGACGCGCCGCTCTTCTCCCGGGCGCGTTTCTTGCCGCCCTCGCGTATCGACGGAGCGACCGTCCGGGGCAGCCTGATGGCCGACGGCTGCATCATCGAAGAGGGCACGGTGATCGAAAACAGCGTGATCGGCCTGCGCTGCCGTATCGGCCGCGACGTGGTGATCCGCGATTCGATCGTGATGGGCAATGACTACTATCAGGCACCGGCGGAGTTCGAAGACGACTGGTCCGGCGATCGACCCCCGCTGGGTATCGGAGAAGGTACACGGATCGAGCGAGCCATCATCGACAAAAACTGCCGCATCGGCCGCGGTGTGCAGATCGTCAACCACCAGGGGATCGAATGCACCGAGGAGAGCCAGTACGGCATGATCCGCGACGGGATCGTCGTGGTGATCAGAGGCGCGGTCTTGCCCGACGGCTGGTCGGTGTAAGCCGCTGCGATGGCAGTGACAGTAGTTCCAAGTTTGGCTGGCTGATACCGCAGCAGAGGTCATCCTGAGCGAAGCGAAGGATCTCGATTGTCCAAGGAGATTCTTCGCTGCGCAGATCCTTCGCTTTGCTCAGGATGACAATGTTGGGTCTCAATAGAACTTGGAACTACTGAGTGAGCCTAGGTTTCGTTTAGGGATGGCCCGAGGTTGACGTCGAGCGGCTCGGTCGACCGCTCGACGATGGGCAATTCGACGTGCAGGCGGGTGCCCTGTCCCGGCTCGCTGTCGATCGTCATCCGGCCCCCCAAGAGACGAACGCGCTCTTGAAGCCCTTCCAGGCCGAATCGATGAGGTTTGATCTTGGCCGGGTCGAAACCGACGCCCCAATCTTGCACGTCGACGTGGAGGAGTCCCTCACGTTCCAGGAGTTCCAGCCGTACGCGGTCGCTTTGACTGTGGTGACGGGCGTTGGTGAGCGATTCCTGGACCATACGAAAGACGGCGGTCTGCAGCGATGGGGCAAGCCGGTCGGCCTGAAGATCGTGTTGGAACTCGATACGAGGGCCACCTCGTTCCTGGCTTTCACAAACCAGATACTCGATCGCTGCAATAATGCCCAACTCATCGAGAATCGGTGGTCGCAGACCGGTAATAAGGCCGCGCGCTTCCTTGATCCCTTGGGTAAGGAGATTCAGACCCACGTCAAACGTCTTCCACGCTTCTTCCGGGTTCTCGGCAAGCAATTCGCGAAACCCCTGAAGACGGAAGATCGCGCCGGTCAATTCCTGCGCCAGGCCGTCATGGATTTCGTAGGCCACCAGTTGCCGTTCACGCTCCTGGAGATTGAGCAGTTGATGCAGGAGTTGCTGTTCCCTGTGGATCTTGTCTTCCGCGATCTTCATGTCGGTGATGTCGCGGTTGAAGATAGCCAGGCGAACCACGTTTCCTTCGGCGTCGAAGACCGGGTAGGCGTTCGTGTCGGTGAAACGCCCATCCCGTTCATCTTGAAAGCGGACCGGTTGGCCCGTCTGAACCACCTTCTCGCCGTGGGCCCTCCGCGTCGCGGCCAGTTCGGGCGGCATGAGGTCGAAACAGCGCCGGCCGATCAGCTCTTCGATCGATCCACCCAGCCGCTCGGCCGCCGTCGCATTGAGCGTGACGATCGTGCTGTCCAGCTCCAAGAGGATAGCGCCCTCCGTGGCCACGTTGAGCAGGGCCCGAGCCGTCTCCTCGCTTGCCCGCAGGGCCTGCTCCGCCTGCTTGCGTTCGGCGATCTCCTCGGTCAGCGCGGCATTGGCGGCGGCCAGCTCGGCCGTTCGTTGGGCGACCCGCGCTTCAAGCTCCTGGTGAGCCTGGCGCAGCGCTTCCTCGTTTCTCTTCCGCTCAGTCACGTCATAGGAAACGCCTTGCAGGACCACCGGAGCACCGTTTGTGTTGCGAATGCGTTGGACATTGCTATAAATCCAACGAACGGTGCCGTCCTTCCGGCGAATTCGATATTCCATTTCGATCGAATCCTCTTGCCCTGTTTGAAGCCGAGAAAGGACCTCCCACACTCCCGGTTGATCCTCTGGAGTAACGAGGTTCAACCATCCGATCCTTCCCGACAGCAAATCGTCTTCTGAGTAGCCCGTGATTGCCTCGACGGCACCATGGATAAAGATGAACTCGGGATCCAGCGTGGCTTGGTAGGTAACCCCTTCCAGCTTTTCCAAGAAGCCACGGTAGCGTGCCTCGTTTCGGCGCAGCTCTTCTTGAATCGTCTTTCGGTCGTGGATATCCAAGGCGGTGCCGGCCAATCGCAGCGGGTTTCCCTGGTCGTCTCGCTCGACGACCTTGGCCCGTCCGAGCAGCCAGCGCCACTGGCCCGAGCCGGTACGGGCACGATATTCCACCTCGAAAGCAGGAATCTCGCCTCGGCAATGGGCATCGACGGTTTCTTTTAGGGCCGGCCAGTCTTCCTCGTGGACGAGCGATTCCCAGGTTTGCAGTAGGGATTGCAGGTGATCGAAGGAGTATCCCAAGATCTCGGCCAATTGCGCGCTGGGGATCATCTCGCCGGTGGTCAAGTCCCAGTCGATCGTACCCAGACGAGCCCCTTCAATGGCCAACTCCAACCGTTCCCACGTCTGCCGAAGCGACTCCTCCATGAGCTTGCGGTCCGTGATGTCGATGGCCATTTCATAGCGGACCATCCGCCCGTCGGGCCAACGAATCGCCCTGTCGATACAGCGAAACCAATGTCCGGTCTTTTCGTTCTGAAATTCCCAGATGTAGGGACGACCCAAGTACTCACCAAAGATCTTGTCGTTGGTGCAGAAGGGACAAGGCTCCTCCCTACCCTGGAAGAGCAGGTGACACTTCTGGCCAACCCCATCCCCCCAGGAGTCCTTCACCGCCTGATTAACGTAGAGAAGCTCGTAGGTCTGGGGATCGGCTACGTAGACAGGCTCGTCGATGCTGTCGAAAATCGACATCAACTCCTGAAGCGAAGCATCCTTCTTCTCCGCTTCTCGTCGGAGTGCGGCACCAGCCACTTCCAGCTCTGCCATTCTCGCTTGAAGCCGCTGGACTTCGCCACGGAGTTCTTCACGCGACATCGACTGGTCCATGGTCAGGCAAGTTTTCCAGGAAAGCCCCATTTTGCCGCGACGGAAGGCTGCTGGAAAGTATATCCGGACACACTTCTTCGTGCCAGACCAGGGAGGGACCGAACCAACCCGACGGGACACGGCCCGCGACACCTCTTTCGGTTTTCCGCGGCCCTTCTTACAATCGAGTACGATCCTCCTGGGTTCCGCGCCCATTGGACCCTTCAAGAATCGAACCAGAATGACGAACACGGCTCAGCCACGTAATCCGAATGACACGCTCGGACAGGAAGCCACGGCCCCCGCTGCGTCGGCCGAGGTCCGCAGGGTGACTCTCTGGGGGCTGGCGACCAACCTGGGACTCGCGGCCGTCAAGTTCCTGTTTGGCTTTCTCGGTCACAGCCAAGCGCTGGTTGCCGACGCCGTTCACAGCCTGTCCGATTCCATCACGGACATCGTCGTCTTGATTGGCGTGTCGTATTGGAATGCGCCGGCCGACGAGCAGCACCCCTACGGGCATGCTCGCATCGAGACGATGATCACGGCGACCATCGGTATTCTGCTGGGCGCCGTAGGCATCGGCATCGGGTATTATGCCATCGCGGGCATCAACGAAAAAGACGTCATCCAACCCGGATGGATCGCCCTGGCCGCCGCCTGTCTGTCGATCGTCGTTAAGGAAGCCCTCTATCAATGGACCATCTACGTGGGCCGTCGGGTAAGATCGTCGGCCCTGTTGGCCAACGCCTGGCACCACCGCAGCGACGCACTGAGCAGCATGCCTGTGGCGGTCGCGGTGCTCGGCACGCGTCTTTGGCCGAGCTGGGGGTTTCTCGACCACATCGCGGCGGTGATCGTCTGCGTGCTCATCCTCCACGCCGCGTGGAAGATCGCCTGGCCCGCCGTGCGGCAGTTAAGTGACGTGGGCGCCGCCGACGAACAACGCCGGGCCATTCTGAAAATGGCGATGGAGACCGAAGGCGTCCGGTCGGTCCACGCCCTGCGGACGCGCTACCTCGGCCCGGGCCTGCAGATCGATCTGCACGTGCTGGTCGATCCGGACTTAACGGTCCGCGAGGGCCACGACATCGCCGGCGCGGTCAAGCGGCGACTGCTTGCCGAGGGACCCGAGGTACTCGACGTCCTGGTTCACGTTGAACCGTTCCCCGAAGCACAAGCCGAGCCACATGCCAGCGAAACCGAGCCGCGCCCATAAGGAAGCGGGCCGGGTGCCATGTTCCACGCTTGCGTGGACATGCTTGATGATCCAGCGTGAACATGCCCAACCTGCGCTGCGCTCCGGGTGGGCATGGCACCCGGCAAACCGAGCCGCGGCGCGGCGGGGTGGCATGCTTGCTAAGCGAGCGCAGCGAGACAGCAAGCATGTTGGTCAGCCGGATGTAGCCTTCTTAAGGTCTTTCTCAAACTCCTCGCGCAGCAGCATCTTGATTTCGACTTCCGGCGGATTGCCCTCGGCCGGGACGGTCACCTTGGCCGCGCCTAGCCAGGTGGGCGCCCGTATGCCGCTTCGCATGCCTTGCCCGGGTGTCTCCGCTGCATACGCTTCCGCAATCACCTTATATTGGCCCGGCTCCATGCGCTCGGTCGTGAACGGACCGTTGCCCTCCAACGCCAGGCCGTCGAACGTGGTCCGTTTCCAATCATCGCGGCTATGAGGGCTGCCGCTGACTCGCGGGTCGTAAACGGTGACAAATACGCCATTGTCGGCGCTCTCGGGCAAGCCCGTTACTTTGCCCTTGATCGGCGTGCCACCAGTGCGAACGAAATCGTACGCGGTTGTTTTGCCCGATTCGAGCGGCAGCTTCAACGTGCGATTGAGCATGACGCCTTTGCCCATGTCACCAGCCCGAACGCGTTTCATCCGTGAGATGTCGTACACGCCCGGCGGAAGGTTATCGACCCGCAGGCCGTCCTGGCCCGGGGTGACTTCGACCCGGCGGACCGCGTTGACCAGACGCTTCCACTTGGGCATCTCCCAGGTCCGCAACTCGATGCGGACCTGCGCGATCGACGGCGCGCCGTCGATGTCGTAGCGAATGTGCAGGCGCGCCGGCTCGGGCAGCCGGATGGTTGCCTGCTGGCCCGACTCGGGCAGCCGGGCGCGCCAGACGAACATCCCCGGGCCGGAAACGAAGATGGCCTTGCTGTCCTTGCCGCGGCCGCTGATCTCGAAGAGCCCCTGGGCATCGGTATGCACGCTCGCGGCCTGGCTCCCACCGGCCCTCTCCTGGTCCAACTCGATCACCCGGGGGCCGGCCAGATAGATGCCCGCGCCGGCCACCGGCTTGCCACGGTGATCCAGCACGCGACCGCGGACCGTCTCGCCTCGGGAGAGTCGGATCAGGAAGATCCTGTCGGCCGGGTGATCGTTCGGCACTTTGACGTGCGCCGGCAAGTAGCCCGGGGCCACCACGCGACACTCGCCCGGAATACGGAAGCGGCCACCCGGGAATCCACCCACCGTCCAGGTCTCACCGCCCCAGAGAACGGGTCCCTTATAGTCGGGTCCCATGGGCAAGCGATTTTGGACGACGAAGTCTTCGATCGGTTCGCCCGTCTCGGCATCCACAACCTGTCCCCTGATGCTGGCACGAGACTTGTGCGTGCGGTGCGAGGGTTTTGCGTTGGATGCCGGTTTCTCGGCTCGCGGAGTGACCGACTTGCCGCGACGATCTTTGCCAACGATCTCGATGTCGACCGTGTTGCTGGTTACCTCGATCCGCTCAGCCGGTTTTCCCTCAGGCCAGAACGTGAACGTCATCGTGACGCGGTGTCTGCCCGGCTTCAGCTCAAAAGGATGGTTTTCGAGTTTCCATCGGCGCGAGACTTGAAACGGGATGTCACGAAGTCGCCCGCCCGGCTTGAGATCGTACGAACGAACCGTGCCACGCGCACCCGGCAGCCGGAACTCGCGACCGTCGACGTTGATTTTCACTTGTTCATACGCGTGAGGAGTGAATTCCCACCCCCGCTTGCCCTGATTGCGAGCATCGATCTTCCAGGTGATCGTCTCGCCGAGTGTCCATTTCTTGCGATCGGGCCTCAGACACACCTGGACGCCGTCGACCCGCTTGCCCCAGCCCGATTCTGCGGCCTTGAGTCGTTTCTCGAATTCCTTGCGCGGCAGCATCTTGATTTCGACTTCCGCCACTTTGCCCTCGGCCGGGACGATCACCTTGGCCGTGCCGAGGAAGTCGGGAAGGGGTTTCCCCGCCGTAAGGGCGTCCTGCGTCAATGGCCCCAAAGCCTTCGCGACCAGCGTGTACTCATCCGGCGGAACGCGTGCGGTCGTAAACGGCTTGCCCGGCCAGCCAGACACCACGTCATAATTCGGCAAGATCCCCTCTTCCCACGAATGCGGGTCGCCCGTGACGCTCGCGGGCCGAACGGCCACGTTCAGCATGAAGGGTGAACCGTCGGGCAGTCCGGTGACGCGCCCGATGATCGCTTTGGCATCCTCGCCGCGGACGAAATCGGCCTTGGTCTGTTGGCCCGGCTTCAACTCGACGTCGCGTCGGTCACAGGGAAACGTCATTTCACTGACGTTCATTCGCTGGTCAAGAGGCTTGACGGTCTTTTGTCGAGCCAGGTCGTAGATGCCCGGGCGCAGGCCTATGATCGTCCTGACTACGCCGTTTTGCACGGTGATCAGATCGTGTGGTTGATGAATCCGCCAGCCGTCGCCTTTGCGCGTTCGTAGCTGTAACCAGAAGCGTCCCGTCGGATCATCACCGACCATGTTGTAGTGGATCACGAGCGTGGCCGGCTCGGGCTTCGGGGGCTCGGCAACGATCTCGATCTCGACCGGGTTGCTGGTCATCTGGATGCGATTGCGCTCCTGTCCAGCGTGCCGGAAG
>Ga0315543_1001220_pt1 | contig 28490 bp, 31 predicted proteins | sample SalMarSW160210MG_2_FD_203098 | JGI IMG/M metagenome (GOLD analysis project Ga0315543, IMG submission 203098) | Salt marsh sediment microbial communities from the Plum Island Ecosystem LTER, Massachusetts, United States - Salt Marsh Sediment SW1601-210 ... | reverse complement strand
TACCTGCCATAGACATCAGAGACGGCAAGTGCGTTCGCCTTTACCAGGGCGATTACGAGCAGGAGACGGTCTTCTCCGACGACCCGGTAGAGGTCGCCCTGGAGTGGCAGTCGATGGGAGCGCCCCGGCTCCATATCGTTGACCTCGACGGCGCCGCCAAAGGAGAGGTCGGCAACCTCGATATCATCACCGAGATTGCCAAAGCGGCGCTAATCCCCACCCAGCTCGGCGGCGGCATCCGCCAATTAGAGACGGTGGAGCAGATGCTCAAAGCCGGCATCGAGCGGGTGATTTTGGGCACCGCCGCCCTAGAAGACCCCGGCTTGGTCGAGCAGGCCTGCCGCAAGTACCGGGAGTCAATCATCGTCAGCATCGACGCCCGCCAGGGCTACCTGGCCAGCCGCGGCTGGCGCCGCGACACCGGCCGCAAGGCGGTAGAGCTGGCCCAGTTCATGGTCGGGGTCGGCGTCAGGCGCTTTATCTATACCGATATTGACCGTGACGGCACCCTCACCGAGCCTAACTTCTCGGCAACCGCCGAACTGATTAACTCAATCAAAGCGCCGGTCATCGCCGCCGGCGGCATCTCGTCGATTAACCACCTCAAGATGCTCCAGTCTCTAGGCGCCGAAGGCGCCATCGTCGGCAAGGCTCTCTATACCGAAGATATTGACCTGAAGCAGGCGCTTGACGCCATCAGCCTGTAGCCCCCCGCCCCACGTTTTTAACCAGTGTTGTTTTTCCCATACCCACCCGCCCAAAAAGGCTTCGCCTCTTTTCATTCTCTTAAACCCCACCCCAAGAGAAAATTGAGTCATTTTGGAGTTTGCTAAAACGGGGCTATTATGGTATATTTCTTAATAAGAGCAAAGCATCTACACCGTTATCTGGCTGAGTTTGAGGCTCGCTAGAATATGAACAAGATAGACGATTCTGAAGGAGTAGATGCCCTGCTTGAATCCACTTCGGGTCTCCGGCTTGACTATAAGGGGTTGAAAGCATGAAAGAAGAACCAACTTTTACCCCAATGAGCATGGACGACCTACTAACCACCGCAGTCAGGCACGTTCCAGACAAGTCAATGGAACGATGGTTAAACAAGGTTCATTGTGGCGACTGTGTAGAGCTAATGAACCAAATGCCCGTTGGTTCAATTGACCTTATTGTCACTTCTCCTCCCTACAATATCCGCAATAGCACTGGTGGCGGCCTGAGAAATGGAAGCGGTGGTAAGTGGAAAAACGCCGCTCTCCTTAAAGGTTACGCTGAGGCAGAATTAGATGATGCCATGCCTCACGATGAGTATGTAAAATGGCAACGTGACTGCCTTACAGCCATGATGCGGGTGCTAAAAGAGGACGGGGCTATTTTCTATAACCATAAATGGCGTGTCCAGGGCGGTTTGCTTCAAGACCGTGCGGATATAGTATCCGGCTTCCCTGTCCGGCAAATTATCATCTGGCAACGTGAAGGTGGTATCAACTTCAACCCCGGCTATTTTCTACCCACATATGAAGTCATTTACCTTATATGCAAACCGGGCTTTAAGTTGGCTCCGAAGGCTAACGCTATGGGGGATGTTTGGCGTATCCCGCAGGAGAATAACAACCCCCACCCGGCTCCATTCCCTGTTGAACTGGCACAACGTTGTATTAAATCTACCAATGCCAGAATCGTACTAGACCCCTTCATCGGCTCGGGGCAAACGGCTATTGCCGCAGAATTTTGCGGGCGGGACTGGATAGGCATTGACATTGCTAAAGAATACTGTAAACTAGCTGAGGAGCGTATTCTAGCGGCTGAAAGATTAATGCGAAAGCGATGAGTTTAACGACTGGTGGCCTAGCGCCTCAGACTAAAACTCAGTTAATGAATCGGCTGAGGCAAATCGTTAACGCTGGTTGGATGGTAATGCGTGATGATGTACCTCGCTACAATGGTACTGGCGGCCCCGGCAACTACCTTGAGGATTTACTTGGCCTAACGACAGGCAATCAAGACATTGCTGATTGTATAGGATGGGAAGTCAAGTATTTCACCCCTAAAACCAGCCTTATGACTCTCTTTCACAAAGAACCTGAACCTCCTGGCATAATGCGGTATATGGTTAGTAAATACGGCTGGAAAGATAAATATGGGCGTCTTAGTTTCCGGCATACGATTCATGGTCAATCAGACAGGTTCATAGTCGTGGACGATGCTGGCACAATTATCGTCCGTCCGTTACATGGCAACGGGCCGGTCCCCACGTGGACACATGATACCCTGCTTAATATCGCTGGTGGCAAGTTACGGCGGTTAGTTTCAATGCAAGGCCAGCGTAAGGGAAATACCGTTAAGTACACTCATGCTGAGTTATTTGAGGAAATGCTACTAACCAACCTAGCACATGACCTAGTTAGCGGTAGAATAGCCATAGACTTTGATGTTCGTGAGATGAAAGCTGGTAGTGTCTCTCTGCGAAATCACGGCACTAAATTCCGTATCTTCCCTAAAGACCTTCACCACCTCTACCACAAACGTCAATCCCTTTAGTTGTCTTAATACAAGATAGTCCCCCCCCTCAAGGCATCCGTAAAAAGGTATCACCTTTTAGGGCGGGTGGGTGGGAAGCAAAACGCACGCCAAAAAACAGGCAACAACCCCCCGATATGTTATATAATAGGGAAAATGCTAAAAGACATTAAATACAACAAAGACGGGCTAATCCCGGCAATCGCCCAGGATGCCGACACCGGCGAAGTCCTGATGCTGGCCTACATGAACGAAGAATCCCTCCGGCGGACACTGGACAGCGGCGAAGCCTGGTTCTACAGCCGCAGCCGCCAGGAACTCTGGCACAAAGGCGCCACCTCCGGCAACACCATCACCGTCAGCGAGGTCTGGAAAGACTGCGACAGCGACACCATACTCATCAAAGGCAAAGCCGCCGGCCCCGTCTGCCACACCGGCAACAAAACCTGCTTCTTCCAGAAACTGACCAAAAAGGATATAGAAACCTAGCTCGCTTCCTCCACCTGGTCAATTTCCACCGCCCTGCCCAACGCCGCCAGTGCCACCTCAAGCTGGCTGTCATCAGGCTCCCGGGTCGTCAGAGCCTGCAGCCACAGCCCCGGAGCGGATATCGCCCTCACCACCGGGTTGTCAGCGTGATTGGCGGTAAAGTAGATGACCTCGTAGCCCAGGCCGGCGATAACCGGGATAAGCAGTATCCGCGATAGCACCAGCAGCCCAAAAGACGGCAGACCGACCAGGGCAAAAACCAGGATGGCTATAATCAGCACCACAAACAGGAAGCTGGTGCCGCAACGGCGGTGGGCGGTGCCGTACTTCCTGACGGCTTCCACCTCCATAGGAACGCCAGCCTCGTAGGCATTTATCGATTTATGCTCAGCGCCGTGGTAGGCGAAATACCGCTTGATATCGGGCACCAGAGAGATTAGCCACAGGTAAAGGACGAAGATAACCACCCGGATAAGGCCCTCCACCAGGCTGAAGACAAAGGCCGAGGTGATATAGGGCTTAATCAGGCTGGCCAGGAAAAGGGGCGCCATAAAGAAGAGGACGACCGCCACCGCCACCGAAACGGCTAACAGCAGCCAGACGAACCACCCGGAAATCTTCGCCTCTTCCTCCTCCAGAGAGACATTGGCTGAATAGAGCAGGCTCCTGATACCCAGAACCAGGGCCTCAATCAGAACAATGACCCCCCGAATTAGCGGCGTTCTCCTCCAGCGGCCGGAATAGAAGCCCGATAGGAGCTGGGTATCGAAAGCCAGCCCGCCACCGGGGCGGCGCACGGCGGTAACCATTGCCTTCTGCCCACGCATCATCACCCCCTCCATAACCGCCTGACCGCCGTAATAAAACTTCTTAGCCATAATAAAAAAGGAGCGGCTTGCCAGCCTGCTCCTCCCTCGTCAAAATATTTGTCTAACCATCCAACTTGTAGCGCCGCTTAAACCGCTCTACTCGCCCCAAAGTATCTACCACCCGCTGCTCACCGGTGAAAAAGGGGTGACACTTACTGCACAGCTCAACCTTTAATGTCTTCTTGGTAGAGCCGGTGGTAAAGGTATTACCGCAGGCACAGATTACTTTGGCATCAGTATAATACTCGGGATGAATCTTGGGCTTCATAAAATTTAGTTAGCGTATACGCTAACCTTCCTCCTATTGTTGCTAGTCGGCTCAAATTTAACCACGCCGTCAACAAGGGCATAAAGGGTGTAGTCCTTACCCACTCCGACGTTATTACCGGGGTGAATACGGGTGCCTCGCTGCCGAACTATGATAGTACCGGCTTGCACATACTGGCCAGCGTACCTCTTGACTCCCAACCGTTTTGACTCGCTGTCGCGACCCAGACGACTGGTGCCACCACCCTTCTTATGCGCCACTTTCGGTCACCTCTTTCTTGCGCCGCCTGGTCTTTTTGGCTGGCTTGACCTCGGCTACCCCCGGCCCAACTATCTTATCAATAACCAGCCTCGTATACTGCTGTCGGTGCCCCGTCTTCTTGCGGTAACGCACCTTGGGCTTATACTTAAAGACGATGACCTTCTCGCCCTTGCCTGCCCCTTTAGAGGTGGCAACTACCTTAGCCCCGTCAACGGTAGGCGTACCAATGGTTACCTGGTCACCGTCGGCAATGAGCAATACCCTATCCAGTTCCACGGTATCACCCTCCGCCGCATCCAGGCGCTCCACATCTATAGTCTGACCAGGGTCTACCCGGTACTGCTTACCCCCGGTCTCAATAATAGCGTAAATCTTCTACCTCCCAAACAGGCTATTGTAACAATTGCCATAGCTAGGTGTCAAGCGCCAGCTTCCGCCACAGTTCCCTTAACTTTGTTCTCAGCTCATCGAGGCTACAATCAGTATCGATGACCACATCAGCATGCTTGGTTCGCTCCTCAGAGGACAGCTGGGAGCGGATACGAGCCATGATTTGCTCTTCAGAAATCCCGCCCCTCTCCTTTAACCGCTTGAGCACTGCGGCTTCGGGGGCTACGGTAACCCAGACCTCATCTAATTCGTCGGATAATGAAGGCTCGCCGGCCCTCAGGGAAAGGGGCACCTCAAACAAAAGAGGTAACTCCAGCACCAATAACTTTACCCCCTGCCGCCGATATTCCTCAATCTCAGCCTTCACCCAGGCATGTATCCGGGGGTGCGTTATATTATTCAGCCGGTCTAGAGCTTCAGGATTGCCAAAGACTATTTTGCCCAGCTTGTCACGGTCAACCTCGCCTTGTCGGGTAAGAATCTGCCGGCCAAAGACAGCCACCACCTCCCGCCAAGCCTCAGTATCAGGCTTAAATAGCTTATGCCCGACCTTATCAGTGTTGATAACGACCACCCCCAACTCCGCCAGGAACCGGGAAACGGTGCTCTTACCACTGCCAATGCCGCCGGTAAGCCCTATAACCTTCATCCCACCAAGTCTAGCTTTTGGGAAACAGACAGTCAAGAAACCCCTTTCCCACCCTTCCCCACCTTGTTAAAAACGGCTTTTCTTCCCACCCTCCCACCCAATAGAGGTTTCACCTCTCTTTACTCGCCTTTAGGGGGAGAAGGGGAGGCAATCTCTATCCTAATAAGGGGCGGGGTTAAAGAGATTAGAAGAGGCGGAGCCTTTTTGGGCGGGTGGGTATGGGAAATAAAACAGTGGTTAAAGATGGGGGGCGGGGTGTGATTGCCTCCAGTTGAGTGATATAATTAGAAAAAGGAGCATCATGCACCAGGCAATGCTCTATGAGAAGCTGTCGAACTCCAGGGTGAGGTGCGGCATCTGCCAGTGGCGCTGCAATATAGCTCCAGGCAAGTTTGGCGTCTGCCGTGTCTATCAGAACCGTGACGGTACCCTGTATAATCTGAACTATGCCAAGGCGTCATCGGTAGCCGTTGACCCTATTGAAAAGAAACCGCTATTCCACTTTTTCCCCGGTAGCCTGGCTTTCTCTATAGGAGGCTGGGGCTGCAACTTCCACTGCCAGGACTGCCAGAACTGGGAAATCTCCTGCCCGGTAGACAACGAGCCCTGGCTTAATTCCCAAGAAGTTCCGCCTGAGACAGCCGTGGAACTGGCTAAAGCTCACAACTGCCAGGGTATCGCCTGGACATACAACGAGCCCGGTATCTGGTTCGAATACACCCTTGACTCGGCCAAGCTAGCCAAGAGAAATAACCTTTATACCGTCTATGTGACCAATGGCTACCTTACCCCCGAGGCGCTGGATACCATCGGCCCTTACCTTGATGCCTGGCGGGTTGATATTAAAGGCTTCACTGACTCCCTCTACCAAAAGCTGGCCAGGATAAGCCGCTGGCGAGGGATACTTGAGGTTGCCAAGCGGGCCAAGGATAAGTGGAATATGCATGTTGAAGTGGTAACCAACATCATACCTACCATGAACGACGATGATGATCAACTGAACAACATAGCCGGCTGGATAAGGGAGGAACTGGGAGAACTGACCCCGTGGCACGTGACCCGCTTTTACCCCCACTATAATATGACGGGATTACCCCCCACCCCAATATCCACCCTGGAGCATGCCTTTGAGATTGGGAAAAAGGCCGGGCTGAAGTTCGTCTATGCCGGTAATGTTCCCGGGCATAGCAGTGAAAGTACCGTCTGCTATAATTGCGGTAATACCATTGTGCGGCGCCTCGGCTACCAGACTGAGGTAGTCGGGCTGGAGGGCTCAAAATGCCAGTTCTGCGGGGCGGAGCTTAACTTCAGGGGAGGCGGCTCGAAGGAGGGGGTAAAATGATAAGGAATGCCATCGCCGCCGGACGATTTTACCCCGGCTCGGCGCCAGAGATACGGGAAATGATGGCACTGCTGGTTGATAGGACCGCCAAAAAAGAAGCGGCAATCGGCCTGCTTATGCCCCACGCCGGATATCCCTATTCCGGGCCGGTAGCCGGGGCTACCATATCCAGGGTTAAGTTCAAGGACACGTTTATTATCATTGGACCCAGTCACACCGGCGCGGGGCAGCCGTTCAGCATTATGACCGAAGGAAAGTGGCAAACACCGCTGGGTGAGGTCGAAATCGACTCGGCGCTGGGTAAAAAGCTTCTAGCTAGCTCCGACTACCTGCGGGAGGATGAAGCGGCCCATCTCCAAGAGCACGCCGTCGAGGTGCAGCTTCCGTTTCTGCAGTATTTAAAGCCGGATATCAAGATAGTGCCCATCATCCTGGCCTACGCCCCCGCTGAAGTCTATAAAGCAATCGGCCGGGATATAGCCAGGGCAATTAAGGAGTCGAAGGGAGAAGCGGTAATTATCGCCAGTGGCGATATGACCCACTACGAACCGCAGGAAATCGCCGAGGAAAAGGACACTAAAGCTGTCGAGGCTATGCTGAAACTTGATGAGGACGAACTGACCCGTCGCTACCAGGAGCTGGATATATCAATGTGTGCCTACGGCCCAGCGGTTTGCCTTATTGTCGCCGCCAAGGAACTGGGGGCAACCGGAGCCGAACTGGTTAAGTATCAAACCAGCGGCGATACCACCGGCGACTACTCCAGCGTGGTGGGCTATGCCGGCATTATAATAAAAGGCGGAGGCAAATAGGTGCACCCACTGGTGAGATTAGCCAAGAGGTCGGTGGAGAGCTACGTCAGGAAGGGGAAGGTGGTGCAGGTGAAGAGGCTCACCCCCGAGATGAAGGCGAAGGCCGGCGTCTTTGTCTCTATCCACAGGGGGGGCGAACTGAGGGGCTGCATCGGCACTATCGAGCCGCAGAGGAACAACATAGCCGAGGAGATTATCGCCAATGCCATCAGCTCGGCGAGGCGGGACCCGCGCTTCTACCCCGTTACCGCCGATGAGCTCGGCGAGCTTGACTACAGCGTGGACGTCCTGACCAAGCCCGAGCCAGTCAAGAGCCGGAAACAGCTCGACGCCAAACGCTACGGGGTCATCGTGGAGGCGGGAAGCCGGAGAGGGCTGCTCCTGCCCGACCTGGAGGGAGTCGAGAGTGCCGAGGAGCAGATTGACATCTGCCGCCAGAAGGCGGGCATCGCTCCCGACGAGCCGGTGAAGCTGTACCGATTTGAGGTGGAGCGGTATAAGTGAGGGGGACAGGCGTGGGATTTGTTTTTTGAGTTATGTTAAGTCCGCAGGGTTTTGGCGGGAAGGGTATTTGTTTTGATTTGTTTTGCCCCCACCGTTATGTTAACTGCATCGTAAATTGGGGGTGGTGGTGATTTGTTTTGGTTTGTTTTGACCGCTCGGTTATGTTAAGCGGAGAGTGAGTGGGTAGAGGAAAAAGGGGGAGTAATGAAAAGAGTGGAGATGAGGAAAAAGATTGACGAGGAGTTAGAATATATCCCTCGTAGTTTCAGAGGCTCTGACCAAAACTGGTTCCGGGAATACTATAATGGCATGCGAATGACTGACCTCAGCCAAAACCCAGCATGTCCAGCGAAGGATACCCTATTCAGGGCTATAGAAGAGATAAAGAAAAAGAGGCCTGATTTCTTACCAATTTATGATAGGGACTTTTTTGAAAAGAGAGGGGGATAAAGGGGGTGAGGATGGATAAAGATACACTCTCAAAATATCGGGCAGAAGTAATAGAAGGTCTTATTAATATTGAGACTATAATAGATGGGATAATCTCTCAACATTATTTTAAACAAGTTAGGATAAATTTTTTTCTAGAAGTATTATATGATGAATACTTTGGCTTTGCTCTAAAAAGGAGAATTCTCGAAAAGATAATCAAAAACATTGATAACCAAAAAGTTCAAGATTTGAACCGATTAAATACAATCAGAAATTATTTCGCCCATTATAATCAAGAAATCTTTGAAATCTCTGATAAAGAGAAAAAAAGAGGGAAGGTCGTTGACCCAAGGAATATTGAAAAAGGAATCGACTTCGAAAAATTATATACTGAATTTAAAAAAACGGAAGGTGGGGTTGAAGAATACCTAGCTAAGTTATTTCACGACTTAGGAGGAGTGATGGAAACATGATAGATATTTTATTAGGGACAAAGGGGGTGTGGTAGAAGTGAAATGGAAAGAAATGAAATTAACTGATTGGGCCAAAATTGTCTGGTGGCTTGTACTGTTGGCGTTCTTTGTATACCTTTTGTCTCAAAGATTTGAAACAATTATGCAAGGGGTTGCCTCTGCATTTGATATTGTTATTTTCCTAATACTAATAGCTTTAGCTACAATACCACTCTTTCAAGAGGTCGATTTCTTTGGTGTACGACTGAAGAAGGAAATGGACACACTTAGAACAGAGTTTAAGGAGCAGATTATTAATTTGAGGGCGGATATTATTCAAAATACAATAAATATGAGAACAGAGATAAGTCCGCAAATACAATTCTTAACTTCCCCCACAGACGCTGAGTTACAAAAAATCAAGGAGGAATTGAAATCGACTTTGGAGCAAATAAAGGAAAAGGCGTCAGAAAAAACATCTCCTGAATTTGAAGTCCCGGATGATAATAGTTATTTATTTGAAGTCCGTTACAATATAGAAAATGAGCTAAGGCGTATCTGGAAACAATGGCAGGCCAACAAAAATCAATGGCGATTATGGTCAGCAGAGCGCCCTTCGGCGACTTGGGCGGGGTGGGAAGCCCCAGAACCAGAACGTCCTCTAACAGTTTCTCAGATTATACGCTCCCTTACTGAATCAGGGATAATTACTACAGAACTCTCCAGCATAATTCGGGAGGTATACCGGGCATGTTCGCCAGCGATTCACGGAGAAGAAGTTACGCAGACTGCGGTGGGTTTTGTACATGATGTGGCGCCTGGGTTAGTAGCATCTCTGAAAGCAATAGAATAATTAGAGGAGGCGAAGCCCGCTATGGGTGGGGGGCAAAGGAGGTTTAAGATGGGTAACCTTTTGTTAAATTGGGGTATTTTGGCCGTGGGGTTATTAATCTTTATTTTCGGTGTCCTATTCATTGTGCAATTTGCTAGGGCATATAAAAGCCATGTTATGCGTCATGGACGTGTGAAATTTGGGAAAGAGTATGGTAAAGATTGGGAAAAGGCAGATACAGCCGGAGTATCTGGCATGATAATAATTTGGATTTTCATTATTCCTCTAGTTATAGGAGCGCTGTTATTCTTTTTTACTGGCCTGACTGAAATTGGAATACCTTTATGGATTGGTACTACGCTTGGCATAGCAGGGGTGATATTATTCTTCATGGCTTCAATAGGTGGTATGGGTGTGGCAGGCCAAGATGCGGAAATAGCTCACCACAATTACCTAGAAAATGAAGAGCAACATGAGGAAAAGGATAGTGAGTAGCCAAGTTACTTGAAGGGGCGAAGCCCGCTATGGGGCGGGGGGATAAGGGGAGGAGCTAACCGTGATACAATGAGGGGGGGGTAAAGAGGGCTGGAAGCCCGCTTCCATAAAAGGGCGGCGGGCGGGATAAGATATAAAGCGGGGGGAGGTCACCTTAAAATGAACGGTTTCAGGATTTCGCTTAAAGCATTTATGATTATCCTGGTAGCGGCCGGGATGGTGTGCGGTATAATCGGGGCGGTTATCGTCAACTATGGCCTGATTGTGGCCGGGGCAATACTGATGACTATTCCCCTTATAATGAAACTCATCAACGACCTGATACTGGAAGAGTTTATGGCGGTTATCTGGGAGTTTCTGGGTGTGGCGGCTATCGCCTTTCTCTATGTCTGGACTTCGATGCTGGCCGAAAGCTCGGCGGGTAATGTTTTCTTAAGGCCGGTGCTGTGGGTGGTGGTGGGAGTGGGGGTTATTCAACTGCTCCTGATTCTGTTCGTTTTTCCCGAGAATAGGTGACCGGGGAAGTGGATAAAATCAATTATTTAGAGTAAAGTATGGTAAGGTAAAGTAAACATGGACATGTTCGAGCGCCAGTTTGACGAACAGAAAAGGCGGGACGCCCCCTTAGCCGCCCGCATGCGCCCGGCCGCCCTGCACGCCTTCGTCGGGCAGGAGCACCTGCTGGGTAAAGGCCACGTAATAAGAAAAGCCATCGAAGCCGGCAAGGTACCGTCAATCATACTCTGGGGGCCGCCGGGCAGCGGCAAGACCACCCTGGCCTTTGTTATCGCCAACTCCACCCAGGCCCACTTCAGCCCGGTAAGCGCCGTCAGCGCCGGCGTGGCCGACCTGCGGCAGATAATCGAGGAGGCCAAAGAGCGCGCCAAGCTCTACCAGCAGAAAACCATATTATTTATCGACGAGATTCACCGCTTCAATAAAGCCCAGCAGGACGCCGTACTGCCCTATGTCGAGGACGGCACCATCACCCTTATCGGCGCCACCACCGAAAACCCGTCCTTCGAGGTTATCTCACCGCTGCTCTCCCGCTGCCAGGTGCTGGCTTTGAAACCGCTCGACGAGAACGAAATAAAGGTCATCATCAACCGGGCGCTGAGCGACGACCTCAACGGGCTGGGCAAAATGGAGGTGGAGCTGGACGAGGACGCCATGGTCCACCTCATCAACATGTCCAACAAAGACGCCCGGGTAGCCCTCAACGCCCTGGAGATTGCCGCCCTGACCACCCTGCCCGACAAAGAGGGCAAGCGGCACGTCACCCTGCCCACCATCGAGGACGCCATCCAGCACCGCGCCCTGCCCTACGACAAGGAGGGCGAGCACCACTTTAATCTTATCTCCGCCCTGCACAAGTCAATGCGGGGCTCCGACCCCAACGCCTCCCTCTACTGGCTGGCCCGGATGCTCGAGTCCGGGGAGGACCCGCTCTACATCGCCCGGCGGCTGGTGCGCTTCGCCTCGGAGGATGTGGGCATGGCCGACCCGCAGGCGCTGGTGGTTACCGTCGCCGCCCAGCAGGCCGTCCACTTCGTCGGCATGCCCGAGGGCAATTTAGCCCTGGCTGAAGCCGTCGTCTATCTAGCCACCGCCCCCAAGAGCAACTCGCTGTACATGGCCTACGAGCAGGTGCAGGAGGAAATAAAGAAGGGGCCGGCCGAGTCGGTGCCGATGCACCTGCGCAACCCGGTGACACCGCTCATGGGCAAGATGGGCTACGGCAAGGGCTACAAGTACGCCCATAACTACCCGGGGCACGTCGTCAAGCAGCAGTACCTGCCCAACTCCCTCAAAAACAAGCGCTACTACAACCCCAGTGACCAGGGCTACGAGCAGCAGGTCACCGACCAGCTGAGAGCCTGGCTGAAGAGCATCAGCCCGACTAAAGATACCAAGAGGAAGCGGCAGGCTTGAAGCGGGTTCACATCAGCTTTGCCTCCGGCGAATTTAAGCTGGAAGGGGTGTGGCATTTTCCCGAAGGTGAAGGACCTTTCCCGGCGGTTATCGTCTGTCACCCCCACCCCCTCTACGGGGGGAGCATGTCCAGCAATGTCGTCTTTAATATCTGCCAGGCGCTGGCGTTAAATAATATCGCCGCCCTGCGCTTTAACTTCCGGGGGGTGGGCCAGAGCCACGGGAATTTTAGCGGGGGCATTGCCGAGCCGGAGGATGTCAAGGCGGCGCTGGCTTTTGCCTTAGCCACGGAGAATATAGACCCTGAGAGATTGGGGCTGGCGGGGTATTCCTTCGGCGGGGGAGTTGCCGCTGCCGTTGCCGTGCGGGAGGAGAGAGTAAAGCGGCTAGCGCTGGTATCGCCGGCGCTTATGTACGGCGGAGAGGAACTTAAGGGGTATCTAAAGCCCAGGTTTATCATAATCGGGGAGAACGATGACGTCATAGCGCAGGCAGAGCTGCGGGAGCTTTTCCGGGAAATGCCGGAGCCGAAGCGGTTTGAGGTTATCCCCGGCGCCGACCACTTCTGGGGAGGGTTAGAGGAAGAGGTGGCGCAGAGAGTGACCGGGTTTTTGGGGAGGGGCTTTAGGGAACCGGGGCGGGTTGACATATAATTTGCCCTAAAGTATACTGGTGGGGCTGACGCGGGGTGGAGCAGTGGAAGCTCGTTGGGCTCATAACCCAAAGGTCGCTGGTTCGAATCCAGCCCCCGCTACCAAAGAAATTTAGGGCACCGCAAAGAGCGGTGCTTTTTTATTTGCTAACAATTTGCCAACCGAAGTTTTTAGCTAAACTTACCTACAGCGGGATAATCCATAAGGAATAGATGCGATTCCCCACTATCGAGGCTTCATTTATAAAGGTATGAGTCAGGGTAGTGAGTTATGCTGGGGTTTGTTTACCGGAGCCAACCCATACCTTGCCAGGCGTGGCCGAACAAAGTTACGCCAAGAGCCGCAAGAATAATGTAGACAACCGCACCGATGAATGCGGCAGTCATAGACCATTTAGCAACATCCTCTAGCTCATTCTGCCTTCCAGAAAAAACCCAGAATGTAACAAAGCCGAACACAGGAATAAAGAAAGACACGATGTATACCAACCACTTGACCCAACCCATAGTGTACCTCCTTAAATGTTTATTTTACAGTCTACATTAAAACATGGCCTAATTATCTTTTCAAGAGTGTGCAGTCTCAGCTTTTTGAGCTTGAGTCTAGTCCTCATTAATAGAATTGTCAATCCCCCGGCCCCCGTATTCTTCGAATCCAACCCCCGCTACCAAAGATAACGAGGTAAGTTCTATTGGACTTGCCTTTAATTTTGCCCCTGAGAGGTCTTATGATAATATTGATATGAACAATGAGGCTGATGGCTCCAAGAAAATAAACGAAGGGAAACATGGTGTTATGCCACATAAAAGGCTATCCGTATTTCATCCTGCCCTACTGGTCATAGACATGCAAAACGGCTTTTGTATGCCCGGGGGGTCATACGAAAAGTACGGGGGTAACATCGGGGCCGATATTGACGCCTACAGGAAAATAATACCGAATATCGCGCGGGTGATAACTGCCTGTCGTGAAACACAAATACCTGTTTTCTACACCCAACAGGTTAGAGAGGCATCGGGCATAGACCTCTACACGCGACTGCACCGAATTATACCAAGCAGAAGGGCAGAATTCCTCAATATACCGGCATGCGTGCGGGGAACATGGGATGCGGAGATACTCGATGAACTCCGACCAATGAAGGGCGACCACATAGTCGTTAAGAGGCGAGATTCCTCCTTCCAGGATACCGAACTGGACCTGTGGCTAAGGCATGCCTATGTTGATACGCTCATATTTACTGGCGTAGACACCGGAATCTGTGTAGACAATACCCTGATGGACGGATTCAATATGGGTTATGATGTAATATTGGTGGAAGATGCCACCGCATCTTCCTGGGCAAAGATGGGTAAGTCTACCATAATGAAGGTGAGGGGTTCTTACGGCTGGGTATTGAAAACAGATAAACTTCTGGGGATGCTGCACGCTTCTAAAAGTGGCAAGGGGGCCTTTAAGTTCCCTACATAGCTACCAAAGAATTTTAGGGCACCGTTAAGAGTGGTGCTTTTTTTGTTTTTAGTGCAGGTATTCGCCGGCGTTAACGGCCAGGGTTTGCCCGGTAATCCTGTCAGCTTCGTCAGAGGCCAGAAAGAGCACCGCCCCGGCCACGTCTTCCGGCCGCACCTCTTTGTGGATAAGCTGTTTGGTGGCCACCAGTTCCTGGTAAAATTCCGGGGAATATGCCCCCTGCATGGCCTCGGTCATGATAAGTCCGGGGGCCACCGCGTTTACGTTGATATTGAATTCGCCCAGGGCGGTGGCCAGGCCGCGGGTCATGGTGAGCACGCCGCCCTTGGAGGTGCTGTAGTGAATGAAGTGGGGCAAGCCGGAGAAGGCAACGGTTGAAGCCATATTGACGATTTTACCCCCGCCCTGCTTCTTCATGTAGGCAATAACCGCTTTAGAGCTTAAGAAAACGCCTTTAATGTTGACCGCCAGAATACGGTCCCAGTCTTGGGCCGTTATTTTTTCCACCGGTTTGACGAAATCCTTAGTCTCAATAGTGCCGATAACGGCGGCGTTGTTGACCAGAATGTCTATCTGGCCGAAGCGCTCAGCCGTCTTTTGGGCCATCTCGGCGGTATCTTTTTCACTGGTAACATCGGTTTTTAGCGCCAGCACCTCGCCGCCGATGGCTTCTATCTCTTTGGCGACGGGGCTACAGTCGAGGATATCGCAGACGGTTAACTTAGCCCCCTCTTCGGCGAAACGCCGGGCGAACACCCGGCCCATGCCCCGGGCGCTGCCGGTAATGATGGCTACCTTGTTCTCTAACCGCATATCCTTACCTCCAACCGGGCGTCTGCCCTAAGTATACTACAAACCAGCCAAGTTTCCGCATAATAGCTATTTCATTTTACCGTAGATAAGCAGCGGCGGCAAAGGGGCTATGGGGGGGGCGAAGAGATTACGGTGCTGGAAACCCCGCCTGAGGAAGAGGAGGCGAAGCTGGAGCAGCTTCTTGCCGAGGAAGCCCAGGTGCCGGCTATATGGGGCAGTGCAGGGTATACGAGCTTCTGACTCTAACCGAAGCGGTCAAGCACCTCTTCCTGGAGAATGCCACCGCCGTTGAAATCCATAAACAGGCGGTAAGAGACGGCATGGAAACGCTGAAGCACGACGCCATGCACAAGGTGAAGGAGGGCATTACCACCATCCCCGAGGTGCTGCGCAACGTTTATTCTTCCGGCTACTAAGGGCTAGTCAATTACCGGCGACGGGTTTTCCTGGAAGGGGTGCGTGCGCAGAATCAGCGAGAAGAGGAAGGGGTAGTTGGCCTTGAGGTGCTCGACGTAGTCCAGCCACTCGCTGGCCAGATGGTCGTACATCCGCTGGATATCGCCGGCGATATGCTCGGCATCATTACCGCACAGACCGGTGACCGACTGCCTAGCCTCAAGCTCTTCGTCTAAATGGGTGACCGCCCAGAGCAAATCGGTGAAGCGGTCGTGCTCCAGCAGGTTGGGGTTTCCCAGCATGGTCAGGATAAAAATCCGCTTACCCGCCAGAAAGGTTTTAAGCGCCTCCAGGTCTACCTTGGCGCAGTCAAGCTCGACATTGAGATTATAGGCGTAGGCGGCCGCCCGCCGAAAGTCTTTTTTGGTCCAGTCGGCGGTGATATTGAGCTGTTCGGCGATTTCAGACTTATTATCAAAGTACTTGAGCAGGTCGTTGAGCAGGTAATTGCCGGCCTCGGTGAAGAAAGCGCCCATCACCATGTTGAGCTTTTGCAGCTTGGCCTGCTGCTCGCGGCGGGCCAGAACGCGCTCGATGATGAGCACCACCAGTAGAACTTCCAGGGGGAGAAAGGCCAGGTCGCCGACCATATAGATAAAGATATGGTGGACATCGCCGAAAATGAGGTAGTGGACGAAGTAGACGACCCCGGAGAGGGCCAGAAAGGCCAGCGCCAGATAAACGATAAAAGATAAACGCCTGAACATTTTTAGTTACTCCTGCCGGAGATTAGCGGTTAATAATAATATAACATATTTGGGCTTTTGCCGAACAGGCACCCAATGTGCTATAAATACTAGAATACCCATGGAAATACTAAAGCAAATCAGCTATAGACCGGCCCGGGTGGCCGGAGGCTGCACCGACCGCATCCTGCGGGTAGAGCTGGGCCGCCGGGAAATTAATATCGAGAAGCTGGCCCCCGATTTCAAGGACAAATACATAGGGGGGCGGGGCTACGCCCTTAAATCTATCTGGGACGGCACCACCAGAGACACCCTTTACGACAGCCCGGAGAATATCCTGGTCATGGCCAGCGGGCCGCTGGGCAACGAGCCGGGCTTTCCGGGGACGGGCAAGTTCATCGTGGGGACGATTTCACCGATGACCGATACCTTTATCGATTCCAATGTCGGCGGGCACTTCGGGCCGCTATCAAAGCTGGCCGGCTTCGACGCACTGGCCGTCTCCGGCATATCTAGAGAAGAAGTGGTCATATTAATTGACGGCGACGCCGGCACCATAGCTATCGCCGAAGCGCCCAAATACGATAAAGAGACCGATGACGGCGCCCTTTCCTTTGGCGAAAGGCTGCTTAAAGATGTTAATAATGGAGAATACAGCGACTGTCTGGCCGCGGTCGGCGCCGGCAGGGGGGCGCTGCATGCCCGCTACGGGGTGGTCCACAGCCTGTACTACGATAGAAGGCGGCACCGAATCCGCGCCAAGCAGGCGGGGCGGGGCGGCACCGGCACGGTGATGAGAGCCAAGGGGCTAAAGAGCATCGTGGTGCGCTCCAGCCTGCCCAAAGCCAACGGCAACAACCCGGTGGATAAAAAGGGGGTGCGGGCGGCGGGGCGGGCTATGAAGCAGGTCATCGCTAAAGCCGACCCCACCCAGCTGCACCTTTCCGCCTGGGGGACGACCATACTTTCCGAGTACATGGACAAGTTCCATATCTTCCCGGTGAAAAACTACCAGTACGGGCAGAGTCCCGATTCGGTCAAGCTCTTTGCCCATGTCTTTCTGGACAACTATTTCAGCCACCGGCTACCCGACGGCTGCTACTACGGCTGCAACCTGGCCTGCGCCAAGGGCGCCGAGAACGTGGCGCTGACCCGGGGGCCGGGGGCGGGGCGCAAAGTCAGCGTTGACGGCCCGGAGTACGAAACCGTTGGCGCCGTCGCCTGTATGGGCATCTTCGACCCCCAGTTCGTCATGGAGTACAACTGGTACTGCGACCAGTACGGCATCGATGTCATCTCCACCGGGGTGACCACCGCCTTTTTCATGGAGTGCCTGGAGCGCGGCTTCCTGACCGTCGAGGACATCGGCTACGAGCTGAAGTTCGGCAGCATCGCCGCCGCCAATAAGTGTCTGCACCAGATAGCCAGCGGCCGGGGCTTCGGCAAGGTGGTGGGGCAGGGGGTGGCTAGAGGCAAAAAGTGGGTCGCCAAAAAGTACGCCGCCGGTCATAAAGCCAGCCAAGACGAGGTAATGGCCGAGCTTAATAAGTTCGGCATGGAGGTCAAGGGGCTGGAGTTTTCCATGTATATCACCAAGGAATCGCTGGCCCAGCAGGGGGGCTACGGCCTTGCCCTCAAGGGGCCGCAGCACGACGAGGCCTGGCTTATATTTATCGACCAGGTCTACCAGGAGCTGCCCACCCTGGAGGACAAGGCGGCGGCGCTCAAGTGGTTCCCCCTCATCCGCACCTGGTTCAACGCCACCGGGCTGTGCAAGCTGCACTGGATTGACGTAAGAAACCCGGAGGCGGCGGCCACGGCTGAGCCGTCCAAGAACCTGCCCACCCTGGCCCACTATATAGACTACCTCAACGCCACCACCGGCAGTGACAAGAGCCTCCAGGATATCCTGAATGATTCGGAGCGGCTTTATATCCTGCAAAAGCTGATAAACCTGCGCCAGGGCAAGGGGACGCGAGCCAGCGACCAGATACCCTTGCGAGCCATGGCGCCGGCCTTCTTTAACGAGTACCAAGCCCGGGCAGATTACTACGACCGCTGGCTGGGCCAAAACGGGGGTGTTAAGAAACTGCCCGCCAGCCCCAAACAGCGACATAAACTGCTCATCGAGCGTAGAAAACGGGAATACCAGCAGCTCTGCGACGCCGTCTACGAGCAGAAGGGCTTTACCCCGGAGGGGATGCCCCGGCGGGAAACGGTGGCTAAATTTGGCCTGATGGACGAAAAGGCGAAGCGGCTGCTCGACGAAAGGGGAGCCTGAATTTAGACATGATAGTTGTCATCGAGTTCCTGCCCTTTATCAGCGGCGGCTAGCCGCCTATTCCACATAGAGGGGGATTAGGGGTAGACACAAAGAGCTATTGACAAATGGCCTCCAGCCAATTAAATTGGGCATCATGCAGGATATCGCCCTGATAATAGCCTTCGTCGGCATTATTATCTTTTTAGCCCACCTTTTTACCGGCCTGTTCAACCGCATAATGGTGCCCGATGTGCTCTTTCTTATCGTCCTGGGCATCGTCCTGGGGCCGCTGCTGGGGATTCTGCCCCCCGCCCTTTTCATCGAGATAGGGCCCATCTTCGCCACCATCACCCTGATTATTATCCTGTTGGAGTGCGGCTTCAGCCTGAAACTGAGCACTTTGCGTACCGCCTTAACCGGGTCTATGGCCCTGGCCCTGGTCGTCTTTCCCATGACCATGGCCATGATTACCGGGCTGACCCTCTGGCTGACCGACCTGGAACTGCTGCCGGCCTTAATCCTGGGGGCCATCATCGGCTCGACCTCGGAAGCCGTCGTCATTCCCCTGGTCAGGCAGCTGAAGATACGGGAGTCGAGCCGGGTGCTGCTGTCGGTGGAATCTACCGTCACCGCCGTACTCAGCATCATCTTCGCCCTCACCCTTATCGAGACCTACCAGCTGGGCGAGTTCCAGGTCCTCGAGGTCGCCGGCAGTCTGATTGCCTCCTTCCTGGTGGCCATCGGGCTGGGCACCGCCAGCGCCTTTATCTGGTCGCTTTTCCTGAACCGGATACGCCATGTCAAGAACACCATGTTCACCACCGCCGCCTGCGTCTTCGTCGTCTTCGGGCTGGTGGAACTGCTGGGCTTTAACGGGCCCATCGCCGCCCTTGCCTTCGGCATCACCCTGGGCAACCTGAAGCCGATGCCCTTCCCCTTCTTCAAGCGGGGGCTGCACCTGGAGGCGGGGGGGCTGACCGATGTCGAGAAAGCCTTCTTCGGCGAGATTGCCTTCCTGCTCAAGACCTTCTTCTTTATCTACCTGGGGGTATCGCTGGAGATGATAAGCAGCGAGCTGATGATACTGGCGGCCGTCTTCACCGGCGTCGTCTTTGTGCTGAGGATAGTATCGGTAAGGCTGACCGTGGGCCGGACGGCGCCGGCTAAAGACACCTCGTTTATCGCCGTGATGGCGCCGCGGGGGCTGGCCGCCATCGTGCTGGCGGCTATAGTCATGCAGCAGGAGGTCGTCGGCGGCGAGCTTATCAAGAACCTGACCTACGGCATCGTCCTCTTCAGCGTGGTGCTGACCTCGCTGCTGGTCCTGCTCACCGACAAGACCAGGCTCTCCGACGGTTTAAGCTATCTTTTCTCGGTGGACATCTCCCGTAAACCGAAGCCGGCCAAGCCAGCCAAACCAGCCGAGCCGGGAAAAAAGTAGCCAATCCCCCCTTGCTTTCCCCCAAATAAGTGGTACAATTCAAGTGTAATTGACTGAATATCAATCGGGGTGAACTGTGCCCCAACGGGAGGGAACTTTGATTGAAGTTCTCAGAAACAAAAACCTGACCACCCGCTTCCAGATACTGGTCGAGATAGCCAACGCCGGCCCCACTATCCAGCAGCGGGAGATTGCCCGGAACCTGGATATCACCCCCCAGGCGGTATCGGACTACATCGCCCAGCTAACCAGAGAGGGGCTGCTGGTTGCCGAGGGGCGCGCCCGCTACCGGGTGACCAATGAGGGCGTCAACTGGATAATCAAGACCCTGAGGGAGCTGGGCGACTACAACACCTTCATCCAGCGAGCCATCACCAATCTTTCCACCTGCGCCGCCATCGCCGCCGACGACCTCAAAAAAGGGCAGAAAGTGGGCCTGAAGATGAAGAACGGGCTGCTCCTGGCTACCAGCGGTAAAGAGTCTAAAGCCAGCGGCATCGCCATCTCGGCGGCTAAAGCCGGCGAGGATGTGGGCATTTCCGGCATCGAGGGGATAGTGCCCCTGGAGGTGGGGCGGGTGACCATACTGAGGGTGCCCGGCATCCAGCGGGGCGGCTCTAAAAAAATTAACTACGGCATACTCAAAGAGCGCCTGGCTAAGAGTGACCTGGTCACCTCGCTGGGGCTGGAGGCACTGGCCGCCCTGCGTAAAAGCGGAGCCGGGTTCCAGCACTACGGGGCGGTGGCGGCGGCTATCGAGGCGGCCAAGAGCGGACTAAAGCCCCTGGTGGTCTGCGTCGACAGCGAAGCCGCCGACCTCATCGCCCGGCTGGAAAAAGAGCGAATCGCCTACCAGCTGTTCGACGCCGAGAGCGCTTAAATCTTTTTTAAAAAATCCCCCCAAAATCCCCCCAAAAACCCTTGACAGCAGCCCCCTTTGCTTCTATAATCAATCAACTGCACTTGCATTTTATCAAGTCCGCTTTAATAACTCCAGAGGAGGCGTCAAACGATGTCCAGGATTTTTAGTTCCCGGTTATTCACGCTGCTGATATTCGCCCTGCTCCTGCCCTGCCTGCTGATTACTCCGGTGGCGGCGACGGCGACGGGGGCTTACCCCTACGCCCCCGGCAATACCATAATCAGCGATGCCTTAAACTACCTGCGCTCGCAGCAGGACAACACCGGCCAAATCGAGAGCTTCAGCGCCTCGGCCTGGGTGGTGATGGCCATCGCCGCCGCCGGGGAAGACCCCGCCGACTGGAAGGTCGGCTCTCATCCCTCCATAGTTGACTACCTGGCAACCAACGCCGCCACCTCGGCCAACGCCTACTCAAAGATGATACTGGCTGCCGCTGCTGCCGGCCAAGACCCCACCGACTTCGGGGAGCGGGACTTCGTCGCCCTGCTCGAGGCCGAGTACGACGGCAACCAGATCGGCGACGCCTCGCTGCTCAACGACGACTTCTGGGGGGTGATGGCACTGGTCAGCGCCGGTAGAGACCCGGCCACCTCGACCATCATCCTGGATAGCGTTGCCTTTATCTTAGCCAATCAGAGCGACATTGACGACGGCTGGGGCTGGGGGGTGGGGGGAGACAGCGATGTTGACGATACCGCCGCCGCCATCATGGCCTTAATCGCCGCCGGGCAATCACCCGGCTCAGCAGCCATAGGCAACGCCCTGGCCTACATCAAGACCACCCAGATGGAAAACGGCGGCTTTGAGTCCTGGGAGGCAACCAACGCCGACACCGATTGCCGGGGCATCAGCGCCATCGCTGCCGCCGGCCAGGACCCCACCGGTGTTGACTGGGAGAGCGGAACGGGCAACGACCCGGTGGACAACCTGCTCACCTTTCAGCAGGACGGCGGCGCCGATGACGGCGCCTTCTACTGGCAGGACGGCACCCCGGGGATGAGCGCCGCCGGCACCACCGCCAGCGCCATCATCGCCCTGCTGGGCGACTATTTCCCGGTAGCCGTACTAGTGCCGGAACCGGGCGTAACCGTTGATGTCCGCATCGAGGGGGAGGACGATAACATCTGGAACGATAGCGCCACCGTTGACGAGTCCTGGATTACCGCCGACAACAGCAGTATCGAGTATCACCTTGCCGACCCCACCGCCCTGGGCGCCCTGGATGAAGCCTCAATAGAGGGCGACTTTGACTACGAGACCACCGATGAGTGGGGCAGCCTTTACGTTACCTCGATTGACGGCGAGGAGCCGGAGGGCATAGCCGGCTGGATGTACCGGGTCGATTACATCAGCCCTTCGGTCGGCGCTGACCAATTTATCCTCGACGGCAGCCAGCAGGAAGTGCTCTTCTACTACGGCGAGTGGGACGATATACCGCTTAAAATAGAGGTGAACAATACCGCCCCCGACGCCGGTGACAGCTTTACCGTCACCGTGAGCGAGTACGACGATGCCTTCGCCGAGTGGTACCTGATTGAGGACGCCATCGTCTACGCCGACACCGACTACACCACCGGTGTGAACGGCGAGGTGGACATCACCATCTATCACGACGCCACCATCGAGGTCTACGCCGAGAAGGACGGCTATATCCGCAGCAACCGGGTTACCGTGGTCGTCGGCGAGGGCAGCTCCCAGCAATCAGAAGGCCGCAGCGTAATTATGACGGTGGACATCCTACCCGCCATCAGTTTTTCGGTCAGCCCCAACTACCTCAACTTCGGCCTGCTGGGGCCGAGGGATATCAGCCCGCCGGTTATCATCACCCTGACCAACGAGGGCGCCTGGAGGCTGGCCATCACCACCGACGTCAGCGATAACGCCGATAACCTCTACGTCAGCGGGCTCAAGCTGGACAATGTGAAGTGGAACCAGTTCGACGGCACCGTCTCCAGAAACGACTCGGAGGAATACGTGGTCACCCTTACCGTTCCCGAGAGCTATACCCTGACCGGCAACCAGAACGGCACCATCATCTTCTGGGCGTCGGAGTCTCCCTACTAGAGGTGAGCTATGGCGGGCAAACTGGCTAAGGCATCCGTAGTCCTGCTGCCGATTATCGGCATACTGCTGGCGGCCTCATCGGCGCTGGCGCTGAGCGTGGGCGTGGCCCCGGGCAAGATGGACTTTACCGTCCGCCCCGGCGGCACCGAGGTGCAGACCCTGAACATTATCAACCAGTCCGACCAGGCTTCCCAGTTCCAGGTCTACGTTGAGGGGGGGCATGAGGGCTGGTTTAAAATCAAACCCGCCGAGTTCACCCTGAACGCCGGGGAGGTGATGGGGGTGGAGATTGCCGTAGCCCCGCCGCTGGTCACCGCTGCCGGTGACCACGACTTCGACATGTGCGTCCTCTGCCTGCCCCCGGAGGCTGAGCTGCGCGTCGGCGCCGGGGTCAAGGTACCCACCCACGTGGAGGTAACCGAGTTCCCCATCATGGCACTGGGATGGTGGATTGCCATCGCCGCCGCCCTGCTGGTGTTGATTATCGTGATAATAGTGCGGCTGATAGCAAGGGCCCGCTATGGCTAGGCGGGGGCTGCCGCTGGTAATCATTCTATTATTACTGCTGACGGCGGCATTAAGCGGCTGTCCCTCACCGCCTTCCGCCGCCGGCAGCGACCAGCCGGCTACAGTAACGGTGATAGTCACCCGTGACTTCGGCAGGGAGTTAATCCTTACCGGGGAGGTGGAAATCGGGGAGGGCGGCAACGCCATGACCGCCCTGCAATCCGTCGCCGGGGTCGAGACCAAGTACGGCGGCGGCTTCGTCGAAGCTATAGAAAATGTCTTCTCGCAGGAAGCCGACCATCTGGACTGGTTTTACTATATCAACGGTATATCCCTGAGCCTGGGGGCTAAAGATTATGCCCTCCGGCACGGCGATGTTGAGCAGTGGGACCTGAGGGACTGGAGCTACCGCCAGTTCGTGCCAGCCATCATCGGCGCCTTTCCCCAGCCTTTTTTAAGCGGGGTGCGGGGCGAGCCGAAACCGACGGCGGTGGTCTATGATAAGCCCTTCGCTGAGGAAGCCGGGGCGCTGGCGGCCGAATTAGAGGGGCGGGGAGTGGCTGAAATAACGCTGAACGGCGCTGAGAGGCTATCTGACGGGGTTAAAGAACAGAGCAATCTGATTATAGTGGGCGGTGCCGAAAACGGGCTTATTTTAGAGCTGAACGAATTGCGAAAAAAGCTGGGTTTCTTCGCCTATTTCGAGGGGGGTAAGATAATAGTGCTGGACGAGAAGGGTAACCCGGCCGGTGAATATGGGGCGGGGTGGGGCTTAATCCAGGCTACCCAGAACCCCTGGAGCCCGGGGGGAGTGGGCTCCGGGGAGAGTGCCGTCTTTACGGTCACCGGCACCGATGAGAACGGGATTAGAAGCGCCTGGGCGGCGCTTCTAAATAACAGTGACGGCCTGGCTAATGCCTACGCCGTCCTGGTCAATAATAACGAGATTATAAAGATACCGTGATGCGGGCACTGAACTACCGGGATAAGGACACCGTCATCCACGCCTTAAGCCCCCTGGTCAAGCTTGCCTGGGGCGGGGGGCTGGTGCTCCTGAGCTTAATCTTTAACCACCCCGTCTATATTTTAATCCTGTTTCTATCTATTATCCCCATGGTCAGGCTTGCCGGGGTGGGGCGGGAGTGGGCTTCGGCGCTTAAATTTACTCTCTGGCTGGGGTTGAGCATCATCGTTATTAACGCCCTCTTAAGCTACCACGGCGACCACGTGCTGTTGACCGCCCCCTTCCGCCTGCCGGTGATAGGCTACCCGGTGATAACTCTGGAGGCTATCGCCTTCGGGGCGGTGATGGCTTTAAAGCTGGCGGTGATAATATCGGTCTTTACCCTCATCAACCTCACCGTCCACCCCGACGACATCATGGCCGTCCTGCTCAAGATGAGATTGCCTTATAAGTCGGTGCTGGTGACCTCGCTGTCAACGCGCTTCGTCCCCTGCCTGGTGGAGGACATGGGGCGCATCGGCGACGGCTACCGCACCAGAGGCGTACAATTAGATGCCGGAGGCTGGTTCAGGAAGCTGAAGAACCGGGGTAAAATGACCACGGCCCTGCTGGCTAATTCGCTGGACCGGGCGGTGCAGGTTGCCGAAGCCATGGAGGCGAGAGCCTTCGGCAGCGGCCAAAAGAGGGTACTTTATAAAGATATCAGTATTTCAAAGATGGACGCGGTGACGCTGGGGGTGGGGCTGCTGCCCTTAGCCGCCGGAATTATAGTGCGGGTCTACGGCTACGGCGACTACCAGTACTACCCCAACCTGAGCTCAATCGGCGCCGGGGCGGTAGAATGGGCGCTGCCGGCCATGATGCTCCTGCTGCTGGCGGCAATAGTACCTTTTGCCTTTTTGAAGAGGAGAATCGAGTTTGATTAGGCTGCGGGAGCTGAGTTTTACCTATAACGGGGCGGATAAACCAGCCCTGAATAAAGTAAATCTGACCATCGAGGACGGCCAGTTCGTCCTGCTCACCGGGGCTTCGGGCGGGGGCAAGTCAACGCTCTGCCGCTGCTTCAACGGGCTGGTGCCTCATTTTTACGGGGGCAAAATCAGCGGCAAAGCCGAGGTGCAGGGTCTGGACATCCTGGCGCACTCGCCTAAAGAACTGGCGACTAAAGTGGGCATGGTCTTCCAGGACCCGGAGAACCAGCTGGTGACGGCTGATGTCGAGCGGGAGATTGCCTTCGGGCTGGAGAACCTGGGCTACCCTAAAAATTTAATTGCCCGGCGCATCGAGGAGGCGCTGGACACGGTGGGCATCGCCCCGCTGCGCTTTGCCCGCAACCAGGAGCTGTCCGGCGGCGAGAAGCAGAAGGTAGCCATCGCCTCGGTGCTGGCGCTCCACCCCGAGGTGCTCGTCCTCGATGAGCCGACCTCGGAGCTCGACCCCCAGAGCGCCGAGGAGGTGTTAAGGCTTCTGGAGAGGCTCAACGACGAGCTGGGCTTAACCGTAATCCTGATTGAGCAGAGACTAGACCGGGTGGTGCACCTGGTCGACCGGATGCTGGTGATGGGCGGCGGGGAAATCATCGCCGGCGGCTCTCCCGGCGAGGTGATGAACGGCAACATCGCCGGGCTGGGTATCGGGCTGCCGCCGGTAATCCGGCTGATGCGGGAGCTAGAGAGCCATAACGCCTCGCTTAACGGGCTGCCCCTGACCGTCAAAGACGCCCGGCTGCGACTGCAGAAAGTCCTGCAGGGCGCCAAAACAGCGTCTTTCGCCGAGGGGGTAGGCGGGCTGGAGCCGGTGCTGAATATGGACAGGGTCTGGTTCGCCTACGGGGAGAGAGCCGTATTAAGAAATATCAACCTGGATATAGACCGGGGGGGCTTTATCGCCGTGATGGGGCGCAACGCCTCGGGAAAAACCACCCTGGTCAAGCAGCTCAACGGGCTGCTCAAGCCGAGCAAGGGCCGGGTGAGGCTGGAGGGGGTGGACACCAGAAAGAGCACCGTTGCCGAGCTGAGCCGGCGGGTGGGCTATGTCTTCCAGAACCCCAACGACCACCTCTTTGCCGATACCGTCGAGGGTGAAATCGCCTTCAGTTTGAGAAACCGGGGGGCGGATGAAGCCCAGATAGCTAAAGCGGTGGCGGGGATGCTTGATGAGTTTGAGTTAAGCCAGTACCGCAAAAGCTACCCGAGAAATTTAAGCGGCGGGGAGAGACAGAGGGTTGCCCTGGCCTCGGTGCTGGTGGGCGAGCCGGAAGTAATCATCCTCGACGAGCCGACACGGGGCATGGACTATGTCTTAAAGAAAAAGCTGATAAATTATCTTGATGACTACCGCCGGCGGGGCAACACCGTCATCATGGTCACCCACGATGTGGAAACGGTTGCCGAGTGCGCCGAGAGGGTGGTGCTGCTCAGCGAGGGGCGGGTGGTGGTGGACGGCAGCAAGCGGGAGGTATTATCCAAAGCCCTGCTCTTTTCACCGCAGATTAACCGGCTGGCCCAGGCCTTGAGCGGCTACGGGGTGGCCGATACCACCCTGACCGTCAGCGAAATGCTGGAGCAGATAGGGTGAAGAAATCTCATATCGTGCTAATCGCCATCGGGGTGGTTGCCGCCGGGGCTTTTATTACCGCCGCCCTCTGGCCCGACGCCGAAATATTGAACTGGGGGATTCTTGCCGCCGTCCTGGCGGGGCTGGTCTGCCTGGCCCTCTTCTTCGAGTTTGAGGATAGCGCCACCAGCTCCAAAGAGATTGCCCTGGTGGCCATGCTGAGCACCATCTCGGCGGTGCTGCGGGTGCCCTTCGCCGTCCTGCCCAACGTGCAGCCCTGCACCTATATAATTATCTGTTCGGGCTATGTCTTCGGGCCCATCGCCGGCTTTGCCGTCGGCGCCATGACGGCGCTGGTATCCAATTTCTTTCTGGGGCACGGGCCCTGGACGCTCTACCAGATGATTGCCTGGGGGCTTGCCGGGCTTTCCGCCGGTTATCTGGGCAAATTAAAGCTGAATACCGCCGCCCTAGTGGTTATCGGGGTGGTCTGGGGCTACCTCTACGGGCTCATCACCAATATCTGGTACTGGACCGCCTTTATCTATCCCCTCACCCTTAAGACCCTGCTGGTGACCGAACTGAACACTATCTGGTTCGACACACTGCACGCCGCCGGCAACGCCGTCTTCCTGGGGGCGCTGGGAACCAAGACCATTACCATACTGCGGCGCTTCAAGGAGAGATTCTCCATCGCCATCGAGGCTTCATCCTGAAAGACGGCGGGAATAAGGAAAGGGCCGGACTCTAACCGAGCCCAGCCCTTAAACTTTAGGTGGGTGGGGCACTAAATTTCCAGCACCTTTAATACCACGTGAACTTCGTTCTCTTTAGCCGCCACCGACTCTACCGTCGGCATCCTTCTAAGAATATCCGGCAGGGGCATGGGGTGGTTGATGGCCAGGGCAATCAGGCTGTTGCCGCCGGGCAAACCCTTGAAAGACACCACCTGCAGGTTGGGCACCTGCTGTAGCTGCGACAGGAAATTGGGTATCTGCTTGGCATCCACCGAGGTTATATCCATCTCAAGCATTCCCCGATAAAGCCCGTCGTCACCGCTGTCGCCGGCAGCCACGGCCTCTTTTTCCTCAGCCTGTGATTCTGGCGTTTCTTCGGCTTGAGGCTCTAGTTTCTCTTCAATTTGCGGCTCCGGCTTTTCCTCGGCTTCCTTATCCGCCGGCTGTACCTCCGGCATAGTGGCCACCACCAGCGGGGCGAACTCACTGGTTCCCGGGGTTAATTCCGCATTAGATTCCAAGCCTTCCCTGATTAACTTATTCAGCGGCTCTGCCTCCGGCATTTCTTCGGCTACCGGCGGGGTAACCTCCGCCGGCTCCGCCTTGGCCCGCTCTCCAGCCCGGGCAATAATCTCATCCGCCTTTTTCTTGGCCTCGGCGATGATTTGAGCCGCCTCCCACTCCGCCTTGGACCTGGCTTCGGCCGTAGCCTTAGCC